>R06__coassemble_25_pt1 | contig 65274 bp, 57 predicted proteins | sample R06__metabat2_low_PE_049 | metagenome-assembled genome bin R06
CTCTAATCCCCCTTAAAGGGGGACTCTGACTCCCGCCCTTTAAGGGAGGGCCGGGGAGGGTCTTTTCCTCATTATCTGCCCGCTGGCAGGGAGGGGGTTATATTGTCTCTTCCTTTTCGGAGAGGTATTGCTCTATTTGAGTTTTGAGTGGCTACAGGTCGTTCTCTATGACATTCCAAAGTTCTTCTTCATCAATTTGGTAATAATCATGTACAAGCACATGACGCATTCCTGTAATACCACGCCAATTGGTGTCTGTATGATTTGTCCTGAATTCTTTGGTAAGATTGTTTGCGGCCTCTCCAATCACCTGAATATTCCATGTCAGAGCGTGACGCAATAATTTATCACCAGCAACATCATCAAAGGTTTTGCCAGAAGAATACTGCTCAATGTTATTGATTGCTTCCAGAATATGGTTCAGGCGTTCCCTGTCTCTACTTGCTTCTCTCATAGATTAAGTGTTTATCGTGTTCAACTGATGGTATGGCAAATGGAAGCAGTGTGCCATTCTTAACCAAATCTACTCGTTTTGAGAGTATGTCCTCCAACTCATACGTCATTGTGGCTCTTCCAAGTAATGACACTTTTGAACCAGCAGTGTATTCTACCAGCACATCCACATCGCTTTGTGGGGTTTGTTCACCACGGGCGTATGAACCAAACAACCATGCCTTCTCAACCGCAGGCTGGGTTGAGAAATAATCCCTGTTTTTCTGTATCATCAAATCTGGCATAATTGTCTGTTTTTATGGTTTCCAACTGCAAATATACAAAAATTTCTGTACAAAGCAAAATTTTTTTTCAATCGCTCTGTGAGCGAACTGTTGGCTAAAACTTCTCGAACAATTCTTGGCATCACTAGTGTCCAATAAAAATTGTTATCTTTAGATTTTTGTTAGATTTCCTTTTATCATAGATTTATATCATCGATTTATCATAGATTGACCTTTTAGGTCTTCCTCCTTCGCACCTCGGCAGAGTTCAAGCAAGCTTGACTTTGCTCTCGGTTTGTCGTCGGTTCAAGGAACTTTAGTTCCGCCTTCTTAAAAATCCTCCCAATCCTTTTTTTATGCTAGATTTAACCCCTGAAAGAGATTAAAGGATAAATCTAGCAGAAATCTGTGATAAATTTAAATATTAGCGTATATGCATTGTATTAAGTTATTGCAATTAACGTATTTTAAGAGACACTAGTATCTTTAAATAAGTCAGGATGTGTTTTAACAAAAAAAATAAAAAAAATGCAGTTTTATTTTGTTTTGTCTAAAACTTTCACTAACTTTGCAGCATGAAACGAATAATCATTGTATCGCTACACCTTTACATCATTACATCCTTGCTCGTGGGTTGCGGTGAGGACAGAACTTATGAATATGAGGCTCTTACGGAGCGTGCTCACTGGATGGAGGAGGAGATGAAGGAGTGGTATCTGTGGGGTGACAGCCTGAAGGAGGTGGAGTGGAAAAACTATTTCTCTTCGCCATCTGACTTCCTGAAAAAACTCACGGCTCAGGCTCCGGAGACAGATTCGTGGTCGTATTGCTCTACAGATACGCTGGAGGAGAATTTCTTCACTCGGGGACAGTTTGACTATCTGGACTCATACGGCCTGGATTTCGAGATGCTCACCGACCCTACGAAACAGACCACAAAACAATATGCAAGAATAAAAACCGTGTATCCAGGTTCTCCTGCCGATGAATGCGGCATGGTGCGCGACGATTGCATAGGGTTTATCGATGGAGCTAAGGCAACATCGAGCAACATGAGCTTGCTGAAAAGTGGTGGAGAACACACGCTGTTGGTGAGCAGAATGGGTTTCCTGGGCGATTCGCTGGTGTGGGAAACGGAGAACGACACACTCATTCTCACAGCTTCGCGCAGGGTGGAGGAACCGCAGGTGATGGCAAGCGGAGTGTATGGCGACAAGGGATACGTGATGTTGTGTAACCTCAACGGATTTCCCGGTTTTTCTGAAATTCTCAGTTTTTCCGAAATTCTTGGAATTTCCGAGCTGATTCTTGACCTTCGTCTTTGCAACAACGGCACAATGGAAGGTGCACAAAAACTGCTCGAAAGTGTTGTTCCGATCGAAAAATCGGGACAGGTGTTTGCCAAGACCATATGGAACAGCCATAAGAGCGAGAACAACAAGTCGTGGACACTGAATGTGTCGGCCAGCACGCTTGGAGTGGAACGGGTGAGCGTGATAACCAGCGGCTATACCCAGGGCGCAGCAGAATGGGTGGTGAGAGGACTCGCCTCGGTGCTCGGCAGCGACAACGTATATATAATAGGTACGAAGACGGCGGGTCAGAATGTGATGTTGGGCGAGATAGGGAGCACATACGACATTACCCTCAGACCGGCTGTAGCATTTGTTGCCGATGCTGAGGGTAACTATGACTATTCAGGAGGCATCACACCCGACGAGGTGGTCAATGAGTTTTCATATACCCCACTGTATCCCTACGGCGATGAACGCGAGGTGCTGCTCCAGATGCTGTTAGGGCGATGATGGCCTAACGGAACTCAGATTTTCCTCGGAATGTAGAAAGTCTCGTTTTTCTTGCAATAGACGATAACTGAGCGGAGTTCTTTTTTCTGACCATCAACCTCCACGATGTTGGTGTTAGGGTAGTAGCATACTTTCCTGCCATCGACTTCGGCATTGAGTACACCGTCTATCACCTCGTATTTATGACCTTTCAGCACCTCGGTATGAGGCTGGAAATTCTCGGCTGTGAGATGCTCCAGATCGTTGTGGGTGAAACCGCTTATACGACACAGATAGTCGTTCATCTCTATATTTGACAGCATGCCATAAGGACGGCTGCTGGATTTAGGATGATAGGCAGCCACGATGACATCTTCGCCGGTGTGGCCACCAGTGGTGAAAGCCAGACCTGTGCGGCTTGTCATGAGGTGTGTGATGGCATCGGTGAGTCCTGAACCTTCACGGCGTTCCTTCAGCATGTCGAGTTCGCGGTCCTTGAGTTCGAGTCCCAGCCACTCTTTCATAAGCGGTTCGATTTCGCTTTCAGGATTGTCGCGCAGAATCTTTGCCATGTTGGCCGGATTGGTCTTGTATCCAGCCAGTGCACCGAAGAGCTGATCCTTGGTACGAGTGGCATAGTCTTCGTTGCGGCGACCTATGCTGAGTCCGCTGTTGCCGTGGTCGGAGAGAATCACAACGGCTGTGTTGCCGTCTTTCTCGGCAAAGTCGAGAGCCACCTTGCAGGCTTTGTCGAAAGCCAGGAACTCGGTAATCATGCCTATGATGTTGTTGGCATGTGCACAATAGTCCACCTGGCTGCCTTCGACCATAAGGAAGAAACCTTTCTTGTTGGTTGAAAGTTTCTTGATGGCAGTCTCAGTCATTTCGGCAATGGAAGGCTGTTCTTCAGGATTGCGAAGAATCTCTGCATCCATATCTCCCTCGCCATAGAGAGCCCACATCTTGTTGTTCTGGCATGCGCGCATTTCAGGAATGTTGTTTCTGACGATGGAGTAGCCCTTGTCTTTCAGGTACTGCTCGTTTTCAGGAGTGAGATAGTCGTTGCCACCACCGATGACTACATCGAGGCCGTTGTGTACCTGCTGGTTGGCAATGGTCATAAGATCGCTGCGGTCGAAGCAGTGGGCCGAACAATCGGCAGGAGTAGCATGAGGAACGTAGCAGGTGAAGACCAGACCAGTTGACTTACCCTGAAGCATGCGGCTGGCTTCCAAGACTGTGGTAAGAGGCTGGTAGGCACGAGCCGGGTCCATTGGGTAGATGTCGTTGTCGGGATCGGCCAGAGGGTAGGTAGATACCCAGCCCTTTCGGCTGTTGTAGCCAGTCATGTAGCACGAAGTGGTAGGAGCCGAATCGCCGATTGGCGCATTTGAGCAAGTTGTGCGCACTGTTCCGCAGAAATAAGGGTCGATGTTGAGACGTTCCTGATCAGGGTTCATATACCACTGATACCACCGAGCCGTTGACATGGTGGCAATGGAACATCCGTCAGGAATCATAAGGATGACATTCTTCACCTTTTCCTGAGCATTGACAGCCAAAACCATCGTCATGGCCATCACGAGAAAGAAGTATCTTTTCATAGTTTGATAGTTTGTAAAAATTCGTGTCAATAATCAAATTTGCAGTGCAAATTTACAATTTTTTGTGAAGATTACAAAATTTTTTCGTATATTTGCAAAAGAAAAACTGAAACTGCGACTTGTTATGAAGAAGGTATCGACTTTTGCATTGGCTGTGGCACTGGCTTTGGCATCGGGAATGCCGCTTTGGGCTGAAACGGTGGCGTATGCCATAGAGGACACCTGCTACAGGATGTATGGACCTTACGAGGTGGTTGCGCGTGATGGAGAGTATAGAGGTTCGAAAGGCGGCAGCGAGAAGGATATGCACGCAGCATTGGAATTTGCGCAGAACGGCAGAATGGATGAGGTAGTGAGGATTATCGATGCATATGCCAAGACTCTGAAGCGTATCGATGGCCACGATGCACCGCTGTGCACAATACAGGGTTTTGACCTGGTGAGGGCGATGACTATAGTCAGGGCTTTAGGCAACGGCCAAAATGCAGAGAAACTTGGTGTGAGGAGTGAATGGGACAGGATGGTGAGAGAGGTGTGGTTGCCGGTGATAGAGAAATTTGATGCCGATATGGCCAAGATATACGTAAACGACCATGTGCATGGTCTGAAGTTCACGAAATGAAAAGAGCGGTGACGATAGCATTGTTGGCGGTTTCTGTCGGTGTGAATGCAGAGACAGATGGCGACGTGGTGCCTGGTGACTCCATACAAGAGGTGGTGATAACCGGTACGAACCATGCTCTGAGTGTGTCACGGCTGCCCTATTTGGTGACAACGGTAGGCCACGAACAACTGGAAGCCACGGGTCACACACAACTTCTCTCAGCCATAAGCGGTATGGTTCCGAGCATGTTTGTGAGTCAGCGCAATACATATGGATTCGGCATGAGTACTGGAGGCAGCGGATGTATCAAGATTCGCGGAGTGGGAGGGCAGACCAGCAATAGTCAGGTGCTGATGATGGTCGATGGCAAACCGCAGTTTGCCGGGGTGTTTTCCCATCCCGTGGCTGATAGTTACAGGACAGAGTTTGTGGAACGTGTGGAAGTGGTTCGTGGTCCTGCAAGCGTGTTGTATGGTTCCAATGCCATGGGTGGAACTATAAACGTAATAACCAAAACTCCGCAGGATGATGGTTCAAGCAGTGTTGTCTCGTTGCAATATGGTAGTTTCAACACATTGCAGAGTTCCGTCACCAACATGACAAGGATAAACCGCTTTTCTTCGTTGGTTTCGCTGTCGTATAACAGAACAGACGGCACAGAACGCAATTTTGATTTCTCACAGGGCTCGGGGTATGTGAAGATAGGCTATGACTTCAGTGATCAGTGGAATGCCTATGCAGACTATTCCCTCACAAATTTCTCGGCCAACGACCCAGTGTTTGCACGCATAGCCAACCCTTCGTCAACGGATGTATATCACCAGAACGTTACTCGTGGCGAGGCTTCGCTCTCTGTGTGCAACGACTATGAACGAACCGACGGTGCCATACGGACCTATTTCGACCATGGAAGTCACAAGATACACGATCCCAAGGAGTTTAAGATGCTCGACAACCGCCTGGGCGTGTTGGCGTATCAGAATTTTCGTCCTTGGGAATATACCCACCTTACGGCAGGATTTGATTTCAACCGCTATCAGGGAGAAATACCCATCTCGGGTGGCGTGGCGAGATCGGATAATGTGGGGTCGGGGGATGTGAACCTAAAGACGATGGGTGTGAAACACATCACTGAGTATTCGCCATATATCACAGCTTCACAGGGATTGTGGAATAATTTGCTCGTGGCGAGTGCAGGATTGCGTATGGTAAACAGCAACCAGTTTGGCACTCAGTGGATTCCGCAGGTTGGTCTTGCCCTCAATCCTGGACATCAGTGGACCCTGAAGACATCGGTAGGCAAGGGCTATAGAAATCCGTCATTCAAGGAACTCTATCTTTACAAGGTGGCTAATCCGGATTTACAACCTGAGACTATGACTAACTTCGAACTGAGCATACACAAGCGTCTCGGCACAATGCTGGCACTGGAACTCACGGGGTTTTATATAAAAGGAAACGATCTTATCCAGACCGCCTTTCAGCCACAGTTGGGCTATCAGCAGAATGTGAACACAGGCGAGTTCTGCAACCATGGACTGGAATTTGCCGCTTCGAGTCGTCTGACCGAGAATTTCAGCCTGCGTCTGACGTATAGTTTTCTGGAATCGAATCTCGACAACCTCACGGCAGCACCTAAACACATCGGTGCCCTTATGGCAGAGTGGCGACCATCAGAGCGACTGATATGTGATGTCAGTCTCTTTGGGGTAAGCAGGCTGTATGTTGCCGAAGATGTCAGAAAACAGGATTATGCATTGCTAGACCTAATGCTTACCTACCGACTCCTGCCATGGATGGATGTGAGTCTGCAAGGTCAAAATATCACTGATGCCAATTATTGCATCAACAAGGGCTACACAATGCCTGGGGCAATGATAAATGCAGGAGTGAAAGTGAAGTTCTGAGAACATGCCTGCTGACAGAGTGTGGCGTCTTTCCTTGACATGATGAACGCATACCAACATACCGTTGTGTGCAATAACCATTGTGTCGTTTGGCTGAGAACCATCCTTGTCCGATGATCTTTTTTCGTAGAATGTGCATTTTTATTTTGCAGAGTCGTATTTTTTTTGTATATTTGCAAATTGACAGCATTGTTATATACGGAATCTCCGGAACTGCCGGAATCTACATCATCAACGGAAAAAAGTATTTTGCAAAATAAAAGAAATATGAAAAGATTGTTATTAGTATTCAGCGTTTTCAGCGTTTTCAGCATGCGAACTGTATTCGCAGAGAACGTGCTGGAATTCTGTCAGGCTGACGGAACGGTAATCCCTGATGGGACAACGTTGACTGTGAAGGATGCCGAAGAAGATATCTTCGGTGACCTGCAGATTGACTCGAAAGTGTTTGTAAAGACCACCTCGGGCTACGACGAAACGGCCAAAATGTCGGCCGAAGTCGTTGAAATCAGTGGAGGACAGCTGCAGTGCTGTTTCCCGGACCAGTGCAAGATGTTCTCAGTTGCCGGTACCTATGACTGCGGTGCAGGCAATGTATCTGGCGATGGGCCGGTGTCGCTCCTGACCGAGTTTATGCTGGGTGAGGAGGCGCAGGCCACTTGTACAGTGAAATTCACCCTCGAGGACGAATTCGGACAGGGCAAATCTACCATTACAGTGAAATTTCTCTATGGCGTGGCAGAGCCAACCATCGAGTGGGGTTACTACGATGGTAACGGATTTGGACTTACCGGAATCGGTATCAGCGGAGCCTCTTCGGCCCTTACCTATATGGCAGCCATCATGGTTCCTGGCACAGGTGAGACGGCTGGCACGAAGATTGCCGGTATGAAGTTTCCTATCTATGAGAAGTCATCGATCTCGGCCGTAAAGGTCTGGGTGGCTACAAGCATGGCTTTTCCTATGGAGTTTAAGACAATAAAGGAAATTGCTGTTGACGACCTCCCTGTAGGTCAGGCTACAGGTACGACTGCCGACGATGTCTTTGTTTCTGCAATGTTCGACGAGACTGTTGATGTTCCTAAGGCTGGGGCTTATATTGGTTATACTCTTGATATCAAGGCATCGGCAGCATCCGAACTATCGATTCTGCTCGACACCAAGACAAACAAGAACTCATATCTCTATTGCAACCTGATGGGTGAGAGTTGGACAAATGTCGGCAGTCAGTACGGCACCAGTGCCATCACGGCCTATCTCGCAGGAGTTAGCCTGCCTGACGCCCAGGCTCAGTTCCAGGATGTTGCCCACCCAGTATCGGTGGCCGGCAGTGCCTTTGAGATTGACGTGCCGGTGTTGTCACAGGCCATTCAGCCGGTCAGCAACATCGAGTACGAAGTGGAGATTGACAGCGTGAAGACAGTGAAGACAGTGGAGGTGGCAACTATTCCTGCCGGATTCAGTAAGGTGGGCAAGGCCACCGTCACCATAGACACACCATCTGAGGTAGGCACATATACTGCCAACCTGCGCATCACCAAGGTCAACGGCGTGGACAACCTCAATGCCGAGGTGGTGACCAGTGCCAAGTTCCAGAACGTGAGCCGCAAGGTTGAGCGCAATACCCTTGTAGAGGAATTCACCGGCACAGGCTGTGGATGGTGTCCTCGCGGAGTCGTTGGTATGGCAAGACTGAAGAAAAACTACGGCGACAGATTTGTGGGAGTGGTAATTCACCAGTACAACGGCAGCACCAGCAGCGACGCTATGAACTTCACCAACTACCGTGCTTGTGGTTTTGAAGGAGCTCCACAGGCCAAGATTGATGGTCAGTTGCTGGTTGACCCTTACTATGGTTCGGGCGACTACGACGACGTATGCGGAGACTTTGAAGAGTATAGTGCCGTACCTGCCCTCGTAGATATCGACCTCAGGGCCGAGTGGGCTGACAAGGACTGGACCCAGATTAAGGCCGATGCCACAGTAGAGGCACTTATCGGTGGTAAATACACCATCGGCTATGTGGTAGTGATGGATAGCCTCCATGGCACCACCAGTGCTTGGAAGCAGGCCAACTACTACTCCAGCTATGACAATGCCGGTGACGAAGAACTCAACAAGTGGTGCAAGAATGGTGAATATGCCACGAACCCATATATTTACTTCAACGACATAGCCGTGGCAAGTTCGTATAAGAGCATAATCAACAAGGCCGATGCATTGGGTACGATGAAGGTGGGAGAACCTGTAGAAAACAGTTACACCATGACTCTGCCTACAACCCCGGCAACCCTGGTATCGACCATCAACGACAACAAGGACAAGGCATACGTCGTGGCATTCGTATTGAGTTCGAAGAACGTGGTGCTGCAGGCAAAGAAGGTAAAAGTTTCGATTCCAGAGGATATTAAAAACGTAGAAAACGTAGAAAACGTAGAAAACGTAGAAAACTGCTACGACTTGACAGGCCGCAAGGTTTCCGGAATCTCCGGGACTGCCGGAACTGCCGGAATATATATTGTTAACGGAAAAAAATATTTTGTAAAATAAAGATAAAATGAAAAAGTTTCTAACTTTGGCATTGGCTTTTGCGTTTGCTTCAGCCTTTGCACAGAATGTTTCCACGACGTCTCAGACGCGTCACATTCTCATCGAGGATTTCACTGGCATCCATTGTGGCAACTGTCCTGATGCCCACGAAATCATCAATCACCTGCGTGTGGCTCAGCCAGAGCTGATTCACAGTGTGGCTATCCACAACGGATATTATGCCGAACCTAAGGTTGACCAACCTGATTTCCGTACCGACGTTGGTCAGACCATTCACGACTACTTCGGCGTTAGCAGCTACCCTACAGGTCTTGTAAACCGTTCCTATTTTGCCGACTATGGCGGTCTCACTCCGAGCCGTTCATACTGGACTCGCTGTGCACGAATCCTTGCCAAGGATACGGCAGACGTTAACATCTGGGCCCAGGCATCCTACGACCAGACCACAAGCACCATCACCGTTGATGTGGAACTCTACTATTTCAACGAAGTAGACCCTAACGGCAGTGCCCTGTGTGTATCTCTGCTGCAGAATGCCTTTATCGGTCCTCAGGCTGGTGCCGAGGATGTGCTGGAATACGAACACAACCACGTGCTGCGCGATATGCTCACTCCTGCGTGGGGCGATACCATTGCCACCAGCACTGAGGGTACTCTCGTCAAGAAACAATATGTATACACTCTTCCTGAGTCAATCAAGAATGTCCCTACAGATCCGTTCAACAGCGACATCCTTGTCTATGTGAACTCTACCGACGACGCTGCCGACCGCGAGATTCTCAACGCTCTCGAGGTGCCTGTGCTCTGTCCGGGACTCGTGAAGGACATGGAAGCAAAGCTCGAGGCTTACAAAATCACTCCTGCCCGCAACTATGGTTTCAACTACCTTGAGTGCTATGTCACCAATCAGGGCAACGAGACCATCTCATCGCTCGCTTTCGATGTGAAACTCAATGGCAAGGACGCTGTACCTACTGCTGTGCCTGTCAGCATCCAGCCTCGCGAACGCCAGCTGGTGAAGATTCCAGTAGACTGGACTGCTCAGTACAATGGCAATAACGACTATACAGTCACACTCTCTTCTGTCAATGGTCAGACTCTCGGCGAACAGCCGTCTATCTCTGGCGAATTCAATGCTTTCGTATATGTCAAGGGCACTGTCACAGCCAAGATAAAGCCCGACTTCTTTGCCGGCAGCGACAACACTTTCCGTGTGCTCGACAGAGACGGCGGTGTGGTGAAGGAATTCGGTCCATATCCTGACAACTCATCCATCACCCGTGAAGTGACTTTCGACGTCAATGACGGTGACATCCTCTGCTTCGAAGTACAGGATGCATGGGGCGATGGTATCCGCTCTCCTCGTGGCAATATCTATTGGTACGACGCCGACGGCAACCAGATTGCCTCTGTCGTAGATATCACCGACTATGGCTATCGTTTGTTCTTTAAATATGGCACTGGCAGCAGCGATCCAGACGACCCAGATGATCCAGATGATCCAGACGATCCGGATGACCCGGACGATCCAGACGATCCAGATGACCCAGACGATCCTACCGACCCTACAGACTGGTCCGACTCCGACTGGGGTAAGGATGGCGAATACGGACTGCTTGCCCTGCCTGCAGGAACCAACGAATATGGCACGGAATACGTAGTAGGTGCCGACGGAACCATCTGGTTCTTTGCCTATTCTCCTGAAAGCGCTGCTGTGGAAGAAATACGCACCACTACCTACAACATGTATCTCCAGGCTTTCGACAAATATGGCCGTAAGAAATTCGGCGAGAAGGGTATTCTCGTCTCTAACTACGACAACCGTTCATGGACCGAAATCGGCCAGTATCTCTATGCCAACAGCGACAGCAGTGTGACAGTATGTATACGCGACTGCCGCAACACAGGTCCTCAGGGACATATCACCCACACGGGTTACCGCTTCCGTCCTGACGGCACCAGCATGTGGGACCGCGACGGAGTGAACCTCGACGAGGGTAATACCTACACTCTGGCCTGCGGAACGAGCATCTGTGAACTCACCGATGGTACCAACGTCTTTGCCTGGATGCGTTCTGCTTCATACAATGGCGACGGAATCTATATCGAGCGCTGCCACGTGTCAAAGGATGGTGTTAAGATGAATAACCTCGAAGACACTCGCTTGGGCACAGCCACTACGATATATGAATACCCAATGCTCACGGCAGGTCTCGACAACACTTACTACATGACCTACGGCTATTCCAGTTCTCTGATCATCTATACCCAGAAATACGATCACGACGGTACGGCCCAGTGGAGCAACAATGCCAAGCGCGGACTCAAGATCTACTCCAGTGGTTGGGGCAGTGTGACGGCATTGCAGGCTCGAATCAAGTGTAAGAGTGACGGCAAGGGTGGCGTGGTCATCGGTTGGAACGGTGACACCAACGACCCTTACCATGCATGGTTGGCATGGGTGAAACCTGACGGAACATTCGGCTACACCAATTCAAGCGGTAAGGCTCAGATGCGTCTCTCCTACGAGGAGGTTCAGACTCAGCACATGCCTGACTTCGTTCCATCTCCTGACGGCAACGGATTCCTGGCTGTGTTCAATATCTACAATGGCGGCTCGCAGGGCTACCAGGGTATCATCCTCCAGCATATCGACTCCATCGGCAACCTGCTCTATGGCGACGAGGGTCTTGAACTCGTTCCATTTGGATACCACACCGTAGGCTACTCCAGCATTCAGCCTGGCAACGACGGTCAGTTCATGGTGACCTATCAGATGCCTATCGAGGGTAAGGCATACAACGATGTGCGCAACTACTACAGCGTTCGCAACATCAAGGACGGTTCTCCTGTATATCCTGACCTGGGCGACAATGGCATCATCACCATGTCGACCAAGCAATACTATCGTGTAAGCATGGAGAGTGCAGTGAACATGACCGACAAGTACTGGATTCTGCACTGGGAACAGAAATATACCGGCATCACATATGAAGATGACCGTGAACCAGATCCAGACGACCTTTACGAGGCCCAGAACCACCACTGCCTGCAGATTGTGACCTTCGACGGCAGGATGCCAAACTGGAGTGCACCGTCGGCAATTGAAGACGTAGAAGACATAGAAGACGTTGTAAACGTTGAAAATTGCTACGACCTGACTGGCCGCAGGGTTTCTGGAATTTCCGGAAATACCGGAACTGCCGGACTCTACATTATCAATGGAAAAAAGTATTTTGTAAGATAAAGGAAATATGAAAAGATTTCTATTAGTTTTCATCGTTTTCAACGTTTTCAGCGTGTGCGTAGCACTCGCCCAGAACGTTTCGACCGATCCTCAACCACGCCACGTGCTGCTTGAGGACTTCACGGGATTCCATTGTGCGCCTTGCTACAAGAGCCATGCCACCATCGAGAGCATGCGCCTGTCGCATCCCGACCTGGTACATACTGTGGCCATCCACTATGGCTTCAAGGCCGATCCTAGCAGTGATGAACCTGATTTCCGTACTGTAGAAGGTGGCGAGATTCACGATTATTTTGGCATCAGCGGTTATCCTACTGGTGTCATCAACCGCATGGCACACACCCTGGGTTCGGGCGATGATAAGGTGCTTATTAATGCTGGCTATTGGACTCACTCTGCACACGATGTCGTGAAGACCACAGCCGATGTCAACATCTGGGCTAAGGCCGACTACGACAAGGAGACAGGGAAAATCTCTGTCGATGTGGAACTCGGTTATGTCAACGAAATAGACCCGAACGGCAGTGCCCTCTGTGTGGCTCTGCTGCAGAGTAAGATTATTGGTCCTCAGAGTGGTGCCGTGGATGCTCTTGAGTATTCCCACAGCCACATGTTCCGTAAGATGATAACACCGGTATGGGGCGACACCATTGCCGAGAGCACCGAGGGTCTCGTGGTGAAGAAACACTACGAATACACCCTGCCTGAGGATATCAATGGCATCCCTACCGATCCGTTCAACACCGACATCCTTGTCTATGTGAACTCTACCGACGATGCCACTCACCGTGAAATTCTGAATGCACAGGAGGTACACCTTAACTGTCCTGGCATCTCCGAGGAGCGCGATGTCCTTATGCAGTCTGGTCCTATCACTTCGCTGCGCAACTATGCCTACAACTTCCTGGAGTGCTACGTCACCAACCGTGGCAGTGAGACCATCACCTCGCTCGATTTTCAGTTCACCCTCAACGAGGAGACTACCGATATTAAGGACTTCGCTGTCAATATCCCTGCCCATGAGACAGTGCTTCTGCGTGTGCCTGCCGACTTTTCGGCTCAGCAGTCTAGCGACAACGAATATGCTCTCTCTCTTACCGGTGTGAATGGTGATGCCTATGACGCTGGTTCATTCAAGGGCACTTTCGAGGGTATGATCTACACCATGGGCATGGTGAAGTTTGACTTCAAGACCGACCAGTATGGTGCCGACAACACTCTCCTTCTCTGTGACTCAGAGGGCAACACCTTGCAGACCTACGGCCCTTATGAAGATGGCCTGGTGGCTGTATATACCGATTCGTTCTGTGTGGAGAAGGGCAAGACCTACTGCTTCGAGGTACAGGATGCCTGGGGCAATGGTGTGCTCTATCCGCGTGGCGAAATATCGTTTACAGATGCCGCTGGCAAGAATCTCTGCACCAGCAAGAATATACAGGACTATGGCTATCGCATCTTCTTCCGTTATGGCACGGGTGAGGACGATCCTGACGACCCAGATGACCCAGATGATCCAGATGATCCAGACGACCCAACCGACGACCCAGAACTCGTTCTTCCTGACTTCAGTCGTTCGCAGTGGGGCTTCCGTGATGGCTATGCCATACAGTCGCTTGCAGCTGGTACTGCGCAGTATGCCAACGAATACGTGCTTGGCGTAGATGGTACCATATGGATGTACTCCTACCTGCCTAGCACCACCAGTCTCGATTCGCTCAAGGATGCTACCTATTCGCTCCGCCTGCAGGCCATCGACCGCTATGGCAGGAAGAAGTTCGAGGGTGCTGGCATCGAGATTTCGTGCTATCCTAATGCTTCGTGGACCAAGGTTGGAGCTCATCTCGTGGCCAATAATGACAGCACAGTAACTCTGGCCGTAACCGACTGGCGTACGGATGCTGGTTCACAGATGGAGTCATACCATGCCTATCGTTTCCGTCCCGACGGCACCAGTGTTTGGCCTCGAGATGGCATAGCCCTGTTCGACGACTACACCACTGGCTTCGACTGCCAGATGTCTCTGCTTGCTCAGCCTGACGGATCCAATGTCTTTGCATGGTGCAGCAACAAGAGCGGTGGTGGCAAGTTCATCGAGCGTTGCCATATTGCCAAGGACGGTACCGTGCTGACCAAGAATGCCGACGTGCGTCTTGGTTCACGTAGTTCCGATGCTTATTCGTTCCCATTCCTCGTATCGGCAGGCGATGACGGCAGCTACTACATGGTCTATGCACGCACCTCTACCTATGTACTCTATTGCCAGAAGTTCAACGCTGACGGCACCAAGGCCTGGAGCGACACCTACGGCAAGAAGATCTTCTCAGGTGGGTGGGGCGACCTGCCAACCCTGATGACTCGCATCAATGTGCACAGTGACGGTCAGAATGGCGTAGTCATCGGTTTCAATGCCGACCCAGGTGGCGTGGGTGATCCTAAACCATACATCGCATGGGTGAAGTCCGACGGTTCGTTCGGTTACACCAACGAGAGCGGCAATCCATATATCCGCATTGCCTACTGCGACGAACTCAACCTCCTGCAGTACAAGCCTGATGTCATTCCTGCAGCTGACGGCAATGGTTTCATCGCTGTCATCGGACACTACAACGTTTCGAAGGCACTCTCCGTACAGAGAGTGGACTCTCTGGGCAACCTGCTCTGGGGCGACTATGGCTATTTCATCACCAGTGTAGACCGTCACGATGTGGGCAACTACTCCATTCAGCCAGGCAATGGCCGTCAGTTCATGGTGGCATGGCAGATAAAGAACGATCCTGACATCGTGAACGACGACCTCAACTGCTATACCATCCTTCGCGATGCTGGTGGCAGCGAACCTGTGTTCATGGACGAGAACGAGCCTGTACACACTCTCTTCCCATACCAGGGCTATCGTACCAACCTCACCACTATGGTCAACCGCAAGCAAAACTACTGGGTGTTCCAATGGCAGCAGTACTACCGCAAGGTCTATGAAACCGACCGCGAGGCGCTTCCTGGCGAAACCGACACCCACTACTGCCTGGCAGTGGTGACGTTCGACGGCAAACCTGTGAATATCGAAAACCCTATTGACCCTGAGGAAGACCCTGAACAGCCTGACGAACCTGAGATGGAATTCCCTGACTTCTCCAAGTCGCTCTGGGGTTACAACGACGGCTATGCACTCCAGTCCATGCCGGCTGGCACCAACCAGTATGCCAACGAATATGTGCTCGGTGTGGATGGCACTATCTGGATGTATACCTACATGCCAAGCACCACCAAGATGTCTGAAATCGACGATGCTACCTACTCTCTGCGTCTGCAGGCCATCGACAAGATGGGTAAAAAACTCTTTGACGACCCTGGCATCGAAATATCTTGCTATCCTAATGCCTCATGGACCAAGATAGGCGCCCATCTGTGTGCCAATGCAGACAGCACCATTACGGTGGCTGTCACCGACTGGAGAGACGGCACCGACCTCGAGTCATACCACGCCTATCGTTTCCGTACCGACGGCACAAGCGTATGGCCTCGTGAGGGTATCGCTCTCTACGATGGCTACACCCAAGCCCTCGACTGCCAGATGTCAATACTGGCTCAGCCTGACGGATCGAACATCTTTGCATGGAACAGCCAGAAATATGACGGCTCATGCTTAGTTGAGCGCTGCCATATAGCCAAGGATGGAACTGTCCTGGCCAAGGGTGCTGACGTGCGTCTTGGCTCTCGCACAACTGACGTATATGAACATCCGCGCCTCATCTCTGCAGGCAACGATGGCAGCTACTACCTCGTATATTCGCGCACAAGCACTCAAGTGCTCTATTGCCAGAAATACTCTGCCGATGACAAGGCTCTGTGGAGCGGCAACTACGGCAAACAGGTGTATTCCGGCGGTTGGGGCGAAATGGCCACACTGCAGACTCGTTTCAGTGTAGCCAGCGACGGCAAGAATGGTGTAGTGATCGGCTTCAATGCTGACCCAGGTGGCACGGGCGACCCTAAGCCATACATTTCTTGGCTGAAGTCCGATGGTACTCCAGGCTATGTCAATGAGGATGGCAAGTCCTACATCCGTCTGGCCTACTGCGACGACTACAACCTCATGCAGTATATGCCTATGATTATCCCTGCCCATGATGGCAACGGATTCATAGCTGCCATTGGTCACTACAACAACTCCAAGGCACTCTCTGTGCAGAAAGTCGATACTCTCGGCAACCTGCTCTGGGGTGACCATAGTTACTTCATCACCAATGTAGACCGTCACAACCTGGGCTACTATTCTATCCAGCCTGGATATGGCGATCAGTTCATGGTGGCATGGGAACTCTGGAACGATCCGGATACCGTAAACAACATTCTCAACCGCTATACAGTGCTCGAGGACGTCGGTGGCAGCGAACCGGAGTTTGTCGATAAGGACGAGGAGATACACACCCTCTTCGACTTCAAGGGCTATCGTTCTGACCTCAACACCATGGTCAACCGGAAGGAGAACTACTGGGTGTTTGAGTGGGAACAGAGTTACCGTAAGGTATACGACAACGACCGCCCTGAAACCAAGGGCGACAGTGACACCCACTACTGTCTGGCTGTGGTAACTTTCGACGGCAAACCAGTCTATGGCGATCCTACGGCTATTGATCTTCCACCTATGCAACAGGATATTCAGGATCATAGCCAAGGTCAAGGCCAGCGCAATTCCTATGACCTCACTGGCCGCAACCTGCCACAAAGCAGTGTCGGCACTTTGCGTTCGGGCCTATATATCATAGGTGGCAAGAAGTACTTCGTGAAGTAATTCATACTTCATACATTGTCCACGTCCATCCGTCTTTATATATATAAGACGGATGGACGTGGACTATTATTATATAGTACGTCTGGCGGAATCCCTGCTGTGCTGCAAGTGGATTATCCCTTTGGTCGAAGGCAATGGCGGCCTGGGTGGAAGGGAGGAACGAGGTGCTTACGCATGTTGGGTTGAAGGCAACGCTTTGTCCTGTTGAAGCGCAGAAGGCCTTGTGTTAGCAGGCAGGCAGGAGCCTGTTCAAGCGTAGTCGTGAGGCTTGCAGAGCGTAGTCGTGGGACTTGCAGAGCGTAGTCGTGGGGCTTGCAGAGCGTTGACTTAGGACATGTGCCATTAAAGGCAAAAAAAGGCACCAATGTAATCATTGATGTCTTTTTAACAAACTCTTTTGGGGGTGGAAGGTGGGACTCGAACCCACGACATTCAGAACCACAATCTGACGCTCTAACCAACTGAACTACGTCCACCATTTTGTGCCGAAAAAAGCACCGCTTTTCCTGGTGTTTGCCGAAAAAGCGATGCAAAGTTACAAAAAATATTTGACTTGACCAAATAATTTTTGATTTTTTTTACTTTCTTGGCTTAATATTTAGCTTTACAGGGCGAATCATATTCTCAGGAGCAAGGATTGTGTCCAATTCTTCTTTGCTGAGAATGCCTTCTTCGAGCACAAGATCATAGACGCCGCGACCGGTCTCTTTTGCCTTCTTGGCTATCTTGGTAGAGTGCTTGTAACCGATGATCGGGTTGAGGGCTGTGACGATGCCGATTGACTGGCGGATGTACTGGCGGCAGTGCTCTTCGTTGGCAGTGATGCCATCGACGCAGTTGATGCGGAGAGTGTCGAAGCCGTTCATAAGGATTTCTGCACTCTCAAAGCAACACTGTATCATCACTGGTTCCATGGCATTGAGCTCCATCTGGGCTGCTTCGCCGCTCATGGTGACGCATACGTCGTTGCCCATGACCTTGTAGCAAATCTGTGTCATGACTTCAGGGATTACTGGATTCACCTTTCCTGGCATGATGCTCGATCCTGGCTGTTTCTCTGGGAGATTGATCTCGAACAGTCCACAGCGTGGTCCGGATGCAAGGAGTCGGAGGTCGTTGCTTATCTTCGATGCCTTGACTGCGAGGCGCTTCATGGCTGCTGAGTAGCCTACGAGGCACGATGTGTCGCTGGTGGCTCCCACGAGGTCGGCTGCGAGACGGATGTCCCAGCCGGTGAACTCAGCGAGTGCTGCAACACACTTCTCTGCATAACCTGGCTCGGAGCAGATGCCTGTGCCGATGGCTGTGGCTCCCATATTTACGGTGAGGAAGTCTTCGGCTGCATGCTGGAGGTGTGGTATCTCTTCCTCGAGTATGGAGGCGAATCCGCCGAAGGTCTGTCCCAGGGTCATAGGCACGGCGTCCTCGAGCTGTGTGCGACCCATCTTGAGTATGTGGGCGAATTCCTGGCTCTTGGCACGGAAGCTTGCAATGAGCTGACGCAGATGGTCGAGAAGGCGAAGATGAGTGAAGTAGAGTCCCAGATGGGCTGCACAAGGGTAGGCGTCGTTGGTTGACTGTGAGCAGTTGACATCGTCGTTTGGCCAGCAGTGCTGGAAGTCGCCGAGCTGGTAGCCCATAAGCTGCAGGGCACGGTTGGCGATGACCTCGTTGGCATTCATGTTGGTACTGGTGCCGGCACCGCCCTGAATCATGTCGATAGGGAAGTATTCGGCGAGTTTGCCGTCGAGCATTTCGCGGCAGGCTGCCATGATTCCGGCATAGACTTCGTCGGTGATGAGCTGGAGCTGATGGTTGGCCTCTGCAGCACCCATCTTGGTGAGAGCGAGTCCCTTGAGGTAGTCAGGGTAGTCGTTGAGATGGAAGTGACTGATGTTGAAGTTCTCGAGACAGCGTACTGTCTGTACGTCATAGAGCGCCTCGGCCGGTACGTTTTTCTCGCCCAGGAGATCGCTGCCAATTCTGTAGTTTGCCATAGTTGAATTATGTTTTTTTAAATGGTTGTTGTGATATCTTTTATGAATTGATCTATTGTCTCTTTAGTGACGTGCTGCATGACGACGACATGGGAAATGTAGCCTCCGAGACGTTGGTCGTATTGCTGAGGAAGGTCGTAGCGCTTGACCACATCTTCGCGTGGGCGCTGCATGAATATGGTGTTGCTGAGGGGGTTGCGCCAGCAAGGGTAGCCTGCGGCATGGAGACGGTCGTAGAGATAGGCTGAGTTTTCGAGAATCTGTGTGGCCTGGCGTGTCCAGCCCTCACGGCCTACGTGGTGGATGAACCACCAGAACTTGAGCACCGGCATCACACTGCGCGAACAAGCCACCATCTTCATGTTGTCGTTGAGGTAGGGCACTCGGTAGGAGGTCTGGTTGTCGTATACCAGGCGTGTGGTGAGAAACATGCCGGCTGGTTCGTCCATTCCGAAGAACTTATGCCCACTGACGGCTATGGAGTCGAATCCGAGAAGTTTCCTGTTGAGGACATCGCTGTACTGTGTGAACGGCAGGTAACCTCCGAAGAGGGCTGCGTCGACGTGGCGATAGACTGCCATGTCGGGATGACGGCTGATGATGTCGTTGATGGCTTTCTGGTCGTCGATGACACCTTTGAACGTGCTGCCTACGGCAAAAACCACCAGGCATGGACGCGATGGATCGAGCTGGCGTTCGAACTCACGGGGGTCCATATGTCCCATCTTGTCGCTTGGTATGAGACGTAGCTCAATGCCTTGAAGGTCGGCCAGACGTGTGTTGGAGTAGTGGGCTTCGTCGGAGACATACATGATGGGTTCCTGACCGCCAGTGATATTCTTCAGGTGCTTGCGACCGAAGTATATGCCGTGGTTGTTGCCGTCGGTGCCGCTGGCAGAGATGAATCCCCATATGTGGTCGGGATCGAATCCATAGAGCGGTGCAAAAAACCGCAGGACCTCTCGTTCGAGCTGATGGGCCGATAGCGGTGCCGTACTCTCGGTGAAAGGGTTGCCGGCATTGTTGAGCCCAATGCGGATGAGATTGTTGGAGATATACCAGTCGTAGAACTCCTGCAACTGGACTTCCTGGTTGACGGGAAATCCGAGTTCGCATGAGAGTCTTTGCCTTACGCCTTCAGCCCAATTGTCGAGCTGTGAAAATCCAGATGAAAGGTAGTTCATGGAGTTCGGTATTGGGATTTTTTAGTTCCGAATGCAAAGTTACAAAAAAAAAAGCACATGACAAAATTTATTTGGGAATTTGTGTGTTTTTTGCACACGTGCACGTGTGAGTGTGTACGAAAAATAGTTAAAATGTGATTTTTTTTCAGTTTTTGTTTGTCATGTCAAAAAAAAATCGTAACTTTGCACCGCTTTTTGCGCGCACGCTCGGGAGAACGTCACTTCCGAGAACGAAAAATGTGCGCCAAGACGAAGCACAAAGGATTGCTAATTCATAAATAAAAATAATTTAAAAACAAAACAAAATGCCTACAATTCAACAATTAGTAAGAAAAGGCCGTACTGTGTTGGTAGACAAGAGCAAGTCTCCTGCTTTGGACTCATGTCCTCAGCGTCGTGGAGTTTGCGTGCGTGTTTACACCACAACACCTAAGAAGCCTAATTCTGCGATGAGAAAAGTCGCACGTGTTCGTTTGACAAACAAGAAGGAAGTAAACTCTTACATTCCAGGTGAAGGTCACAACCTGCAGGAGCACAGTATCGTGCTGGTACGTGGCGGTCGTGTAAAGGACCTTCCAGGTGTACGTTATCACATCATCCGCGGTGCTCTCGATACCGCCGGTGTGGAAAGTCGTACTCAGCGCCGTTCAAAGTACGGTGCAAAGCGCCCTAAGGCTAAGAAGTAGCATTTGGCGCAAAAGCAACAATCGGTTGAGTAAACCACTGCAGGAGAGCAGGGTTGAAGCAAACCAAAACAAACAACAACCAACAAAAAATTAAACAAAAATGAGAAAAGCAAAACCAAAAAAGCACATCATCCTGCCAGATCCAGTGTATGGTGACGTGAAGGTTACAAAGTTCGTTAACCATCTGATGTATGATGGTAAGAAGACAATCTCTTACAGCATCTTCTACAACGCACTCGCAGTAGTGGAAAGAAAGATGAAGGACGTGGAGCTCGCTCCGCTGGACATTTGGAAGAAGGCCCTGGCAAACATTACCCCACAGGTGGAAGTGAAGTCTCGCCGTATCGGTGGTGCTACATTCCAGGTTCCTACAGAGATTCGTCCTGACCGTAAGGAGGCTATCTCGATGAAGAACATGATATCATACGCTCGCAAGCGTTCGGGCAAGAACATGGCTGAGAAGCTGTCTGCCGAAATCATGGACGCATACAACGAGCAGGGTGGCGCATTCAAGAGAAAAGAGGACATGCACCGTATGGCAGAGGCCAACCGCGCATTTGCACACTTCAGATTCTAGCGCCTGCGCGTGCGTACACGTACATTAAATTATTATAAAGGAAAAGATTGTTTTAAGGGATAAAGAAGAGAGATGGCAAAGAGAGATTTGCATTTGACTCGAAACATTGGTATCATGGCTCATATCGATGCTGGTAAGACTACCACATCAGAGCGGATACTGTTCTACACAGGTCTGACTCACAAGATTGGTGAGGTTCACGATGGTGCAGCCACCATGGACTGGATGGAACAGGAGCAGGAGCGTGGTATCACAATCACTTCGGCAGCGACCACCACATCGTGGCAGTGGAACGGAGATAAGTACAAGATCAACCTGATCGACACTCCGGGACACGTGGATTTCACTGCAGAAGTAGAACGCTCACTGAGAGTGCTTGACGGCGCAGTCGCAGCATACTGTGCAGTTGGAGGTGTCCAGCCACAGAGCGAGACAGTGTGGCGTCAGGCTGATAAATACAATGTTCCACGTATCGGATACGTGAACAAGATGGACCGCTCTGGTGCAAACTTCTTTGAAGTGGTACGCCAGATGAAGGATATGCTCGGAGCCAATCCTTGCCCAGTGGTGATACCAATCGGTGCAGAGGAGAAGTTCAAGGGTGTGGTTGACCTCATCAAGATGAAGGCCGTTATATGGCATGATGAAAGTATGGGCGCCGACTACTCGGAAGAGGAGATCCCATCCGACCTCGCAGCAGAGGCAGAGGAGTGGAGAGACAAACTGCTCGAAAGTGCAGCAAGTTTCGATGACGCTCTGATGGAGAAATACCTCGAAGACCCTGAAAGCATCACCAGTGAAGAACTGATTGCTGCTATCCGCAAGGGTACAGTGGCAATGGAACTCACCCCGATGCTCTGTGGTTCATCATTCAAGAACAAGGGTGTGCAGACACTGCTTGACTATGTATGCGCATTCCTTCCGTCTCCACTCGACACTCCGAATGTTCAGGGTACAGACCCTCGTACCAAGGAGGAAGTCGACAGAACTCCGAGCGAGGATGACAAGACAGCGGCTCTTGGTTTCAAGATTGCCACCGACCCATACGTAGGTCGTCTGACTTTCATCCGCGTATATTCTGGAAAGGTGGTTGCCGGTTCGTATGTCTATAACACACGCTCAGGCAAGAAGGAAAGAGTATCGCGTCTGTTCCAGATGCACTCCAACCACCAGAATCCAGTGGAGGAAATCTGCGCAGGAGACATAGGTGCTGTAGTAGGACTGAAGGACATCCACACGGGTGATACCCTCTGCGACGAAGACGCACCAATCATTCTGGAGTCAATGGACTTTCCTGATCCGGTAATCGGAATCGCTGTGGAACCAAAGACTCAGAAAGACCTCGACAAACTCTCTGTAGGACTGGCAAAACTGGCCGAGGAAGACCCTACATTCACAGTGAAGACTGATGAGCAGAGTGGTCAGACAGTGATCTCAGGAATGGGAGAACTTCACCTCGACATCATCATCGACCGCCTGAAGAGAGAGTTTAAGGTTGAGTGCAACCAGGGTAAGCCGCAGGTGAACTACAAGGAAGCCATCACCAAGACGGTCAACCTCCGCGAGGTCTACAAGAAGCAGAGCGGCGGTAGAGGTAAGTTTGCCGATATCATCGTGGAAGTGGGTCCGAAAGACGACGACTACAAAGAAAGCGGACTGCAGTTTGTGGACGAAGTCAAGGGCGGAAACATACCAAAGGAATTCATTCCTTCAGTTCAGAAAGGCTTCACCAGTGCCATGCAAAATGGTGTGCTCGGTGGTTTCCCAATGGACAGCATGAAGGTAAGACTCGTGGATGGTTCGTTCCACCCGGTAGATTCAGACCAACTTTCATTTGAAATCTGCGCACTCCAGGCCTACAAGCATGCATGCTCACAGGCAAAGCCAGTGCTTATGGAGCCTATCATGAAACTCGAGGTAGTTACACCTGAGGAGAACATGGGTGACGTAATCGGTGACCTGAACAAGAGACGCGGCCAGGTAGAAGGTATGGACACAAGCCGCAGCGGTGCAAGAATCGTGAAGGCAATGGTGCCACTGGGAGAGATGTTCGGATATGTGACAGCTCTGCGCACCATCACTTCAGGTAGAGCAACCAGCACCATGACCTACGACCATCATGCTCCTGTATCGAGCAACATCGCAAAGGAAGTGCTGCAGGAAGTAGGTGGCAGGGTTGACCTGGTTTAGCGGTCCAGGTTTTTCGCTGGCAGCGAAAAATAAAAAACAGAGAAAACGCCGAGTCTTAGCGAATGACTCTTAAGGCGAGGCAAAAGAAGAATAAATACAAATAACAAAAAAACAAAAAAAAGACAATGAGTCAGAAAATCAGAATCAAACTCAAGAGCTATGACCACGATCTCGTAGACAAGTCTGCAGAGAAAATCGTGAAGACAGTGAAGGCAACTGACGCCGAAGTAAGCGGTCCTATTCCATTGCCAACACACAAGAGAATCTACACGGTGAACAGAAGTACATTCGTAAACAAGAAGTCGCGCGAACAGTTCGAACTGAACATCTACAAGCGCCTCATCGACATTTTCAATGCCACTCCAAAGACCATCGACGCTCTGATGAAGCTCGAACTCCCAAGCGGTGTAGAAGTTGAGATTAAGGTATAGAAAAAACTAGTCAAACTCAAACTAGAGGATTTAGTCCATACTAGAACAAATAATTATTAACAAACAAAAAAAGTTAGAAATGCCAGGATTATTAGGAAAGAAAATCGGAATGACATCCGTTTTCAGTGCTGATGGAAAAAATCTTCCATGCACTGTTATCGAAGTAGGTCCTTGTGTTGTAACTCAGATCAAAACTGTCGAGAAAGATGGTTATGCAGCTGTTCAGGTTGGCTTCGAAGAGGCTAAGGAAAAGAACACAAGCAAGCCAATGAAGGGACATTTTGCAAAGGCAGGTACAACACCAAAGAGACACTTGGCCGAGTTCACTTTTGACGAGGAACACAACCTCGGTGACGTCATCACAGTGGAACTGTTCAATGACGCATCATTCGTAGACGTTGTCGGTACATCAAAAGGTAAAGGATTCCAGGGCGTTGTAAAGCGTCACGGATTCGGTGGTGTAGGTCAGACAACTCACGGTCAGGACGACCGTCTGCGTAAGCCAGGTGCAATCGGCGCTTGTGCAACCCCATCAAGAGTTTACAAGAACCTCCGCATGGGCGGCCAGATGGGTAATGTGCGGGTTACAACTGAAAACCTGCAGGTAATTAAGGTTATTCCAGAGCACAACCTGCTCCTCGTGAAGGGCAGTGTTCCAGGAAGCAAGGGTTCAATCATCACAATTAACAAGTAAAGACAATGGAAGTTTCAGTTTTAAACATTAAAGGTCAGGAAACTGGTAAGAAGGTTGAATTGAATGATTCCATTTTCGGAATTGAACCTAACGACCACGTTATATACCTCGCGGTAAAGCAGTATCTCGCAGCTCAGCGTCAGGGTACTCACAAGTCAAAGGAAAGAAGTGAAATCACAGGAAGCACACGCAAGCTCATCCGCCAGAAGGGTGGTGGCGGTGCACGCCGTGGTGATATAAAGTCTCCAGTTCTCAGAGGCGGTGGCCGCGTATTCGGTCCACGTCCAAGAGACTATTGGTTCAAGCTCAACAAGAAGGTTAAGGATCTTGCTCGCAAGAGTGCGCTTTCTTACAAGGCTCAGCAGAATGCTGTCGTAGTGGTTGAGGATTTCTCATTCGAGACTCCGAAGACTAAGGAATTCGTAGCAATCCAGAAGGCTCTCGGTGCAGAAGGCAAGAAGATGCTGCTGGTTCTTCCTGAGAATAACAGCAACGTATTCCTCTCAGCACGCAACATCCAGAAGGTACAGGTTGCAAACGCAATGTCACTCAACACTTACAGCGTGATGAACGCAAGCGTGCTCGTGATGACAGAGAATGCACTCAAGGTAGTTGACGAAAAATTTAACAAATAAGAAGGAGGTACAATATGGCATACATTATTAAACCGTTGGTAACTGAAAAGATGACAAGCGTCACCGAAAAGCAGCCAGCAAAGTTTGGCTTCATTGTAAATCCTAAAGCCAACAAGATTGAGATTAAGAAAGAGATAGAAGAAAAGTATAACGTAAACGTAGTTTCAATCAACACAATGGTTTACGCTGGCAAGAGTAAACAGCGTTACACAAGAGCCGGAGTGATCAAGGGTCAGAAGAATGCCTACAAGAAGGCTATTGTAACCCTGAAGGAAGGTGAAACTATAGATTTCTTTAGTAACATTTAATAAAAAAATGGGTATTCGTAAATTCAGACCTATTACTCCAGGTCAAAGACACAAAGCTATTGGTACTTTTGATGATGTTACTACATCGGTACCAGAGAAATCTCTTGTGTTCGGTAAGAAGAGTACAGGTGGCCGTAACAACTACGGACGTATCACCGTTAGGTACAGAGGTGGTGGCCACAAGAAGCTCATCCGTATCGTGGACTTCAAGAGAAACAAAGATGGAATCCCTGCAACAGTGAAGACAATCGAGTACGATCCAAACCGCTCGGCTCGCATTGCGCTGCTCTTCTATGCAGATGGTGAAAAACGTTACATCGTAGCTCCAAACGGGCTGAAAGTAGGTGACCAACTCATGTCTGGTGAGACTGCAACTCCAGACCTCGGAAACACCCTTCCTCTCCAGAACATTCCAATCGGTACTGTGATTCACAATATCGAATTGCGTCCTGGTCAAGGTGCCAAGATGGTTCGCTCTGCTGGCAACTTCGCACAGCTGACCTCTCGCGAAGGCCGTTACTGCGTGATTAAGCTCCCTTCAGGAGAAATCCGCAAAATCCTTTCTGTTTGCCGCGCAACAATCGGTAGCGTAAGTAATTCGGACCATGGCCTTGAATCATCAGGTAAGGCTGGTCGCTCTCGTTGGATGGGCCGTCGCCCTCACAACCGTGGTGTCGTAATGAACCCAGTAGATCACCCAATGGGTGGTGGTGAAGGACGCCAGTCGGGAGGACACCCACGTTCACGCAATGGCCTCTATGCTAAGGGTCTCAAGACTCGTGCACCTAAGAAGGCATCTAGCAAGTACATAATCGAAAGACGTAAAAAGTAAAAAACTGAAAAGTTATGAGTAGATCACTTAAAAAAGGTCCATATATTAACGTCAAGCTCGAAAACAAAGTTCTTGCTATGAACGAGAGCGGTAAGAAAAGCGTTATCAAATCTTGGGCTAGAGCTTCAATGATTTCCCCAGACTTTGTGGGACATACAATTGCAGTTCATAATGGTAATAAGTTCATCCCTGTCTATATCACAGAAAACATGGTAGGCCACAAGCTCGGAGAGTTCAGCCAGACACGTACATTCCGTGGACACGCAGGTAACAGAAAGAAATAAAAAGAATTAAATAATGGGATCAAGAAAAAAATTAATGGCCAACCGTATTAAAGAGGCCAAGAAGACTACCTACTTTGCTAGTCTTAACAATGTCCCTTCTTCCCCACGTAAGATGCGTTATGTAGTTGATCTTATCAGAGGAATGGAAGTAACCAAGGCTTTGGCTACTCTCAAGTTCTGTAAGAAAAACGCTTCTGTAGACCTCGAGAAGGTGGTTCGCTCTGCGATTGCCAACTGGGAACAGAAGAACGAACGTAAGGCAGAAAATGGCGAACTCTATATCAGCAGAATCTTTGTAGACGAAGGCGTCACTCTCAAGAGAATGCGTCCGGCTCCACAGGGACGGGGATTCAGAATTCGTAAGCGTTCAAACCATGTCACAGTATTTGTTGACGCAAAAACACAGGAGGAGGCTTAATTATGGGACAGAAATGTAATCCAATCAGTAATCGTCTCGGCATCGTAAGAGGTTGGGATTCGTGTTGGTTCGGCGGAAAGAATTTCGGCGATAACATCCTTGAAGACAGTAAGATCAGAACCTACCTGAACACTCGTCTTTCAAAGGCCAGCATTTCAAAGATTGTAATCGAACGCACCCTTAAACTCGTCACCATCACTGTATGTACAGCCCGTCCAGGATTCATCATCGGTAAGGGTGGACAGGAAGTTGACAAACTGAAGGAAGAACTCAAGAAGTTGACTGACAAGGAAGTTCAGATTAATATTTACGAAGTAAAGCGTCCAGAACTTGATGCAGTGATCGTAGCGAACAACATCGCTCGCCAGGTGGAAGGCAAGATCGCCTACCGCCGTGCCATCAAGACCGCCATTGCCAACACAATGCGCGCTGGAGCAGAAGGTATTAAAGTTCAGATTTCCGGTCGTTTGAATGGCGCGGAAATGTCACGCTCTGAGATGTACAAGGAAGGTCGTACTCCTCTCCACACTCTCCGTGCAGATATCGACTATAGCCTGGCAGAAGCTCTGACAAAGGTAGGTCTGCTCGGTATCAAGGTATGGATCTGCAGAGGTGAGAAGTTTGGAAAGCAAGACCTCACTCCTAACTACGCTCAGCAGAAGGACGCCGGCCGTAGCAACAATGGTGGCGGCGGAAGGAAATTCAGGAACAAGAAGTCTAACCGTTAAAATGCACAATTATGTTACAGCCTAGAAGACAAAAATACAGAAGACCTCAAAAGGGTCGTGGACGTTTGAAGGGTGTTGCTCACAGAGGCACTGAACTCGCTTTCGGCAGCTTCGGCATAAAGGCACTCCAGACACGATGGATCTCCGCACAGCAGATAGAGGCTGCCCGTGTTGCCATAACACGTTACATGCAGCGTCAGGGTCAGGTGTGGATTCGTATATTCCCTGATAAACCAGTGACAAAGAAACCAGCCGACGTGCGAATGGGTAAAGGTAAGGGAGATCCTTACAAGTACGTATTCCCTGCAAAGCCAGGCTCAATCTTGTTCGAGGTTGAAGGTGTACCATTTGATGTTGCTAAGGAAGCTCTCCGTCTCGGAGCCCAGAAACTTCCAACCACAACTAAGTTTATTGTTAGACGTGATTACGATAAGGAGGCTTAATTATGAAAATTACAGAAATCAGAGAACTGACAACTGCCGAACTGCAGGAACGTCTGGAAACAGAGGTTGCAAACTACACTACAATGAAGTTCAACCATCACGTATCTCCAGTTGAGGACTATTCACAAATTAAGAAGGCTCGTCGTACCATTGCCCGCATGAAGGGTGAACTGCGTCAGAGAGAACTTAACCAATAAATTTTGCACTAAATGGAATCAAGAAATTTAAGAAAACAGAGAACGGGTGTCGTAGTTAGCACCAAGATGGACAAGACCATCGTTGTGGCTACCAAGTTCAAGGAGAAGCACCCTATATATGGTAAATTTGTCAGCAAGACTAAGAAATACCATGCTCATGATGAGAACAACGAGTGCAATGTTGGTGATACTGTATTGATCATGGAAACTCGTCCATTGAGCAAAACTAAGAGATGGAGATTAGTTAACATCGTAGAAAGAGCTAAGTAATTATGATACAGGTAGAATCAAGATTGACAGTTGCTGACAACAGTGGTGCACGTGAGGTGCTGTGTATCCGCGTATTGGGTGGTACACGCCGTCGCTATGCTTCTGTTGGAGACACAATCGTCGTTACAGTCAAGAATGTTATCCCTTCAAGCGAAGTCAAGAAGGGCACAGTAACTAAAGCTTTGATAGTTCGCACAAAGAAGGAAGTACGCCGTGCAGATGGTTCATACATCCGCTTCGACGACAATGCCTGCGTGTTGCTCACCAATACAGGTGAACTCCGTGGCAGCCGTATCTTCGGTCCTGTTGCCCGCGAACTCCGTGCTGTTAATATGAAGGTAGTATCATTGGCTACTGAAGTACTTTAACCTTTAAGAATTTAAAAAGTAATGAGCAAATTACATATTAAGAAAGGCGACACGGTAGTGGTAAATGCCGGTAACAACAAGGGTCAGAAGGGCAAGGTCCTGAAGGTGCTTGTTGAGAAGCAACGTGCCGTTGTCGAGGGTGTAAACATCGTTTCAAAGAGCACTAAGCCGAGTGCTGCACACCCACAAGGAGGTATCGTAAAGCAGGAGGCTCCGATCCACATCTCCAACCTGAATGTAGTCGACCCTAAGACAGGTGCTGCTACACGCGTTGGCAGAAAGGCAGGAGCAGACGGCAAATTGGTTCGTTATGCAAAAAAATCAGGGGAGGAAATTAAATGAGTACAACTGCAAATTTAAAGAACGTGTATAAGGAGCAGATAGCTCCGGCACTGATGAAACAGTTCAACTATACTTCTCCTATGCAGATTCCTGTTTTGAAGAAGATTGTAGTTAATCAGGGTCTTGGTGGTGCAACCCAGGACAAGAAGATCATTGAAGTTGCAATGACAGAGATCGCCCAGATTACTGGCCAGAAGCCTGTTGCAACTATGTCAAAGAAGGACATTTCAAACTTCCACCTTCGTAAGAAGATGCCTATCGGAGTTATGGTAACCCTGCGCCGTCAGCAGATGTATGAATTCCTCGAGAAGCTCGTACGCGTTGCACTGCCTCGAATCCGTGACTTCAAGGGAATTGAAAGCAAGTTTGATGGTCGTGGTAATTATACTCTTGGTATCCAGGAGCAGATTATCTTCCCAGAAATCAACATCGACCAGGTGGACAAGATTATGGGTATGAACATCACATTCGTGACATCTGCTCAGACTGACGAAGAAGGCTATGCTCTTCTGAAGGCATTTGGCTTACCATTTAAAGACGCTAATAAATAAAATTAGAGTACCAGAGTTATGGCAAAGGAATCAATGAAGGCACGTGAAGTAAAACGTGCAAAGCTTGTAAAGAAGTACGCAAACAAACGTGCAGCTCTCAAGAAGATTGTAGCAACAGGAGAACCTGAAGATGCTTACGAGGCAGCTCGTAAGCTTCAGGCTATTCCAAAGAACGCCAATCCAATTCGTCTGCACAATCGTTGCAAGCTCACTGGCCGTCCAAAGGGCTATCTCCGTCAGTTCGGAATTTCTCGTATTCAGTTCCGCGAGATGGCTTCGGCAGGACTCATCCCAGGCGTAAAGAAGGCAAGCTGGTAGACGAAGAGTTTAATTAATAACTTTTAAATATTGTCGGGGCAGGCCCGATTAATTTAATAACAATTATGACAGATCCAATAGCAGATTATCTAACGAGACTGAGAAATGCGATCCAGGCAAAGCACAAGATCGTTGAGATTCCAGCCTCAAATGTCAAGAAGGAAATTACAAAGATTCTTTTTGACAAGGGCTATGTACTGAACTATGCCTTTCTTGAAGATGGCCCTCAGGGCACAATCAAGATTGCACTCAAGTATGATGCTCAGAAGCAGAGCGCTATCAAGTGCCTGCAGCGTGTGTCACGTCCGGGACTTCGTAAGTACACCGGATACAAGGACATGCCAAGTGTAATTAACGGACTGGGTATTGCAATAGTATCCACTTCCAAGGGTGTAATGACTGATAAAGAAGCTTCAGAACTGAAGATCGGTGGCGAAGTTCTTTGTTATGTATATTAATTTAGGGAGGATTTATAATGTCTAGAATTGGTAAATTGCCTATTAGTATTCCTGCAGGAGTGACAGTCACTCATAAGGATGACATTGTAACTGTAAAGGGTCCTAAGGGAGAGCTCTCACAGTATGTAAACCCAGCTGTGAAACTCACCATCGAGGACGGGCAGATAACAATGGAAGAAAACACAGAGTTGATGCAAGACAACACAAAGCAGCGTCATGCTTTCCATGGTTTATATCGCTCTCTGATTAACAATATGGTAGTCGGCGTTTCTGAAGGTTACAAGAAAACTCTTCAGATTGTAGGTGTGGGCTATCGTGTGTCAAACAACGGTAATATTCTTGATCTTCAGCTTGGATATTCACATGCAATTCTCTTTGTACTTCCAAAGGAAATCAAGGTGGAAACTAAGTCGGAAAGAAATCAAGACCCTCTCATTATGCTGGAATCCTGTGACAAGCAGTTGCTTGGACAGGTATGTGCTAAGATACGCACTCTTCGCAAGCCAGAACCTTACAAGGGTAAGGGTATCCGCTTCCAGGGCGAAGTTGTAAGAAGAAAGTCAGGTAAGTCAGCAAGTGCTAAATAATTTTAGGAGGTACGAATTATGATTACAAAGTTAGAAAGACGTATTAAGATCAAATTTAGAGTACGCAATAAGATTTCCGGTACAGCTGCACGTCCTCGTATGTCTGTATTCAGAAGTAATAAGCAGATTTACGTTCAGATTATTAACGACGACGAGGCTAAGACACTGGCTGCTGCATCTTCACGTGGAATGGAGAAGTGCAACAAGACAGAGCAGGCAACCAAGGTTGGTCAGCTTATAGCAGAACGCGCTAAGGCCGCTGGTATAGAAGCTGTGGTTTTCGACCGTAACGGTTATCTGTATCATGGTAGAATTAAGGCGGTGGCAGATGCTGCCCGTAATGCAGGACTTAAATTTTAATTAGATTATGGTTAATAGAGTAAAAATAGGAAACGACGCCGCTGAACTTAAGGATCGTTTGGTTGCTATTAATCGCGTTACCAAGGTTACAAAGGGTGGTAGAACATTTACATTCGCTGCTATCGTGGTAGTTGGTAATGAGAATGGTGTAATTGGATATGGTCTTGGTAAGGCAGGCGAAGTTCAGGCTGCAATCGCCAAGGGCGTTGAGGCAGCAAAGAAGAATCTTGTAAAAGTTCCAGTACTTAAGGGTACGGTCCCTCACGAGGCATTCGCTAAGTTTGGTGGAGCCCGCGTACTGCTTATGCCAGCTTCTGCAGGTACAGGAGTTGTTGCAGGTGGTGCGATGCGTGCTGTGCTCGAGAGTGTAGGTGTCACTGATGTGCTTGCAAAGAGTAAGGGCAGTTCAAACCCTCACAACCTTGTAAAGGCAACAATCCAGGCTCTCGCAAGTATGCGTGACGCCAAGATGGTTGCAGCATCACGTGGTGTTAGTCTTGAAAAAGTATTTAAAGGATAAAGGAGGCAGAAAACATGGCAACAATTAAGATTAAGCAGGTTAAGAGCCGTGCAAACAGACCTATCGACCAGAAGAGAACTCTCGACTGCCTGGGTCTTAAGAGAATGAATCAAGTGGTTGAACATGAAGACACTCCTTCGGTACGTGGTATGATCAATAAGGTGCATCACCTTGTTAAGGTAGTGGATTAATCAACAATTTAAATATTCGGAAAAGATATGGAATTACATAACTTAAAGCCAGCTGAAGGTTCTCTTCATAACAGTAAGCGCGTAGGTCGTGGTGTGGGTTCTGGCAAGGGCCGTACTTCGACACGTGGTCACAAGGGAGCCAAGGCAAGATCTGGTTACAAGAAGAAGGTAGGCTTTGAAGGAGGTCAGATGCCACTGCAGCGTCGAGTTCCTAAGTTCGGATTCAAGAATATCAATCGTGTAGAATACAAGGCAATCAACCTTTCAACCCTTCAGAAACTTGCTGAAGACAAGGGTCTCTCGAAGATTGGTATTGAAGAACTTATTGAAGCCGGTTTCGTAAACTCTAAGCACCTCGTAAAGATTCTGGGTAATGGTGAACTGAGTGTCAAACTTGACGTTGTGGCTCACGCATTCTCACAGAAGGCCGAAGAAGGTATCACAGCTCAGGGTGGAACTGTAACAAAGATTGGTGAAAATAAATAACAATCATTATGGGAATAGGTGAAAAAATAAAGAACTGGAAGTTTATCAAGACGTGTGCAAATATCTGGAAGATTGAAGATCTCCGTACCCGTCTGTTGGTGACTATCGGGTTCATCTGCGTCTATCGCTTTGGTTCGTATATTGTACTGCCGGGAGTTGATGCAAATGCGCTTCAGGGTCTCCACTCACAGACCGAAGGAGGACTGATGTCTTTGTTGGATATGTTCGCAGGTGGCGCATTCTCCAAGGCATCTATCTTTGCACTTGGTATTATGCCTTACATCTCGGCATCCATCGTTATGCAGCTTCTTGGTATAGCTGTCCCTTATTTCCAGAAAATGCAGAGAGAAGGTGAGAGCGGCAGAAGAAAGATGAATCAGTTGACTCGTTATCTGACTGTAGCCATCCTTGTCGTTCAGGCACCTTCGTATCTCATCAACCTCAGAATGCAGACTCAGGGTCAGGCAATATTCCCAGGTATTGACTGGGGATGGTTTATGGTTGTATCTACAATCATTCTGGCAGCTGGCAGTATGTTCATTCTTTGGCTGGGTGAGAGAATCACAGACAAGGGTATCGGCAATGGAGTTTCAATGATAATCATGATTGGTATCATTGCCCGTTTCCCTTCTGCATTCTCACAGGAATTGGTAACACGTTTCTCATCTCCAGGCCAGGGCGGTCTCGTAGTATTCCTTATTGAGATAGTTGTATGGCTGGGCATCATAGCAGCCGCTATCCTTCTGGTTCAGGGAGTACGCCGCGTGCCTGTACAGTATGCAAAACGTGTAGTAGGTGCCCGCCAGATGGGTGGTGCCCGCCAGTATATACCTCTAAAGCCTTATGCTGCAAACGTGATGCCAATCATCTTTGCACAGGCCATTATGTTCATCCCAATCACTCTTGCCGGATGGGCATCTGGAGGTAAACTGAGTCCGTTCGTAAGTGCATTGATGGACAATACAAGTTGGGTATACAACGTGATTTTTGCTGCACTGATTATCATCTTCACTTATCTGTACACAGCAATCACTATCAACCCTAACCAGATGGCCGAGGATATGAAGCGCAATAATGGTTTTGTACCAGGAATCAAGCCAGGTAAAAGCACTGCTGATTTCATTGACAAGATCATGACGCGCATCACTTTGCCAGGTTCGTTGTTCCTTGCATTCATCGCTATTATGCCAGCATTCGCAAGCCTGTTTGGCGTGCAGCGTGAATTTGCACAGTTCTATGGCGGTACATCATTGCTGATCCTTGTAGGTGTGGTTCTTGATACTCTTCAGCAGATTGAGAGTCACCTTCTCATGCGTCACTATGATGGACTTCTGGAGACAGGTCGAGTTCGTGGGGCTCACTGATTTAACCTGAAAGTTAATGAAAGTATTTCTCAAGAACGATGAAGAAGTAGAACTCTTGCGAGAGGCTAACCTTCTTATAGGGAAGACTCTCGCAGAGCTTGCAAAAATTATAAAGCCTGGTGTTACAACCAAGGATCTCGATGTCTTAGCGGAGACGTTTATAAGAGACCATGGTGCGGTACCAACCTTCAAGGGATTTCCCAACGGAAAAGGTCCGGCATTTCCTGCAAGCATATGCACTTCGGTGAATGATCAGGTAGTTCATGGTATACCAAATGACACTCCGCTCAAGGAAGGAGATATAGTCTCAATCGACTGTGGAACCCGCCTTAATGGATATTGTGGAGATTCGTGCTATACCTTTGCTGTGGGAGAAGTCTCGGAAGAAGTTCAGCAGTTGCTGGATACTACGAAGGCAGCACTCTATCAAGGAATAGACCAAGCTGTGACAGGTCGTAGGATAGGAGATATATCCTATGCAGTGCAGAGTTTGTGCGAAAGCCGCGGATATGGTGTAGTAAGGGAGTTCGTAGGACACGGAGTAGGGCGTGAGATGCATGAAGACCCTCAGGTTCCCAACTATGGCAAACGAGGCAATGGCATGCTGATGAAGAATGGCCTATGCATTGCGATAGAGCCAATGATTACGATGGGAGAGAAAGAAGTTTTCCTCTGTGATGATGGTTGGACAGTAGTAACCCGGGATCATAAGCCATCGGCCCATTTCGAACACTCATTGTGCGTCAGGAAGGGCAAGGCTGATATACTTTCTTCGTTTGAAGAGATAGAAAAAGTACTAAATAACAGTTTGTAAATTGTACATTATACAAAAAAAATTGTACATAACTTTATGGCTAAACAGTCGGCAATAGAACAAGACGGAACCATCCTCGAGGCACTTTCCAATGCCATGTTCAGGATTGAACTTGAGAACGGCCACGAGATTATCGGGCATATCTCTGGTAAGATGCGTATGCATTACATCAAAATCCTTCCTGGCGACAAGGTGAAGGTAGAGATGAGTCCGTATGACCTAAGTAAGGGAAGAATCGTATTCAGATACAAATAAAAAGTTAGAAATATGAAAACTAAAGCATCTTTAAAGAAGCGTACTCCAGACAGTGTTATCGTTAGACGTAAGGGTCGCTTATTCGTGATTAATAAGAAGAATCCTAAGTTTAAGACTCGTCAGGGATAAATTAAATAAACCAAAAATATGGCAATAAGAATTGTTGGTGTCGACCTCCCACAGAATAAGAGAGGCGAAATTGCGTTAACCTATATCTTTGGTATAGGACGCAGCAGCGCAGCCAAGATCCTTGAAAAGGCTGGCGTTGACAAAAACATTAAGGTAAAGGACTGGAATGACGATCAGGCTGCCAAGATCCGTGAGGTCATTGGCGCTGAATACAAGGTGGAGGGTGACCTTCGCTCTGAAATCCAGCTCAACATCAAGCGCTTGATGGATATCGGTTGCTATCGTGGAATCCGTCATCGTATTGGTCTCCCAGTTCGTGGCCAGAGCACAAAGAACAACGCTCGTACACGTAAGGGCAAGAAGAAGACAGTTGCAAACAAGAAGAAGGCTACAAAGTAAACGTTAAATCGTAAATTGTCAAATAGTAAATAACTTTATGGCTAAGAAAACAACATCTGCAAAGAAAAGAGTTGTCAAGGTAGGTGCAGAGGGACAGCTTCATGTTCACTCTTCATTCAACAATATTATTGTTACTTTGGCAAACAGCGAAGGTCAGGTTATCTCATGGTCATCAGCTGGCAAGAAGGGCTTCAGAGGCTCAAAGAAGAACACTGCATATGCAGCTCAGCAAGCAGCAGAAGACTGTGCAAAGGTTGCTTATGACCTTGGCTTGAGAAAAGTTACAGCATACGTTAAGGGTCCTGGTCAGGGACGTGAAGCAGCTGTTCGTGGTTGTTACACAGCAGGAATAGAGGTAACTGAAATTATTGACGTTACTCCACTGCCACACAACGGATGTCGTCCACCTAAGAGAAGAAGAGTTTAATAAAAAAATGATTCTCCCGATAGTCTACGGAAATACTTTTTTTATAATGATGGCATCATTTCCTTTCTGCCATCGCGGCTGCAAAAAAAATCCATAGCAAAGAGGGAGAGAAAAAATATAATACGATATGGCAAGATATATTGGACCTAAATCAAGAATTTCCCGCCGTTTTGGCGAGGCTATTTTTGGACCAGACAAAGTTCTTTCTAAGAGAAACTTTCCTCCAGGTCAGCATGGTAATAACCGTCGTAAGAAGTCATCTGAGTATGGTGAAATGCTCGCTGAGAAGCAGAAGGCAAAATATACCTATGGTGTGCTCGAACGTCAGTTCCGTAACCTGTTCGAGAAGGCAGCCTCTTCAGATGGCGTTACAGGTGAAGTATTGCTTCAGCTTCTCGAAAGTCGCCTTGATAATGTTGTTTACCGCCTGGGTATTGCTCCTACACGTGCTGCCGCTCGTCAGATGGTAAGTCACAAGCACATCGTAGTTGACGGACAGGTTGTAAACGTACCATCTTATCAGGTAGTACCAGGTCAGATTGTTGCTGTCAGGGAGAAGGCAAAGTCTCTTGAAGTTGTACAGGCTTCACTTGCAGGCTTCAATCATAGCAAGTATTCTTGGATTGAATGGGACGATAGCGTGATGGGTGGAAAATTTATGAATGTCCCTGCACGCGAGGATATCCCAGAGAATATCAAGGAACAGATGATCGTTGAATTGTACTCTAAGTAAAGCTATAAAGCAGAGCTTTTCCATATAGAAATTTGTAAATTCAAATAATAAGAAACGATGGCAATATTAACATTTCAAAAACCCGATAAAGTAATAATGTTGGAGTCTGACGACTTGAGAGGGAAATTCGAATTCCGTCCACTTGAACCTGGATATGGAATTACAATTGGAAATTCTCTCAGACGCATTCTTCTTTCCTCACTTGAAGGCTACGCAATCAATTATATCCGCATTGGAGGTGTTGAGCACGAGTTTTCTACAGTGCCAGGAGTCAGGGAAGATGTTGCCAACATAATTCTGAATCTAAAGCAAATTAGATTCAAAAGAATAGTTGACGATACCGAGTCTGAGCACGTATCTCTTAAGGTTGAAGGAACAACTGAGTTTAAGGCAGGAGATCTGAATGGCTCTCTCTCTGGATTTGAAGTGTTAAATCCAGACTTGGTAATATGTCATTTGGATAAGCAGGCGCCAGCAATGGAGATAGAGCTGAATATCAACAAGGGACGTGGTTATGTACCATCTGATGAAAACCGTCAGAACTTGCATGATGTTCATGAAATAGCGATTGACTCTATTTATACTCCGATACGTAATGTCAAGTTCTCAGTCGACCCTTATCGCGTACAGCAGAAGACAGACTACGAGAAACTGACTTTGGATATTACTACCGATGGCTCTATCTCACCAAAGGATGCACTCACGGAAGCTGCTAAGATACTTATCTATCACTTCATGCTGTTCTCTGACGAGAAAATCACTCTTGATAACAAGGACACCGATACTCGTGAAGAATTTGATGAGGAAATCCTTCGTATGCGCCAGTTGCTGAAGACTAAACTCACCGACCTGAACCTCTCTGTTCGTGCTCTCAATTGTCTGAAGGCAGCAGACGTGGACACGTTGGGTGATTTGGTAAAATATCAGAAAACAGATTTGCTTAAGTTCCGTAATTTTGGTAAGAAATCCTTGACAGAGCTTGATGAACTGCTTCTGCATCATGGACTTTCTTTCGGCACAGACACTTCAAAGTATAAACTTGATAAAGAATAAAACGCACAATGAGACACAATAAGAAATTCAATCATCTGGGTCGTAAGGCTCCGCACAGAGCCGCTATGTTGTCTAATATGGCAACCTCACTGATTATGCATAAGCGTATCACAACGACTCTTCAAAAGGCAAAAGCACTGCGTATCTATGTAGAGCCACTCATTACAAAGGCAAAGGAAGATACCACTGCTTCGCGCCGTGTAGTATTCAGCTACCTCCAGAACAAGTTTGCTATCACAGAACTTTTTGGGACAGTAGCATCAGCAGTTGCAGACCGTCCAGGTGGATATACACGCATCATCAAACTTGGCAAGCGTGCATCTGACGCTGCTGACATGGCATTCATTGAACTTGTTGACTTCGATGAGGCTATGGCTAAGACTGCAAAGAAAACTCGTACACGCCGTTCTCGCAAGTCGTCTGCACCAAAGGCTGCAGAGGCTCAGGAGGTTCAAGAGGTTCAGGAGGTTCAAGAAGTTCAAGAGGTTCAAGAAGTTCAAGAGGCTCCAGCAGAGACACCTGCAGAATAGCAACTATTCTTAATATATTCGGGAAAAAGGTTGTCACACATTTCTGTGGTGACCTTTTTCTGTTGTTGCAATGCCCTGACGCACGATGCAGTGCCCAATGCGGCCCATGCTGCTGTGATGGTTACTCCTAACTTTGATGCCTCGCATCAACCATTTCAGAGCGTCCTCTGGGCCAAATCAGAGCGTCCTCCTGAGGCATTTGAAGCGTCGTCTCACCCAAATTGAAGCGTCCTCTCTGTCAAATTGAAGCGTCGTCGGGGTCACTTTAAAGCGTCGTGGGGCTTGGTGTAACGGCTGCCAGGGGTGCAATCTCTGCCTCGTCTCCATCCCAGGCAAGCACCAGGCTGTCCCCTTCGTTCCTCTGCACATACTCCTTCGACCCTGCGAGCTAAGCTCGCAAATTTCCTTTTCTCTTCTTTAAAATGTATATGTTCCAGTCTGTCAAAGATCGATAAAAAACGCCGTTTCTGAATTTTTTTGCAAAGTTACGACTTTTTAGCGAGGATATGAAAATTTATACCTTTTGGGGCTTTTTTTAACATTTCACGCAGCTAAGGGTCTGACCCTAAAAATGCGCGAAAGGCGGACTGGTTTTCCGCATCCGCAAAAAAAATGCGGAATGTACTTTCTTTCAGTTTTTAGAAATTGACAGAGGGAATGTATGTGTCCGAAAATTTTGCGGATGCGGAAAACCAGTACGGTTTGTAACTGAAAATGCGGACTGGATTTCCGCTTCCGCATAAAAAATGACATAGTAAATGTAATAAATTTGGCAGTTACAATTTTTTTTTGTAAATTTGCAACGCTAAGTATATAGTTATAGCACAATTGGAAGCAAAACAACTGGTGAAATGATGTAGCGGTGTAATGGTGTAAAGATAAAATGATGTAATGTATAGAAGGTTATGAAAAAGTTTGTTGTATTTCTGTTAATTATCAATTTTGGGCTGTCAATTATCAATTGTGCAGGCTCTGCCTATGCCCAGGAGTGGATGGAGGTGCACTACTACCACGACCTGTTTGACACGCCGTGGATGCAGCCATACAAGGTGGACCAGGTGGCATGCGGAGATTTCTCGGAGGATGGGAAGGCGGTAAACCTGCGGTACGTTGAAAACGTTGAAAACGGAGAAAACGGAGGAAACTGTCCAGTGATGGCATCGTACTATGTCAGCAACATTGACAGCATTACCTTCAGCGATGGGACCCCCGACTCGCTGGAGACTCATAATAAGTATAAGGTGTTTACCCTAAGCATCAACACAGAAGGTGCGGTGGGTGTGCACTCCAAGGAGGAATATGTGCCATGTTATGTGTCGCTGAACGGACGTGGCGAATACGCCAACTACAGCGGTCACGGCAAGATTCGCGGCAGGGGTAACTCTACGTGGGAATGGTACGACAAGAAGCCCTACCGCCTGAAACTGGATGTGAAACACAAAATGCTGGGTCTGGGTAAGAACAAGGACTGGGTGTTGCTGGCAAATTTCCGCGACCCTACCGACTTGATGAATGCTTTTGTGTTTGAGGTGGCAGACTGGATGGGCATGCCGTATGTGAACAACACCCGATTTGTGGAGGTGTTCCTCGACGGCGACTACATAGGCCTCTACCAACTCACCGAGCAGGTGGAGCAGGGCAAGACCCGAGTGGATGTGGCTGACGAAGGCGGCATATTGCTCGGCATCGATGCCGACGACGGTCCGTCTCTCTCTCCATCGGCCACCGACAACTTCTGGTCGCCAGTGTTCTCGATGCCTATATGCGTGAAATACCCCGATGACCCTACAGAGGAGCAGGTGGACTCGATACGTGAACTGATGCGCCCTTTGGAGCAGGCCATCTCCGACGGCGACTACGACACATTGGATTCGCTGATGGACATGCGGTCGTTCATGACCATGGCCCTGCTGCAGGAATATGTGGAAAACGTGGAACTCTGTGCACCACGCAGTGTATTTATGTATAAGGACGCAGGTGGTAAGTGGGCAATGGGCCCATTTTGGGATTGGGACGCAGGCTACGACTTCGACTGGGGCTATATGTACAAGGGGCATAAGTTCTTCGGCAGTTACAAGGAACTCATTCTGGGCAGTGACCCGGCCAAGAGGAAGGGTATGTACGGCAGTACGCCAAGGTTCTTTACGGCCATGTTCAACAATGCAAGGTACAACAAGGAGTTCAAGGCCCTGTGGAACAGTGTGAAGGATTCTATCCTTGTGCGCAACTGGCAGGTGATGGAACGCTATATGGAACACCTCAACGACGGTCCATACGACCGCGACTTCCAGCGCTGGCCAATCACAGACACGGGTGAGACGAGTGGTTGGAATCCAGGTGTGCCAATTGTTATCAAAGACGAGATACAAAAGATGTATAATTGGCTGGAAAAGCGTACCAGTTACCTTGACGGAGTGATAAACGATTACCCTGTTTATAATGAAGAGGGTGGCGAAGAAGGTGGAGGTGAGGAGGCAACCTATGGCGTGACAAGCATGGAGGAGAAGGATGGTGGGTTCGAGGTAAAGGCCAATATGTGTGCCGACATGGGATACACTCAGACCTTCTCCATTGACATCGACAAAGACAAACTCATCACGCTGCTGGGAGTAAGCAATTTCAGTGAAAGCAATCTCTCGCTCGTACCGCTCAATTCCGATGGGTCGGAGGGCAGCAACACTGCTGCAGGCACATACGGAGCATGGTTTGATGATCAAGGCGACACCAACTACTGGGGCTCTGGACATGTGTTCATCGAGTCCAACGACCTTTACTCATGGGGTCTGGGCTGCCATCCAGACAACTGCGAGGCAGGACACACCCACACTGTCTCGATGCAGTACAAGTACCGCCAGGGCCGTGGTGGCAGCAGTAAGAAGGTTACGGTAAAGGTGGTTTTTTCAATCTTGGATTGAAAAGAGGTCTGCGGTTAGCGAAGGCTTAGAGTTTATAGGTTTAAGGTTTATTGGTTATGAAAAAAATAACATTTTCTTTGCTAGTTTTCAGCGTTTTCAACGTAGCGCGTAGCGCTCAGGCCCAGGAAGTGAATAAGGACAGTCTGGGGAAGTACTACAAGACAGTGACGATGTCCCGTGTCAGTGTGCACGACCCGTCGATAGTGACAGACAATTCTGGTACGAGGAAACAATACTATGTCTATGGTTCGCACCGTGCGTGCGGTACCACTACCGACCTTAAGAGTTGGACATGGCAGGACTGGACCTACGGCATACAGAATGGAACAAAGGTAACTACCGTCGATTACAAGAAAGCCTTCCTCACGAATATGACCAAAAAGGTGCGCATCCTTCAGGGTACCGACACCGTGGAGGTGGATTTCGGCAATTTCGACTGCCTGCAGTGGCGCTACACCGAAACCAATGCCGACCTGGCCGGAAACCAGTGGGCACCAGATGTCATCTGGAATCCATACATGCAGAAATGGTGCATGTATATGAGTCTGAACGGCGATAACTGGCGCAGTGTCATCGTGCTGCTGACAGCCGATAAGATCACCGGCCCGTACATCTATCAGGGACCTGTGGTGTTCTCAGGATTCCAGTGGACCGACCTGGCCAACCAGACCTGGAAACAGACCGACATCACCCTGGTTCAGGGACTGCAGGACATCACCTCGCTGCCGGCACGTTATCTTGTAGGTGGCAGTTGGGGACGTCGATGGCCGAACAATATTGACCCTACGGTGTTTTTCGACGATGACGGACAGATGTGGATGGGCTACGGTTCGTGGTCGGGTGGTATCTTTATGCTCAAACTCGACCGCAACACCGGTCTCCGGGACTACACCGTGAAATACGCTGTCGTAGGCAGTGGCGACGGGGCTACGCAGGACCCGTATTTCGGCAAGAAGATAGCTGGTGGCTATTATTCTTCGGGCGAAGGAGCATACATCGAGAAGATAGGCAAGTACTACTACCTCTTCATCTCCTATGGTGGACTGAACAGCGACGGAGGCTACGAGATGCGCTACTATCGCAGTACCAAACCCGACGGACCTTACAAGGATATTGCAGGCGTGAGTGCCGTTTTCAATAACTATGTCATGAACTATGGTCCAAATGCCGGAAGCGATGCCGGGACAAGGCTCTTTGGTTCGTACAAATGGGACACCATGTCGGATGCCGAACTGGCACAGGGACACAACTCGGCCCTGCTTGACGACGACGGCAAGGCTTATCTGTTTTATCACACCCGTTTTGCGGGTGGCGGTGAAGGACATCAACTGAGGGTACACCAGTTGTTCCAGAACTACGGCGGTTGGCTTGTGGCTTCGCCATACGAATATATGGGACTGAGTTACAAGCAGGAGAACATAGACTCCACACGTATTCTCTCGGCTGCAGAGATTGCAGGAACTTACCGCATGATGCTCCACCCATACCGACTGGACTATGCCAACAAGGCCTATCAGACACCGGTCGATATCTGCCTCACAGAGGAAGGTCGTGTGACAGGCGACTATACAGGATCGTGGAGCATGCCATACGAGGGCAAGTCGTACATCAAACTCATCATCCGCAAGGGTTCAAGCGGCAGTGTGGTGACCTATAACGGTGTGGTACTGCCACAACAGGTGAGCGGCACCACCATGCGCTCGGTATGTTTCTCGGCCGTGGCTACAACTGGTGTTGCCATCTGGGGAAGCTGCCTGGACGGCCGGTATGTCATTGATTACAACTACTCGCGCATTACGTTGCCGGTGACTGCCTACAAACTTATAAAGGAAGATATTGATCCTACGATTACGACATACTATGGTATGACCTATACATTCTCATCAGATCATCCAAATCTAATCAGTGACGAAGGTAAATTGATGGTGACACCGTCGACTGACACTTCCGACCCAATAACTAACGTCGTTCTGACATGGCATCTTGAGAAGGATAACTATTACTATGATGTGAAGAAGACAGTCCGTGTCCGCTGCAGTGAAGCTGATGCGATAGAGTCTGTTCCAACCATGGCAAAGAAACAAACGGATAAAGAGCCTGCTTATGATCTTTCTGGTCGTTTGATTAAGTCTGCGATTCAGTTGTCACCGAAAATAATGATAGTGAACGGAAAGAAGACTTTTGTGCAATAGTTTCTTTTTTTGAGAAATAAAAATAAAATTGTGTGCGCACCCAAAAAAAATTTTTGGTGCGCACACTTTTTTTATGTGTGAAAATTTGTTTATTTCTATAAAAAATCGTAAATTTACATTCGATTTTAGATTATTATCTAATCAATATAAAAAATTATTAACAATTACAATCAACCTATGGTAAGTTTTAAGACAAACAAACTATGGCAGCATCTCCTGGTTGGGAGTGCTGTGGCGGTTGCCATGTTGGGCGTAGGTTCATGCAGTGATGAGGCATTGGATCGTGAAAATGATCAGCCAAGCGGACTGAACAGTCTGTATGGGTATGTCTCAGACAACGCAGAGTTTTCGACCTTCAAGCAACTGATTGAGGATCTTGGCATCCAGGAGGAATTGTCCAGGACTGGTAGTATGACTTTGTTTGTTGCTAATGACGATGCGTTCGACGAATTCTACAAGTCGAATGTGTTTGGTGCAAAGAGCTATGCGGAACTGACCAAGACGCAGAAGAATATTCTTCTGAAGTCAGCGATGATCAGCAACCCTTACACCACAAGTATGTTGTCAACAGCACAAGGTCCGGTAACAGGAGAAGTCTGCCGACGCATGTCGTCGCTGTCTCTTTACGATTCAGTGCTCGTAGTGCACAAAGCCGATTTTGACGATGTGTTCCCAAAGAACGAGAAGTTCGATGCCATCAAGGATCTCGACTCCGTGGCCCTTTTCAAGGATGCATCGGTTTCTGCTCCGCTGGTACACTTCACCCCGAAGTTTATCACAGGCAACAAACTGCTGAGTTCGGACATCGACTTCCTGTATCAGACAGAACTTAACGGCCGTGTAAGAGAGTCGGACGACGTGTATGTGAACAACGCACGAATCGTGACTCCGAACATCTACTGTAAGAATGGTTTCATTCATGTCGTCGATAAGGTGCTCACTCCGCTGGACAACATGGCAGAGACCATCCTGAAGAATCCAAACTATAGCATCTACAGTTCTATCCTCGAGCGTTTCTCTGCTCCTATCGACTCTGCCAAACTGACAGAGAACTATATGGTGAACAAGGGTGCCAAGGAGAGCAACGGATTCAAGGTATATGCCAAGCGCTATTTCTCAAGCCGCTCGTTCGGTTCGACCGACGTTAACAAAGTGCCGCTGAGTGCCGACAAGGACAACAACACCTTCGAAGCTGCCCTGAAGTTCGACCCGGGATGGAACGGATATGTTTCGGAAGTGCCAAGCAATCGTACGGCGCTTATGGAAGACATGGCCGTGATGCTGGTACCAACAAACGAGGCTATGAAAGAATGGTGGGATAATGGTTCGGGCAAGGTCATCAAGAACTACTACGCCTCAAAGGCAGAACAACCAGGTGACATCATCTCCGAACTCAATGCCACACCGCTTTCAGTGCTCCAGAACCTGATGAACGTAAATATGCTGAACTCATTCACTGCTTCACTGCCAAGTCGCTTTGACGCAGTGCTCGACGACTCGAACGACACTCTCGGAATCCATACGAGTGACGTAAGCGGTGTTACACTGGCTTGTAACGGTGCCATCTACGAGACCAACAAGGTGTTCACCCCTAAGGCCTATCGTTCAGTACTCTTCCCTGCAGTGGTGGATACCACCAACTTCAAGGTCATCAAGCGTGCCATCGACAACCTCGAGTACGACGCATACCTGAACTCAATGGTATCACGCTATAGCTTCTTTATCCCTAACAACCAGGCTATGCTGACCTTCGTAGACCCAGTGTCATACGGGCAGGACGAGCCTCAGGTTTGGGAGATAAGCCTTTCGACAGACTCAAAGGTGTCTGACGCAACCAGCATCATTGCAACCGTTTACAAGGCTTCAATCATAGATGGCCAGATTGTGAAGGGCGACAGAATTTCGACCCTCACAGGCCAGAGTTCGACGGGATTCTCTTCTGCAATGGGTAACCGCCTGATGGAAATCCTCGACAACATTATCGTTATTGGTGAACTCGAGTCTGGCAAGCAATACTACAAGACCAAGGGCAACAACTATGTCAGGGTGGAAGGTGCAATCAACACTCAGGACATGAAAGTCTATGGTAGTTTGCAGGACGAAATCAGTGCACCGCTCCACATCACCAGCGATGCAGAACGCGGCTCGATAGACATCTATGACGAAGAAAACGGTGGTGCATACGGAGTTGACGGAATCGTGATGGGTACACGCCAGTCGGTATGCAAGCGTCTGTCTGAACATGAAGAGTTCAGCGAATTCCTTCAACTGCTGCAGAATGCAGGTGCTGTGACCAAGTCCAACTCTGCCGATGGATGGAGAGCAGCCGACGAGACATTCGGTAACCTGCTGGCAGTTGTGAAAGACAACACCACCAACAAGTCGACCAACAACTACTTGCTCAATGCATTCCACTATACCATCTATGCCCCGACCAACACAGCAATGGAGAAGGCATACGAAATGGGTCTCCCTACCCTAGAGCAGCTGAACGCAGCCGAGGAACTCGACAACGAAGAAGGTGGAACATACCATCAGGACAGTCTGAAGAGCGTGATGCTCGACTTTATCAAGTACCACATCCAGGACAACTCAATCTTCGTTGACGAAGGCTTCGACGACGGTAAGTACGAATCGGGCAAGAGTATGCTCGTATCCTCTACAGACAATGCTGAGGAAGGTACATATACCCTGATTGAAGGTACAGACTCCATCGACTATGGTGGCAGCCACTACAAGATAAGCGAGATGCTGTCGAATGGCTCGGTTGACTACTTCACAGGCAAGTACTCACCGGGACGTACCTACACCATCGACGTCAAGAGCAGCAGCAGTGGCATCACCGTGACGACCTACTCAGGCCAGAGCATCAATGTATCGACCGACGAAAGTCTGCACAATATCTATGCACGCGAGTACTGGATTGCCAGCAGCAAGGGCGCGGTTGTAAACACCCCTTCAAGTGCACTGCTCGACAACTCATCATGCGCTGTAATCCACGCTGTGGATACTCCACTGCTGTTCAAGTATGATGCATCCAAGAAGGACGATCCGGACCATAATCAGTTCATCTATAAGGATCGTGAACTCACAAGTGCAAGTATGAAGGCTCTTAAGAATGTTTCACCACGAGGTAAATAATGTGTAAAGATTTAAAGATTGAAATATTAAAAAAACGAAATTATGAAAAATATAATGTTTAAATATTTACATGTTTTAATATTTACATGTTTTGCAGGTGTAGCCACCGCTCAGGTAAAGCCGGGTGACATTATCAGTGGTACTGTGGCAGACGACATTGAACCGCTGATGATGGTGAACGTTGTAGAAATCGATGCCAACAAGCGTATCGTAGCACATGGCGTGACAGATATCAATGGTAACTTCTCGTTCAAGTGTGTGAATCCAAAGGACAAGCTGCAGATTTCCTACGTAGGTTATCAGACAGTGAGTCTGCCAATAAATAAAAAGGTGTTCAACGTTGTGTTGAAGAGTGCAACCCAGATTAAGGAGGTGGTTGTGAAAGCCGTGAAGAAGACGCAGACATCTGGACTTTCGATTCCGGTGACTGAAATCTCCGTAGCTCAGCAGACCATCGACATGAAGGAATTTGAAGGACTGGGACTGACCAGCGTGGACGAAGCCCTGCAGGGACGTATCGCCGGACTCGACATCGTTGCCAACTCAGGTAACCTAGGCGCTGGAACAACAATGCGTCTGCGTGGTGTAAGCACCATCTACGGCGATGCCAACCCACTTATCGTAGTCAACGGAAACGTTTGGACCAACGACGCAAGTCAGGACTTCGACTACACTAATGCCAATGAGGAACGCTTCGCAGAACTCCTCAACGTGAACCCTGAAGACATCGAAAGCATCAGTGTACTTAAAGACGCTGCCGCAACAGCCATCTGGGGTTCACAAGGTGCCAACGGTGTTATTGAAATCAAGACAAAGCGTGGTTCGAAGGGTAAGACACGAGTACAGTACTCTTTCCGCTACACAGGCACATGGATGCCATCGAGCATGAAACTGCTCAATGGTGACGACTACACCATGTATCTGAAGGAAGCTTACTTCAACCCACAGTTGATGTCGGACTACAGTACTGAAGGTAACGTAAACTACATTCCTGAGATCAACTACAACAGGAACTTCTCGGAGTACAACATGTATAACGACAACACCGACTGGCTGGATGCAGTGACACAGTATGGACAATACCAGCAGCACTTCATCTCACTGACCGGTGGTGGTGACAAGGCCAACTTCCGTATCTCTGGCGGTTACGACCATCAGACAGGTCACATCATCAAACAAGTCCTCGACCGCTTCACTACACGTGTAGCACTCGACTACTTTATCAGTGACCGAATCACTGTAAGTACCAACTTTGACCTGACTTATACATACAACCAGAAGAACAACGAAACTAAGGGAAGCCTGGTATCGCTGGCGCTCAACAAGATGCCTAATCTCTCAATCTACGAAGAGGATGAAAACGGCAACGACCTCGACCGCTACTACACCATGAACCCTTACGTGAACTCGCCAATCTATGCAGCTTCGGGAAGTGCCTTTGGCCACAACACCCAGAGCCTGCTCAACGACCAGTACAACATGCCTAACCCTGTGGCAGTTGCACATCAGGCCGAGAATAACGAGAAGACCATCAGCCTCTCTCCTGAGTTCATCCTGAAATACGACCTGCTCGGCACAGACGAAGAAAGTCACCGCCTGCGCTATGAAGGTCAAATAAAGTTTGATATCTACAACAACAACGGAGACACCTTCTGGCCTGGAACACTCATCGCACAGGACTGGTCGGATGACAGCTACAATTCTGCTTCGTCGAGCGCCTACAAGAGTCATGCACTCTCAACCCGCCACACACTGACTTTCACTCCGCACTTCAAGGATGAGAATCACTCACTGCTGGCCATGGCACGTTTCCAGTTCAACAATGGTAACTCATCCAACCAGGGTCTGAACACAAAGTGGATCCCTACAGGCGACATCACATCAACCTATTCAGGAGGTGTGAACACAGGCTACTCAACAAGTGCCGGCCGCTGGAAGAGCATCTATATGTTGGCTCAGGTACACTACGCATACAAGGGCCGCTACATCTTCGACGCCACACTGCGCCGGGACGGAAGTACCAAGTTCGGTCCAGACCGTCGCTGGGGTAACTTCCCTGGTATCTCCGGTCGTTGGAACATCAGCGACGAACCTTGGATGGAGAACGTGAAATGGCTCGACATGCTGTCAATACGTCCAGGATGGGGTATCGTCGGTGGTCAGCCAGGCGGCGAAGGTCTGTTCTACAGCAAGTATGCTTCAGGAGCCAACTACATGGGTGATGCCACAGGTGGTGCTACATTTGCTCCAAGCAACATCCGTCTTGCCGACTTGCGCTGGGAAGAAAAGACAACATGGAACCTCGGTTTCGACTTTGGATTCCTGGACAACGCCATCACTGGTGACCTCTCAATCTATACCCAGAAGACAACCGACCTGCTGATGCCTAGCTATGCAATTCCAAGTTCTTCTGGTTACAGCAGTCTCTCTTACAAGAACGTGGGTTCGATGAGAAACAACGGTTGGGAATTCAATATCAATGGTAACCGCGTAATCAAGGCTGGAAAGTTCAGTATGGACTTCAACATTACATTCGCAAACAACCGCAACGAGATTCTGTCTATGGACCCTACAGTGCTCGAGACCATGAACTCAGAGTTTGCTGCTGCAAGTGGAAATGGTACTTACCTCTCGCGCGTACAACTTAACAATCCTCTGGGTGCAATCTACGGATTCCGCTACAAGGGAGTATATCAGTACTCCAACCTTGCACAGGACGAGACAACCGGCGAATGGCTTACGTACGAAGTGCCGGGCGTGGGCGGTCCTAACTGTCCGGTAGCAAGAAACAAGGACGGCGAAATCATCTATACCGCTGCAGGCAACCCTAAGATGATGTACTATGACTACGGAACCACATCATACCAGTTCGTAGGTGGTGACGCAATCTATGAGGATGTGAACTACGACGGTCAGATCAACGAACTCGACATCGTTTATCTGGGAAGTTCACTGCCTAAACTCACGGGAGGTTTCGGATTCAAGCTCCACTACGACCACTGGTCACTGAACTGCCAGTTCAACTACCGTTACGGCAACAAGGCCATCAACATGGCACGTATGTCGACAGAGAACATGGCAACCAACAACAACCAGTGTCAGTCTGTCAACTGGCGTTGGCACAACGAAGGTGACATCAGTCCTATTCCAAGAGCTTGTACAACAACCACAGGATACAACACCTACAACTACCTCGGCAGCGACCGATTTGTTGAAGATGCCTCGTTCCTGCGTCTGAACTACATGCAGCTCTCCTACGACTTTGACAACAAGATGGTCAAGGACTGGGGACTCAGCTCTCTGAAATTGTATCTTACTGTAAACAACCTGTTCTGTCTGACAAAGTACTCGGGACTTGATCCTGAAATCGTTCAGGCTGGTTTCAGTCCTGCAAGCGACAGTGCAAGAACCCCACGTAACAGGTCATTTACTTTCGGTCTTACAGTAGCGTTCTAAAAAAAGGAGGATATTATTATGAAAAAGATATTGAAATCATCTATAGTTTCCATAGTTTCTATAGCCTCTATAGTTTCTATAGCAATCACTAGCTGTGACCTCGATATGCTGCCGCTGAATGAGGTGGTGTACGAGAACTTCTGGACAGACAAGAGCGACGTACAGAACGTAGTAAACTCCTGCTATCTGGGTCTGCAGCAAAATGGTTATCTGACAAAGGTGCTGGAGTGGAGCGAATGCCGCTCAGACAATACTGAAGCAGCCGAAGGTGCATCGAACTCCATCGAAGTACAGCAGTTGCTGAAGGGCCAGATCAAATCTACCAACAGCATCTGTGACTGGGCTCCGCTCTACGTGGTAATCAACCGCTGTAACACAGTGGAGGTTGAGGCGCCAAAGGTAGCAGAAAAAGACCCTAACTTCACCAATGCTGACCTGGCATCAACCCTGGCAGAAGTCAAGACTCTGCGTGCAATCAGTTATCTCATCTTGGTAAAGACATTCAAGAATGTGCCTTTCACCTTCGAGCCATCAATCGATGACAACCAGGAATACAAGTATGGTGTGACCGACGGAAATGTAATTGTCGACTCACTGATCAAGGATCTTGAGTCATGCAAGGACAAGGCACCTGTCAAGCGCGCAGCACAGAACGGACAGAGTGAAAACCGCATGACCACAGGCCGCATCTCTCGCCTTGCTATCTATGCAACTCTGGCAGACCTCTACCTGTGGAGGGCTTCCGACAAGCACTGCGAGAATCAGCAATACTATTATCAGAAGTGTGTTGAATGCTGTGACTACGTGATCAATGAAAAGATTAAGGAATACCAGGCCAACAGCAACACTGAATGGAAGCAGAAGGACTTCGATAAGGAGATTCGTACTACTTTCGGTTATCCACTCCTTGCAGAAGAACCTACTCACCTGAGCAATGCCAACGGACCAGAGGCTTTCAATGCCATCTTCGGTACAGGCAACTCGTTCGAGAGCCTTTTCGAATCTACCTACGCTCACAGCACAAGCACAAGCGAAGGCAAGAACACTGACATGCAGGCTATGTATGGTGGCAAGAACTCCGGCGGTAGTGAAAGTCCGTATGTACAGGCCAACCAGTCACTGCTGCTGAATACCATCACATCGGTTCAGTACACTGACGCCGTTACATCAGGCATCTTCTCCGTGCCGTCAGACTATCGTTCGCTCACTGCGTTCCAGTTTACAGATGACGGGAAGTACCCTATTCTGAAGTATGTTGTTACCAAGAGTAGTGCTGGAGCTAAGGGCAGCGAAGACAAATATGGCAAGGTGGGCAAGACCTCTACCGACTGGACCAAAGCCCAGGAGAAGACTCAGACCCGTACTTACGCTGAAAACTATCAGGGATGGATATTCTACCGCCTGACTGATGTGATGCTGATGAGAGCCGAAGCTGAAATCTGTCTTGGAGGTCTGTTGGATGAGAACGCAGAGTTCGCCACCACTAATTATAATAAGGTGGATGGCAGCACTTGCTTTGGTGATGCTGCAGCACTTTATGCCGATGCATTCAACATCATCACAGCTGTGTATATGCGTTCAAACCCTGCCGCATGGGACGGAGCAAAGCCAAACAACAAGTTAGCCCCTCTGGCATCGAACTATTCAGGTGCCAACGCCTACAGCAAGATGATTCAGCTTTGTGAAAACGAACGTCACAGAGAGTTCCTCTTTGAAGGCAAGCGCTATTATGACCTCGTTCGCCGTGCACGCCGCGAAGGCAACACCGACCACTTCCGCGAGGCAATCTCAGGCAAGTATGGTGAAGCAGGTGCTTCAGTGACAATTAAACTTGCTCTTATGGACTTTATGTATATGCCGTATTCGAAGTCGCAGATTAAGATTAATCCTAATCTGACTCAGAACTCGGCTTATGCAGATGAAGAAGAAGAAAGCATAAAGAACTAAAAAAGTTCAAGAAGTGCAAAAAGTTCAAGAAGTGCAAAAAGTTCAAGAAGTTCAAGAAGTTTAAGAATTATGAAAAGACTTTATAAATTATCTATAGTTTCTATGGTTTCCCTAGTTTCCATGGTTTCCATAGCATTTACTTCCTGCGACGATGATCCAGGAGTGGAGAACTACTACACCTCCACCAAGGAATATGCATCTGACTTCCTCACCAATCGTTCGGGTCAGTATAGCATGTTCATCGAGGTACTGCAGCGCGCAACAGGAGAAAATACAGCAAAGCCTATGCGTCTGATGGACCTTCTCTCTACATATGGTTCATATACAGTGTTTGCTCCAAACAACGAAGCCATGACCAACTATCTGGCATCGATGGGACTGACTTCTGTCGACGAAATGAAGAAGGAAGACTGCGACACACTGGCATTCAACCACATCATTGAGCATGCTTACTTCACCACAGACGTAAGTTCGGGTACCTACCCTAAGACCAACATGCTTGACCGCTTGCTCGAAATCACCTGTATGACAGGTGCTCCGAAGGAAGAAGGAGGTGACTCTACCATTATCCGTCAGATCAACCACACAGGTAACATTTGCCATGCCGACGACTCAGTGGCAAATGGTGTTGTTCACACACTCGACGTGGTTATCGGCAACAACAACGAACTGCTTGCAGAAGTGCTGCAGAAGGATTCTGACCTGACTCTCTTCAACAAGCTGTTGCAGATGACCGGCATCGCTGACTCCCTGCGCAGCACATACGTCGATCTGGCCTACACCATCGGCAGTGACTCCGTGGATTGGGACAACGACAAACTCGTGATGTCAACCGCTACCGAGTACGACAATGTTGCATACATGAAGAAACGCTACTTCAAATACACAGTGTTTGCAGAGAAGGACGAAGTATATCAGGCAGCAGGTCTCAACACCATTGAAGATATTGTGGAATATGCCAAGCAAGTCTATGACCAGGTATATCCAGATGATGCAAATGTAGATAATTACACAGACCGCAGAAACTCACTGAACCGTTTCGTATCTTACCACATCCTGCCATTCGAGGCTGACTACTACAAACTCACCTGTGTAGACGGACCTACCAACACCAGTGTGTTGGCCAAGAACTGGAACCGTCGTAAGTGGGATATCGCTGACTGGTACGAGACATTCATGCCTCACTCACTGATGAAATTCTCGTTCCCTACAGGAGCCATTGCTGGTCTTTACATCAACCGCCGTGGTGTGATGAACAAGGCCGATGAGCGTGGTGTGCTGATTCAGGGTGTGAAGGTATTGCCTCCATCAGAGAAGAAACTCAACACCACAGCACCAAACGGACTCTACCATTATATTAATAAGGTGTTGGTATATGACGACCAGACCCAGAACGATGTCATCAGCGGAGAACGTCTGCGTATAGACTGTTCTACACTGTCACCAGACTTCATAACTAGTGGTGCACGTGGCCATGAAACTAAGTCTGGCAACAGCGGTGGTATGTATGGAACATGGGACGCAACCAGCAACCATAACAACAAGCAGACCTGTCTTGGATTCAAGTCGGGCTTTGTGAAGAACTTCATTTTCGACGACAACATAACACACCTGCATGTACGTCCTCGTACTCTCTCGTTCTGGTCGTACCAGGCCGACGAACTCACTGTCATCGGTCAGTTTGATATCTCTGTGAAGATACCACCTGTACCAGAAGGCAACTGGGAACTTCGTCTGTTCACATGTGTAAACTTCTCCAACCGTGGTATCATGCAGTTCTACTTTGGTAAGGGCGAACTCATTAACGGCAAGGTAGTGGGTGTGCTCGAACCTTGCGGCATCCCGGTTGATATGCGTCCTGACGGAACCGACTCACGTGTGGGATGGAAGGGCGATTCTAGCCTTGGAACGGAAGATGCCATCACAGCCTTCGACAAGGCGTTCCACAACCGTGGTTGGATGAAGGGAATGAAGTCGTATTATTCTGCAACCAGTGAAAGCGGTGGTACACAAGGCCAGCTCTTCCGTGATGCCAGCAACACTCTGCGTAAGGTCATCACTCAGTTCCATAGCGATGGTAAGTCAGACTACTGGTTACGTATCCAGCAGAAGCTGCCATCTAACACCAACACTCTCAACTTCGACGCAATCGAACTCTGTCCTGCATCGGTTTACAACAATGAATATTTTGCAGAAGACCGCTGGTAGGTTGTCTTTGACGAGGTTTAAAAAGTTCAAAAGTTCAAGAATTCAAGAATTATGAAAAAGATATTAAAACAATCTATAGTTTCTATAGCTTCCATAGTTTCTATAGCCTCTTTAGCCTTTACTGCCTGCTCGGAATGGGACGATCACTATGACGGTGGTATCACAGCCAGCATCGCAGGAGGAGAGACTTTCGAAGGAACTATGATGGGCTATCTGCAGAGCAATGCCCAGTTGAGCGACTTTGCAGAGGTTGTGAAGGCTGCCGGTTATGACGTAGATCTCAGTTCTTCACAGATGTTCACCCTGTGGGCACCTGTAAACGGTTCGTTCGACAAGCAAACCTATCTCGACCTAGTTGCAAACGACAAGAAAGACCAGGTGGTAAAGGAATTTATCAAGAACCACATGTGCCTTTACAACGTGTCGTTCAGTACCGAGAATCCAGAGACAGACATCCTGTTACTCAACTCAAAGTTGTGCCAGATGAGCGCAGACTCTATCTATGGCAACAGCAGTACCGATGCCGACAAGAAGGCTAAGATTCTGAAGGCAAACGTTGCCTGTCAGAATGGTATCGTCCATGTCATTGACAAGGCTCAGACCTATCAGACCAACCTCTACGAACTCATCGAGAAGCAGCAGGAGGCCTTCAATCAGGCTTATCCAGACTGGGTCGACAGTGTCAGCCTCTACAACTTCGTAAAGGCCTACAACGACGACTCGCTGGATATCAATAAAAGTACTCAGCGTGGCTTGAATGCCTACGGCGAGATGGAGTATGTGGATTCAGTAATGATCCGCAACAACACAGTGCTCAACAGTTACAAGGCCCGAATCTTTGAAGAAGACTCCAACTACTGGGCCATCATCCCAAGTCCTAAGGCATACTACGACCGTTATCAGAAGGCCGTGAAGGTGCTTGACCTCAACCCAAGTCTCAACACCGACGACCAGCCAGAACTCACAGATTCGCTGACACGTCGCTATGCCAACGACTTTGCTATGATGCATCTGTTCTTCAATGGCAATGCCAATGAGAACTACGTACAGGCAGACTCAGTTCATGCAACAGACTACAATCAGTGGCCATACGGCTCCTATACAGGCTATCTGCCAAGAGTATTCAGAGGTGAAGCAACACTCGGCGAGAGAGTTTCGTGCAGCAATGGTTATGGATACTTGGTTGACCAATATCCTGATGAAATCAGTGAATATGCACAGTTCCTCAAACCACTCAAGACTCCTCTGACAAGTACCCTGTACATCAAGGATGAAGAAGGCAAGGCATGGACTACCAAGAACTTTGATGAAGAAGGTTTCACAACCGTATCGTTAGACATCGAGACAGTGGACAGCGTCACAGGCACAAGCAAGACAACTACCCACCGTCTGGGGGACTTCTCGCCAAAGCCGGCAAACCTCAGTCCAACACTCTCGTTCACCATTCCTAACACCCTGTCAACCACATACGACATATATCTCGTATACAGTCCTATATGGATTAAGGAAAGCAGATTTAACCACAAATCGTTTGATGAGGTTATGGAAATCGTCCGCCAGGACAGCATCGACGGTGTGTCTAATTGGAAAGACCCTATTCGTCCATACTACTTCCAGGCATCCCTCTTCGAGAAGGGCGATGGTCTGGAGCATGATGTAGATGGCAAATCCAAGTCAACCACTCTCGGGACTTACGCTTCGACTGCCAGCAAGACATTCTACAGCGATGCTGAAGGCAAGAACAAGCAGTTCATTACCAACATAGAGAACAGGGTTGACTCCATCTACTTGGGTCGCTACACCACTTACCGCTCATTCTATAACTCCAGCGAAACTGCCGGTGTGTTTGAAGGTGTGGTTGTGCAGATTAAGTGTAACGTCACTTCAAAACTTACAGGCGACTACTCTCGTGAAATGCTCCTTGAACAGATAAAGTTTATACCTGTAAAGGAAAATGAGTAATATGTAAAGATTTAAAGATTAAAAGATTAAAAAACAGGAATTATGAAAAATATCATATTTAAATATTTACATGTTATAATATTTACATGTTTAGCCAGCGCAGCCTTTGCTCAGGAACCTGCCAATGCAAATGCCAAAGCCAAAGTTGTGCCTACCCATGCCGTTACAGGTAAGGTCGTGGACGCAGCAACAGGCGAAGTGCTTGCAGGTGCTAAGATTAAGGCTTACAACAACAGCCTCTTCACTGCCATGACCGGTGAGGACGGTACGTTCACTATCAATATTCCAGACTATGTTAAATCGCTGTCAACCGACCTTGAAGGCTATGTGCTCAACACCGAGGCCCTGAACGGACGTGAGAGTGGAGTAGTTATCCGTCTCTTCAGCGACCGTTATCTGGCTGATTACACAGCCAAGACTACTGGTAACAGAACAGTTTCTACAAGTGATTTCGCAACATCATCGCTCATCACTGTTGACCAGGAACTCCAGAACCGTCTTGGTGCTGACATACGCAGCATTCAGCGCTCTGCCATCCCGGGTATGGGCAATGCAATGTTCATCGGCGGATACAACTCACTCAACATCAATGCACAGCCATTGATTGTACTTGACGGCGTGATCTACGATATGATGTACGATGAAACCATGATTCACAGTGGCTACTACAACAACTTGCTTTCTGCCATCAACATCGATGACATCGAAGATGTGCAAGTGTTGAAAAACGGAACAGCTATCTATGGAGCCAAGGCTGCAAATGGTGTGATACTGATCAACACCAAGCGTTCGAAGACCATGGCCACACGCATCGACCTGAATATCTCGGGCGGTTTTGAACTGACATCAAAACTCCCAGACGTGATGAACGCCGATGAATATCGTCTGTATGCTTCCGAACTGTTGGGGACAACCGGTTCCACACTCGAGAGTTTCAAGTTCCTGCAGACCGACAAGAGCTATCCTTACTACAACCGCTATCACAACAACACGGATTGGAAAGACGTAGCATATCAGGAGGCTTGGACCCAGAACTACGGAATCCACGTAACCGGTGGTGACGAAGTGGCAAGCTACAGTCTCTCGGTAGGCTACATGAACAGCGAGGCTACGCTGAAGAACAACGACATGGAGCGTTTCAATATTCGGTTCAACTCCGATATCAAGCTTCTGAAGAACCTCAGCACCAGTTTCGACGTATCCTACACCAACATTACACGCAACCTGCGCGACGACGGACTGGGACTCAACTACGACAAGTCGCCTATTGCCTCTCCTTCGATGCTGAGCCTCATCAAGTCTCCGTTTGTAAGTCCATATGCATACGACAGTCAGGACTGTGTATCAAGTTTCGTGGCCGATGCCGATGACTATCTACAGGAAGCACTCGGAAGCGGCGTGTCGGTTGCCAATCCTCTTGGTATTTTGACCTATGGAGATGCAGTGAACAAGAACCACACCGACAACACAATGATCAACCTTTCGATCACTCCAAAGTGGCAGGCTACGAAGAATTTCTCCGTACAGGAGCGCTTCTCTTATACAATGCAGAACTTCGACGAGGCTTACTACACTCCTCTTACAGGTATGCCAAGCTTTACATACGAAGGTAAGGGCGTTGTTGAAAACACCAAGGCCAGTATGTTTGCAAAGCACACAGCCATCATGAGTGATACTCGTTTCGACTGGGCATTCCCGTTGGATGCTCACAGAGTAGATCTCTTTGGTGGTGTACGCTTCATGAACGATACTTACACAGGTTCTCAGTTGCTTGGTTACAACACTGGTAGCGACAAGACACCTAACATGTCAACCAGTCTGGCTCACCGTACCGAGGTGGGTAATGAGTACGACTGGAAATCGCTGTCATATTATCTGAATGCTGACTACAACTACATGGAGAAATACTATCTCCAGGGACAGGTTTCTGTGGAGACTTCTTCACGCTATGGTCAGGAGGCTGATGCAGGCCTTGGACTCTTCGGCGTACGCTGGGGTGTGTTCCCTTCTATCCAGGGCTCTTGGGTTATTACCAATGAAGATTGGTTCCATGCCAACAACATTGTCAATATGCTCAAGCTGAATGTAGGTTTCGAGTCTGTAGGTAACGACGGCGTCGACAATTCTGCAACGTTGACTTATATGGCAGCATCTCCAATGCTTGCTAATTCAGTTTCTACAATAGGTTTGGGAAATATCGGTAATACCAAACTGCGTTGGGAAACTACAAATCGTTTCAATGCTGGTCTGGAAGGTAACTTCATAGGCAACCGTCTCAACCTCCGCTTCAACTACTTCTATTCTAAGACTAACCACCTGCTCACACTCGGCAAGCTCGCTTATGTTGCAGGTATCGACGACTATTGGACTAACGATGGAAGCCTGAAGAACAACGGATTTGACGTAACAGCTACAGGCAAGGTGGTTAACCTCGACAAGTTCAAACTCGAACTCGGTGCAAGTGTCGGACACTACAAAAATGAACTTGTTTCACTGGCTCAGGGCAAGTCGCAGGACACATACGATATCTATGGAGGAACAATTCTCTCAAAGGTTGGATGCCCTGTAGGTGTGTTCTATGGCTACAAGACCAATGGCGTCTATGCAACAACTGCAGAGGCTAACCAGGATGGCCTTTACATCGTAAACGACAAGGCACAGAAGGTTTATTTCCAGGGTGGTGATATGAGATTTGTAGACCTCGACGGAAATAAGGAAATCAACGAAGACGACCGCTGCATCATCGGTGATCCTAATCCAGATATCTATGGAAACATCTTTGCAAATGCGTTCATAGGCAAGCACTGGACAGTAAGTCTGCGCTTCAACTATTCTCTCGGTAACGACATCTACAACTTCCAGCGCAGTCTGCTCGAAAGTGGAGAACAGTTCTACAACCAGACTACTGCAATGAAACGCCGCTGGGTTGCTGAAGGTCAAGTGACCGACATGCCTCGCGTATGCTACACTACAAATGCTCAGTATGTTGACAATGGTCGCTTCTCAGACCGCTGGATCGAGGATGGCAGCTATCTGAAACTGAAGAACATTACAGTGTCATACAAGCTCCCTATCACCAATCAGTATATCCAGGGATTTACGATCTGGGCTGCAGCCAACGACCTCTTCACCATTACCAAGTATCTTGGCAGTGATCCGGAAGTTTCTTGTGGCAACGGAGTTCTTGTCCAGGGTATTGACACAGGTTACTTGCCTTCAGGACGCAGTTTCCATCTTGGCGTAAAGGTCAACTTGTAGTTCAAGAGGTTCAAGAAGTTTAAGAAGTTTAAGAAATTCAAGAAGTTTAGAATTATGAAAAGACTTTATAAATTATCTATAGTTTCTATGGTGTCCATAGTTTCCATGGCTTCCATAGTTTTCTCAAGTTGTGAGGATATGTTCACACCTGAGAACAACCTGGTTTCTACAGAACTTGCTCCTCAGGATACACTCTATCAGATGATGGGTATCGTGAAGAAGGTCCAGGCTCTGGCAGAGCGCATGGTTGTGCTCGGTGAGGCCCGTGCCGATTTGGTTACGGTAAATCCTACAGCATCAACCGACCTTCAGAATGCTGCAAACAGCGACTGGAGCAGTGACAATGTCTACAACAATCCTTCTGACTACTATGCGGTGATCAACAGCTGCAACATCTATCTTGCAAAGGTAGATTCCATGCGTCAGGGTACTCACGGAGCAGGCGACTACGTTGACTACTACTACGAGAAGGAAATCCTTGCTGCCAAGGTGTTCCGTGCATGGACCTATCTGGAGCTGGCGAAGGTTTATGGCAGCGTGCCGTTCATCACAGAACCGGTTCTCACAGCAGCTGAAGCCGAACTTGGCACTCAGGCTGCCAAGAAGGATATGGAAGGCATCTGCACATGGTGCATCGACGACCTGCTGTCGTTCTGCAACGACCACAACATGCTGTCCGAGGACAACCTCTCCATGCGTCCATCGTATGGTGGCAAGTACTCAGGCGTAAGTTTTGCCAACTTCTTCATCCCAGTTCGCGTGATGCTCGGCGAGCTCTATCTCTACCGAGGCAGTTTCCGCGGTCAGGGTGCCGGCGATGACGACTTCCTGCAGGCAGCACGTATGTACCACGACTTCCTCACTTTCGAAGGCGAGACACACCCAGTCAGTGCAGAGACAGCATGGAGCAACCATCAGTGGCGTAGCGAAACATCTACCTACAGCCCAATGTTCAAATTTGGCGGTACCGAGACCACTCAGTGCGACAACGTTGCCATCATTCCGCTCGACACCATCGAAATCAACGGAACCGTATGCGACCTGCGTGCACTGTTCTGCTCAACCTACAAGAACAACTTCTATGCACCAATGTCTCCTTCTGCATCATACAGGGAACTTTCACAGGCACAGGACTACTGCTACTACAACTATCGTACAGCAACCTCTGTCGATACTCTCTATGCTCCTAAGAACATGACGGACGAAGGCTGGGAAGACAATAGCAAGGCGGGTGACCTGCGCTACTCTGCCATCTACAACAACATCAGTTACAATGTTAAGGACCGTTCTGACTACAATGATGAACGTCAGATGATTGCAAAGTACTCTGGTGGTGCTTCGGCTATCAACAACGATATCCGTACAGAGTATGTACCATACTATCGCTACACCATCATCTACCTCCACCTTGCTGAGGCACTCAACCATGCCGGATTCCCAGAGACAGCATTTGCTGTACTGAAGTACGGTCTGAGCGAGGACCTGTTCCTTGGCAGGACAATGTTCAAGAATCCTAACACAGGTATGAACCCTGTATCCGCTCAGGAATATGCACGCCTCAATGCTGTGAAGTCCACTTACCTCTTCGGCAACGACTCCACACTGGCCGTTTGGGAGAATACCTACTTCAAGCCTCGTACATTCAGCGATCCTTCTACAAGTTCAGCTCGCTACTCAGGCACTCACCATGGTATCCACTCTATCGGCAGCGGAGACTCTGAGTTCAATGCCAAGTACGAACTCCCATACAACGAGGAATTCTGGACAGAGGGCAAGCAGGCCGTGGCAGACAGTCTTGAGGCTGTAGCATCAATGGCAGAGCTTGAGGCCAACTACCCATGGTCTGACCCTCGTACTGAGGAAGATACGATTTACTATGCAATTGCAATGGCTGCAATCCAGTCTGAAATCACCACTCAGCACGAACTTGCTGAGACTAAGCTTGCTGAGGCATACGAGAAGCAGTATGCAACTTATCACGACTTCGTGGCTGAGAAGATCCTCGACGAAGAAGCCCTCGAAGGTGCATACGAAGGTTACCGTCTCTACGACCTCATGCGCTATGCCAAGTACTATGGCAAGCCTCTGGGTCAGAAGATGAGTGACACTGATAACAAGTCAACCTTGAACGAAAAGCTCAAGGCAGGCAATTGGTATCTGCCTCTGAAATGAAGGTAATTCTTTTTGGAATAGGTGGGGTCGGTAGCTGGTGTGCGGAAACACTCGTACGCACTGGGGTTACCGACCTCACTGTAGTTGACAGCGACACGGTTGAGGCATCCAACCTCAACCGCCAGCTTGTTGCACTCCATTCCACCCTCGGCCGGCCGAAGGTGGAGGTGATGCGACAGCGATTGCTCGATATCAACCCCGATGCGCATATCACGGCATTGCAAATGCGCTACGATGCCACTACAGTCGATGAGTTTGATTTTAACCAGTACGATGTGGTGATAGATGCCATCGACTCGCTCGACGACAAACTGCTGCTTATACAGCGGGCTACGGAGTCGTCGGCAAGGTTCCTCTCGTCCATGGGAGCAGCCCGTCGTCGTGACCCAGGGCAAGTCGCCGTGGCTGAGTTCTGGCAGGTGAAAGGTTGCCCACTTGCACGGGCACTGCGCAATCGCATCAAAAAAGAGAAACTCTTCCCAAAGAAAAAGTTCCTCTGTGTCTATTCTGCGGAACCGGCATTTCCGGGAAGCCCGGTAGTTCCGGATATTCCGGGAAGCCCGGATATTCCAAGGCTCCCATCTTTTATGACCGTCACTGCCACCTTCGGCATCAGGTTGGCGTCATTGGCATTGCAGTAACAAAAAAAGCCCGCTATCGAGCGAGCTTTTTTGTTAATTTCTCCAGCATATCCACCGTCATGCTGTGTATGTCGTACTGTGGCTTCCAGTCCCACTCGGCACGTGCTGCAGAGTCGTCCATATAGTTAGGCCAACTGTCAGCAATGCCCTGCTTCAGCGGATCTACCTGAAATTCCATTTCGAACTGCGGACAATGCTTCTTTATCTCTGCATAAATCTGTTCTGGTGTGAAACTCATTGCTGTCACGTTGAAGGCATTTCTGTGAATCAGTCTCGTAGGATCTGCTTCCATCAGTGATATGGCTGCGTGCAGTGCATCGGGCATATACATCATGTCCATATATGTACCTGCACCAATAGGACAGATGAATTTTTCCTTTCTCACAGCCGAATAGTATATATCTACTGCGTAGTCGGTTGTTCCGCCGCCCGGAGGGGTTACATAACTGATAAGTCCAGGAAAACGAACCGCACGGGTGTCGACGCCGTATTTCTTGAAATAATAGTCCGAAAGCATCTCTGTGGTCACCTTCGATATGCCGTAGATGGTACCCGGACGCTGAAGCGTGTCCTGAGGAGTGCCGTCGTGGGGAGTGCTCGGGCCAAACGAACCTATGCTGCTTGGAGTGAACACGGCACACTTGTTTTCCCTGGCCACTTCCAGCACGTTCCACAGACCGTCGATGCCTATCTTCCATGCCAGTTTCGGCTTCTGTTCTGCCACCACACTCAGCAGGGCTGCCAGATTGTATATGGCATCGATGTTGTACTTAGCTGCCACTTCTGCCATCTGGGCGGCATTTGTAACATCGGCCACAGCCATCGGACCGCTCTCAGCCAACTCTCCTTGTGGTTCGGCACCGGGTATGTAGCCTGCCACTACATGTTCATTACCATACGCATTCCTCAATGTCTTGGTGAGTTCTGAGCCAATCTGCCCTGTAGAGCCGATAACAAGAATGTTTTTCATCTCTGATGACAATACGTTTTTATTCTAACACGCAAAGATACGAAAAAAAAATGTAACTACCAAAAAAATCATGCTTTCGGTCGCAGTTTTTGATTTTTCTCTGTTTTTTGCTTTGCTGCTGCGTCGTCGTTCGGTCGTCGTTCCATCGTCGTTCCATCGTCGTTCGGTCGTCGTTCGGTCGTCGTTCGGTCGTCGTTCCGTCGTCGTTCCGTCGTCGTCTCGTCGTCGTTCCGTCGTCGTTCCGTCGTCGTATCGACGACAAATCGACACAACTCGACGACAGATCTACGATGACCTGACCACGAGGTGACCAAAGACTGACCAGGGAGTGCCGAAGAGGTGGCGATGACTTGACGACAGAGTGACCCATGCGTGGATTACACTCGAGTTGCGCAGATTGCTGCGAAAGTGTTTCCTGATATTTACTTTGTCGCACCGCACTGGGCATTGCTGCGTGTTAAGGGAACGGACGAGTCATATTTTTTTGCAAATTTACAAAATTTTTCGTATATTTGCAGAAAAAGTTTTTGCATATATGAAAATCGTAACAATGGGGGAGATTATGCTTAGGCTGTCTCCGGAAGGAAATTACAGGTTTGTTCAGGCAGATAGTTTCAGGATTATCCCAGGTGGCGGTGAAGCCAACGTGGCTGTGAGCCTGGCCGGGTTCGGACACGAATCGGTTTTTGTGTCAAAACTGCCAGACCATGAGATAGGCCAGATTGCCGTTAACGCACTGCGCCGGTATGGTGTGCAGACCGACTTCATTGCCCGTGGCGGTGACCGCATCGGACTCTACTATGCTGAGACTGGTGCCAGCATGCGTCCGTCGAAGGTGATATATGACCGTGCACACAGCGCCATTGCTGAGGCCAAACCAGAGGACTTCGACTTCGACAGTATATTCGATGATGCCGACTGGTTCCACTGGAGCGGCATCACTCCTGCCATCAGCGACGAGAGTGCGGAGTGCCTGCGCCAGGCCTTGATATGTGCCAAGAAACATGGTGTGATGGTGAGCTGCGACCTCAATTTCCGCAAGAAACTCTGGACGTCGGAGAAGGCAATAAGCGTGATGCGCCCTTTGATGCAATATGTGGATGTGTGCATAGGCAACGAGGAGGACGCCGAGCTCTGCCTGGGTTTCAAACCCGATGCTGATGTGGAGGGTGGCAAGACCGATGCTGCGGGATACGAAGGTATATTCCGTCAGATGAAGGAGGAATTCGGCTTCAAGTACGTGGTGAGCACACTTCGTGAGAGTTTTTCTGCCACTCACAATGGCTGGAAGGCACTTATCTACGACGGCAGGGAGTTCTATCAAAGCAAGCGCTACGATATCGACCCAATCATTGACCGTGTAGGCGGTGGCGACAGTTTCTCGGGTGGACTGATTCATGGCTTGCTGACCAAGGCCACCCAAGGTGAAGCCCTGGAATTTGCTGTGGC
>R06__coassemble_50_pt1 | contig 49305 bp, 32 predicted proteins | sample R06__metabat2_low_PE_049 | metagenome-assembled genome bin R06
GCTGGAGTATTCCTACAAAGTTGCCTTCAAATGTAAAAAAAGTTCCTACATTCTAAAAACAACCTATATTCCCCCCTAAATAAATTTCTTATAAATCTACACATAATAAATTTGGTAGTGTCATAATTTTTTCGTATATTTGCATAAAGAAATTAAAAATCTTACATAACAATGGAAAATAAATTACAGGAATTGACCAGCAAGCTCCTGAGTGAAGGTGTGGAAGCTGGTAAGGCTGAGGCTGGCAAAATAGTGGCTGAGGCTGAGGCTAAGGCTGCTGCAATCGTGGCACAGGCACAGGCACAGGCAGAGGCTGTCGTGGCCGCTGCAAAGAAGGATTCACAGACCCTGAAGGACAACACCATGTCGGAACTCAAAATGTTTGCCGAACAGAGTGTAAATGCACTGAAAACCCGCATCACCGATGTACTGGCCGACCAGACCATTGCCGAGGTGGCTGGCAAGGCTACAGCCGACAAGGACTTCATGAACCAGTTCATCCTGACGCTTGCACAGAAGTGGGGCGAAAGTGAAAATATCACCATCGCAGCCAAGGATGCCGAGAGTCTTAAAATCTTGTTTGCCGAGAAGGCCAAGGCACTGCTCGACAAGGGTGTGAAGATCGAAGGTGTTCACGGTCAGAAAGCCGAATTCACCATCCAGCCAGAGAAGGGTGGTTACAAAGTAAACATAGGCACCGAGGAGTTCGAAAACTACTTCAAGTCATTCCTCCGCCCACAACTGGTGGAGATGCTGTTTTAGGCGGTTATGAACAATTACTATAGTTTGATGACCGGGCTGCCGGAGATTGGGCTGGATGGAAAACTGCCCATTTCGATGGATAGACTCAGGGAAGAAATAGACGACAACGTCACGGAAGGCGACCGCAGGATTCTGGACTATCTGTTCCTGCGAGAGGAAGGCATGGCTCTCGTAAAGAGAGTGAAAGCCGGAGAAACCTTCGACGAGGACGAAGTGGCCGAGATGCCGGAGTTTATGCAGAGGTTCCTTTTGGAGCAGGGAGCAGGTAGCAGGGAGCAGGGAGCAGGTAATCTTGGGCCAACAGCCAAGAGCCAAGAGCCAACAGCCATCCCAGAAGACATGATGTCGCTGTGCTACTACGAGTGGGCAATGCAGTGCCAGGACAGATTCGTGAGCGACTGGTTCACCCTGAACTTCAACATGACCAATGTGCTCACAGCCCTGCTGGCCCGCAAGAATGGCTGGAACGTAGGTGACTACGTGCTTGGCGACGGCGAAATTGCCGAGATGCTGAGGATGAACAAGTCGAAGGACTTTGACCTGTCGAAGGAATATGACTTCATCGACGACCTGATGAAGATTGTAGATGAGCAGGACCCTGTGCAGAAGGAAAAGAGGATTGACGCCTTCAAGTGGGTGTGGCTGGAAGAGAGGACTTTCGACGACTTCTTCTCGCTGGATGCACTGTTTGCCTATCTGTGTAAGGTGGAGATGGTGGAGCGCTGGGAACGCCTCGACGTGGAACAGGGCAAGGCCACATTCAAGCAGATAATAGAAGACCTGCGCAACAGCGCCAGAGTACCGGAGGTATAATCCCCCGGCAAGCCCGGAAACTCCAGAAACTCCGGAAAGCCCGGAAACTCCGGAAAAAAATAAACGACAAAACAAAAAAAACTAAAAAAATACAATGACAAAAGGTACAGTACAAGGCGTGATTGCCAATATGGTGACAGTGGCCGTTGACGGACCGGTGGCTCAGGGCGAGATATGCTACATAGAGACAGGCGGTGACCGGTTGATGAGCGAAGTCATCAAGGTGGTGGGCAGCAATGCCTTTGTCCAGGTGTTTGAAAGCACACGAGGACTGAAGGTAGGTTCACCCGTAGAGTTTACAGGTCACATGCTCGAAGTGCAGCTGGCTCCAGGTATGCTGAGCAAGAACTTCGACGGACTGCAGAACGACCTCGACAAGATGGAGGGCGTGTTCCTCAAGCGTGGTCAGTATACCGACCCACTCGACAGGGAACGCCTCTGGGACTTCGAACCAATCGTGAAGGTAGGTGACGAAGTAGAGGCTTCGGACTGGCTGGGAAAGGTGGAAGAAAACCACCAGCCACTGAAGATTATGGTGCCATTCCAGATGGAAGGCAAGGCCACGGTGAAGAGCATAGCCGGGGCAGGACAGTACAAGGTTGACGACGTGATAGCAGTGCTCACCAACGAAAATGGCCAGGACATCGAGGTCAACATGATACAGCACTGGCCAGTGAAGTTCGCCATGACCAACTACAAGCAGAAGCCACGCCCATTCAAGCTTCTGGAAACCGGTGTGCGCACCATCGACACTTTCAACCCTATAGTAGAAGGTGGTACAGGCTTCATCCCAGGACCATTCGGAACAGGTAAGACTGTGCTCCAGCATGCCATATCGAAGCAGGCCGAGGCTGACATCGTTATCATAGCAGCCTGCGGTGAGCGAGCAAACGAGGTGGTGGAAATCTTCACTGAATTCCCAGAACTCGTAGACCCACACACAGGCCGTAAGCTGATGGAACGCACCATCATCATTGCCAACACATCGAACATGCCTGTTGCAGCCCGTGAGGCTTCGGTTTACACCGCCATGACCATGGCCGAATACTACCGCTCGATGGGACTCCGCGTGCTGCTCATGGCCGACTCCACATCGCGCTGGGCTCAGGCTCTCCGAGAGATGTCGAACCGTATGGAGGAATTGCCAGGACCTGATGCATTCCCAATGGACCTCAGTGCCCTGATAGCCAACTTCTACGGCCGTGCAGGATATGTATATCTGAACAATGGCGAAGTAGGCAGCATCACCTTCATCGGAACCGTATCGCCAGCCGGTGGTAACCTGAAGGAACCAGTGACAGAGAGCACCAAGAAGGTGGCCCGCTGTTTCTATGGACTCGAGCAGGACCGTGCCGACAAGAAGCGCTATCCGGCTGTGAACCCAATAGACTCCTATTCGAAGTATCTGGAGTACCCAGAGTTTGCCGAATATATAAAAGGTGTGATCAACGACGAATGGATTCCGAAAGTGCTCAGCCTGAAGACCCGCATGCAGCGTGGTAAGGAAATTGCCGAGCAAATCAACATCCTCGGCGACGACGGAGTGCCAGTGGACTACCACGTGACATTCTGGAAGTCAGAGGTCATCGACTTCGTAATCCTGCAACAGGATGCCTTCGACGAAGTGGATGCAGTGACATCACTGGCCCGCCAGGAAGAGATTCTCAACACCGTGACAGCCATCTGCGAGAAGGAATTCAAGTTCGACACCTTCCTCGAGGTAGTGGACTACTTCAAGAAGCTCATCAACATCTGCAAGCAGTGGAACTACTCCGAGTACCAGAGCGAGCAGTATAACAGCTATAAGAAGCAAATCGAGGATTTATTAGGTTAGAGGTTAGGAGTTAAAAAAACAAAGACTATGTTTCAGAAAATATACACACAGATAAGTCAGATAACCAAGGCCACCTGTTCGCTCAAGGCAACAGGGGTGGGTTATGACGAACTTGCCACCATCAACGGCAAACTGGCCCAGGTGGTGAAGATTGCAGGCGAAGACATCACCCTGCAGGTATTCGAAGGCACCGGCGGCATTCCTACCAATGCCGAAGTGGTGTTCCTCGGTAAGGCTCCTACACTGAAAGTGAGCGACCAACTCTCGGGCCGATTCTTCAATGCCTATGGTCAGCCTATCGACGGAGGACCAGAGATAGAAGGCAAGGAAACCGAGATAGGTGGACCATCCGTAAACCCAGTGCGCCGTAAGCAGCCAAGCGAACTCATCGCAACTGGTATTGCCGGCATAGACCTCAACAACACCCTGGTTTCGGGCCAGAAGATTCCATTCTTTGCCGACCCAGACCAGCCGTTCAACGAAGTGATGGCCATGGTGGCACTGAGAGCCAAGGCCGACAAAATCATCCTCGGCGGTATGGGTATGACCAACGACGACTACTATTTCTTCCGCAACACCTTTGCCAATGCAGGTGCACTGGACCGAATAGTAGCCTTCATGAACACCACCGAAGACCCGGCAGTAGAACGCCTGCTCGTGCCCGACATGGCACTTACGGCAGCCGAGTACTTCGCAGTGGAGAAGCACGAGAAAGTGCTCGTATTGCTCACCGACATGACATCCTACGCCGACTCACTCTCCATCGTGAGCAACCGTATGGACCAGATTCCTTCGAAGGACTCCATGCCAGGCTCGCTCTACAGCGACCTTGCAAAGATATACGAGAAGGCTGTGCAGTTCCCTGAGGAAGCAGGAGGTGGCAGTATCACCATCATCGCCGTGACCACACTCTCCGGAGGCGACATCACACATGCAGTGCCTGACAACACCGGCTACATCACCGAAGGTCAGCTCTATCTGCGCCGCGACAGCGATGTGGGCAAGGTCATTGTCGACCCATTCCGCTCACTCTCACGACTGAAACAACTCGTGGCAGGAAAGAAGACCAGGAAGGACCACAGCCAGGTGATGAACGCAGCCATACGTCTGTATGCCGATGCTGCCAATGCAAAGACAAAGCTGGAGAATGGTTTCGACCTCACCGACTACGACAACCGCTGCCTGGACTTCGCCAAGGACTATTCGAGCCACATACTTGCCATCGACGTGGACCTCGACACCACCGAGATGCTCGACGTGACATGGGCTCTGTTCCAGAAGTACTTTACACTCGAAGAAGTCAACATCAAGAAAGAATTTACTGATACTTACTGGAAGAGTTGAGAAGAGGAGTCCATTTAAACTCCCTTTGAACTCCCCTTAAAAAAATATGATCAAGTTTCAATACAACAAGACATCGCTCCAGCAGATTGAGAAGCAGCTGAAGATGCGGCAGAGAACCTTGCCTATCATAAAGAACAAGGAAACTGCACTGCGTCTGGAAGTGAAGAAATGCAAGGAGGAAGCCGCAGAACTGGAAAGGAAACTGGAAAGTCAGATTGGCGGATACGAGTCGATGTATGCCCTGTGGGGTGAATTCGACCCATCGCTCGTGTCGCTCAAGGACGTGGAGATGGATGTGAAGAAAGTAGCCGGTGTGAGAGTACCGGTGCTTACCAACATCCGACTCGACGTGAAGCCATTCGGACTGTTCAGCTCGCCTAAATGGTATTTCGACGGCGTAAACCTGCTCGAAGGACTTGCCAAGACTGCCGTGGAGCGTGAATTCGTACTTGCCAAACTGGGCCTGCTGGACCATGCCCGAAGAAAGACCACACAGAAGGTCAACCTCTTCGAGAAGGTACAGATTCCAGGTTTCCAGGAGGCGGTAAGAAAGATAAAACGGTTTATGGAAGACGAGGAAAACCTGTCGAAGTCGTCGCAGAAAATCCTGAAGTCGCTCCAGGAAAAGAGAAAGGAGGCTGAGGAATGATACAGAAGATGAAGAAACTCACCGCACTGGTGTTTCATAAGGAGTATACAGAGTTCCTCAACAGTCTGCAGAGCCTCGGCGTGGTGCATGTGCAATGTGCTGATGCACAGGGAGCAGACAACATTGAGGTAGCAGGTAGAAAGGAGCAGGTAGCAGTAGGCAGCAGGGAGCAGGTATTAGGTGAGAAAGAGGCGAAGCTGGCTCTTATAGAGAAGACGTTGGAGAAGATGGCTCCGGCAATTCCGGAAACTCCGGCAACTCCGGCTTCTCCGGAGAAAACTGCTGACGAGGTCGTGGCTGAATATGAGGCGCTCAACGAGCAGATTCAGCATGCCAAGCATGACATCCAGCGCACTGAGGGCGACATTGCCACACTCCAGCCATGGGGCGAATTCAGCCACGAGGATATAGCCCGTCTTGCTGAAGCTGGCTACGAAATCAACTATTTCAGCTGCCAGGCCAAAGCTTTCAACCCAGAATGGACAGAGCAGTACAATGCTACCGAAATAGCCAATGTGAAGGGCAGACTTTTCTTTGTGACGATCACGAAGAAGGGAGCAGGTAGCACTTTTGGCGACGGCCAAAATGTAGAGCAGGGAGCAGGTATCAGTGCCGACAAGGTGGTTCTGCCTACGGAAAGCCTCTCCACTCTGACCTCTAACCTCCAGACTCTAACCTCACACCTCCAGACTCTGACCTCCAAACTCTCACAGCTCGCCGCCAGCGGTACTCCGGTATTGGAAAAGGCAGCAGAAAAACTGCAGAGAGAGATTGAGTTCGACAAGGTGGTACTCAAGACAGCCCAGTTGGGCGAGGGTAGGCTGATGGTGCTTGAAGGCTGGTTTCCAACGAGTAAGGAGGCCGATGTTAAAGCATTCCTTGACACAGTGGATACCTACAGCGAGGTGCGTGACCCTCAACCAGAGGACAATGTGCCGATACTGCTCAAGAACAACTGCTGGACACGGATGTATGAATGCCTCACCAAGATGTATGGTTCGCCGAAATACGACGAATTCGACCCTACACCAATCGTGGCTCCATTCTTCACCCTGTTCTTCGCCATCTGTATGGGCGATTCGGGCTATGGACTGCTGCTGATGCTAATAGGTTGGGCCATATGGAAGGATAAGCTCAAGATTGAGATGTTTCGTGGACTTGGTCCACTGATCATCTCTCTGGGTGTGGCTACGGCTGTAGTAGGTTTCTTCCTCGGCACATTCTTCGGCATGGACCTCACCACACTCAGTTTCATTCCGGAAGCTTGGCGTGGTTCAGTAATCGAGGGCAATGGCATATTCCTCAAGGGCGAGCTGGCTGGATATGATGTCCAGATGGTGATGGCCATCGTGATAGGTGTGTTCCATCTGTGTCTGGCCATGGTAGTAAAGGCCATTGTCTATACCAAGAACCAAGGACTGGTGGCAAATATCAGCACCTGGGGTTGGCTGGTACTCGTATTGGGAAGTGTTATTACCGGCATATTGGTGCTCTGTCACAGTGTGTCGGAGTCTGTGTTGCAGATTATTGTCATTGCAATAGGCGTTGTCTCTGCACTGGCCATATTCATACTGAGAAATCCTAAGTCAAATCCACTTATCAATATAGGTGCAGGCGTGTGGGATGCCTACGGCATGGTAACAGGTCTTGGTGGCGATGTGCTGTCGTACATACGACTCTATGCCCTGGGGCTTGCAGGAGGCATGCTCGGAGCAGCATTCAACAGTCTGGGACTGATGGTGATGGGCGACCAGCCTAATGCAGGGACATGGATAGGTGCCATCGTGATCTTCATCCTGGGCCATGTGCTCAATCTGGCCATGTCGGCACTCGGAGCTTTCGTACACCCTCTGCGTCTCACATTCGTGGAGTACTTCAAGAACTCAGGCTACGAAGGCACCGGAACAGAATATAAGCCGTTTAAGGGTTAGACGGTTAGCGATAGATATAACAAACAAAACAAATAAACAAACAAAACAAAAACATTATGGAACAAATTTTAGGTTATCTCGGTCTGGGTCTGATGTTGGCCCTTTCCGGAATTGGTAGTTGTTACGGAACAACAATTGCTGCCATGGCAGCTGAAGGTGGACTGAAGAAAGCCCCAAGCAAGGGCTCTGCATTCATGATTCTCTCAGCTCTGCCAGCAACTCAGGGACTTTATGGATTTGTTGCTTTCCTCATGAAGAGCAGCATGATCGACACCAATCCAGTACTCCTGTTCGGTATCGGTCTGGGAGTAGGACTGGTATGTCTCTACAGTGCTATCCGCCAGGGTAAGACCTGTGCAGCAGGTATCCAGGGCATTGCTCAGGGCCACGACGTGATGACAAACACACTCATCTACGCCGCTCTCCCAGAGTTCTATGCCATCCTCGCACTGGTAGCAATCCTGATGATAGGATAAAAAAATTTGGAAAAGTCAAAAATTTTTCGTATCTTTGCAGTCGCTTTCACGAGTTGGAAGCAAAATTCAACATTATTAACTAATAATTTTAATTATTAAAAACGAGTAACAATTATGGCAACTAGAATTAGATTGCAGCGTAACGGCAGAAAGAACTATGCGTTCTATGCTATCGTAATCGCAGACTCAAATGCACCACGTGATGGTCGCTTCGTTGAAAAACTGGGTACTTACAACCCTAACACAAACCCAAGCACAGTGGTTCTGGACTTTGACCGTGCCCTGTATTGGGTAAAGACTGGTGCGCAGCCAACCACTACAGTGCGCAACATTCTGGCAAAGGAAGGCGTTTACCTTATGAAGCACCTCCTCGGTGGTGTGGCAAAGGGTGCTTTCACAGAAGAGGTAGCACAGCAGAAGTTCGAGGCTTGGAAGGCAGAAAAGGCTGGTCAGCTTGCTGCATTCCAGGGCAAGAAGGCTGAAGCCAAGAAGGCCGATGCAGAGGCTCGTCTGAAGGCAGAGAAGGCTGTGAAGGAAGCAATCGCAAAGCGCATAGCTGAGAAGAATGCTCCGGAACCAGAGCCAGAACCTGCAGCAGAAGAGGCTACAGAAGAACCTGCAGCTGAAGCTGTTGAGGAAACTCCAGCAGAGGCTTAACGAAAAGTTTATCAAACTTGAAAATCAACGAAGGGTGGAATTTTTCCACCCTTTTATTTTGTAGTTACATTTTTTTTTACTATCTTTGCATTTGGTTTAACCGGAAGAACCAGGGAAGTGTACTGGTTCTCCCTTCAAATAAAGAGCTATGCTTTTCATCACACTCATAGTAGTCGGCATTCTCCTCAGTGGATACCTGCTGATGTCAACCAATCAGATCAACCACATCAACCGTGCCGCTGTGGCCATGATAAGCGGTGTGGCTGTGTGGGTGGTACTCCAGTTTGCAGACAGCACCCATCTGAAATCTGCTGCCCTCACCCCCTATCTGCTTGAAGCCGTACAGGTCATCCTCTTTCTCATAGCCTCGAGCACCATAGTGGAGACTATGAACAACAATGGCGTGTTCGACGAACTCCACCTGTGGATGCGCACCAAGAACAGCAAAGCCTTGCTTTGGGACCTGTCGTTGCTCACTTTCATCATTTCTGCGAATGTCGACAACCTCACAACCGTTGTGCTCATGCTGGTTATTATGAACCAGATTGTGCGCTCGGCCTACCAGAAACGCATCTATGCTTGCAGCATATTCATTTCGGCCATGCTGGGAGGGTCGTTTACCGTCATTGGCGACATGACCAGCATGATGCTCTGGGTCCATGGAGTGGTCACTCCTACGGCATTCTCGCTGGGCCTTGCCCTGCCTGTGCTCACAAGTCTCGTGGTCTTCAACCTGCTTATGCAGAAATTCCTCGTGGGTAGGGTAGAGGTTGTTTCGGCCATGGATGCAGGCAACTATAAAGACTCGTTTCTGGCTCCGTGGCAGAAAATCCTGCTACTCATAGTCGGACTGGGTGGACTATGGTCTGTACCGACATTTGCAAAACTCACTCACTTGCCACCTTTCCTTGGTGCACTCTCCATCCTGGCTGTAGTGTGGGTGATTGATGGCATATACAACTACCGTCGCAATGGCCGCATGTTCTTCAAGCAGAAAAAGAGCAATACCGAATTTATCGGCATGCGGCTCATCCTGTATTTCCTCGGCATCACCATTGGCGTTGGTGCCTTGGTGGAGTGTGGCGCACTCGATTTTGTTGGTCATTGGCTTTCTGCCAACATCCACAACGTATATATCTATGGTGGGGTCATCGGTGTGTTTTCCAGCGTCATCGACAACATTCCGTTTGTCATGGTAGGCCTCTTGCTCTTCCCTGTCGAGGCAGCAGGTTCACTCACCGAGATGGCAGTCGACGGCAGCTATTGGCAACTGCTCTCGTTCTGCTCTGCTCTCGGTGGGTCGCTGTTCTTTATCGGCACACTGTCGGGCCATACTGCCGCTGAGTCCGAGAACATCCCTCTGTCGTGGTATGTTACGCACATATCGTGGCGTGTGCTCATAGCCTGGGCGGCTGGTCTGCTGGTGTTCTTCTTAACACATTAATCCTAATTAATAATTCACAAAAAGAGATGGAATCGAATCGTTGGGGTATAATCTATTCGGGAGGCAAACGACTCAATCACTACAAACATTGGATTGAGATTCAGGAATATATAGAGAAGAAATACATTCAATACGATCTCATTCAGTCTTCCGGCACAGGGTCTGTGGAACGGCTCACTCGCATGTTGTGCGACAATGGCTACCACACCATAGTACTCGTTGGCAACGACACTTCTCTCAACGAGAGCCTCAATGCCATCATGACCAGCGGTGACCTGCCCGAGGATTTCTGTTTCGGCCTGTTTCCCATTGGCTACAGCAACGACTTTGCTCGTTTCTGGGATGTATCCGAGGAAGACTACAAACACACCGTCGATGCCATCATTGCCCACCGTACAAAACGCATCGATGTGGGGTATGTGGTATATACCGACGAAGACAATGTGCCTCATCAGCGCTATTTTCTCAATTGCGTGAATATCGGTCTGGGAGCCCGACTCGTAGATGCCACTGAGACATTCACACGGCTCACGGGTTCTAAGCAACTCTCCATGATACCTACATCCATCATGAACATCTTCGAACAGCGTTCTTTCCGTGTCACTATGCGTGCCGATGCCGAGGATATAGAACAAGATGTGCTTTCCATCTGTATAGGCAACTGCCATGGCTATGGCCAGACCCCTAACGCAGTGCCCTACAACAACCATCTTGACATGTCAATCATCACCCGGCCAAAGGCTTCGCAATGGTTCAAGGGATTCTACCTGCTGGGCAAAGGGCGGTTCCTCAACTATGAGAATGTACACCCCTATCGCTTGGAAAAGATTGCATTCGACGACATCTCCAAGGCTAAGGTCAGTCTTGACGGTTGCCTTCTCAACGAAAAACAACTCACCCCAATGCGCATAGGCATAGAAGGTGCAGCACTCAACTTTGTTATCTGACCGAATTGTTTTCGCTGTCTACGAAAACAACTGAAGGCTTAAATTTCTTGGCTTCTTCGAAGTCCATGTGGGCATAGGAGATAATGATGCAGATGTCTCCCACCTGTACCTGACGAGCCGCAGCACCGTTAAGGCAAATGCAGCCACTGCCTCGCTCACCTTTTATAATATAGGTCTCAAACCTTGCACCATTGTTGTTGTCTACCACCTCCACCTTCTCGCCGGCAATGAGGTTGGCCGCATCCATCAGGTCTTCGTCGATGGTGATGCTGCCCATGTAGTGAAGGTTGGCCTCAGTAACCTTCACACAATGTAACTTCGATTTCAGTACTTCGATTATCATCTTATTATGTACAATTTGGTCATGTACTTTTATGTACAATTTGGTCATGTACAATGTACAATTTGTATTGTTCTAACTCTTATATTTAATATTATCAATGAGACGGACTGGTATCTGGCCGCAGAACACGGTGATGCAACCTACTATATAGTCGCTGTCTTCCCAATTCTCGAGACTTATGAGACTGTAGCCATCCACGATCTCATAGTACTGCACCTCCAGACCATTGGCCTTGTTTATCTCGTCCACCACCCACTGCTTGGTCTCCTTCAGGGTGTGACACTTGCCATGTTCCTTACTCTCCCTGAGCACTCGCGAGATGTTCACGGCAATCAGTTTCTCTGTTTCGGTGAGCAGTGAATTGCGCGACGAAAGTGCCAGACCGCTCTCTTCCCTTACGATAGGGCATGGCACAATCTCCAGCGGATACTTCTGGTCCTCTACCATACGCCTTATCACAGCAATCTGCTGGAAATCTTTCTCGCCGAAATAGGCACGGTCGGGTTCAACGTACATAAACAGCTTGCTCACAATCTGGCAAACGCCGTTGAAATGTCCAGGACGGAAGCCGCCTTCCATCACCTCGTCGGTAGGAGGGTAGGAGAAATGGCGTGTATCCGGCTCGGGATACATCTCTTCCACACTCGGTGCAAGCACCACAATTGATTCTGCATTTTCGAGAGATGATAATAGCACACAATCCCTATCAAGTGTGCGAGGATACTTCGCCAAGTCGTTTTTGTCATTAAACTGGGTTGGATTGACAAAAATGCTCACAACCGTCACATCGTTTTCCTTCACGCTTCGTGCCACCAACGACGCATGACCGCTGTGTAGGGCACCCATTGTGGGTACAAGACCTATGGTCTTCTGTTCTTTACGAACCTGGGCCAATTCCGATTTAAGGTCAGAAATTGTATTTACAATTTTCATTTTTTTTCAAAATTTGTTGCAAATATAATAAAAATTTTGTAACTTTGTATCCGCAAAAGGAAAAAAGTTGTGAATAGGTACAGAATTTTTATGCTTTTAACGATTGTTTCAACCGTTGTTATGCTCTTGGCGTGCAGCAGTTCGAAGCACTATTGCAATTGTGGGTAGGCGAACAAGTTCACAGGTTAGAGGTTAGAGTTGAGAGGTTAGAGGTTAGAGATTTGAGATTAAAGTGATTTTCAAATTATAAATAAATTTTATAAAAAAACAAAAAAACATGGCAACTAAAGTTGGTATTAACGGATTTGGCCGTATCGGTCGTTTCGTTTTTCGTGCAGCTCAGAACCGCACAGACATTGAAATCGTAGGTATTAATGACCTTTGTCCAGTTGACTACTTGGCATACATGCTCAAGTATGACACTATGCACGGTGCTTTCGAAGGCACAATCGAGGCTGATGTTGAGAACAGCAAGCTCATTGTTAACGGTAAGGAAATCCGCGTAACTGCAGAGCGCAACCCAGCTGACCTGAAGTGGGATGCTGTAGGTGCTGAATACGTAGTTGAATCTACAGGTCTGTTTCTCACAAAGGAAAAGGCTCAGGCTCACATCGAGGCTGGTGCAAAGTATGTTGTAATGTCAGCTCCTTCAAAGGACGATACTCCAATGTTCGTTTGCGGTGTTAACTTCGATAAGTATGTAAAGGGTACTCAGTTTGTTTCAAACGCATCTTGCACAACCAACTGTCTCGCTCCTATCGCTAAGGTGCTCAACGACAAGTTCGGTATCACAGACGGTCTCATGACAACAGTTCACTCTACAACTGCTACTCAGAAGACTGTAGACGGTCCATCTCTCAAGGACTGGCGTGGAGGTCGTGCTGCTTCTGGCAACATCATCCCTTCTTCTACAGGTGCTGCTAAGGCTGTAGGTAAGGTTATCCCTGAACTCAACGGCAAGCTCACTGGTATGTCAATGCGTGTTCCTACTCTTGACGTATCTGTTGTTGACCTCACTGTAAACCTTGCAAAGCCTGCTACATACGCAGAAATCTGCCAGGCTATGAAGGATGCTTCTGAAGGCGAACTCAAGGGTGTTCTGGGTTACACTGAAGATGCAGTCGTAAGCTCTGACTTCCTCGGCGACACTCGCACATCAATCTTCGATGCAAAGGCTGGTATTGCCCTCACCGACACATTCGTAAAGGTTGTAAGTTGGTATGACAACGAGATCGGTTACTCTAACAAGGTTCTCGAACTCATCGCCCACATGGCAAAGGTTAATGCTTAATTAACGTCTATATTCAAGGCAGGCTCACCCAAACAGCGAGCCTGCTTTGCTTTTCAAGTGGCCAAATAGTAAATAGTAAATAGTTAAATTGTAAATTACACTGTGGATCATCTCGTAATTATGGCAGGTGGGGTAGGGAGCCGCTTCTGGCCCATGAGCACCCCTGAACACCCAAAACAGTTTACCGACATCCTCGGATGCGGCCGTACATTCATACAGCTCACCGTCGATCGGTTTCGTGGCATCATAGCACCCGAAAACATCTGGGTCGTCACCAGTGCAGCCTATGCCAGTCTGGTACGTGAACAACTGCCCGAAATACCTGTTGACAACATTCTGCTTGAACCTTGTCGCCGCAATACTGCTCCGTGCATTGCATATGTCAGTTGGCGCATTAAGAAGCAAGACCCGAATGCCAACCTTGTCGTAACTCCGAGTGACCATATTGTTACCGATGTAGTGGAATTCCAGCGCGTCATCCGCGAAGCACTCACCTTCACCGCCTCATCCGATGCCATTCTCACGCTTGGCATGAAACCCACACGCCCCGAAACAGGCTATGGATATATCAAGGCCGATTTCTCATCCCCATCCGCGAGTAATTCCGATATCGTCGCTGTCGACAGTTTCAAGGAGAAACCCAACCTCCATACAGCCCGAGAATATTTACAGCACCGCGAATACCTTTGGAATGCTGGCATCTTCGTATGGCGGGCCGAAACCATTATCGAAGCCATGCGTATCTATCAGCCCGATATATCCACAATCTTCGATAGCATCGTAGGCAGTCTCGCCACGCCAGATGAACAGCGAGTCATCGACGAGCAATTCCCACATTGTCCCGATATTTCCGTTGACTATGCCATTCTTGAGCAAGCCGAGGAACGCTATGTGCTCCCGGCATCGTTTGGTTGGAGTGATCTCGGCACTTATGGTTCCCTCATCACCTATCTCGACAAAGATGCCGAAGGCAATGCTGCCGTAGGACCGAGAGTAGAACTCCACGACTGCCGCGGGTGTATAGTCCACACCACTCAAGAGCACCGAGTCGTCATCCATGGCCTCGATGGATATATCGTTTCCGAGAAAGACAATACCTTGCTCGTATGTCCTCTTGCCGAAGAACAACATATCAAGGAATACAGTAAGTAGAATACCAAGGAACGTGGTAAATAAAGACCAATAAAAATGCTGACCTGCAGGCCAGCATTTTTATATTGAAATAAGGATTGCGCTTTTGCGTTCAGACTAATTATTAACGAAGCTCGTAAGTGTATGGATCCTTCTCGTCTTCGGTCTCATTGACAACTAACTTGTCCTCGCGAAGCAACCATCCGATACCAAGATTGAAATCCTTCTCTGCAAGCTTTGTAACTTTCTTGATCTGTTTGAAACTCATCGCACCATTCTCTGCAAGTGCGTGCCATATAAGTCCGGCAATGTTTCCTGCTTTTTCCTGTAACATACTTTTACCTTTTTAATAAATTAATTTTTTTTTATTTTTTTTCTCTTTTAACAAGAGTTTTTGTTTTTTTTCTGTTCACACACAGGGTTTCCGTTACCCTCCTCAACCAAACTTTTTGCAAAGTTAATGATTTTTTAGGACTTATAAAGTATGTTTCTTCAAGTTTCTTCAAAAAACAGCACTTTTATTGACATTTGTCAATCGGCGTGTTCGTAAACGACAAAATTCTCAGCGGCAAATCTGCCCATTTCTTCATAGCCGATGGCATTAAGGTGCAACCAGTCGTTCTCATATAAGAACCTGCTTTGCATCACTTCCGGATTGTCAGGATCTTGAACAAGTCTGTCGAAGTCTATCACTCCGTCAAGATCGGCTTCGGTCCGAATCCAACGGTTGATGAGCGCCCTGCCTGTACGATGAGGCTCTTTGTCATAGAAACTCTTTCCTGCCGGTGTGATTGTGGCTCCATATACCTTGATGCCTCTGCTTCGTGCTTCGCCGATGATTTCCTTAAACACACCTACGACTTCTTCTGCAGTCTTTGCTCCGTCTTTCGATCCTCCAAGATCGTTGGTGCCTTCAAACAATATGATGTATTTCACTCCTTGCTGACCAAACAGGTCTCGCATATATCTCTTGGCTGCTGGTTGTCCCAGTCCTCCCCGTACAACACAGTTGCCTCCTATACCGAAATTGAGCACGGCGGTGTTCTTGGTGGCCTTGTGTTTCAGCAGTTCCCTCGACATCTGATCGGGCCATCGGTCTTGCTGGTTCGTGGTACTCCCCCTGCCATCGGTGATGCTGTTGCCCAGGATGGCTATAGCATTGGCTTTCTTGCCTGCCACCACGTCGATGGCGTTGATGGTGCACCAATGGTTTGTCTCCACTGCTCCCGCAAAATCGCTGGTATTGCCACTTGCCAGATAACTGGTGGTTCGGCTTCCCGGATGTCCTGTCACCACTTTGTTGCTGCACTGCCCATAGTGAATGGTGATGGCCACATTCTGGCGTGGGTTTAGTCTGAACTTCACCACATCTGAGGCTACTGTGCCTCCTGCTGCTATCTTCACCGACCGACAGCCTCCAAACAGGAGCGGGGTAGTGGTTCCCTCATCCACGTCGCTACTTTCTCCTGCCGACAATGCGGTGGCAATCTCTATGCCTTCAATCTCCACAACTTCATCGCTGAATTCGTTCGAAAGCCGCAGTCTCAGCGCCTTGCCTCCAATCGACACTTGCACAATCTGTCGCAGACTGTTCCCCGACAATCCAGGATCTGGTGGCAGATTGTGTGGTTCAGTCAACTGTTCTGCCGTGGCCCATGTGGTAACAAAATTCTGTCCCCACACAGAGTTTGCCACAAAGGCAAACATCAATAATAGAATACTCCTTCTCATAATATATGGTTTATGTCTAGATTGTTCTAGATATTCTAGATTTTCTAGATTGTTCTAGATTTTCTGGATTTTGCTAGTTTTTCTTTACAAATTTACGAAATATTTTTGTCATGTCAAATTTTTTTTGTAAATTTGCAAAAATAATTAATCTAAAATTCTCACAACTATGAAAAAAAATCTATCCTTATTTGTTTTTACAATTTTCAGTGTTTTAGGCGTAGCGCAGAGCGCTTCTGCCCAAACTCTCACTCTCCAGCTCGACAAGGCTACACGCCAGGTTTCTCCAACTCTCTATGGCATGATGACCGAAGAGATAAACTATGCCTACGAAGGTGGACTCTATGCCCAACTGTTGCGCGATGTTGCCATCCGCGAAATGGTTGAAACACCTCGTGGTCAGCGTCGTGGCGGATGGGGACAGCCTCCTCGCCTGCGCACATGGCTGGCTACAGATACACTGCAGGTCCAGACTCGCATCATGAACAATGCCCTCGTGATTCGTGATTCTGAATTGCTCATTGACAACACTCGTTTCACTCGCCACAATGCACTCTCCATCCACACCGAGGTCGATGGCGAGGGTGTCACCAATGCCGGATTCTGGGGCATACGCGTTGATCCTGCTTCAACATATCTGGGTAGCTTATATATAAAAGGTGTGGGCAACATGACCGTGTCATTGGTCTCTGCCGACAAGAAATCGGTGTATGCTTCACAAACCATCGACTTCTCGTCATCTGACTTCTCTCTCTACGACATTTCCCTCACCACGTCCACGGGTTTTTCTCCCACCAAGGATGCCATATTCTCAGTCACGTTCAAGTCGGCCGGTGACTACCAGATTGCCTATCCTACACTCTTCCCTACGGAGAAGCGTGATGGCAAACTCTCGAAACTCACTTTCCGTCAGGACATCATGCAACTGATGAAGGACATGCACCCTAAGTTCCTGCGCTTCCCTGGAGGCAACTATCTTGAGGGTAACAAATTCAATGAGCGTTTCGACTGGAAACGTACCATCGGTCCTCTCGCACTGCGCCCTGGTCACCAGAGTCCTTGGGGCTACTGGTCAACCGATGGTATGGGACTGCTCGAATTCCTCTGCTGGGCTGAGGAGTGTGGTGCCGAACCGATTCTGGGCGTATTTGCCGGTTATGTGCTGGGTGGCGACTTCGTCGAGGGTGATGCCGTAAAGCCTTTCATTACCGAGGCTCTCGAGGAGATTGAATATGTCATCGGCGGTCCTGACACCAAATGGGGGGCTCGCCGTGCCCTCGATGGTCATCCCGCTCCGTTCCCACTCCACTATGTAGAGATTGGAAACGAGGACTTCTTCGATCGCAGCGGCAGCTATTCCAACCGCTTCGAGCAGTTCTACGAGGCAATAAAGGCCAAATATCCTCAGCTTCAGATTATCTCCACTCTCGAAGAACGTCGTCTGCGGGCCGAGTCAAACGACCCTGAGGGTATGAAGGTGGATGTCATCGATGAACACTACTATCGCAACACTGAGGGCATGTACAAGGCTGCGCAGCAATATGACACCTACGATCGTCAGGGACCTAAGATCTTCTGTGGCGAATGGGCTTCGCGTGAGGGTGACCCTACTACCAATATGAATGCCGCTCTTGGCGATGCTGCGTGGATGACATGTATGGAGCGCAACAGCGACATCCTCGTTGCTCACTGTTATGCTCCTTTGTTTGTCAACGTGAGTCGTGACGAGGACCGCTACCCTGGCATGCAGTGGAAGAGCGACCTCATAGGCTACGATGCTTTCTCGGCCTTTGGCAGTCCATCTTACTATGCCCAGAGTATGTTTGCCAGCTATCTCGGCGACAAAGTTATCCCTATCGAGGCTGCAGGAATGCCTCAGATGCAGTATGGCCAAGGCGAACTGCCTCAGCTCTACTATGTGGCCACACTTGACTCTAATACAGGCCGCATCTACCTGAAAGTAGTCAACGGTGGTGCCACAGCCGTATCTGTCAAACTGCAGAATGGTTCTGCCCTCTTCCGTGGTCGTATACAGAAGATTGAACTCAAGGCTTCAGGACCAGAAGAGACAAATACCATTGACAACCCTACCAACATCGTACCAAAGGAACTCACCATCAAACTCCCAAAGACCAGCATGGTCAACATAGCACCTTATTCCATCAATGTTCTAGTGATAGGATGATAGATATAATGAAGAAAATATTAAGTGTCTGTATCATTGCGATTCTGTCGCAATCTTCCGTTTTGGCTCAGGTCCTGCCCGATCCATTCCGCTTTGCCGATGGGTCATACAGCACTCGCAAGGCTGACTGGCAGAGACATCGTAAGGAGATTATAAGTCTGTTGGAGCACTACGAGATTGGTTCCATCCCTCCCATGGAGGGCATGCAGATCGAAGCCAGCATTGACACAGGCGAAGGCCGTTTCACATCGCTCTCTGTCACAGTCACTGCACCCAACGACAGCAGCATCACACTCAAGGCGTTCATTCAGTATCCACAGGGCGTGAAACCTGCCGAGCCTTGTCCTGCTCTCATAGGTATAGCCAACTGCCTGCCACGCGATTTGTTCCTCGACCGTGACTGTGCCATCATAGACTTCGATTTCAACACCGTGTGCCACCATCAGCAGAAACGTGGTGAGGAACCTATCAACAAACTCTATCCCGACCTTCTCGAAAATGGTGCATACTCCTACTGGCCTTGGGGCGTGAGCCGCATCATCGACGGTCTGGAGAGCTTGGGTCCTGACGTCACGGGCATCGACACCAAGCATCTTGCCATCAGCGGTTGCTCATGGGCTGGTAAGGCCTCGCTCTGGTCCGGAGCCTTGGACGAGAGGATATGTCTTGTCATACCTCAGGAACCTGGCGGCGGTGGTATCGCTGCATGGCGTGTGAGCGAAACTCTGGGCCATGTGGAGACCATAGGCCGTACCGATGGCCATTGGTTTCTCGAGAACATGATCCGCACTTATGGCGATGGCAATGTCTATACTCTTCCTGTCGACCACCATCAGCTTGCCGCCCTCGTGGCTCCAAGGGCTCTGCTCTATTTTGGCAACACCGACTACGAATGGCTTGCCGATCAGTCTGGATACGTTTCCATCAAAGCTGCGCAGAAAGTATTCAAAAAACTTGGAGTAGGGGACCATGTGGGCTACAGCATCAGCAGTGGTCATGGCCATTGCCAACTGCCAAAGGAGGAATATCAGTATGTCGAAGCCTACATAGACCGCTTCCTACTTGGGAAAAAGCATATTGACACAGTCATCGAAAATGCCCCTCGATACCAGTCGGTAGATTGGCAGAAATGGTGCAATTGGTAACCCCGATGTTACACCAGAGCAAAAATCTGTTATAAAATTACACACAATTTGTTTGATAAACTAACAAAATTTGTGTATCTTTGCGGAAAAAACAAGCTCGTATGCAAAAAGTTTTCGTTTTCGTTGAGGGCCTACGGCACTCCTTTGGCAAGATAAATCTTGCGTCGTTGCAGGCAAAAAGACATTTGGTATTTTTTATCGTTATCGTACAGTCTTTGGCCAGCTTCGCCCAGGCTCCACTCATGGGGTGGAGCAGTTGGAACACCTTTGGCATTAATATCAATGAGCAGCTCATCAAGTCTCAGGCTGATGCCATGGTAAGTAGTGGCTTGTCTGAGGCAGGTTACCAGTATATCAATATTGACGATGGTTATTTCGGAGGCCGTGACAAGTCTGATGGCCATCTGCTCATACATCCAGAGAAGTTCCCTGAAGGTCTCCAGCCCGTGGTCGACTATATCCACTCCAAGGGTCTGAAGGCTGGTATCTACAGCGATGCCGGTCGCAACACCTGTGCCAGTACCTATGGCGGCGACAAATGGGGCATTGGCGTAGGGCTCTATGAACACGATTTGCAAGACTGCCAAATGTTCTTTGCCGACTTGGACTTTGACTTCATCAAGGTTGATTTCTGTGGTGGCAGTGGTGGCTACCACAGGCTTCGTCTCAACGAACAGACTCGCTACACTGATATTTCCCGTGCTATCAAGGTCGCCGGAAAGAAGGGTGTGCGTATGAATGTGTGTCGCTGGGCCTATCCTGGCACATGGGTTCGCGATGTTGCCGAGAGTTGGCGCACAACCGGCGACATCAACTGCAGCTGGAAGAGCGTAAGGTCCATCATAGCCGAAAATCTCTACCTCTCTGCCTATGGTGGCAATGGCCACTACAACGACATGGACATGCTCGAGGTAGGGCGCGGACTCTCGGAGACTGAGGACGAGACTCATTTTGCCATGTGGTGCATCATGAATTCTCCACTACTTATAGGTTGCGACATTCGCTCGATTTCTCCTGCTGCCCTGCGGCTCCTGACCAACCGCGAACTCATCGCTCTCAACCAAGACCCTCTGCTCCAACAGGCATATGTGGCAAAGAAACAGAATGATTGCTATATCCTTGTCAAGGACATTGAGAAGGCCTATGGTACCTCCCGTGCCATTGCCATATACAATCCTACCGACACAGTCCAGACTGTTCGGCTTATGCTCTCCGACCTTGACCTCGCCGGTGAAATCCGTATGAAGGATCTCGTCTCGGGTGAGGTACAACCGCTAATCACTAACCATTTACCGCTAATCGTTCAAGTTCCTGCCCATGGCACAAAGGTGTATCGTCTCGATGCCAGGGAACGTCTCGAACGTACTCTCTATGAGGCTGAGACTGGATATATCGCCACCTATCAGGAACTGCGCAACAATCAGCAGGCCATGAGCGGTATCTATGAATACGACGACCATTGCAGCGGTGGTATGAAGGCTACCTGGCTTGGTATGAGCAATGAAAATTCCCTGCAATGGAATAATGTACACAGCAAGAAGGGCGGAACCTACCGTCTTCGTGTCGAGACACTCAGACAACCTGACGAAATACGCAGTTTCTCAGTTGAGGTAAATGGCAAAACCATTGGTCAACTCTCCGACACACTGAAGGTGATGAACATCAATCTCAAGAAGGGCGAGAACACCATCCGTCTCTACAATGCCGCTACATGGATGCCTGACATCGACTATATCACTGTTGAGTCTCTCGAAGGCAAGACCTTCACTTTTGACGGCATCGGTGTCATCGTGCAGGACAACTTCACTGCCGATCCGGCTCCTATGGTCGATGGCGGCCGTCTTTATTTAGTGACAGGCCACGATGCTGCCTACGATGATGTGCGTGGTATGGAGGGAAAATATGGTTTCAATATAATTGGCTGGCTGTGCTATTCCACCAAGGATATGAAGACTTGGACCGACCACGGCACCATCATGACCCCTGCAGACTTCACCTGGGGCGTGGGTGAGGCGTGGGCTTCGCAGATGATGGAGAAGAACGGAAAATACTATTTCTATGTCACTGCCCAGGCTGGCGAACCCTACAACTGCAAGGCCATCGGTGTGGCTGTAAGCGACAGCCCTACCGGACCGTTCCGCGATGCCATAGGCCGTCCGCTCATCGAGGACAAGATGACTCCTAATGGTCCGCGTGGCTGGTGGAACGACATCGACCCTACTGTCTTCATCGACACTGACGGCACACCTTACCTCTGTTGGGGCAACGGCACATGTTTCATGGTTCGTCTGAAACCTAACATGGTGGAACTCGATGGCGACATCCAGACCATCGATGTTCCGAACTATGTAGAAGGTCCATGGCTCCATCGGCATGGCGATTGGTACTACCTCACCTATGCCGGCATGAATGGCCGCAGCGAGGATATATGCTATGCCATGTCGCGCTCCATCACGGGGCCTTGGGAAGCTAAAGGCGAACTGATGGGAAATGCTGAACGTTCGTTTACCATCCACCCGGGAATTGCCGAGTTTCGTGGCAAGAACTACCTTTTCTACCACAACTCCACTCTCCCTCTTCATGGCTATACCAGTGCCACCGGCCGTCGCAGCGTGGTAGTCACCGAACTCGAATATTTGCCAAATGGCGAAATGAAAGTAAAGTAAAAATAAAATTAATATGAAGAATCTGTTTGTATTATTAGTTTTCAGCATCTACAGCATTTTCAGCGTAGCGCAACCCACTTCCGCCCAAGGTCTGAAAGATGCCTACAAGGACTACTTCACCATCGGTGTGGCAGTCAACATGCGCAACATCCAGAATCCAGAGCAAGTGCAGCTCATTCTCGACAACTACAACAGCATCACTGCCGAGAACGTGATGAAACCCGTAGAAGTACATCCATCTGAGGGTGTATGGAAATGGGAAGATGCCGACCGTGTGGCCAATTTCTGCCGTGAACACAATATTCCTCTCCGTGGTCACTGCCTGTGCTGGCACAGTCAGTTCAGCGACTGGATGTTCACCGACAAGGACGGCAAGGATGTCACAAAGGAAGTGTTCTATGAGCGCCTCAGAGAACATATCCACACTGTCGTAAACCGCTACAAGGACATAGTCTATGCCTGGGACGTGGTCAACGAAGCTATGACTGATGGAAACGGAGGTGTTGGCCGCCGTGGACAGGAACCGAATCCTTACCGCCAGTCGCGCCTCTACCAACTTTGTGGCGACGAATTCATCGCCAAGGCTTTCCAGTTTGCCCACGAGGCCGACCCTAATGCACTGCTGTTCTACAACGACTACAACGCCTTCCAGGCCGGCAAGCGCGACCGTATATATAATATGGTGAAGAAGATGCAGGATGCCGGAGTGCCAATCACAGGTATCGGCATGCAGGGCCACTACAGTGCCTACAGTCCTACCTTTAAAGAAGTTGACGACGCACTTACCAAGTTTTCCGAACTTGTGAAGCATATCCATGTCACCGAACTCGACATACGTCTCTCGGAACAGACCGGAGGCGAACTGCAGTTCAGCCGTGGAGAAGTCAACGTGCCTCAGTATGTCAAGACCATGCAGGAGAGTGTGTATGCCGACGTGTTCCGTGCTTTCCGCAAGCACAGGGACGTAATCGACAATGTCACCTTCTGGAACCTCGGCGATGCCGACTCATGGGTAGGAGTGAACAACCAGGCCCTGCCGTTCGACCGCAACTACAAACCTAAGCGCATCTACCATATTGTACGCGATTTCGATCCTTCGCTCGATTCCCGCGTGCCTAAGGAAGATTTCATACCGTCAAGCAAGAACCAACCAGGCCAGCAGTACCCTATGGTCAATTCTGAAGGCTATGCCCGCTTCCGCATAGAGGCTCCTGCAGCCAAGTCTGTGATAGTAAGCCTGGGACTTGGTGGCACAGGTGGTACTGTGCTGCAGAAGAATGCTGAAGGTGTGTGGGAAGGTACTACTTCTGGTCCTATGGACGAAGGATTCCACTACTATCACCTCACCATCGACGGTGGTGTGGTAAACGACCCCGGAGCACTCAACTACTATGGTTCCACCCGTTGGGAGAGCGGTATAGAAATACCTGCACACGACCAGAACTTCTATGCGCTCAGTGATGTGCCGCATGGCAATGTCCAGCAGATTCTCTTCCATTCCCCAAGTACCAACTCCGAGCGCCGTGCATTTGTCTACACACCGCCAACGTATGATGGTAAGAAAAAATTCCCTGTACTCTATCTTCAGCACGGATGGGGAGAGGACGAAACAGCCTGGTCTTCGCAAGGCCATGCAGGACTTATCATGGACAATCTCATAGCAGACGGGAAGATTACCCCGTTCATCATCGTCATGACCTACGGAATGACCAACGAAGTACGCTGGGGCCATATGAACGAATTCCGTTGGGAAGATTTCCAGATTGTGCTCAAAGACGAACTCATTCCGTATGTAGACAGTCATTTTGCCACCAAACCTGGCCGAGACAATAGAGCCATGGCAGGACTCTCCATGGGAGGTATGGAAACCCGCAATTTCACTCTCAAATATCCCGAAGTATTCGGTCATTGGGGACTCCTCAGCGGAGGTACCTACAGTGCTAATGATTTCTCTTCGTTCGACAAGAAGCAGTTGCCAAAGACCATCTTTATCAGTTGTGGCAGCAAGGAAGGTCCCGACAGAGTGATGTCAGCAGTCGAAGAACTCAAATCCGAAGGTCATAATGCCCACGGCTACATCTCCCAAGGCACCGCCCATGAGTTCCTCACCTGGCGCCGCAGTCTCTACCAGCTGGCCCAAATCTTCTTCAAGTAGAGTAGGGCAGCACCCCCACAATACCTAGAGTCATGCCATCCGAGCCTGACTCTTTTTTTTTTGTAGTATAGCTATCTTACGACAACGTTTGAACAGTCTTCCGACTACGCTCTGCAAGCTTCATGACTACGCTCTGCAAGCTTCACGACTACGCTTGAACAGGCTCTCGACTACGCTTGAACATGCTCTTGACTACGCTTGAACAGCCCGCTGACCACGCTCGAAGAGAATCCCGCCCAGTTTCTAACACACACCCACCAGTGCTCGGACAGGACAGACAGGTGCCTTCAACCCAATACGCATAGGCACCACGGTCTTGCCTTCGACCACCATCGATGCTCTCTTCGCTCTGAGGTATATGCCTGTCACGGCGTTGTCGGTAACCATCTGCACTATGTTTGATGCAGAGCACAAACGATAGTTAGCGACTGCTCAGCGGTAGGTGATGTAGGCATCGTAGGTGGTGTCATAAGCAGCGATGTCCTGAAATTTTAAAATAAAATTTTGTAGTGTAAAAATTTTTTAGTATATTTGCATCGTGGAATGATATATATGAAACATAATAACTATATTCTATGAAAAAATCTTTTATCTTGACATTGGCGTTGGCTTGGGCTGCAATGGCTTGGGCTGACCTGCCGTTCCGCAACCAGAGGTATGATGCCCTGAATGTTGTGGATGTGAACGAACAGAGCATCGTGTTTGTGGGGAATTCCATAACAAACATGCACGAGTGGTTCGATGCCTTCCAGAGTGACCAGAAGGTCTTAGGGTTTGGCGTGAGCGGTGCAGTAAGCACCGAACTGGTGGAGAACATCGAGGCATCGCTGGTGGGACACCCGGCCAAGATTTTCATCCTTATCGGTACCAATGACCTTGGTACGTACAACAACTCTCCAGACATCCCTACGGCAAAGATGCGCGAAGTACTCAGACGTATCACTAAGGAGTCGCCAAACACCGAGGTGTATGTGCAGGCTGTGTTGCCTACATGCGGAAACTATTCTGCACGTGTGCAGTACACCAAGGCGCTGAACAAGAACTACAAAGAATGTGTTGAGGAACTTAACAACGAGAAAGTACACTATCTCGACATTTTCACCCCGCTGCTTAAGAGCAGTGTGCTGAACAGCAACTACACTGCCGACGGACTGCATATGTATGCCAGCGGATATCAAGTATGGTGCCACGAAATTGAGGATGAAGTGGGCATAATGACAACTTATCCAGCCGTGAGCAGTCCGTTGAGCAATCCTACGATAACGGGCTACAGCGGCAGTTTCCTGATGCGTGCAAGCTATTTCAAGACTTTGCCGGTGAATGATGGTGACATACTCATCGTGGGTGATGACATGGCCCATCAGGGCGAATGGCACAACCTGCTCCACTCAGCCAAGGTGAAGAACCGTGGAAGCGGCTGGGGATACAACAGTCTGAACGTGCAGCAGATGACTCAGGTGATTCCAACCATATTGCACGATAATCCTTCACCTGCGCAAATTTGGCTCAACATTGCACACAAAGATGCAAATAATTCGGTGACTAAGGCTAACTTTAAGAAATATGTGGAGGAGTTTATCTCAACAGCCAAGAAAAATCTGCGCGAAGGTGCTGATACCAAGTTTGTGCTGGCTGCCATACACCCATCGAACACAGCAGCTACGAACACCAACTACATAGTGAAGTATAACGCTGCCATGAAGGAAATTGCTGATGCTGACGAGACAGTGGACTATGTGGATACATATACTCCGCTGCTCAGCGGCAGTACGGCTGACACCAACTACCTCACTGACGGCCGCCTGTATGGCATGGGATACATCAAGATGGCTCAGACCATACTGGCAAAGATTCAGGAGGCTGATCCTAATGCGTATGTATGGACCGAAGACGAGGCCCAGGGTCACTACGACCTGGTACAGGCCCGCAACAAATTGGGTAAGTACATAGGTGAACTCGAGGCTAAAGACCTGAGCAAGTACGACAAGACCCTGGTAGAGGCTCTTAACAAGACCATCACCGAAGCCTGGGATCTGCTCGCTACAAATGCCACAACTGATGAGCTCGGCAGGAAATATTCCGCCCTGGAAGAGGCTTTTGAGGCACTCACGGCTGATGTGCAGGAACTGACCATTACGGTGGACATGACCAATGGTTCGTTCACAACAGGCAACACGAACTTCAACTCTAACTGGCGTTCGAACACCGACTTCTACATTGACCTGAACTGCGGTGTGAACAACATGAGCAAGAACGGCAACAACCTGCTTATCTATTCGGGTACAGCACTGAGCAGCACATATACCATCAGTGCCGAGACAGGATGGAGAGTGGCTGAATACAAGATGACCTTCAAGGCCTACGACAGTGCAGCTGTGGGCGTGGCACTCACCACCTGCGACAACCAGAGTTTTTCGGTTAAAGCCACAGCCCAGACCGTGGAAGTGAAGGACTGGACCAAGGAAGAGACAGCTTCGTTCACCATCAAGGGTGCGAACAAGGGAATCGAACTCACTGACTTCACAGTAAAGATTGTACGCAGCACCACCAAAGCCGAAGAGCAGGTTGAGGTATTCACTACGACAGGCATACCAAACTACCGTATTCCTGCCATTGCTACCACAAAGAAGGGTACAGTGATTGCTGTAGCCGACTATCGCTATGGCGGTTCTGACATAGGTTACGGCAGTGTGGAACTCCGCCGCCGTACCAGCACCGACAATGGTAAGACATGGGGCGCACTGAAAGAATTTACCAACGGAAGCTATGCCACCAGCCCTACACCAAAATACGACGCAGCATACGGCGATCCATGTATCGTAGCAGACCGCACCAGCGACAGGCAGATGATAATGTCGTGCTCGGGAAATACAGGATTCCCTAACGGCACACGTCAGGTACACCAGGGCATCACCCGCTTCTATAGCACCGACGAAGGCAAGACATGGAGCGATCCAGTGAACCTGGAGAGCATGTTCTACAGTATGTTTGACGAAGACTGCACACGTGGTCCGATAAAGAGTATGTTCATCGGTTCGGGAAAGATCTGCCAGAGCCGCATAATAAAGACAGGTGACTACTATCGTCTCTACTGCGCAGGACTCGTGAAGGACAAGAATGGTACAAACTGCAACTATGTGTTCTACAGCGATGACTTCGGCGAGAACTGGTACCTGTTGGGTGACAAGAACACGCCTCCAATCCCAAGTGGAGCCGACGAACCTAAGGCAGAGGAACTGCCTGACGGAAGTGTAATCTGCTCGTCACGTACCAGTGGCCGCTGGTTCAATATCTTCACTTACACCAACTCAGCCAAGGCAGAAGGCAGTTGGGCTACAGTGGCCAAGTCGGACAAGAGCAACAACGGTGTGTATGGCGCAAGCTGCAATGGTGAGATAATGATTGTTCCTGCCACTCGCAACAGCGATGGCAAGGATGTATACCTGGCCCTGCACAGTATTCCTGCTGCCGACAGCCGCATCAACGTAAGTATATATTATAAGGGTCTGGCAGACTTCTCTGCATGGGCGACCCCTGCCACCTTCGCAGCCAACTGGGAAGGCAAGCATCAGGCCAGCAAAATGGGGTCGGCCTACTCAACCATGATTATGATGCCAAACGACCATGTGGGTTTCCTTTACGAAGAGAGTACACACGGGGCTGACTACACCATAGTGTTCAAAGACTACTCAATAGAACAGATTACTGACAGTGCCTATAGCTACAATCCTGACCTTAAGCGTGCTGACTGGGTGGCTGACAATATAGAAAGCCAGATAGACGCCCTGTTTGAGAACGCAGGTACATATCTGGGTATGGTGGATATCACAAAGAAGGCAGTGGTGCTCGAGGCTGTGAAGAAATTTCGCGAGACAGGTACCATAGAAGACTATGAGGCCATCACGACAGCTATCAACAGTATCACACTCAAGGCCGAGGAAGGAGAATGGTACACACTGAAGAGCAACCTGTACACATCGATGTACCTGTCCTACAACGGCACTCAGTTTAAGGGTCTGGCACGCGATGAGAGCGATGCCACTCAGATGTTTCAGTTCGTAAACGCTGGCAACGAAGGCGAGTGGAAGATATACAATCCCAGTACAGGCCTGTATTTCCAGAAGACTCCAGCAGTCTATAAGGAGGCTACTGTGACCACATCTCTGGAAGAAGCAGGCGTATACACACTATCAAGCAGCACAGATGGCAAGACAGCCTTCATCTGCACCGCTCCTACCACCAGCACATATCCTGCACTCTGCATCGATGCAGTGAAGAAAATAGTTGCCGGCAAGGCTGATGCCAAGGGTTCGCTGTGGTTTGTGGAAAGAGTTGATCCCGAGACAGGGATTGAAAGCCTCACCCCAACCATCTCCAACAGAGAGGGAGTTTGTTATGACCTCTCTGGCCGTAAGGTTTCTGGAACTGTCGGGACCCCGGGAAATGCCGGCTTGTATATCAAGGACAATAAGAAATATCTCGTAAAATGAAAAAGATTTTTTCTTCGAAAAAAGCTGTTGGCTGTTGGTTGTTGGCCATTGGCTTTCTCTCCACCCTTCAGGGGGAAGTCGGAGGGGGGCTTCTTTTCGCCCAAACAACCATAACTATGACCACAAATAAGGAACGTGGCGACTCACTCACATTCCGTGTGAATGGCGGCATCACGCTGTCGGTCAATGTGGGTGGACTCAGCAGCGAGGTAATAGAAAGCACTGACGACCCTGTCACTGTCGAACTGAAAGGCTCAACAGTGAAGATTGAAGCTACCGGACTCACTGACTTGGATGTGAGTGGACAGCAACTCAAGACACTGACTTTTGCCAGTCCGGACGAACTGGAATGCCTCATATGCAGCAACAACGAGTTGACCCAACTGCCGCTGGCTAAGGCAACGGCTCTGAAAACCCTGTGGTGTGACGGCAACCAACTCGTGGCCCTGGGCATAAAGACTTGTACGGAACTTGAGAGCGTGATATGCGACGACAACCTCATATACCGCATCACACGTCCAGACAATGGGTTTGAAAACCTCATTGACTTCTGGGCTGCTGACAACAAGTTCGAAACCATAGACCTCAGCGGAAGCAAGACCATCAAGACACTTAACATGGAGAACAACCTGCTCACGGCGATGACACTGTCACCACTCAGCGAGAAGGCCTTGGCTGTGTTTCTCGATGGCAACAACCTGGACTTCCGCTCGTTCTGGAAAAATACTAACGTAACAAACTATCTCATCGGCGACCAAGGTTTCCTGCCACTGGCAAAGACCGAATTTGCCGTAAAGGAAGACATCGAAACTCCTGACCTGTGGGATGCACTGAATGCCGACAGCGTGAAGGTTTCACCTACATATACGTGGTATCAGTTCGACAGTGAAGGCAATGCCACCAAACTCACACGCGGCAGCAACGACTACAACTACAAGAGTCTGAAACAGAAGAACGTGTTCGTGTTCTACAATCCATTTGAGGATGTGCAGTTACAGATAACATCGGCTCAGAACAAGGGTGTGACACTGGTTTCAGACCACTTGAAGATTTATGATCCTACAGGAATAGAGACTGCAGAGCAGCAGGTAGCGGGTGATAGGGAGCAGGTAGCAGGTGTATATGACTTGTCTGGACAGCTCATCAATGGCAAACCAGCCACTAAGGGTGTGTATATTGTTAACGGTCAAAAAGTGTTTGTAAGATGAATAGGTTTTTTATAGTTTCTATAGTTTCTATAGTTTCCATGGCTTCTGTAGTGTCCATGGCACAGACAGCAAAGGATGTACAGACCATTCTGCCAGGAAGGAGCAATGTGAATATTGCCTATGATCAGGAGAAATTCAGCATTCCTGTAAGGGCCAACAATGCATATACAGTGAGCGAGGATGCAGATTGGCTTACCTGCTCGAAGAACGAAGACGGCAGCCGAATCACCTTCAGCGCCCAGACCAATTCGGAGTCACTGAAGCGTACGGCCAACATAACACTCACCAGCGAAGATGGCGGGATGACTCGCAACATCACTATTACACAGGGTAGGGAACAGACTGCAGAATCGGTGCCTACATCGAGAATATACCCTACGAAATATACTGCCAGCAGCAGTAATAGCGGTGAGGGTGTGGAACGCCTGTTCGACGACAACACCAGTACACTGTGGCACAGCAACTACTCAGGAGGCGGTTTTCCTATCACCATTGACCTTACCTTCAAGGGTACTGAGAAAATGGACTATATGGAATACGTGACTCGCAGTAGCCAGACCAACGGCAACTGGAAAGAAGTGGAACTCTGGGTGCAGCAAAGCGGTGAGTCTTCGCTGACAAAGTATGGCTCATACAACTTCAACGGCGAGAACGGTACTCACAAAGTGGAATTCGAGACCCCTATCACACCGGTGAAGATGCAGCTGAAGATCAAGAGCGGTGCCAACAACTTTGCCAGCGGTGCAGAGCTTGGATTCTATATTAACAAGGTGGATATGGCCGACTTCGATATTTTCGACGACGACCTCTTCACAACCCTAAAACCAGGTACCACTCAGGCCGATATCGATGCACTGACCAATCCGTTCTGCAAACTCCTTGCAGGCAAATTGTTCAAGGGCGAATACGACACAACGTATCGTGTGGCTGAATACCCATGCCGTCTGAGTTACAACGTGCTGAGCGATGAGTGGAATGCTCCAGGTAAATACTACAGTCAGTTAGACAACCCTACTGGAATCAATTTCTACTCAGGCGACACCAAGGCAGTTCTCGTGAGTGGCATTCCTGATGGCATGAGTGTGAAACTCGACATCGTGGCATGGTGGGTTGGCAAGGAAGGCAACAACTTCGACGGAGGCAATCCGCATACCACAAGTTTTACGCTGCACAACGGTGTGAACCGCATCAACTACAACTACGAGTGGGATGGACTGGGATACATCTGCTACTATGCCGACACTCGCGAGGCCTGGGAGGCTGGTATTCCTAATATCAAGGTACACTTCGCCTTGGGCAGTCAGAATGGCATACTCACACCAGACAAGTCGAACGAGGAGATGTACCAGCTCTGCAAGAATGCGCCAAACTACTGCATGGACCTCTACGGAAGTAAGGTGCAGAGCGTGTGGACCAGCGAAGGTCTGACTAAGTACTGCAAGGCAAGCGATGGCACCAGCTATGGCTACCGCCAGTATCTCAACCTATTGGACTCCCTGATCATGTGGGAACATCGTGTGCTGGGATTTGAGAAATACAACCGTATGCCTGACAACCACACCATGGCTTATGTGAACTTCACCTATTATATGTTCCAGGGTGGACTGGGTGTGAGTTTCCATCGCAACCAGGAGAAGCGAGTACTGAACTGCAAGACTCTGATGTATAACGACTATGATGCTATTTGGGGTCTCTCGCACGAGTGGGGACATCAGCACCAGATGACTCCTTACCTGTGCTGGAGCGGTATGAGCGAAGTGAGTAACAACATCATGTCGTACTACAACGTACACCACATGGGCTACAGCTATGGAGTGGGCAAGACGGTACGCAAGCATTTCTGGGACCATGACTCAAGCGACATCGACAAGTACAGTACCCGCCGTCATGACATATACGAATACGTAAGTGGCAGTTCGAGTGCTTTCAACTACAGCAGTGACCTGCGTAATGCATGTCTGGCTGAGAAGGACAGCACTATCTACGACTTTGACAAGAACCCAACCCGCGCTGCAAGTATTTACGATTTCGACGTGTTCGAAATACTTTCTCCACTGGTGTTCCTCATGAACTATGCCACTATCAAGATGGACTACGAGGACTTCTATCCAGATCTCTTTGAGGCCATGCGTCAGGAGGATGACCTGCCAGGTGGAAGTACCATCGAGAAGCAGGATGGTTTCGACAAGTACGAACTCATCGCTGCTGCACAGAACGGTAATAAGAACAGCCTGTATTCGAAACTCGTGGAACTCTATCCAAATAGCTGCTGGGTAAAGCAGAACTACCTGAACAAGGGTAACACCTCGTACTACGACAATAGTGTGCCGGCATGTTTCAACTACATCCGCAAGGCCAGCCGACTGTATGGCTACAACCTGTGGAAGTTCTTCGAGCGTGTAGGATTCCTGCGCGTGGCTGCATTCCGCATCGGCGACTACGGTACAAAGCACTATATCCTCACCCAGAAGATGTATGACGAGTTTAAGGAGGATATGGACCAGCTCGAGACCGACGGCGTTGTAAAACCGCTCAGTGACGAGATGCTCTACGATATCTTCCACATCCGTGACTTCAACAACAGCAGTACGGACCGTATGTACCCAACACCAGAAATACCGAATTAAATGAAAAAAGTTTTTGTTTTCGTTATTGTTATCATAGTATTTGCGCAAATGTCATTTGCGCAAATACTTTATCTGCACAACAGTGACAGATTTGGTGAGCACACCGAAGTGGCAGATATGAGTCTGTTTGACTCGGTGGAGTTCAGACCGAGTGCTATGAGGCTTTATTATAAGCCAGAACTTGGCAAGACACTGGAGTATATCTCCAAGGCCTATCCTACGTCGAAGAGTACGTACGACTATTACACATTCGATAACCCAGGGAGAATAATATACAAGCCTAATGAGTTCAAGTCGATGGACTTCGACAGCGAATCGAGCGAGTGGTGTTTCCAGCGCAGCAGGGAGTCGGAACATTTCATCGTGTTCTGGCAATCAGGTTTCGGACTTGATCCTACCAAGGCTCCTAACAGCAGTATCCGTTTTAATCCAGACAACCTGCTAGCGAGGGCTGAGGAGTATTTCAAGTTCTATGCCGATTCACTCGGATTTGTGATTCCTGGTAATTCGAGGAGTACGGATAAATATAAACTTGAACTCTTCGTACGCTACCAGACTGACTGGCTTGCAACTGGCAGTGGCTATGACGACAAGATTGGTGCGTTTTGGTGCAATCCTACAGCTGTGAACGACGGTCCTACGGCGGCTCACGAGATTGGACATTCTTTCCAGTACCTCGTGTCGTGCGATCTGGGGCTGACTCATGGTTGGAGATATGGTTTTGGCAGCGGAGCCAGCGGCGGTTGTGCCTGGTGGGAAAATTGTGCCCAGTGGCAGGCGTATAAGTTCTACCCGGGACAGCAGTTCACCTCCTACCACTATTCGGGTTATCTTTCCGGCAGTTATCGAAACATTCTGAACGAGACTTGGCGCTACCAGAACTATTTCATCATGGACTACTGGTGCCAGCTCCACGGTATGAAGTGCATCGGCACCCTGTGGCGCGAATCTGTAAAGCCCGAAGACCCTGTTGAGGCCTATCAGCGTATATATGGGGTGAGTCAAAGCGAGTTCAACGACGAATTCTTCGACTTTGCCCGCCGCTGTGCTTCATGGGACATAGATGGTATTCGTGACCTGGGAAAGAACTATGTGGATGCCCACAGTTCATATCTCGTGGCTGATGCAGAGGATAGCCACACTTGGCTGTCGGACAATGACCACTGTCCTGAGAACTATGGCTACAACATATCACGAGTAAACAATGCTCCTGCAGGTACAGTGATCAAGGCTCAGTTCAAGGGCTTGGCCGGAGCTGAAGGATGGCGCAAGATAAATGTTGACAAGGCTGGGTGGAGATACGGATTCTGTGCCATGAAGAGTGATGGAACCAGGGTGTATGGTAATATATACCGCGACAACGAAGGCACGGCAGAATTTACTGTACCAGAGGGCACAGACAAGATTTGGTTTGTAGTCAGCGGAGCACCTACCGAGCACTGGCGCCATCCGTGGGATGATGGCGATGATGCTGTAGTGACGAATGACGAACAGTGGCCATATCAGGTGACATTCGTGGGTACTAACAAATATGGTTACTACGAGGACTATCCTTCAGACTACGAACGCCGTGACACCACCATTACCATCAACTGCGAACTCCCATACGATGGCAGCAGTTACAGTTCTGTTCAAGTACAGTACGATATGGGAGCCGTGAGCGAAGCTTTGGGACTGAGCAGTGTACAGATGAAGAAACTGGGTTATACGTCATCGTCAAACCCAGGCTTTGCAGGTGTCAATGCCAACGGCTCTTTGTCATACACCATGACTTCAACCTCCTCGGCAACGTATTTTGGCCATTGGTTTAACCAGAGCGGCAATGTATGTGGCTACGACAGTAATGCCCGCATCTTTGCAGAGATTACACGCGATACATATAAGGTGAATATTGGTCAATACCCAGGCAAACTCACAAAAGGCAAGACCTACACTATACGTCAGGCCATTCGTTACAAACCTGTTGGTGAAACGAAGTACTACAAAGCTACCTTCGTGGTTAATGTGAAGATTATATAGGAAAGGGAGTTTAAGAGGAGTCAAAAGGGAGTCCAAGGGACGAATAATGGGTAATTTGGCAAGATGATGTAAAAACTCATCTTGCCAAATTTTGTGCAAGTTAGTAGAATTTTATTCTTTCAGTGTTAATAATAAAAGTACAAATTCTACAATATAGATTTACAGCAGTTTACTACGTTGACGGTTGCGTTATTTATAATAAAAATACAAATAAATTATATGTATAAATATACAAAAAGAAATATGTGATTTTGTAATGTTAGATTTTTTTCGTAATTTTGCATTATGAAACGTTTTTTCTATAAACTGCTGATATCTAGTTTATTCTGTTTTGATGGTTTTTGTCACATTTTTGGCTCAGAAACTGATGTGGTATGCTATACTACTGATAACAGTTTGAGTAGCAATATTATAACAGAAATTTTTCAAGACTCTGTCGGGTATATTTGGTTGAAGACAGAAGTAGGATACGACAGATTTGACGGTTATGAATTCCGGCATTACAATGAACCGGCATGGTGTGATTCGATAGTTTCAGTCCCTATAAGTGATGCTGAAAAGGCAGAGAAAGAAGAAAAAATTGGCGGTATTATACTTGCAAGATACAAGGACAGGGACGGCAACGTGTGGTTTGGAACCTATGGCAGCGGTATTGCATGTGTGATGAGCAATGCTCTAGGAGAAAATACTGAAAAGCAAGCCTGTAGGCATGCTGTAGATATTGGAAATCAGTGCAATCGGAATATTGTGGAACTTACCGTATCGAGACTGGAATATGGCAGGATGGGGGATGTTGTGTATGAATACAGATTAGATGAAGCAGAAGAGTGGAGTATGCCACAACAGAGTCACAGAATAGTGTTGCAAGGGCTGTCGGCAGGGAATCACATCATAGATATAAGAAGCAGGCGTGGTGACGAATATGAATGGTCGGAAGTTACGCAATACGCATTCTCTGTGCCGCTTCCTTGGGCTTTGAGTAGCATCTGGGCATGGGTGGTGTATGTACTCGTGATTGTGGCGGTCGTGATGGTTAACAGAATGATGAAAACACGTGCTGTAGTTTTAGAGACAAAGATAAAGGATCGGGAACAGCAGATTAGCGGCAGAGACGAGCAGATAAAGCTGTTGGAAGAACAGATTGACGAGAAAGACTCTGTGATAGCCAGTCTGAAGACAATTGCAGGCACAGCCACCAAACTCACCACTGCTCCTACGGCAGAGAGCAGCAAGGCGATGCAGAGTGCTGCAATCGATGCAATAATAATAGCCGAAATAGCCAATACGGACTTCTGTGTCAATGATTTTGCGGCAAAGATGCATATGACACCGGCACAGTTGTTTCGTCATGTGAAAGAAGTTACAGGCTATGCGCCTATAGAATACTTGAAAATCTACCGCATGAAGGTAGCGGCAGAAATGCTGAGAACGAGTGAAAAAAGTGTGTCGGAGATAGCCCGTCATACTGGGTTCTCCGACATCACATATTTCTCGAGGGCTTTCAAACAGCAGTTTGGTGTGTCGCCTCGGCAGTACAGAGTGCAGTAGTTACATACCGCCTCCGCCACCATTACCACCGGCTTCACCGCCACCCATTCGATTCGTTCCTTCGCCTGTCATTCCCTGGAAGTTCATATTGTCGAATCCTGGTTCCATTCCACCACCACGGCGCATGTTACGCATATTGCGGCGAACTTCTGCTGTTCCAAACAGATTGAATCGATAGGTAAAGTTGAGCATGAAGTAGTTGTAGATGGCACCACTCTCAGAGTCGCTACGCGATGTAGAACTGATCATACGGCTGATGTTGCTACGTTCGTGGAGGATATCCTGAGCACGCAGTGAGATGGTAGCCTTTTTGCCTGTGAGGAAACGGTAGCTTATCTGGGCATTCCAAATCATTTCGTTGGTATTCATTTCGCTCGACGAATATCCACGGCGACTGCTCATATTGATGTCGGTGGAGTATCCCCAACCACTTTCGAAGTTACCCGTAGAGGAGAGTCCGTAGGAGAAGTCCCAAGTGTTTTTGTTGGCACTGGAGATGAGTTCGCTCTTGGAGTTGCTGTAGCGTACATTTCCACTTGCACGTACATCCATGTAGTCCCAACGATAGGTGAGGCTCAGCCAACTATTTGCACCCCAGTTCTTTACATTGTTCTTGAGTGTTTCGTAGTTCTGGAAGATATAAGCCACATTGTTGTTGAACGAACCACCCACGTTGATGTTGAGCATGAGGCGTTCCTGAGCAAACAGAGGACTTCCGAATCCGAAGCTGCCACTCATGCTCCAGTTGCCGTTGATGTTCTCAGGAGTGGTCTCGGTCTTACCAGTCTCGGCATAGTAGCGAGTGATCTGCGAGATGCTGTTGATGGTGTTCGACCATGACAGGCGGGCATTGTAGTTCTGGTAGCGTGATGTGATATAGTTATTGTAGTCGATGTTGACATTATTTGTAAACGAAGGTTGCAAATCTGGGTTACCATGACTGGTACGCAGAGGGTTTGTATCGTCGTCCCAATCGAAGAGGTTGGTGATGCTCGGCTGTGTGAGATTTCCGCGATAGCGGATGCGCAGGTCGTGCTGCTTGGAGAAACGATAGCGAATGTTCATCGTAGGCGAGATACGGGCATAGTTACGCGAAGCAATTGTGTCGTGACCCAGGTAGCTGTATTCAATCTTCTGGTGCTGTGGCTGATACTGCACACCAATCTGACCATTGATACGTTCGTTGTTGAGTCGCAGCGAGAGTTCGATGTTGTGGTTGTAGTTCTGGTCGTAGCTGTAGCGGCTCAGGCTGTAGTCGTAGTAGGTCTCGAGCGACTGGCGTACAGATTCCGGTACATATCCGATATTATTGAGTATGGAGTCTTGTATGCCATTCACATTATTCTTTATATACGCTGCATCGCCGAGATTGTAGGTGCGGCTATCGGATTCACGGCCAGAGTAGCTGTAGTTGTAGCTGGCCTGAAGGTAGAGTGTGTTGGCCACGAGCGGTTCGCTGTAGGTGAATCCTGCACCCCAACTCTTGTTGTTGGTAGGGGTGTCGCGATAGCGATAAATAAACTGAGGGTCTTGTGTCTTGCCTTGAGCATCCTTGGTATAGTAGGTCACATCGTTGATGTTATAGCTGTCGCTTCCGCTCTCGTTCCAGCTGGCATTGAGGCGAACAGAGATGTTGCGTCCCGTGGTGCTCATTCGGTGACTGAGCATGAGGTTGCCGCTCAGACTCTTGTTGTCGCCGTCGGAGGTGTTGCCGGTAAGGTTGCGGTTGGTCTTAAGGCGTTGCAGAACGTTGTCGATGAGTATGCTGTCAGGCATCTGCTCAAATTGATCGAGCGGATTGGTGATGCCTTCAACCAGGTATGGGTCCTGTGCAAACGTAGCACTGTTTCCTTTGCTCCATGAGTCATTGTTGCCAAACGAGAAGTTAGGGCGGAAGAGTAGGGTGGTGAGAGTGTCTATTTTCCACTCAATCTTGAAATTGCCGTTGAATCCGTTGCTATGGCTCTTGCTCTTGTTGTAGCTGTTCTGGAACGACTGGTTTGTGACACTCACGAAATTCTCGCTCGAGCGCTTGTTCCACGAGTCGCTCTTCGAATAGTTGAAACGAACGTTACCACCTATTTCATATTTGTCCTCCTCGCTTACCACTGCATTGAGACCATAGCTCTGGGTAGTACGTGTACCATTGCCACCTGTATTGCCCAGATTGCCGATGAGAGAGGCCTGGGTGTTGTCGGTAAAACGGTTTACCATGGCACGCCCTGTGTAGAGGCTGTGAGTACCAATTCCACCATCGATATTGCCAAACCATCCCTGGTTCATACCCTTCTTGATGCCGAGGTCGATGACGGTTTCTTCGTTGCCATCGTCAATACCGGTGATACGTGCCTGGTCACTCTTCTTGTCATACACCTTTATCTTGTCGATGATTTCTGTAGGCAGGTTTTTGAGGGCCATATCCTTGTCATTATCGAAGAATTCCTTGCCTTTGACCAGGATCTTTGTTACGGTCTTGCCATTGATGGTTATGTTGCCTGAATCGTCAATCTGTGCACCAGGGAGCTTCTTGATGAGTTCCTCGAGCACACTGCCCTCTGGAGTCTTGAAGGCATCGGCATTGAATATCACCGTGTCTTCCTTCACCTCCACCTGCTGTAATGCAGCCGTAACCTCTGCGGCCTGAAGAACCACACTATTTGGAATCATCATCACAGTTCCCACATTCACTGTCGTCTGTTTTTCCTTCACTTCTACGGCACGGAAGAAATTATGGTAGCCCAGGTATGATATTTTTACCACATATTTGCCCTGGACAACATTCTTGATGGAGTAACCACCGAGACTGTTGGTCACACCACCGCTGACGAATTTCGTGCTGTCAGGGCCCAAAACCTGAATTGTAGCATAGCTGAGAGCTTCACCGCTTTGGCTGTCCTTTACAAAACCGCTGAGAGTAGCTTTGGTCTGCGAAAATGCACACACTGCAAGCATAAAAACAGCAGTCAAAGAAATAAAACGTTTCATAAATTTTCTGATTGTTTTACCTCTTTGACTGCCGAAAAGCAGAAAGGTTTAAATTATTTTACAAAAACCTTCCTGCCACCTATAATATATAGGCCGGATGGGGTTGATGGGGCCAATTGGTTTGATTGGATTCTGCGACCAGTAAGATCAAAAACATTCTTGTTCGCTCCAGACTTCTCACTCCTAACTTGCGAAATGCTCTCTGGAATTTCGCTTCCCAGATAATACAGTGTTAGATTGTTGAAGCATACCCAGTTGGCTGTGGTGCTCTGTATTCCGAATTGCACTGTGGCTGCCTCGCCAAGGCCGAAGTAGTCACTCTCTGCCACCTGACCTTCGCCCCATGGCTCGATAGGGTAGGTTGCACCCTGGAAATAGAACTCACACGTCTCGCTGCTGGCAATGTTCGCACTCATCTTGTATAGACCTGCAGGCAATTCGAATTCCACGTATGCATAGTTCGTAGAAACACTTCCCCACATTTCGAAGAAATCGCCCACAGGTGCAGTGGTGCGGGTGCAAACGTACCAGAGGTTATTGCCATTGTTGGAATCGCTGACACCTCCAGTAATCCATCCCTCAAGACTTTCGGCATCGCCAGAACAGTAGTAGATGTATGGTTCATCAGGAGAAGCAATAGCAAAGCAGTAACTGCTCTTGAGATCGAGCAATTCAAATGCTACAGATGTCAGTTCTTCTGCATCCTTACATTCAGCCGCATCTTGCAGAAGCTGAGAGAGTTTTGAATCAGTGTCGCTCCATATGGTAGCATCAGGCAGATTCTGATGAAAATCAAGTGCTTCGCGGAGTTCGGTTGCAATGGACTTTAGTTCAGCATAGAGTTCCACACATTCCTCAACACTGGCCCTTAGTGCCTTGGCCTGGTCGATGGCCTGTTGGTATTCCTCCACAGATTCGTATTCCTGATCCATCTCGAGCAGTTTGTCGCTTGCATCGGTAAGGATTGGCTCTGGAACCAATCCATCGAGAGTGGCGAAATAGTCAGCAATATCGGAAAGAGTCTGCTGGAATTCGTTGCGCTTTGCTGCCACGGCGTCCTTGCCTTTATACTTGAGTACCATGTTGTTGAATGCCACCCATGTAGCTGTGGTACTCTGCAGACCGAATTGCAGAGTCTCTGCTGCCTCAGCCATATAGAATTCCTGCGATACGGTTGTACCAGTTTCATCTTTTTCTATATCGCTGGTCTCGCCGCCGAAATAGAGTTGGCAGAGATCGCTATTGGCAATCATCACACTCAGTTCGTAGAGTCCCTCTGGCGCATTGGTGATTTCGCGGAATGCATAGTTGGCCGACTTGCCTCCCCACATCTCCATCACGTAGCCCTTAGGGTCCTTGGTGCGGTTCGATACATACCACAGGTTGTTACCATTGTTGCCTGTGCTCGTACCGCCTGTTATCCATCCGTTGAGAGTGGTTATTTCGCCCGAATTGTATATCTCCACAGGATTCTCCTCCGAAGCCTGGGCATATTGGAATGTACGTATTGCCTCGCTCAGTGCATTGAGACACACCACGAGGTCGGCATTGGTCTTTGCCTCTGCGGCGGCTGCCTGCTGGTCGCTGAGCACTTGCTGCAGTTCGCCCACACCTTCGCCACCTTGTTCTATCAATGTGTTGGCATTTACCACTGCATTCAGGAAATCGCCATATGTGCCCACGGCATCGTTAGTGTCCTGTATCACGGCCTGAATTTCTGCTGTGGCATCTTCGTAGACCTGCTGTGTGTCGAAAGTCTGACCTCTGTACTTGTCGGCCACACTCTGCAGGGTTGCAATCACACCGCTTGGCACTGATTCTGCCTCGGTAATCTGACTGATTAACAGGTCGGCTGCGTCTATGGCATCGTTCATGGCACTGCGGTAAGGTGCCAGTGCCTCCTCGCCTGCGTAGAGCACATATACATTGGTGAATGCCACCCAACCCGAACATCCCTCGCGGTCCTCGATGCTGATGCGGAGTGAGTCGAGGTCGCTGTCGGCATAGAAATTGTATTTGAAATCCTGAACAGCACCGCCGAGGTCCTGCACATTGCTGCTGCCATCGCTTGCGATTATGTGTATGTCGCATATATCAGCATCACCTCCGGCTGTCACATTCACTGTATACGATCCAGCAGGCAGGTCGAAAAGTGTTTCATAGGCATAGTTACTGTCGGTCGACGAACCCCATTTTTCTACGCTGTAGCCACAGTCTTCGGTACGGTTCTTTATGTTCCAGCCATTGCTGCCGCTGTTGCCAGTAACGCCGAATACCCAACCATAGTCCTGAAGAGTCTCGAGCGAGCCTTGATAGCCCATATACTCCACATACACTGGACTTTCGCCAGTGGCTGTGGCCATAAATGTCTTCACTGCTGCTTTGAGGGTTATGAGTTCTGCTTCGAGGTCGCCTCCTTGTTCCTGAACATTGTAGGCGTTGTCCACTGCTGCCTGAAGAGCGAGTTGTCCCTCATGCCCGTCGTTGGCAAGGGCTATGCGCTCGGCATAACAAAGATAGCTCTCAAACGAATCACGGTCGAAAGCACTGGCACTGATAGCACAGAAGAGTGCCAAGATGATAAGTAGTTGTTTTTTCATAAGTTTTTTTTATTTTACTAGAACTTTTTTGCCATTAAGGATAGACACTCCGGGTGCTCCTGGAAGTCTGGGAGTTCCGGAAAGACTATATGAATCATTACTAACTCCTGTCTCCAAACTCCTGACTTGCGAAATTTCAGTAGGTAATTTCGTACTGAATTCCCACCACTCGTCCATCACTGCGGTGAGTTTTACTTTTTTGCCTGTGAGCGTTGCAGCACCCAGTTTGTAGCCTGCCCACTGACTTGGACATTCGGGCTCCCAATAGAATATTCCCTTGCAATATCCGTTCGTACTGCCATAGGCTTTACTGAGAATGTCGGCCATATATTTCGGAGAGTCGTCTGCTCCTACAGGGAGTCCCACTTCACATATCATGGTATATTTGCCGAAGGTGGTATACAGATGTTTTATGTTGGCCATGGCCTGGTCGATGGCCTCGGTCATGTTTTCCTTGTAGTGCGGATAGAGCGACATACCTATCATGTCGTACTTCACCTTGTTCTTCTTCAGTATGCCGAATACCCAGTCAAAAAGACTTTGATCGTAACCATTCGAAATGTGCACAATCACCTTGGCATTTGTGCACACTGCCTTCACGGCTTCATAACCAGCATTGATGAATGCACAAAAATTATCTGGGTGTGTACTGAGTCGTCCAGTGTCCCACAACATGCCGTCGTTGGTTTCGTTGCCTATCTGTACCCATCGCGGTGTCACTCCTGCGTCTTTCAGGGCTGTGAGCACATCGGTCACGTGTACCCTTATGTCCTCTGCCATCTGTGTGGCATCGTGGTCTTGCCATGCCACAGGGATGGTCTGCTGTCCAGGGTCGGCCCATCCGTCGCTCATGTGGAAGTCTATCATCACATCCATACCGCGCGACTTGGCAGCCTTGGCCTTTGTCACCACGTCCACCTTATTATTATATCCAGCACTCGGGTCCACCCATGCCCTCAGTCTCACTGCCGTAAGTCCATAACTAGCCATTTGGGCCGTACAGGTGCTTACACTGCCGTCACGGCACACAAACTGATACTGCGACTGCTTCACCATCTCGGTATACCAACTGATGTCGCCCCCAAGCGTAAAATCCTGAGCAGAAGCATCGCCTGCGCTGAAAATGCTGAAAACTATTAATATCAGTAATGCTTTTTTCATTGCTTTGTGTTATGGTTTTATGGTTTCCATGGTTTCTATGGTTTCCATAGTTTCTATGGCCACTAACCATTTTCTTTTACAAAGTTAGTAAAAATTTTTTACATAATTATAAAAAATGTAAAATAATTTTGTCATTTAAAAATTCTTCATTAACTTTGCAGCCGATTTCAAAAAAAACTTTTATTATGACACAGACAATGAAAAGACTTTATGGAACTGTAGTTGCAATTGCACTGGTTTCTGGACTTACTGGTGCATTTGCTTTTTCGTTTGCGCAAAAGGCAATCGAAGGAAAGGGTGGGGCGGCTGATGAAAACAGCACACCAGAGTTGATGACCATCTCTCAGGATCACGCCATGCCAGCGCAGCATATCGACCTTACCGCTGCGGCTGAGAAGGGTTGCCAGGCTGTAGTATATATAAAGGTAACAGCTGGTGGCAAGACCGTAATCCAGGAGTATCGCGATCCGTTCGAGGAATTCTTCGGCGATTTCTTCGGTCGTGGCAATGGTGGCGGCACTCAGAAGCGTGAGTACAAAACTCCAGAAAAACATGGTTCGGGTTCGGGCGTACTCATCTCCAGCGACGGATATATTGTAACCAACAACCACGTTGTCGATGAGGCCAACGACATCACTGTCACTCTCAACGACAGTCGCGAATTTACAGCCCGTGTCATTGGTACCGATGCCGATACCGACTTGGCACTGCTCAAAATCGATGGCACTGACTTCCCTACACTTGTCATTGGCAACAGCGACGAACTGAAGGTTGGCGAATGGGTACTGGCCGTGGGCAATCCGTTCAATCTCACCAGTACTGTCACTGCTGGCATCGTGAGTGCCAAGGCTCGTAATATGGGTGCCAACCGCACTGGCATCGAGTCGTTCATCCAAACCGATGCTGCCATCAACCCTGGCAACTCCGGTGGTGCACTGGTCAATGCCCGTGGCGAACTCGTAGGCATCAATGCCATGCTCTATAGTCAGACTGGTTCGTTCACAGGCTATGGATTCGCCATCCCTACAACCATCGTTCAGAAGGTTGTAAGCGACCTTCAGCAGTATGGCAAGGTTCAGCGTGCCATGTTTGGTGTCAGCGGCATGACACTTCACGACTATGTCACTGCCCAGAAGGAGAAGGACGAGAAATTCAAGGCCGATTTCGGCACCAACGAGGGTGTGTATATCGCTGAAGTAAGTGCCGGTGGTGCTGCAGAGGAGGCTGGCATCAAGGAGGGCGACATCATCATTGATGTCGATGGCAAGAAGATAACCAAGATGTCTGAACTCCAGGAGTCTACTGCCAAATACCATCCTGGCGACAAGGCTATGGTCACCATCCTGCGCGACAAGAAGGAGAAAGTCGTAACAGTCACATTCCGCAATTCTCAAGGTGGAACCAAGGTTGTAACACCTCAAAACATTGAGATCCTGGGTGGCGAATTTGCCGAACTTACTGACAAGCAGAAGGAAAGCCTGCACATGACCTATGGCGTTCAGGTTCAGAAACTCAGCAATGGCAAACTGAAGGATGCCGGTATCGAAAAGGATTTCATTATCATGAAGGTCAACAACCAAAACATAAAGACTGTCAGCGACATGGAGAGTGCCTTTAAGTCGGCTCAGAACAGCGAGGAACAGACTCTCTTCATCTGGGGTAAATATCCTTCAGGCAAGGCTGCCAGCTACGCCATAGACCTCTCCGAAGAATGAAACCAAACGACATTAATACCATCGAACTCTTGATACCTAAGGAGGAGTTTGCCCTTATACTCGAGGGCAAACTCCTTGAGGTGTCAAAGGAGATTGACAACGCCAGCTATACACGGCTCCTCGATGTCGATGGCGACGGAGTGCCATTCTTCAACGATGCCCTTCTCGACCGGCATTTCGATCCCACGACAATTGCTGGCGAAGACACTCTCACAGGCATCATCCACATGTGGAACAATGGTCGTTATCCACTGATTCCCAATCAGGAACTAGCTTTCGTACACCTCTACGAAGAGGGTGGCGAACGGAGTAGGGGAGAGGTCGTTCTTCCGCTCCGGGAAATCTATTTCCGTCCTGTGATGAGCAGTACGAAAAATCCTCTCCGTTTCCGAGTGAACGAAGAGGATGATTCCTGGCTCAACGACCCCGAGGGACCGCTTTGCCTGTGGCAGATGGTAATGGTTATTTCACCAGAATCTTCTTGCCGTTAGAGATAATCACGCCTTTGTGCATGGCATTGGTTTTCACACCGTTAATGCTGTAAACATCTGCGTTTGCAGCATTTTCTTTTGCTGCCAGTTCACTGATGCCCGTCACGTCGCCAAAGGCAGTGTAGAGTGGGGTATTAGTACCGTTTGACAACTCAACATAGCAGCGTGTAGCGTAAAATCCATTTGTAGCCACACCGCCTACAGCCGAGAACTTTGCATCTTTGTTGTCCTTCACCAGAATGCCGTAGAGTCCTTCACTGGCAGTCTGTTTATTAGCACCGGCCATACGAACTACCACGCCACTCTCTGTAGTGTACGACACTTCTGAAGCCGTGGCATATGCCAGTTGCTTCACCAGGTTCAGGCTGACTACCTTGTTGTCGCCTCCATAATAGATAAGATAAGGCTTGTTGGCTTCGATTTCCTTCACGTCGTCGAATACCAGTGCAACGCCGTCATTGTAGTCCTGAGCACCGACAAGACTTACCACACGTACATCGCCGAATGTCTTTTGCAGATCTTCGTTTGTCATAGAGAACGGCACACACATTGTGTTCCAGCCGTTGAACATCATGCGAGTTGTCTTGACTCTCATTGTCTGTCCGTCATACTTCTGAATGTCAGTGCCCATGTAGGTACTGAGATACAAACTCTTCTGTGCACTTGCTGCGAGGGCAGTGCAGGCCATCATGGCAATAAGTAAAATCTTTTTCATAAGCATATTATTGTTTATAAATTAAACATAACATTGATTGGGAATTTTTAGGCAGACAATCGACATCTTTGGCATTTTTACGGTGAGTTTGCCGTCCTTGAGTTTGAAGTCCTTGAAATCCGCAGGTTTCACCTGGTTTGGACTGTCAAATGTGTTGTGGTCCTTCATGTCCTTCGATGTCAGTATCGTTGCACCTTGAACACTTGAACTCTTTGAACTGCTTGAACTCTTGAACTCTTCGCCCAGGTCTATCGTCACTTCGCGACCATTACTGAGATCAGCGTTTGCAAGATTTATATTTATTGTGCCGTCGGCACTCTTACTTGCCGAACAACTCACGTACTTGCTCACTCGCTCCGGATCCTGCCGACGTTCGTTCTCGGCCTTGAAGGTTTCGCACGTCACGTCGAGCGGAATGTTTACGGCACCCATGTTGTTTTTGTACATCTTGAACACATAGTATGTTGGTGTCAGCACCATCTTGTCGTCTTTAGTCAGTACCATGCTTTGCAGCACGTTGGCCACCTGTGCTATATTGGTCATTTTCACACGCTTGGTGTACTGATGAAACGTATTCAGCGAGAATGCAGCCACCATGGCGTCTCTCATAGTATTTTGCTGATAGAGATGACCCTTGATGGTTCCTGGTTCTTCGTCCCACCATGTGCCCCATTCGTCCACGAGCAGATCAACCTTGCCTTTGGCGTCGTAGCGGTCCATGATGCCGATGTGTTTTTTCAGTATTTCCTCTATGCCCACACCGCATTTTGCTATGGCCCAATAGTACTTGTCCTCGTCGAAATTTGTTGCACTGCCCTTCGATCCGCTCCATGTGTAGCATGTGTAGTAGTGCAGCGACAGGCCGCTCATGCGTGTGCCAACCTGCTTCATCAGCGTCTCCGTCCAGTCGTAGTCATAGTCGCTGGCACCACTGGCAATCTTGTAGAGCTTATTGCCACTGAACTCGCGGCAGTATGTGGCATAGCGGCGGAACAGGTCGCTGTAGTACTCCGGACGCATCGATCCTCCACAGCCCCAACTTTCGTTGCCTACGCCTATGTATTTCACCTTCCATGGTTCCTCACGTCCGTTCTGTTTTCTCAGTTTGGCCATCGGTCCGTCCTTGGCTGTCATATACTCCACCCACTGGGCTGTTTCTTGCACACTTCCACTGCCTATGTTCATACTTACGTAGGGTTCGCATCCCAACAGTTCACACAAGTTTAGAAACTCGTGAGTACCAAAACTGTTGTCTTCCACCGTACCTCCCCAGTTGTTGTTCACCATCCTCGGACGGTTTTCCTTCGGACCAATGCCGTCCATCCAGTGGTATTCGTCGGCAAAACACCCTCCAGGCCAGCGCATTACGGGGATGTCTATGTCCCTGAGTGCTTGCAGCACATCGTTTCTGTAGCCTTTGGTGTTAGGAATGCTGCTCCCCTCTCCTACCCACAGACCTCCATAGATGCACGTGCCCAAATGTTCAGCAAACTGACCATAAATCTCTTTATTAATCACATACTTAGCATCATCAACATGGAGTTTTACCTCAGCCTTCTGAGCATTCACTACACCGCTGCCGGTCATTGCCACGGCACACAGCAAAGAAAGGAGTCTTTTCATATGTCAAGAAAATTTTTATACTGCAAATATAATATTTTTTTTTCATATTTCAAAAAATTTTTGTAACTTTGTGTTGCGAAATGCAAATTTTAAGGTAATATAAGATTTTTTCTGGACAAGGAGAGTTTACTATGGAGTTTGTTGGAAAAGTACGCATCAAGGACATCGCTGAGATGGCGGGCGTATCGGTAGGAACCGTAGACCGTGTGCTGCATGGCCGCAAGAGTGTGTCAAAACTTGCACTCGAGAAGGTGCAGAAAGTGCTCGAAGAGATAAACTATGTGCCAAACCACTATGCCAGCGCCCTGGCGTCGAACAAAGTCTATCGTTTTGCCACCATACTCCCATTGCACGAACCCGATGGCTATTGGGCAAAAGTGGAAGAAGGACTCCAGGAAGGAGTGCACCGCTTTGGCGACTTCAAAATCGACTACCGGGTATTCTACTACGACCAGTTCAACGACTCCACTTTCGAAGATACCACAACCGAGATCCTGGCCTGGCAACCCTATGCCGTGGTCATCGGACCAATCTTCAACCACCGCATCATGGCCAAGTTTGTCCATCAGCTCGAATCGCTCAACATCCCCTACTCTCTCCTTGACTCCTACTGGGCCGACTTCAATCCTGTAACTTTCTACGGCCAGGACTCCATCCGAAGCGGAGCCTTCGCTGCCCGCATCATACTGCTTGCCGCCGGAGGAGCAGAACCGAATCGGAAGAAACAGAAGATAGCTCTCTTCAAGCTCATGGGCGAAGGCCGTGTGGCCAGCCGTCAACAGCTCGACCGCGAGAAAGGATTCCGCAAATTCATTGCTGAGCACAGTCCCGATACCGAAATAATAACCCTCAATCTCAGCGTATACGACGTGGAAGCCGCACGACAGGAGTTGAAAGATTTTCTCCTCGAAAACATCGACATACGCTATGGTCTCTCCTTCAACTCTTCCATCCATCGAGTAGCCAACTTCCTCGAGCAGTATATGCCAGAGCATCCACGTATGACGCTCCTGGGCTATGATGCCATCGAGAAGAACAAAGAGTGCCTCAAGCGCGGCTCCGTAGATTTCATCATTGCCCAGCGTCCCCACAAACAAGGACTCAACAGTTTCCGCACCCTCTTCAATTCAGCCGTGCTCCACATAGCCCAAGAGAAAGTAAACTATGTAGGCATCGAACTCCTCACAATCGAAAATGTAGGGTTCTATAAGGACTGAAGCTCATAAAATACATAGTCCCCTACCCTGATATTTTTCGCTTACTGACTCTGACTTCTGACTGACTTTTGACTCTTGAGTCAGTCGAAAGTCAGTCAAAAGTCAGTCAGTCTGGTTACAAAAAAGGGTGCTCTTGTATCTGGAATGGAGAAAGTCAGTCAAAAGTCAGATTGACTTTGCAAAATTAGTGGGAGTACTGGCATCACAGCAGATATTATTTTTGCTGTTTCTGTACTTTCTTTTTCTTTATATATTTCTTTTTCTTTGAATAATATTAAAGAAAACATTCATACATAAGGTGTGTCTTTTTTTTCGGGAACTGACTCTGACTTTTGACTGACTTTCTACTTCTTTTGGGAGCAGGTAGCAGGGAACAAGGAGCAGGTAGCAAGTAGCAGGTAGCAGGGGGCAGGTAGTAGGGAGAAGCATCATTGGGGTGGGTATGCACCTTCACAGCCCTCACCTTGGTGTG
>R06__coassemble_62_pt1 | contig 43769 bp, 37 predicted proteins | sample R06__metabat2_low_PE_049 | metagenome-assembled genome bin R06
ACATCGTAAACGGCAAGAAGGTACTTTACTAGAAAGTTCTAGAAAAATCTAGAAAATTCTAGAAATCTCTAGAAATTCTAGAAAACTCTAGACCACAAAAAAATAGGTTCGCGCTCACGGGCGCGGACCTATTTTTTGTAAATAAACTTGGCAGTGTCAATTTTTTTTGGTAATATCAGTATTTTTTTGTATATTTGTATTTCAAAATCGGAGATTTCGATTTGGAAAGGATATATAAAGAAAAAAATATAAGGTAAAAATGAGTAACAAGAAATTTATCACATGTGACGGTAACCAGGCTGCTGCACATGTAGCGTACATGTTTTCAGAAGTGGCTGCCATCTATCCTATCACACCTTCGTCTCCAATGGCGGAGCATGTGGATGAGTGGGCTGTACAGGGCAGAAAGAATCTGTTTGGTGACACAGTAACAGTACAGGAAATGCAGAGTGAGGCCGGTGCGGCAGGTGCTGTACACGGCAGTCTGCAGGCCGGTGCACTGACAAGCACATTTACTGCAAGTCAGGGTTTGCTGCTGATGATTCCGAATATGTATAAGATTGCAGGAGAGTTGATTCCATGCGTGTTCCACGTAAGTGCACGTACGGTGGCTACCCACTCACTGTGTATCTTCGGCGACCAGGGCGACGTGATGGCATGCCGTCAGACAGGTTTTGCCATGCTGGCAGAAGGCAGTGTTCAGGAAGTGATGGACCTGAGTGCCGTTGCACACTTGGCCACCATAAAGAGCAGAGTTCCGTTTATCAATTTCTTCGACGGATTCCGTACAAGCCACGAATATCAGAAGGTGGAAGAGATGGATATGGAAGCCCTGCGTCCACTGGTAGATATGAAGGCACTGAGTGAGTTCAGGGCAAGAGCCTTGAGTCCGGAGCACCCACAGATGAAGGGTATGGCCGAGAACCCGGAGACATTCTTTGCCCACAGAGAGGTGTCGAATCCTTACTATGACGCCGTTCCAGGCATTGTAGAGGACTATATGAAGGAGATTTCGAAGATTACAGGCAGGGAATACAAGTTGTTCTCATATTACGGAGCAGAGGATGCAGAGGAAGTGATAATCCTGATGGGCAGTGCCACAGAAGCAGCCCGCGAGGCCATTGACTATGCCAACAAGAACGGTAAGAAATATGGTATGGTGAGTGTACACCTGTATCGTCCATTCTCAAAGAAGCACCTGATGGAGGCTGTGCCAAAGACCTGCAAGCGCATTGCTGTGCTGGACCGCACAAAGGAACCGGGAGCAAGCTGCGAACCACTGCATCTGGATGTGAAGGAAGCATTCTACGGCATGGAAAATGCTCCGGTGATTGTGGGAGGTCGCTATGGTCTGGGAAGTGCTGACGTAACACCTACCATGATTCTGAGTGTATATGAGAACCTGGAACTGCCACAGCCAAAGGACCACTTCACACTCGGCATAAACGACGACGTGACATTCCTCTCTCTGCCAATGAAGGAAGAAATGGCACTGGGTGGCGAAGGTATATTCGAGGCTAAGTTCTATGGACTCGGAGCCGACGGAACCGTGGGAGCAAACAAGAACTCGGTGAAGATTATCGGTGACAACACAGACAAATACTGTCAGGCATACTTCTCTTATGACTCGAAGAAGAGTGGTGGTTTCACTTGTTCACACCTGCGTTTTGGTGACACGCCTATACGTTCTACATACCAGATAAAGACCCCTAATTTCGTGGCATGCCATGTGCAGGCATATCTGAGAATGTATGACGTGCTGCGTGGTTTGAGAGAGAACGGAACATTCCTGCTCAACACCATATGGGAAGGCGAAGAACTGGTGAAGAACCTGCCAAACAATGTGAAGCGCTATTTCGCCCAGAAGAACATAAAGGTATATTATATCAACGCCACAAAGATTGCACGTGAGATTGGTCTGGGCAACCGTACGAATACCATACTGCAGAGTGCATTCTTCAGAATTACTGAGGTTATCCCTGTGGATCTGGCCATTGAGCAGATGAAGAAATTCATCGTGAAGAGTTATGGCAACAAGGGTGAAGACGTGGTGAACATGAACTACGCAGCCGTTGACCGCGGTGGAGAATATCAGACACTCACAGTAGACCCAGCTTGGGCAAGTCTGAATGACGGAGAAAACGGAGGAAACGGAGGAAACGGAGAAAACGGAGAAAACGGAGGAAACTCGGAGCCTGACTATATCAAGAATCTGGTTCGCCCGATCAATTCACAGAACGGCGATTTGCTGCCAGTAAGTGCCTACAAGGTGAGTGTGGATGGTGCATGGGAAGCAGGAACGGCAGCATACGAGAAGAGAGGCGTAGGTGCTTTGGTTCCGGTATGGGATGCAGAGAACTGTACGCAGTGTAACAAGTGTGCATATGTATGTCCTCACGCTTGCATACGTCCATTCGTGCTCGACGAAGGCGAATTCTCTCAGCTCTCAGCTCTCGACCCTCAGCCTGCAACACTCGACATGCTTGCACCGGCAGCACTGAAGGGTATGAAGTTCAGAATGCAGGTAGGAGTGATGGACTGTCTCGGTTGTGGAAACTGTGAAGACGTATGTCCAGGCAAGAAGGGAGTGAAAGCCCTGAAGATGGTGCCACTGGAGCAGCAGCTCGGTGAGGCCGACAACTGGAACTGGATGGTGAAGAACGTGAAGACAAAGCAGCATCTGGTAGATGTGAAGTCGAATATACGCCTCAGTCAGTTTGCCACACCACTGTTTGAGTTCTCAGGAGCCTGCAGCGGATGTGGAGAAACTCCATATGTGAAACTCGTGAGTCAGCTCTTCGGCGACAGAGAGATGGTGGCAAACGCAACAGGATGTACATCCATCTATTCAGGCAGTATTCCTTCAACCCCATACTGCAAGAACGAAAAGGGCCAGGGACCGGCATGGAGCAACTCATTGTTCGAGGACTTCTGCGAATATGGTCTTGGTATGGTACTGGCCAACAAGAAGATGCGTACCCGCGTAGTAACATTGCTCAAGGAAATGATTGAATCCGACAAGACTTCTGCCGAATACAAGGCAGCAGCCGAGGAGTGGATAAAGAGCATGAACGACGCTGACGCAAGTAAGGTTGCAGCAGAACGTCTCGTGCCTTATATCAACGAAAGTGCAGAGAAGGGTTGCCCTGTATGCAAGCAGTTGCAGGAACTGAGCCACTATCTGGTGAAGCGCAGCCAGTGGATTATTGGCGGTGACGGAGCAAGCTACGACATAGGTTACGGCGGTCTTGACCACGTATTGGCATCGGGCGAAGATATCAACATACTGGTGCTTGATACAGAGGTTTACTCAAATACCGGTGGCCAGTCGTCGAAGGCTACACCAATAGGTGCCATTGCACAGTTTGCTGCAGGTGGCAAGCGCATCACCAAGAAAGACCTCGGATTGATGCAGGCAACATACGGATATGTATATGTGGCACAGGTGGCCATGGGTGCTGACAATGCCCAGTGTCTGAAGGCTATTCGCGAAGCAGAGGCCTATCCAGGTCCATCACTCGTGATTGCCTATGCTCCATGTATCAACCACGGTCTGAAGGCCAAGGGCGGTATGGGTAAGAGCCAGGCCGAAGAGGCCAAGGCTGTGGAATGCGGATACTGGCATCTGTGGCGCTTCGATCCACGTCTGGCAGAGGAAGGCAAGAATCCGTTCCAGCTCGACTCAAAGGAACCAAACTGGGATAACTTCCAGGCATTCCTTGATGGTGAGGTACGTTACCTCAGTCTCAAGAAGGCAAAACCAGCTGAGGCTCAGGAACTCTTCGACGCAGCCAAGAAGGCAGCACAGCACAGATATGCAACATACGTTCGTATGAGTAAACTTGATTATAGTATATAGTCGTGCTCGCACGAGGTTTATAGGTTTATAAGTTTATAGGTTTATAGGTTTAAGATTATGAAAAAAATAATATTTGCATTGTTAATTATCAATTTTGGGTTATCAATTATCAATTGCGGAAGTTCTGCTTGCGCCCAGGATGCAGAACAGAAAGAGAATAAGCCTGTATTTACTACAGTGAAGGAACTGCCAATCACCAGTATTAAGAACCAGGCCCGCTCTGGTACATGTTGGAACTACTCCACCCTCTCGTTTTTTGAGGCAGAAATACTGAAAAAGACAGGCAAGACATACGACCTGTGTGAGATGTATGTATGTAACAAAAACTACATGGACCGTGCAATAGTGAAAGTACGTATGCATGGTGATGCACAGTTCTCTCAGGGCGGTTCGGCTTATGACGTGCTGGCTGTGATAAAGAACTATGGTATATGTCCGGAAGAAGCCATGCCACTGCCAGGCGTGCCATACGGTGACACACTGAACAACTTTAACGAGTTTTTCTCTGTGCTCGAACCATATGTAGACGCCGTAGCAAAGAGTGAGGCAAAGACTATCAGCCCAACATGGAAAAGCGGTTTTCAGGGCATATTGGACTCTTATCTGGGCAAGTGTCCTGATGAGTTCGAATACGAAGGCAAGAAATATACTCCAAAGGAGTTTGCAGGCAGTCTGGGACTTGACTGGAACGACTATATTTCCATCACATCGTTTACTCACCATCCATTCTATGAGCAGTTTGCCGTGGAGGTACAGGACAACTGGCGTCAGCCAGGCAGTTGGAATCTGCCTATTGACGAGATGGCTCAGGTGATAGACAATGCCATAGAGAATGGTTATACAGTGGCTTGGGGTGGTGATGTGTCAGAGACAGGATTCACACGTCAGGGACTTGCCATACTCTTTGATCAGGAGAACCCACAGGGACTTGAAGGTTCCGACATGGCCAAGTGGATGAAGATGACAGCAGCAGAGAAAAAAGCCAAGACCGTGGAACTGGGTTTTGCTGCAAAGGAGAAGACACCGAGCCAGGCTGACCGTCAGAAGGAATACGATAACTGGGAACTCACCGACGACCATGGAATGCTGATTTATGGTATTGCAAAAGACCAGAACGGCAGGAAGTACTACATGGTAAAGAACTCATGGGGATTGGCCGGAGAATACCAGGGTACATGGTACATGAGCGAGAACTTCATCGTAGCCAAGTGCATGGACTTCATGGTCAACAAGAATGCCGTGCCAAAGAGCATCAGGAAGAAGTTAGGAATCTGACCTACTCAAAGTAAAGCGAAATCACAATCATCTTGGAGGTACCTCCGTTGACGGATTTCGTGTAGATTGGGTTTGTAGCCTCGGTGAGGTCGCTGCGTTTGGTTTGGATGATATTCGACAGACCATAGCAGAACTTGATTTCGGGGATGAACTTAAAAAACGGAAGATAGAAATCGCAACCGAATCCGACTTCGAGAAAACAATCGAAGCTATTAACGAGAAGGTTGCGGTTTTTCTTTACCGTGAGGTCGTAGACGGGATTGGCACCTACCATCATATAGGGACGGTAGTTGTTGAAACGTTCGGCAGAGAACTTCAGATCGACAGGCAGGGAGATGTAAGTGCTGCGTATTTCCTGGAATTCGATATCGCCATTGAGCCAGTTACGGAATGTGACATTCTTTTGGCCAAAATGCATGGTAGGTACGGCACGAAGTGCGAAATGGTTGTTAAGCCGCAGTTCGCCAAGGATGCCTACACTGAAACCAGGATTGTAGTCGGGCACATCGGCATACCATTGGTTGCCTTCTTCATCGATGAAGCCGTTGTTTTCAATTTCAAGGTCCTGAATGTTGAGTCCGGCAAGGAAACCATAGTGATAGGGCCGTTGGTCGATATAAGGTCGGTTCATAACCTTACGGGTCTGTGCAACGGCTTCGCCATACGGAAGACGGAAGACGGAAGACGAAAGACTCGCCAGTAAAAATATGAATATGACCTTTTTCATTAACCAGTTGCTCATACGAACTTGTTCACTAAGTGTATAAACGTTTTTTTTGGTTTTTTATTGTGAAAATGCAAATAAATTTTGCAATTAACAAAAATTATTTGTATCTTTGCAGCCCGAAACAGAAAATAATAAACAGAAAATAAGCAAATATGCTGAGAGAATATATAAACAAGACCGAATTGGCCCGCCTGAAAGAAATGTTGGCTGAGAGTCGGAATGTAGTGATTGTGACCCACGTGTCGAGTGACGGAGATGCGATAGGTTCGTCGCTGGGAATGTATGAGTATCTGAAGCTGTTGGGTAAGGATGTTACGGTGATTGTGCCTAACAGTTATCCTGACTTTTTGCACTGGATGAGTAATAGTGAGAAGGTAATACAATACGATAAACACCAGGAGAGAGCAAAGAAGATTGTGGATGCTGCGGACCTTATCTGTGTGCTCGACCTCAACGAATCCAAGAGACTGGAAAACTTGGCAGAACCTATTGTGGCAGCTAAGGCGAAGAAGGTGCTCATAGACCACCACGTAGGGCCAGAACCATTCTGCGACCTGACGATTTCGTACCCAGGGGCAAGCAGTACGTGTGAGTTGATATTCCGTATACTTGATGAGTTTGACGCTATGGGCAGCTATACAAAAGCCGGAGCTGAAGACTTGTTTGCAGGCATGTGTACGGATACTGGAATATTCTGTTTCAACTCCAATGACCCTGATGTATTCACCATCATTGCCGAACTGATGAAAAAAGGTATCGACAAGGACTTGATTATTCGTAAGATATACAACAACTACAAGGCGTCACGCTTTAAGATGATGGGATATGTGCTGTACGAAAAACTTGTTGTGATGCCAGGGCTGAATGCAGCATATTACACTCTGACCAAGGAAGAGATGAAGCGTTTTGATTTCATTCGCGGTGATGCAGAAGGCATAGTAAATATGCCACTCGAGATAAAAGGGATGAAACTCTCGATCTCTCTGCGTGAAGATACGGAAAAACCACGGATTCTGGTTTCGCTACGCAGTGTGGACGACTTCTCGGCACGTCAGATGGCAGAAGAATATTTTAACGGTGGAGGTCACCTGCACGCTTCGGGAGGACAGCTCTACTGTACGATGGACGAAGCTATAAAGATAACCGAAAAAGCCATAAGGGCACACGCAAAAGAACTAATGGCATAAAAAATTTGGTAATATAAAAATTTTTTAGTATCTTTGCACCTTCAATTACAAATTAGGGTTAGTGGTTAGTAATTAGTGATAGTAAATAATTAAATATTAAATAGTAAAATATTAAATAAATAGTAAATATTAAATTGTAAAATAGTAAATAACATTATGTATTGGACACTTGAATTAGCAGTAAGACTAGAAGATGCTCCTTGGCCTGCAACGAAGGAAGAATTGATAGACTACGCAATTCGTTCAGGAGCACCAGACGAAGTGATTGAGAACCTGGAAGAAATAGAAGATGAGGGTGATGTATACGAGTCGATAGACGAGATATGGCCCGACTATCCTTCGAGTGAAGATTTTCTCTTCAACGAGGACGAATATTAATCATTCCATATTTTCCAAGCTGCCTCAGCCTGAAGATAAAGCATTGAGAGTCCGTTTTGGATTCTCATTGTTTTTTTTCTGCCCAGGCGCATAAAGAGGGTTTCCTCGGGATTGTAGACACAGTCGAAAAGTATGTGTCCGGAAGTCAGTGCATCGTAGGGAATATCAGGATATGTGTCGACGTGAGGAAACATGCCGAGTGGGGTGCAGTTGATGATGAGTCGGTGGTCTTTCACAGCATCTGGTGAGAGGTCCTTATATGAAAGAATCTGGCTGTTCTGGGGTTGTCTTGACACATAGTTGTAGGATATTCCCAACTGCTTTAGACCAAAGGCTACGGCCTTTGATACGCCTCCGGTACCAAGGATAAGTGCCTTGAGATTGTGTTCGCCACGAAGCATAGGTTTCAGTGACTCTACAAAACCTATGACATCGGTGTTGAAACCTTTAAGATCACGAATTCGGACTACATTTACAGCCCCAATCTCACGTGCCGTGTCGTCGATATCATTGAGATAAGGCAGTATGGTTTGCTTGTATGGCAAAGTGACATTTACACCAACAAGGTCAGGGTGTTTTTCCGTCAAGTCGCTGAATTCGCTGATGTCGCTGAGTTCGAAGTTAAGGTAGTCGGCATCGGTGCCTGCTTCAGAGAATTTCTCCCTGAAGTAATTTCTAGACCAGGAATGACCTAGTGTCTTGCCTATCAACCCATACAACTGCATAGTTGCAAAACCTTGTCTGTTATCTCTTCTGTGGACTGAGTGTCGGCATCAAACCATATTATATCGCTGTCCTTTTGCCACCAAGTCATCTGTTTTTTGGCGTAAACACGCGTATTTTTCTTCATGCGTTCTATGGCCATATCCAGTTTCCAATCACCTTTGAGGACATTGATCATCTCCTTGTAACCCACAGTATTGAGAGCATTTACCTCACCATATTTCGTTATCAGTGTTTCAGTCTCCTTCAGCAGACCTTGATCCACCATAATATCTACCCTGGAATTTATCCTGTCAAACAGATTCTGTCTCTCACGCCTCAGTCCGATGACTATTGGACGATTGGATGATTTGCTATTGGATAATTTTCGCTGCCGGAATGTTGAATATGGTTTGCCTGTCATGTAGCAAATCTCCAGAGCATGTACGACACGCCGTGTGTTTCTGTGATCACATATGGAGTAGTATTCAGGGTCGAGCAAACGAAGTTCTTCGCACAGATGTCCAAGTCCTTCGGTCTCAAGTTTGTGTTTCAGCAACTGGCGAGTGTCATCGTCTATAGTAGGAATATCGTCAATGCCTTTTGTCACAGCATCGATATACAGCATACTGCCACCAACCATTAGTTTAGAGTTGAGAGTGGAGAGTTGAGAGACTTCTTCGGCATATTTAGCGGCACTATAGTAAGCATCGGGACTGAGATGATTGATGAAGTGGTGTTTTACCCGGGCAAGTTCTGCAGGAGACGGTTTGGCTGTGCCGATATCAAGTTCACGATATATCTGGCGAGAGTCGGCACTGACTATCTCTGTGCCGAGAGCTTCAGCCAGAACCAGACTCAGTTCTGTCTTTCCTACAGCTGTGGGACCTAAAAGTACAATCACACGGTCTATCTGATGATACCTCGTCGGGAAGCTGCGACGAAATCAATGATATACTGCACCTCAGGCGACATTGGTACTTCGTTTTTTATACGTTCCAACGCCTCTACCACACGGAGGTTGCTATTGTAGAGGATGCGATAGCAGTCGTGGATGTTTCCAATAAGTTCCTGATTATAGCCACGGCGGCGAAGTCCTACCAGGTTGATGCCACAGTAGGCAACTGGCTCGCGTGCGGCGATGACAAATGGAGGGATGTCGCTGCTTGTACGAGTGCCACCCTGAGTCATACTTCCACCTCCGATACGAGTGAACTGATGCACCAAAACCACAGCACTGATGATGGCACCGTCGTCGACCTTTACCTCGCCAGCCAATTTGGTACTGTTTCCCATGATGATGTTATTGCCAAATACACAATCGTGGGCGATGTGTGCATTTTCCATGATCAGGTTGTTGTTGCCTACGATGGTAGTACCTGTGCTTGCCGTACCACGGTGAATGGTTACATTCTCACGTATTTTGTTGTTGTCGCCAATCTGTACTGTTGTTTCCTCGCCTTTGAATTTCAGGTCTTGAGGTATTGCACCTATCACAGCACCTGGGAAGATGACATTCTGCTTGCCCATGGTAGTGCCGCTGAATACCGTGACGCTGTTCATCAGTTCGCAGTCGTCACCAATCACCACTCCCTTGTCGATCACACAGAAAGGACCGATTTTTACGTTTTCACCGATTACGGCCTCTGGATCGACGCATGCCAATGGATGGATATTATGACTCATAGTTTTTTGATTTTAATTGTTCATTACTAATTCTTCCAGTTTTCTGGCTAACTGATTGTTGATGGTATGTCCTGGCTTGAATGCGGTGAGATGTCCCAGAATAGGTCGGCCTACCAGTGCCAGGTCGCCTATTATATCGAGCATTTTGTGGCGTGCTGGTTCGTTTTTCCAGCGGAGTGGCTCGCGGTTGAGATAGCCCAACTTGGTTGCATCACGTTTTTCCACACCCATTTTTTCAGCCAAAGCATCAAATTTCTCCTGTGGAAGTTCTTTTTCGTAGATGACAATGGCATTGTCAAGATCTCCGCCCTTGATGAGGCCATATTCCAGCAGTGGCTGAATTTCCCTTACAAATACGAAAGTACGGGCTGAGGCGACATCGCGTTCGAAACTGTTGTTCTCACCAAACGACACGGACTGCAGTGGCAGTATGTCAGAATCGAAATCGATGGTTACATCCAACCTGTTGCTCTCGCTCGGTTCGATGACAAGCTTCTCGCCGTGGGGTCCGGACACGGTGATCTTCTTCTTAATCACCAATGGCACACGGTTCTCTTCTTGAGACTCAATTCCCACATGGTTTATCTGCTCTATCCAGTATTTTGCACTGCCATCGAGAATTGGCATCTCTGGCCCATCGAGGCGGATAAGGATGTTATCAATGCTGCTTGCCAGGATGGCTGCCATGGCATGTTCGATGGTGCTTACACGGAACTGTTCATTCCCCAGCACGGTGCCTCTTTGAGTATCAATCACATTGTGGGCCAGACAGTCTATTACAGGTTGCCCCTCGATGTCTGTGCGCTGAATCTTATAGCCATGATTCACAGGAGCAGGACAGAACTCTGCGGTGATCACTTGCCCGGTATGCAATCCTTTGCCTTTCAGCGTAAAGGCACTCTTTATTGTCTTTTGTTTCATAATCTCTAATCTCTAATCTCTAATCTCTCCACCTTCGCTTTGAGTTCCCCAATTTCTTTCAGCAGTTCAGGCAGATTTTTTACGGCAGCCATACTGCGGGCAAAATTTCTGTGTTCCATAGCAGGATAGCCCATCACTGTGACATTGCCATTCTCAAGCATCCTGCCACCCGGGAGTCCCGACTGGGCTCCGGCATTGACTCTGTCGCCAAGTTTGATATGGCCAGCCACACCTACCTGGCCTCCAAGCATACACCATTCACCAATCTTGGCACTTCCGGCAACACCAACCTGGGAGGACATCACCGTGTTGGCTCCAACTTCCACGTTGTGGGCAATCTGTACCAAGTTGTCGAGTTTCACACCTTTATGAACTATTGTTGTGCCCATAGTGCTGCGGTCAACACAGGTATTTGCTCCTATCTCCACATCGTCTTCTATGGTTACGATGCCAATTTGTGGTATTTTCTCGTAACCATCCGGGGTAGGGGCAAAACCAAACCCATCGGCACCGATGACGCAGCCTGCATGGAGAATGCATCGGTTGCCTATCTTGCAGCCCTGATAGATGGTTACATTTGGATAGAGAATGCAGCCTGCTCCAATCTCAACATTGTCTCCAACATATACGAAAGGATATATGGTACATCCCTCACCAATTTTTGCAGATTCTGATATATAAGCCTTGTCGCTGATGCCTGTGTTTTTAGGTTTCATGCTCTCATAGAGTTGTAGCAGTTTGCTCACGGCTTCGTATGGACTTGAGACGCGTACCATCGTTGCGTGAACTTCCTTTGTTGGCTTGAAATCATTTGCTACAAGCACTACCGATGACTTTGTCTCGTACAGATAGTGTTCATATTGCATGTTTCCCAGAAACGAAAGTGCTCCTGGCCGTCCTTCTTCTATCTTGGCAAAGGTGTTGATGGCGGCATTTTCATCACCATCGACTTTTCCGCCCAGAAACTCTGCTATCTGTTTTGCTGTAAATTCCATCTTAGCATGTACTATTTGGTTATGTACAATGTACAATTTTTAATAATTTAAATTATCAGTTGTTAGTTTCTCCAACACTTCTTCCAGGTATTTTCTTGATTCTCTCTTGGCTTCAGCCAGGCTGTGCATCTTGTAGTTTCCGCAATCCTCTGGACGTGTTCCGGGAATTTCTCCTTCGTAGTCGGCAATAAAGCGGAAGGTGTCCTTCATCAGTTCCACGATATCTTCCGACTTCAGGTCTCCTGCAACAATCAGGTAATTGCCGGTGAGGCACCCCATAGGTCCCCAATATATGATGCGGTCTTTCCACTCGCGGCGGTTCCTCAGATAGGTGGCTGCAAGATGTTCTATAGTGTGTATGGCTTCGTTCGAAAGCACAGGTTCACGATTGGGTTCTTTCATCCTTATGTCGAATGTAGAAACAATCTCTTCTCCCACCCTGTCCTGGCGGGAGAGATAAATGCCACGAAGCAGCCTGTTGTGATCTATGGTGAAACTTGGAATCTTCTCCATCCCGTTTAGAAATAGAATCCAAAACCTATCTTCAGTCCAACCTTGCTGTGATGTGCAAAATCTGTTACCGACATGTCGTAGTACACACTTGGTTCTACGGTGAGATTGCGGTTAAGGAAATAGCAGTAGCCCACTTCCGGAGTGATAGCCAGGTCGTTGTAGCTCTTGAACTGGTGGGTATATTTCAGTCCGGCACCGAGAAAAATACCATTCTGCTCAATGTAGTAGCGTCCTCGTGCAGCAAGTGTGACATCCTGCCACGCTTCGTTGCCGTAGTTGAATCCTACCTCTGCAATGGCCATAACATCTTGCATCACAAAATATCCAGCCTTGGCGTCGAGCCCGAGATGGAATTTTTGAGCATCGTTGTACGACATGTCAAAACCCGACATAGAAATACCTGCATACTTCTTGCCCTCTTCAAACTGTGCAAAAGCACTTGTTGCAATAGCAACAAACAACATTGTAAATAATACCTTTTTCATAATTCGTTGTATTTTTTAAATTTTGTTTTTATAATCTCTAATCTTTAATCTTTAAACGACTCCTTCTTTCTCAGTGCCCACCACAGTCCGGCTACTATCACGGCAAAGACTATGACATTGGGCAAATTCTTCATCCACGAACCCCATTGCAGTCCGTCCCATACGTACATTGCTGCTCCACCAATCAGTATCAACCATGGCAGCCAACTGCTCCTTTTCATAATTTTGTAATTTTGTAATTTTGTGATTTTGTGATTGCAAACCATCCCACACAGGTCAACGTCACCACTGCTGCTGCTACATACGATATACTTGTATCCAGTTGGAATCCTTCTGGAGCAACCAATATATATGATGTGCATACGAACGTCATAAACAAAGCCGGAATCAGAGTGATCCACATGTTTTTCCCTGCTTTATTCAACCATACGGTAAAGGCCCACAGTGCTATGCATGCCAAGGTTTGGTTGGTCCATGCGAAATAGCGCCATACAATCTGAAAATCAACGAAGAACAATGCTATTGCCACTGCAAATATAGGAAGGGCCAGTGTCATACGTTTTCCGAATGTGTTTTGTTTCATTTTCAAAAAGTCTGAAGCAATGAGTCTGGCACTGCGGAATGCAGTGTCACCACTAGTAATTGGTGCTGCCACTACTCCAAGCACGGCCAGTATGGCTCCTGCTGTTCCCATCCATGTTTGGCATAACTCGTTTACCAATAAAGCCGGATTGGCCGAGTGTGCTCCGCTGTCTGTCATCAGGTTCATAAGCTTTACATATGGCGTGTCACCTGCAACAGTCAATGAATCGGCAAATTTTATTGCTCCTGCAGCCCAGATTAAGGCTACAATGCCTTCTGTTATCATAGCCCCGTAGAAGACTTTGCGACCATGGCGTTCGTTGTTCAGACATCGCGACATCAATGGCGACTGTGTGGCATGGAATCCACTTACTGCACCACAGGCTATTGTTATGCACAGACAAGGGAATATAGGCAGTGTTCCCGAATCGGGATGGTGGTTTGAGAAGGCTTCTGTAATCTCTGGTACCACACCTTCCTTTGTAAACAACCCCCAGCATATTCCCACAGCCATCAGTAGCAATGCTGCACCGAACACAGGATATATTCTGCCTATCAGTTTGTCGATAGGAAGCAGTGTGGCCAGTATGTAGTATATCACAATGACAATAAGCCAAAACAATGACCCTCCCCAAAATCCATCGGTTGGAGTCAGTCCTGCAATCAAATCAGCCGGAGTCCGTGCAAACACGGCACCTACCAACAGCAGCAATACAAGAGAGAATGCTCGCATAAACTGCCTCATAGGCATTCCCAGTTGGTCACCCACCACTTCGGCAATACTCACTCCGTTGGACCGTAGTGATATCATCCCCGTAAGGTAGTCGTGCACAGATCCTGCGAAGATGCATCCAAGCACAATCCAAAGGAAAGCAGCCGGACCGAACATAATACCAAGTATCGCACCAAATATAGGCCCTGTACCTGCGATGTTCAAAAACTGAATCAAATAGACTTTCCACGTAGGCATAGGAATGAAATCCACCCCATCCTGGTGTGTGTAGGCTGGTGTCTTGCGAGTGGATTGCGGACCGAATGTTCTGTCCACAAATGCGCCGTAGAAAAAGTACCCCAGCACAAGTAATGCTAAACTGACGATAAACGATATCATACCTTTTGTGTATACAAATCACGCAAATTTACAAAAAAAATTTGACATCTCAAAATTTTTTCGTAACTTTGCAGTAAAGCTTATGAGTAATGAAACGTTTCTTCAATTATAATATATTCCTCTCCATCGCCATATTATGCATGGCTCCAATCTCAAAACTATTGTCTCAAAACTCTTGGCGGCCTGCACCTTCCATATATGAAGTTCAGTCTCCGAAACATGAGACTCGTGCTGTGTGGCTTGCAACTATAGGAGGCATTGACTGGCCCAGAAAAAAGGTTCAGTTTGGCAAGACAGCGGTGGCACAGGGTATTCAGGCACAGCAGCGTGAACTCATTGATATACTCGATCGTTTGCAACGTGCGAATATCAATACAGTGCTGCTTCAGACCCGTGTTCGTGGCAGTGTGATCTATCCTTCTGATATAGAGCCCTGGGACGATTGTCTCACTGGACGTTTCAACCAGAATCCTGGTTATGACCCGTTGGCTTTTGCCATCGAAGAATGCCATAAACGTGGTATGGAACTCCATGCTTGGATAGTCACTATTCCACTCGGAACTGCAACCAAACAACGTCGTTTGGGCAGCAAGTCAATAACACAAACACACCCACAATTGTGCAAGACCATACGTGGAGAAGTCTTTATGAAACCTTCCGAACCAGGTACTGCAGAATATGTGGCTTCTCTTTGTCAGGAAATTGCCAAGAGATATGATGTTGATGGCATTTCACTCGACTACATACGCTACCCAGAGAAAGAATACCGATTCGATGACTCGGGGGAATATGAAAAGTTTAAAGGTAGTTTAAGGGGAGTTCAAGGGGAGTTCAAGGGGAGTTCAAGGGGAGTTCAAGGGAGTTCAAGTGTTCAAGAGTTTAAGTGTGAGTCACTGGCTGACTGGCGAAGGGATAATATCACTCGCATAGTACGTGCCGTTCACGATTCCATAAAACCTTTAAAACCATGGATAAAACTCAGCAGCAGTCCTCTTGGACGCTATAGAGACCTTTCGCAGTATTCTGCCCGAGGATGGTGCTGCTACGATGCTGTCTATCAGGATCCTCGTCTCTGGCTGCGCGAAGATCTGCAGGATATGCTTTTTCCTATGATGTACTATCAGGGCGATCTCTTCTATCCTTTCCTGCTAGATTGGAAGGAAAATAGTTATGATCATCCTGTTGCTCCTGGTCTGGGCATCTATTTTCTCGACAAACGTGAGGGCAACTGGCAGATGAAACGCGATGTGCGACCTCAGATGTACACAGCCCGTAATACATCCATAGGCGGTGTGTGCTTCTATCGCAGCTATTATCTTACTGGCAACTATCAGCACATCTACGACGAAACTTCTGCTTTTTTTGCCACACCATCACTCCCTGCTGTGAGCACACAATTCGCAGCCCTTGGCACATCTCCTACTCCGCCTACAGACCTCGTTCGTACTGAGAATACCATCTCTTGGCATTCACCATCTCTAACCTCTAACCTCTCATCTCTAACCTACAACATCTACGCTTCCTACACTTATCCAGTTGATATCGAAGATCCCAACAACATTGTTGCCCTTCGTGTTCCCAATCTGTCTGTCTCTAATCTTTCAACTCTCAATCCTAATGTCTCGGTAAAATATATTGCTGTTACGGCCATGGACCGATTTGGCAATGAGAGCATACCGCTGCAGGAACCTGTTATATATAAGGAAAGTGTATCACCTCGAGTTGAGATAATCCAACAAGCTCTCAAGCGACATTTTTCTCAAGGCACCATCACCAAAAAGTCTAAAAAACGAAAGCGCTAAGATACCCATATTCATCCTTAGGTTCAACTCCACACAAGGGTGAATATATCTTTCTCCCTTACACACCATCATATCTATTCCTACAGGTCCTTGGTATTTCCCTACCAGATTCTTTGTAAGTAGTTCCAAATGCCGATTTTTCAAAGCATCTAAATCTGCGTCCTGCACTACATTTTGGTCGTCGCCAAAAGTACGTTCTGCACTTTTAATTATCATATCCCGCAGTTCGTCTTGCGAGGCAACATAGTTGTATTCATATCTTCCTTCCTTGGATGCCTTGAACACTGAAAGGCCGAGATATTCCACATGGTCCTTGTGTACCATAAACTCCATCGCAAAATCCAGCACCTTGTCGTAAAACCTATCTACCACACACGGAAATTTCCAATTGCTCAATCTTTCATCTCTAACCTCTTCGTTCTCAATTATCCTATTTCCTCTTCCACTGCTCGACCACAGTGCTTTCAGTATCAATGGGTAATCGCTCCTCTGCGTTTTGTCCGTTGACAACAGCCCTGACTCCGTACTTCTAACTACAACTTGACTATAGCTGTAGCCAAGTTGTCTACAATACTCCACCCAAAACTCTCGGCTGGATAGTCCTCGCAGTATTTCCAACTCTGTTTCGCTTGGCATTTTGTCTGCCGAAACACCTTGACGCAGCAGTTTACGTCTCAGGGCCTTGTTCCATCCCCACACCACAGGAGTCCCTTCTGGATACCACTCATCCAGCAGTTCCATCACAGGTGCGTATTTCTCCTCCATCTGTGCCACCACCTTCGTGGGTACATATTCCTCAACTCCACTTGCCAGAGCCATATCATGGCTGCAGTTAAAGATTCGTATTTTTCCCATATGGTCCGTCTTTGTTCAAATTTTTTGCTGCCAGCAAAAAACTATCTCGTGAAGCAAAAACTCTTAGGATTGACTCCTACGGTATATTGAGCGAGTTTCCGACCCGCAGAGTCAAAGCGTACAACATATCCGGGGCTGCTGTAGTCACCATAGCCATATTCGCTGAGACAGAGCGAAGAGATGTAAATGTCTCCGTTGTTTGGATTTACGGCAATATTATAAGGATAGGCAACAGCTTCTCCTATGTTTTCTCCAAGAGGGAGTGTTTCTCCTGTTGTGATGTCGTATGTGTTGTATGACGTTACATTGTTCCAATCGGCATCATAAGTGGTGGAAATAACATAGAGTTTGTCATCATACGCAGCGAAATACATTCCAGGACAGAGATTAGTTACATTGTCGTCAGCATCTATCTTTTGAATCATGCTCCCAACATCGGCATAGTTTCCGGTGCTTTGTACAAAGACGCCATCATGGTGGCACAAGATGGCAGTAGGGTTGCACGCCACTGTAATGTCGCAGACTTTGCTAAGGTCACTTGCACGGAGTTTTACTATGTTGGTGTGATATGTGTAGTTGTAGTTACTGCCTGGGGAGAACGCATTGCACACATACACATAGCCATCTCTGTAGCATATACCTTCCAGGCACGAGCCAACCACCTCAGACTCTTTTGTGACCTTGTCGGTGCTGGTGTCAATCTTGCTAACTTTGCCTGTATACGAACTTACGAACACATATTTTTCGTCGTCAGATGCTGCAAGTGCACGAGGTTGAGAAATGGTTTCAATGACGGCTACGCTTTTTCCGATAGCTGTATCGGCATCAACAACTTCGATTCTTTCCCCCGTGATGTAGAGTTTGCCTTGTGCAATGACACCGCTGTTTGGAGTGTTGCCCAAAGCTCTGCCGTTGACAGCCTGGAATACCTTGTTCTGCATGGAATCTGTAGTGAAGTCCAGAAACGACAGACTACCGCTGATACCATTGTAGTAGTTGCCTTCGTTGATTACAAACATCCCATCGCTCGCCTTCTGATAGACTGTTGGTTCACTATCATTTCTGTCATCCTTTTCGCAGGAAGTAATGGATACCATGGAAACTATAGAAACTATGGAAACCATAGAAAATATAAACTTTTGCATAATTTTGAACTTTTTAAAACCTATAACTTACTGACAGTCTCCATGAGCGACCTGGCATTGGATAGCGGGACACAATTTCATATTGGTGGTCGAAAATATTAAGAACTGATAACTTTACGCGGATTTCAGGGTTCCCTGGCTTTTCCGAACTTCGAAGATTCAGAATCTCAGAAAGTCTAAGGTCTTTATATACCGTAGCTCCCCATTCCATAAATCCAGACAGATCAGTGTCGTCATTATGCTCGTTTGTACTCCAGCGCTTACTCATTCCATCACCGGTTAAGGAGAGGTTGCACCATGGATTCTGCCATGCCATAGTGATGCTGCCTGAATGGAGCGGAGTATATGCTATTTGTGTGTCGTAGTATTTGCTCTCGCTGTTGGTGTGGTTGAGCACACGCTGCAGGCTGTAATTGCCTGCGAGCAGCAGTTTGTGATTGTGGTTAATGTCAACGTCGATGTCAATGTTGACATCCATCCCATAGGTTCTTACTTTTGCCATGTTTACAGTGCGCCAAACAAACATGTTTACTGGAACACTCACAATCTTGTCATCCACATTGCCTACATATCCATCGACAGACCCCTGAATCCTAAACCCTGGACCCTGAACCATTTCGGTAACACCGAAATTCAGCTGGTTGGTGGTTTCGGGACTAAGGTCTGTGCTGCCAAAATGGAAATAGTAGAGTTCGTTAAACGAAGGCATGCGGAAGATATGCTTATAGGAAGCGCGTATGTAGAAGTCATGTCTTTCCAAAGGCCGCAGTGACATGGATACTGAGGGAGAGAATTGTGAGTTTTTAGTCAATCCTCGCTCCCATACTTTTGTCCAGAGTCCACGGCCTATGATTTTCAGCTTACCTACCTGCCATTTGGCACTCAAGCTATGCAGCATATTGTGCCGCAAAGGATTGTTTGAGGCATCTGTTTCTTTTGAACCATTTAAACCATTTAAACTATTAAACCAATAGTCACCGCTATAGTTCAGGCTGAATGCAGGAAGAGGCATATAAAGCAACGAGGCACTGCCGTAGCCTTCTCTCTGGTAGTAGTCTGCACTCGTAATACCTCCGCTTGGTATACCGTTATGATAGTCCGACATGCTCCAGTTGTATTTGGCATTTGCCATAAATGAGAACTTTTGTGACAAATTCCATTTATATCTCAATTGCCCAAATGCGTTCTTTTCGTGCAATGTCTCGTCGCTCTCGTTCACATAGAGTTGTACAGCACCTGGCAGCTCACGGTCAGAGTCGTAGTAGTAGGCTTTGGCTGAGAGTTGGGAAGTAGCTGATGCTTGCCATAGGAAGTTGAGTTCACCGTGAAACTGGTTCATTCTGCTGTTGTTGCGCTCTGCTTCCACGGTTTCCTTTACGTTTTTGATGGTGTATGGATAGTTGTTTTCCGCATGGGTATACTCAGCTGTGAACCCTACTTTCATTCCTCTGCCCAAGTCGGCTGCAATATTTACAAACGGGTTCACCATCTCCCAACTGCCCATAGTGAGTTCGGCCTTGCTTTCATAGAGCGAAGCACTCTCAAGGCTAACCGCAGCCACACTTGCAATGCCACGTGCTGGAAGGAAGATGCTGTCCCCATCGCCAACGTTGAGACTGATACTCTGCATATTGCTCAGTCCATATCGCTGCAAGTCTATCTGTCCAGTCTGGCAATCGCCAAGCATCAACCCGTCATAGCTCACCCCCGTATGCTGGCTGCCAAAACCGCGTACTGATACTGTTTTCATGCCTCCTGCACCACCATAATCCCTCAACGTAATGCCTGGCAAACGATGCAGGGCATCCACCATATCCACGACCCCTAACCGAGCAAAATCCTGCCGGGAGAGACTGTAAAGAGGAGTGCCACTCTTTTGTTCCCTACGCACCAGGTGCGACATAATGTTAACTGTTCTGATTGTATCACCACGAAGTGTAGAATCAGAATCCACAGCAGCCCAAGCCCCATTCACGACAGAAGTGAATGAAACAAAGGCAATAAAACGCCTAAGCGCATAATCGTTTAATCGCATAACTGCAAATTTGTTATTAAGTCCTTTTCCACGAGGACTGGTGAATAACTATATGACTGGTCTTTGCAGGTCTTCTGACTTATCACTTCTCCGAGCAGACGCCTTCCCACCTTTTATATATAGGCAGTGGCACATGTCTGTCCACAAAATGTGACTTACAGCAGCGGGACTGTTCAGGATTCTCACCTGATTCCCTTTTAAGCATAAAGCACAAAACCGACTGCAAAGTTAAGAAAATATTTTGTAATTACAAAATTTTTTTGTATATTTGCGAGTTAAAACGTGATGAAGTATTTTTAGTAACAAAATAAACATACAAAAACATTATGTCTTTCAAAAGAATTACGGCTGCCGAAGCAGCTGCTATGATTAAGCATGGAGACAATATCGGTCTCAGTGGTTTTACACCGGCAGGAACAGCCAAGGCTGTGACTGCAGAACTCGCAAAGCGTGCTCACGAAGAGCACGAAGCAGGTCGTCCGTTCCAGGTAGGTATATTCACCGGAGCAAGTACGGGTCAGAGTTGTGACGGAGCCCTCGCCAACGAGAAGGCTATACGCTACCGTGCCCCATACACCACCAACCCTGATTTCCGCAAGCACGTGAACCTGGGAGAGATTGCCTACAACGACATTCACCTCTCACAGATGGCACAGGAACTGCGCTACGGATTCATGGGTGATGTGGACTGGGCTATCATCGAGGTCTGTGCCATCACCGACGACGGTAAGGCCTACCTCACCGCAGCAGGTGGTATAGCCCCTACTGCAGCCCGTCTGGCAAAGAAGGGAGTCATTATTGAACTCAATGCCTTCCACTCCGACAAGAGTATAGGTATCCACGACGTGTATGAACCACTCGACCCAATACAGCGCCAGTGTATCGGCATCACCAAACCTTCGGACCGCATAGGTGAGACCTACGTACAGATTGATCCTAAGAAGATTGTGGGTGTGGTAGAATGTGACCTGCCTGATGAGGCCCGCAGTTTCAAGGGTACAGACCCAATCACCGACACCATCGGTAACAACGTGGCTGAATTCTTGGTAAAGGACATGCACGAGGGTCGCATACCAAAGACATTCCTCCCTCTGCAGAGCGGTGTGGGAAGTACAGCAAACGCCATCCTTGGTGCACTGGGACACAACCAGCACGTGCCAGATTTCAACATTTACACCGAGGTGCTGCAGGATGCAGTGGTGGGTCTGATGCGCGAAGGACGTGTGAAGACAGCAAGTACATGTTCGCTGACAGTGACCAACGAAGTGCTCCATGGCATCTACGACGATATCGATTTCTTCAAGGACAAGCTGGTTTTGCGTCAGAGTGAGATAAGCAACAATCCTGAGGTCATCCGCCGACTTGGTGTCATCGCCATCAACACAGCCATTGAGGTAGACATCTATGGCAATGCCAACTCGACCCAGATATGCGGAAGCAAGATGATGAACGGTATCGGTGGCAGTGGCGACTTTGAGCGCAATGCCTACCTCTCCATCTTCACTTGTCCATCGGTTGCCAAGGGTGGTACGATCAGCAGTATCGTTCCGTTCTGCAGCCACCTGGACCACACAGAACACGACGTGAACATCATCGTGACAGAGCAGGGAGTGGCCGACCTCAGAGGAAAGTCGCCTGTTGAGCGTGCAAAACTCATCATTGAGAACTGTGCTCACCCAGACTACAAGCAACTGCTGTGGGACTACCTCAAACTTTGTGGCGGAGGTCAGACACCTCACCGTCTCTCGGCAGCGTTTGCAATGCACGATACCTTCCTCCGCGAAGGCGACATGCACCTCACTGACTATTCAAAATACGTGAAATGAAATTCATTTCCTGGAATGTAAACGGTCTGAGGGCCTGTGCAGGCAAAGGGTTTGCCGATGTCTTCACAGCCCTCGATGCTGACTTCTTCTGCCTGCAGGAAACCAAGATGCAGGCAGGACAGTTGGATCTGGCCTTTCCCGGGTATCAGTCGTATTGGAACTACGCTGAGAAAAAGGGCTATTCCGGAACAGCGATATACACTAAGCACAAAGTACTGAGTGTGGAGTACGGAATCCCCAGGAATTCAGCAAGTCCCGGAACCCCCGGAAATCCTGGAGATTCCGGAATTCATTCCGAAGGACGCGTGATTACGTTGGAGATGGAGGAGTTCTATCTGGTTACGGTATATACCCCAAACTCGCAGGACGGACTCCGAAGGCTGGAGCAGCGCATGGTGTGGGACGATGAGTTCCGTGAGTATCTCGTGGCACTGGATAGAAAGAAGCCTGTCATCGTGTGCGGAGACATGAACGTAGCCCATCAGGAGATAGACATCAAGAACCCTAAGACCAACCATTTCAACCCCGGATTCACCGACGAGGAACGTGAGAAATTCACACGGTTGCTTGAAGCTGGGTTCACTGATACATTCCGGTTTCTGCATCCCGACGAGAAGGATGTGTATTCGTGGTGGTCGTACAGGTTTCATGCCCGCGAGAACAACACAGGCTGGCGCATAGACTATTTTCTCTGTTCAAATCGCCTGCGCGACAGAATCACCTCGGCCACAATCCACACCGATATCTATGGCTCCGACCATTGCCCTGTCGAGTTAGGAGTCAGGAGTGAAAATAGTAAATAGTAAATTGTCAAATAGTAAATAAGAATATGGATTTATTGCTGTATAATACCCTGAACCGTCAGAAGGAACTGTTCAAACCTCTCAATGCACCTCATGTGGGGATGTATGTATGCGGTCCTACGGTCTATGGTGATGCCCATCTGGGTCATGCACGTCCTGCCATCACTTTCGATATCCTGTTCCGCTATCTGCAGCATCTGGGGTATAAGGTTCGCTACGTAAGAAACATCACCGACGTAGGTCACCTGGAGCACGATGCCGACGAAGGCGAGGACAAGATTGCAAAGAAGGCCAGACTCGAAGAACTGGAACCGATGGAGGTGGCACAGTACTACACCAACCGTTTCCACGATGCTATGAGGGCACTGAACGTGCTACCGCCAAGTATCGAACCACTGGCTTCGGGACATATTATCGAGCAGGAAGAACTGGTGAAACAGATTCTTGCCAACGGATTTGCCTACGAGTCTGAGGGGAGTGTGTATTTCGATGTTGAGAAATACAACCAGAAGTACCACTACGGCAAACTCTCGGGTCGCAACCTCGACGATATCATCAACAACAGCCGTGAACTGGCCGGCGTTGGGGAGAAGAAGAACCAGGCCGATTTCGCCCTATGGAAGAAAGCTCAGCCTGAGCACATCATGCGCTGGCCAAGTCCTTGGAGCGAAGGTTTCCCAGGATGGCACTGCGAGTGTACAGCCATGGGACGCAAATATCTGGGTAGCCACTTCGACATCCACGGAGGCGGCATGGACTTGGTGTTCCCTCACCACGAGTGCGAGATAGCTCAGGCCGTTGCAAGTCAGGGCGACGAGATGGTGCACTACTGGATTCACAACAACATGATCACCATCAACGGTCAGAAGATGGGCAAGAGTCTCGGCAATTTCATCACCCTGCCACAGTTCTTCGAAGGCAGCCACGAGAAACTCGAGAAAGCTTACAGCCCGATGACCATCAGGTTCTTCATACTGCAGGCCCACTACCGCAGCACAGTGGACTTCAGTAACGAAGCCCTTCAGGCAGCAGAAAAGGGACTCGAGAGACTGCTCGATGCATATCAGACCTTGCAAAAACTCCAGCCTACAGAATTAGGTGCAGGGTGCAGGGTGCAGGGTGCAGAATTAGGTGCAGGGTGCAGTCTGAAGGCAAAATGCTACGAGGCCATGAACGACGATCTCAACACACCTATAGTGATAAGTCATCTGTTCGATGCAGCCAAGTTCATCAACTCAGTGGCTGATGGCAAGGCAGTGGTCAGTGCCGAGGAATTGGCAGAACTCAAGGAGACGTTCGAACTCTTTGCCTTCGACCTGCTGGGACTGCAGAAGAGTTCAAGGGGTTCAAGCAGTTCAAGTGGTTCAAATGGTGGTTCAGATGCACGTGAGGAGGCTTTTGGCGAGGTAGTCAATATGCTTCTCGAGCAGCGCAACAAGGCCAAAGCCGCAAAGGACTGGGCTACGTCGGATGCCATACGCGACAGACTCTCGGCACTGGGTTTCGAGGTAAAGGATACAAAAGATGGTTTTAGTTGGAAATTAAATAAGTAGCATATGGGTCTCAGAAGAACTCTTTTGATAATATCGCTGATTGCAGAGATATTATGTTTGGCAGGGTCAATATTTATTGTAGCCAGTCTGGGTAATGACACCTTTGGGTGGATGTGCATCATATTGTTTGCCTGTGCAATAATCTTTACGATACTCACACTTATCCGTTCATCGAGAGAAGGATGAAGCGTGCCTTGGTGAATATTGTCAAGACCATTATTGTGGCAGTTGCTGTCGTGATTATGATAGCAATTGCCACAGTATGTTTTGTATATTCACCTTGGGGCGAAAAACTGATTGCGGAGAAGGGCAGCGACTATCTTTCTGAAATGCTGCACGAGAATGTGAGCATAGACCATTTTCAGCTGGACTTTCCTCTTAGCATAGTTCTTGAGGGATTGAAGATAAGCAGCATAGATGAGAGTGCAGGAAGCAGCACATTGGATGCAGAGGCTATGGACTTGGCACTTGATGCTGGAAAAATAAGACTTGACGTGGCTCTGGCCCCATTGCTGAAGAAGATGGTGCTGATAGAGAATCTCAGGATCGACAGCACCGATGTGAATACTGGGAGCCTTATTGCTGCGATGAACCTTGATGCTCGTATCACCACCCTTAGCAATGCTGCAAAACCAATAGCCATAGACCTTGACGATCTTGGCAATATCACCGTGCCGAAACTGCTGCTGAGACAATCGGAGATTGACATATCGCTTAATGACAGTGTACCTGAAGATACCACGGAGTCGGAAGCCGTGTTGCATACACTGACATTCAGTGATATTTCGTTGGTTGACGTTGGTGGCCGGGTCGATACATTGCTCGATTGGCATTTGGAGCAGTTGAATACCGACCTCACGATGCAGCTCTATCCAAAACTCAGGGTACAGAGTTCTGGGCTCAATGCTCAGGGTGCTGAGTTGGATGTAGGGCCTGTGATGCATGACACAGGACTTGGAATACAGAATATCAGTGATATAAACCTGGTAGTTGACAGCCTGTTGTTTGAGAGTGACAGCGCTGACATTGATCTCGATGCTCGTATCAGCAGTCTTTCTGCAAAGATCGATAACGGATTCTGCCTCAGCAATGTGTGTGGCAAGTTGGCTTTGCACAACGGATATGCCGATGTGAGCGGTATGAGAGTGGAAACACCAACGAGTACAATCAGTCTCGATGCAGGAGCAGATGTGGGCAGCATCATTGGACTGGAGAAAAGTGGTGGAGCAAGTGACGTCATTTTCAATATATTGTGCGATGGTCATATAAGCAAGGGCGATATAGAGCTGTTTACCGATCTGTCCATTGTTGATCCTAAGATTCTTTCTGCACTTGGTTTCCGGCACAAGAACGATGTTGTGGAATTTCATGTGAAAGGAGCAGGTAGTTGGGAGCAAGCAGCAGGAATCACTATGCAGGATACTGAGTTCTGGGCCCGGTCCGGAGGATTCAAGGTTCAGGGCTCGGGAGTGAAGATGGTTGGCTCAAAGATTCAGGTTCCTGATTTACGTGTCGACATAGCTGGGGCCAGTATGGATATACAGCGTTGTATGTACAATACTGCTACCGAGGCCTACGACATAGACCTGAGTGTCAGAAACCTCGTTGTCAACCAATATGTTGACATTCCTGAACCTGCAATGTTTACTGGGCATGTCGTTGCCAAAGGCCGTGGACTGGATTTCAGCCGTATACCGAGTCTGGTGGCAGATCTTGATCTCGACATAGACTATGCCATGTATGGTGACTACCAAGTGGAAAACACGCACCTATGTGCCAATCTCGACAGAGGCCTGCTGGATGCTGATATAGACAATCTTCTTGTGGTGATATCTGATACCGATACAATAGCGACTCCGCATATTGATTTGGCTGCCAATATCGCTTCCGACTCGACTTCGCTTGAGATCGAGAGCGGTGATTTTTCCCTAAGTCTTGATGCACAATCTGACTACGAACATCTCATCTCTCGATTCACGGAGATTGCCGATGCAGCACTTTCTCAGTTGAGCGAGCGGCGTATAGATGCCGAGGCACTGAAGGATATGATGCCTGAAGTCCAGATGACTGCCATAATTGGCGACGACAACATCCTGATGCAGATGTTGCGGCAGAACGACATATTGTGCGACACTATTTTTGTCGACCTCGCCACTTCTCCCGATTTCGGCATCAAGGGCGATGTGCTGACCCACAACATTTCGGCTGCCGGATTCCTGGCCGATACCATCACGCTGAAGATTGATCAGAACGACGAGGGTCTGCTGGCCCATACCGAGGTGAAGGTGCCTGAAGAGATGTATGGTTCACCATTTACCGGGAGAGTAGACATTGGTGTGGAGCAGAATCAGATTCGTGTAAGGGCAAAATATATCGACAAGGACAACATCACGGGCCTCGATCTCGGACTCAGGGCTCAGGCTGTTGACAGCACACTCTGTTGCGACATATATCCTTTCGACCCCATAATAGCCTATCGCCAGTTTGCCGTGAGCGACACCAATTATATCAATCTCCACAAGAAAAACCGTGTGTTTGCCGATGTCGATATAGAGTCAACCGCTGACAGCAGTTGTATATGCATCACCGGAAATCCTTCCGAAGACGAACTCCAGCATCTCACCCTTGGCATCAGGAATCTCGATCTCGACAAACTCACCGATGTACTGCCATTCCTCTCCGACATGAAGGGGTGTTTTGGCGGCGATGTTGATTTCATTCAGCAGATGGACTATACCTTCGCTCTCGATGGTCTGCTGGGCATCGATCAGTTTGCCTATAGCGGCATCAATCTTGGCGACATCCGCACTGCATGCAAGTACATCCCTACCGAGGATGGCGACAACTGGGTTCAGGCTGCTGTATCGGCCGATGGCACCAACGTGGCCATCATCGAGGGTGTCTACGACGGCACCATAGATGCCGATGTCAAGCTTCTCACTCTGCCACTGCCTATGATTGGGGCAATAGTTGACAATCCTATGTTGCTTATGACAGGCACCATGGATGGTGACATCCATGTCGAGGGACCTGTCGATACGTTGTTGGTAGACGGAAGTCTGAAGACTCATGATGTACATCTGCGCTCTGACATCTATTCCTACGACTTCCATATGGATGATGACACTCTCCTCGTCACCGACAGCAAACTGACTTTCGATCAGTTCCGCATATATAGTACAAAAGGCACACCGCTTGTGCTGCAGGGAGACGTTGATTTCAGCAATTTCAGCAATGTCACCATGAACATACGGGCCACTGCCCGAAACATGGAACTCCTCGATGCTCAGCGCACTCGTCAGTCGGCTCTCTTTGGCAAGGCCATGGGTGATATCGCCCTAATGGTCCGTGGTAGCATCACCGATATGAGGATAGGCGGAAAGATAAAACTGCTCAATTCCACCGACCTCACCTACATCCTCTCCAATACACCGCTTTCCCTGGGCTATCAGTTGGACGATATCGTGACCTTCGTTGATTTCAGCCAACCGCCTTCCGAGGAAGCAGCCGTAGAACACAAGACGGTTACGGGCATGAATGTCAGCCTTTCTCTCGAAATCGAGGATGGTGTGAGTGTCAAGTGTATATACAGTGCCGACGAAAAGAGCTATATCGACGTCATTGGCGGTGGCACCCTCAATTTCACCATGACTCCAGAGGGAGTCACTCAGCTGTTGGGCAGATATACAGTGATGGATGGCGTGATGAAATACACCAACTCTGTCATACCTATGAAGACTCTAAACCTGACCAAGGACAGCTATGTGGAGTTCACTGGCGATCTCACCAATCCTACTCTCAATGTCAGTGCCACCGAAGACGTCAGGGCTTCTGTGAGCAACGACGATGGCAGTTCCCGAATGGTGTCGTTCAAGACTGGTCTGCAGGTCTCTGACAGGCTCAGCAATATGGCCTTGCTGTTTACCATAACGGCCCCATCCGACATGAAGGTACAGAACGAACTTGCCGGCATGAGCGATGAGGAGAAAAACAAACTGGCCGTAACCATGCTTGCCACTGGCATGTATCTCTCTGAAAGCAACAAGAGTGGCTACAATGCCAGCAATGCCATGAACCAGTATCTGCAGGCTGAAATCAACAACATTGCCGGTAAGGCTCTGAGTTCCACCCTGGGAGTTGATATGAATGTGGGAATGGAGAGCTCGCAACGTGCTGATGGCACGTCGAAGACCGACTATTCGTTCAAGTTCACCAAGAAATTCTTCTCCGATCGCCTCAATGTCGTGATAGGTGGCATGGTCAACACCAGTGAGTCTTCATCGGCATCTCAGCGCAGCGGTACCTATATCGATGATGTCTCTCTTGAGTGGCGGCTCGACGATGCCGGTACCAGTTTCCTGCGCTTGTTCCACGATATCGATCGCAACAACCTCATCGAGGGCGACATCACGGAAAATGGTGCTGGTCTCATCCTGCGCCGAAAACTGCAGCGCTGGAGCGAACTTTGGAAACTCTTCAAGTTTAAGTGATCCTTATGAAAAAATATATCATCATATCAACATATCTCTGCATTCTTCTCTCCATCTTGTCGTGTTCCACTACCAGCAGTCTCGACGAAGGGGAATATCTGTATGTGGGACTCGAGCCGATAGAGATACGTGGTGAGCAGACCTCGGGCTATGAAGATGCCACCAGCGATGTCAAGGCTGCCTTGGAATATGCACCTAACAGTTCATTCATGGGTAGTTCTTACATCCGGCAACCTCTGCCTGTTGGCCTGTGGGTGTATAATGCCTATGCCAAAAATCACGACCATGGACTGCGCAAATGGATATTCAACACATTCTCCACTCAGCCCAAAACCATTGCTTCGGTATCTCCCGACACCAGGGCCAAGGTGGCTGCCAATGCTCTCCAGAACTATGGCTATTTCAACGCCTCGGTTGACTACCGACTCGTTGACCAGAAAGACCCTAAGAAAAAGAAAATCGCATACACCATCGACCTTGGTCAGCCTTATCTGCTCGACTCGCTGAAATATAGTATGAACCCTACCGAAGACAGCATTCGCATTGCCAATCTCTCGGCGAGCCTCATTCATCAGGACGATCAGGTCAATCTCTCTAACCTCCAGCTCGAGAAGGACCGCCTCACCGAACTGATGCACGAGAACGGCTTCTACTATTTCCGCTCCGACTATCTCAACTATTATGCCGACTCCACCATGAGTCCTGGCAGAATGAAACTCCTGTTGATGGAGGACCCTGATATGCCTTTGCAGGCTAAGACCCAGTGGCACATCGGCAATGTGGAGTTCCGGATTCAGGGAGAGCAGGGAGCAGGTAGCAGGGAGCAGGTAGCAGGTAGCAGGGAGTGGGGATTTGACTCGATGGATTCGGTAATGGTGCGTGGGGTGAAATTCAAATACACTGGCGGCAAATGTCCCGTTAGTCCCGAGATTCTGCGCCGAAACCTGCGGCTGCGGCAGGGATCGCTGTTCCGCCAGTCACGTATCGACCAAACTCTCACCCACATCAGCAACATGCAGACTTTCTCAAGCATCAGGTTCAATTACATACCCCGTGAGGATTCCCTTGACCTGCGTATCGATTGCCAGATGGACAAACTCATCGATGCCGAACTCGACCTCAACGTCACTCAGAAGAGCAACGCACAGATTGGTCCCAGTGCTGCTCTCACTGTGGCAAAGCGCAATGCCTTTGGCAGTGGTGAGACATTCTCTGTCAAAGCCAAGGGTTCATACGAATGGCAACTGCCTAACAGTGGTGGCGAGCGTATCGACTCCTACGAGGCTGGCATCGATGCATCGGTGAAATTTCCTTGGCTGGCTTTCCCGGGGCTCAGCAGCAAACGGTTCCGCTATGCCTCTTCATCAACGGTGAAGGCTGGATTCGACCATCTCAAGCGTGCCGGCTACTATCGGCTTCTCCAACTCCATGCTTCCATAGACTACACCTTCAAGACCAATCGCTATTACACCCACACCCTCACCCCGCTCTCGCTCACCTACAACAAACTCGAGGAGTCTACCGCCAGGTTCGACTCTATCGTAGGTCACAACAAGGCACTCTACTATAGTCTCTCCGACCAACTCATACCTGCCATTGCCTACAACATTGTCTATGACAATTCGTGGAAGAATCTTGATTTCTACACTCGCGTAGAACTGTCTGTGAAGGAAAGTGGAAACGTAGTTTCGGGAGTCATGGGACTCTGTGGACGCGACATAAGCGAGGAGGGCAAAAAACTGCTCAATGTGCCTTATTCGCAGTTCCTGAAGACTTCGCTCGACATTCGCCACACCATCCTTCTCACTCCTTCCAGCCAGCTTGCCACGCGCTTTTTCACCGGGGCTGTATTTGCTTTTGGCAACTGCAGCGTGGCTCCCTACAGCGAACTCTTCTATGCTGGTGGTGCCAACGACATCCGTGCTTTCGGAGCCCACACCATAGGTCCTGGCAGCTACTACGACACCGAGGGGCGCAACACCTATCTCGACCAGGCTGGCAGTTTCAAACTATTGCTCAATGCCGAATATCGTTTCAAGATGGTTGGTGACCTGCATGGAGCTTTCTTCCTCGATGCCGGCAACGTGTGGAACCTTCGCAGCATGGATTCCCATCCTGGTGGTTGGCTGCGCGATGGCGGATTCCTGAAGAGCATAGCCACCGGCACAGGCTTCGGTCTGCGCTACGACCTCAGTTTCCTTGTCCTGCGTCTCGACATGGGTGTGGCCCTGCATGCTCCCTACGACACAGGCAAGTCGGGATACTACAATATAAACAAATTCTTCAAGGACGGCGTTGCCTTCCACTTCGCCGTAGGATACCCATTCTAGAAAATTCTAGAAAATTCTAGAAAGTTCTAGAAATTCTAGAAAGTTCTAGAAAAATCTAGAGAAATCTAGAAAAAAAATAGTTCAAGTGATATGCAGATAGTTTACGAGGATAACCATATCATAATCGTCAACAAGCAGCCTGGCGAAATTGTGCAGGGCGACAAGACTGGCGACAAACCTCTCTCCGACATAGTGAGGGAATATATCAAGGTCAAATACCACAAACCGGGTGAAGTCTTCCTGGGTGTGGTCCACCGGCTCGACCGGCCTGTTGGCGGACTCGTCATCTTTGCCCGTACCAGCAAGGCTCTCTCCCGGCTCAATCGTATGCTGAGCGAGGGACAGGTGAAGAAGACATACTGGGCACTGGTGAAAAACCGTCCTTCGAAGGATGAGGACGAGGTCACCCACTGGCTTGTGAGAAACGAAAAGCAGAACAAGTCGTATGCCTACGAAAAAGAAGTACCGCATTCAAAGAAAGCGATACTTCATTATCGGTTGATCGACCAAACAGACAATTATTTTCTTCTGGAGATAGACCTCAAGACTGGGCGTCATCATCAGATTCGCTGCCAGCTTGCAGCCTTGGGTTGTCCCATCAAGGGCGACCTGAAATATGGTGCCAGGCGCAGCAATCCCGATGGGAGCATCAGCCTTCAGGCCCATGCCATAGAGTTTGAGCACCCCGTGTCACATGCCCATACCGCCGTCCACATTGATTGTGTGGCCGGTGACATAGCTTGACAGGTCTGAAGCCAGGAACAGTGCTGCATTTGCAATGTCCTCCACTGTGCCTCCACGTCTTAGCGGAATCTTCTTTATCCACTCCTGATGCACTTCTTCTGGCAGTTGGGCTGTCATGGCGGTCTCTATGAATCCCGGGGCTATGGAGTTGGCACGTATGCCTCTGCTGCCCAGTTCCTGGGCAATGGATTTAGCCAGAGCTATCATTCCTGCCTTGCTGGCCGAATAGTTGGCCTGGCCTGCGTTGCCGTGCAGTCCCACGATGCTTGCCATGTTGATGATGCTGCCTCCCTTTTGGCGCATCATTATCGGTGTCACGGCGTGTATGAAGTTGAATGCCGACTTCAGGTTCACTCCTATCACGGCATCCCACTGCTGCTCTGTCATGCGCAGCATCAGACCGTCTTTGGTTATTCCGGCATTGTTTACCAGAATATCTATCGTGCCGAAGTCTTCCTTGATCTGTGCCACCACCTTCTCGGTCTCGGCAAAGTCTGCTGCATTCGAGGCATAGGCTTTCACCTTCACCCCGTAGGCAGCTATCTCGGCTTCGGTCTGTTTGCCGTTGTCGTCTATCACCAGGTCGGTGAAGGCTATGTTTGCTCCTTCACTGGCAAACTTCAGGGCAATGGCCTTGCCGATACCCCTTGCCGCACCAGTGATAAGGGCCGTCTTACCTGTTAAAAGTTTTTCCATAAACCTATCAACCTATCAACTTATAAACCTTTTTTGCACAGCAAAAAACTAATAGGTAAAGCTGTTTCTGCGGCCTGAGCAGAGCACCTTGTGTACCATGTTCTGCACGTATGGATACAGTTCTTCCGGAGAGTTCACCACGATGCGGCCATAGATATAAGGCACTTCGCAACCCTTGATGCAATAGTGTGTGATGACAGCCATCAGCTTCACGTTTGCAATGGTGAAATCGCCCTTGTCGTTGCCTTCGTTCATGATTCGGCGGAGCATCAGTATTTCGTTGAGGTCGAAATCCTTTCTCACGCTCTCCACCTTCCATATGTCGCGGAAGAATTCTGCACGGAGGTTACCGTTACGATACACGGCTTCTTTCACTGCCTCGAGGTGGGCAAAAATCAGGTGTATCATCTTCTTCTCCGGCGAGGCGTTCATGTGGGTAATCTCGTCCATGTGGTCCGAAAGACGCTTCAGCTCATGTTCGATTACTGCATAATAAACTTCTTCCTTGCTGCGGAAGTAGGTGTAAAGGGTTCTGCGGCCTTTGCCCGAATTTGTGGCGATGTCGTTCATCGTTGTTTCCTCAAATCCACGTGTGGCAAACAGCTTACGGGCTACGTCGAGTAGCAACAATCTGGTCTTCTGCATAGTGTAAAATTTTGTTTTCGGGTGCAAAGATACAAAAAAAAAATGAAAAAACCTAAAAAAATTGCACAAAAATTCAAAAAAGATGTAAAAATACCCTTTATCCGAACAGTTCGCGGAAGGCTTCTTCCACTTTTTTCACTCCCACCACTCTTATCTTTGTCTTGCCCTGCTCCACGCTCGCCATGTTGGCACGTGGAATGATGATGGTCTTGAATCCCAGTTTCTCGGCTTCGCTTATGCGCTGGAGTATTCTGCTCACAGGACGAATCTCGCCGCTCAGTCCCACTTCGCCACACATACACACGTTGCTCTCTATCGCCATGTCCAGGTTGCTCGACAGTATGGCTGCAATCACTCCCAGGTCTGTAGCCGTGTCGCTCACACGTATGCCTCCGGCAATGTTCAGGAACACGTCTTTCTGCATTATCTTGAATCCCACTCTCTTCTCCAGCACGGCCAGCAGCATGTTGAGTCGTCTCAGGTCAAATCCCGTGGCCGAGCGCTGTGGTGTTCCGTATGCCGCACTGCTCACCAGGGCCTGGGTCTCAATCAGCAGAGGTCTCACTCCCTCTATGGCTGCAGCGATGGCCCTGCCGCTGAGTTCTTCGCCGTCGGCCAGGTCCGAGAGAAGCAGTTCCGATGGGTTTTCCACCATTCTCAGGCCTCCTTGGCACATCTCGTATATTCCCAGTTCGGCTGTGCTGCCGAAGCGGTTTTTCTGTGCCCTTACGATGCGGTACATGTAGTGCTGGTCGCCTTCGAACTGAAGCACAGTGTCAACCATGTGTTCCAGTATCTTCGGTCCTGCTATGCTGCCCTCCTTGGTGATGTGGCCTATGAGTATCACGGGGATGTTGCTCTCCTTGGCAAATTTCAGCAGCATGGCGGCGCATTCGCGTATCTGGCTTATGCTCCCCGGCGACGATTCCACATCTTCCGTTGCCATCGTCTGTATGGAGTCTATCACCACCAGCCCCGGCTTCACCGCTTCGATCTGCCGGAACACATTCTCCATCATCGCCTCACACAGCACCTCTACATTGGGTTCATGTAAACCTGCTCCCTGCTGCGGAGCAGCTTCCATCAGCCTGTCTGCCCTGAGTTTCAGCTGTCGGGCACTCTCTTCGCCGCTCACATACAAGGTCTTTATGCCCTTCAGTCTCAGCACTGTTTGCAGTATCAGCGTTGATTTGCCTATTCCCGGTTCTCCGCCCAGCAAGGTAAGCGACCCTGGCACCAGTCCTCCTCCCAGCACTCGGTTCAGTTCTCCGTCCTGCATGTTGATGCGTGGGTCTTCGCTGGTCTCTATGCGGCACATCCTGACAGGCGAATTCTGCGATCCACTTGAGCCACTTGAACCCCTCGAACCACTTGAACCCCTTGCCCCTTTCGAACTTCCTGCAAGGCGCACCTCCTCCATGGTGTTCCATTCGCCACACGAAGGACACCTGCCAACCCATTTCGGACTGTCATATCCACATGCCGTGCAAACAAAAGCAGTCTTGTCCTTCTTATTCATCTATGATGACCTTGTTTATGCGTACCACCTTCAGCGGCTGGTCTTTGTCGTTGGTGCGCACCTTTTCTATTTCCTGCACCACCTTCATGCCTTCCACCACTTCGCCAAACACCGTATATTCGGTGTCGAGCCATGGTGTGCCGCCGTGTATTTTGTATGCACGCTTCAGTTCTTTCGGGAATTCAAATCTCTCGGTTTCGTCCTTTGCTTCGTCGAGCAGTTTCTCCAAAAGGTTGCTCACTCCGTCGGAATCTCGATTTTTGCGCATTTCGTCGAGTTTTGTGCCGTTGGCCTCACACTTTTTTTCGTAGAGTCTCTGCACTCTCACCGACCATATATTTTTCTCCTGTTCCCTGATGGCGTCGTCGTTGAAAGTCCTGCCGGTTACTATATAGAACTGGAATCTGTCGGCCTTGTCCTCGGGGTTGTTCTCAGCCTCTTCCTTTGCTGCAGCCAGCACGCCGCGCTTGTGGAAATGTGTCGGAAACACAATCTCCTGCTCAATCATCTCTCCCACCTTGGTGCTGTCCTGGGTATATCCTGGGCGCGTATCAGGATCTCCGGTCTGTATCATGAAGTTGCGTATCACTCTGTGGAAGGCCACACCGTCATACAGGCCCTCCTTCGCGTTCTGAAGGAAATTGTCCCTGAACCGTGGAGTGTCGTCATACAGTCTGATGCGAATGTCTCCCAAGTCGGTTTGCATCACCACTTCTGTACCGCCCGACTGCTGTCCCGAGCACGACAGCGTAGAGAGGGCAAAGAGTGTAAGGAGAGTAAAGAAAGTAATGTGTTTCATATCGTACCGAAAGTGGGACTCGAACCCACACAGCCGTTATGGCCAAGGGATTTTAAGTCCCTCGTGTCTACCATTCCACCATTTCGGCGCCTAAGCGAGTGCAAATATACGACTTTTTTCTCAAACCACCAAATTTTTTAGTTTTTTCTGCGCAAAAAGGTTTATAGGTTGATAGGTTGCCCTGCTCCCTGCTCCCTGCTCCTTGCTCCCTGCTCCTTGCTCCCTGCTCCTTGCTCCCTTCTCCCTGCCTTCGACCTCGGGTCGAAAGGCTTGATGTCTCGGGTCAACCAGGCCGATGTCTCGGGTCAAACTGGCGAATGTCTCGTGTCAACGGGGTCGATGTCTCGTGTCAACCATAGTCCTTACAAAAGAGGCACCGCTCCCTTGGAGGCAAGGCGTTTTTCCCTTAGAACCGAGGTATTGATTCCTTGGAATTGAGGCATTTTTCCACCTGATTTGAGGCATTGCTATCCAAAAGAAGGGGTTCTGTTTTGCATGTTTGGATTTTTTTGCCGTTGTCGGCAATAAATTTTGAGTAAGTTGACATTGCAAAAATCCACCAAAAACCTTGCCGACATCGGCAAAAATCCAACTGAAAAGTGATGGAAAAATCATGAAAGAACCAATTTTTTTGCCAAAAAATCATATAGAAGGCTCTATAAAATTCTAGAAATCTCTAGAAAACCATAGACAATTCTAGAAAACTCTAGGGCATTCCAGTCTCCATGGCCGCAGGGTCAAAATGTCAAGGTCAAAAGGTCATTTTGCGATTGAGGAACAGAAAGCGAAAAAAAAGAGAAAGCGAGAAAGAGATTTAATATTTATTAATATTATATATATTATATATAATATATAAATATTATACTTTCAAGCCATTTTTAGCCAATTTTTGCATGTTTCTATCCTCCAAAACCAAAATGACCTTTTGACCTTGACATTTTGACCCTGCGGTCCAGCAGCCACGAATGTGTCGGTGTCTTTTCCTGATTGGTTAGGTTGCCACTGCACAATGCGGTGGTTTTTTGTTTCGTTTTGAGGGAGTTGCGGTAGCGAAATGTGACATTTTTTGCAAATTCTGCGAAAAATCCTTTGCAGAGTGGAAAGTTATTCATAACTTTGTGTGGCAATAATGATGTACAAATAACAAAAAAAGAATATGAATACAGCAGTAGCAGTACCAACATTAAGTCCGCAATTGGTTGTTTCGCTTGACAGTTCAGCATGCTGAATGACATCCGTCGTGCAATCAAACAATTGAAAGGAGTCGCAAAGATTTCAGTTTGAAAGCCCTTGGATATTATAAAGATTGTCGTGAATGTCATATACAACCTGATTGACTGCTGATTTATTCGAAACAAAAGACTCTGAAAATAATAGAACTCCGCCGCACAGGCACCCACTCCGACTTGTTCGGAAATATATAAACAATATGACACAATTAGTACTAAACATTGAGAACGTTGGGATTATCCCTAGTTTGAGAAGAGTGTTGGCTTCCATCAACGGAATCAGCATCGCTCCACTTCCTCGTGTGTCCAGAAGAGCAAAGGTTGTATCTGCCGAAAAGCAAGAAATACTGGATAGCATCAAGTGTGGGTATCGTGAATATGAACTTGCCCAGAAGACCAACACCCCAATGCCATCGCTCTCCAATCTCATCGCTGACTATTGTAGTCAACACTGAACTGACCAACATAACTTTGTTGACAATATACGACAAGAGTCGCCAGTCAACAATATCGAAAAAAGACATCCAAGCTTTAATGCTGTAACACAACGAATAACCTAACCCCTAACCCCCACAATGACCCAAAATTGGACCAGATCTATCGCATGTTGCTGTAATTCGCTGAATTATAGAGCATTAGTAATGGGGCGGCGAAATATACTTCGCACACTGAAAACGTTTCCCAACGTGTGTGAAGCACCATCAGCGTTTTCAACGTAAAATTTAGAATAAATTTTCTTAATGTTTAACCAATTTAAAAACTTTCAGATTTATGAAAGAAAACAATATATTGACACAGGAATTTCAGTACTACCTTGACCATCAGGAAGATCTGCTGCCGAAGTACAACGGCAAGTATGTGGTCATTGTTGGCAATCAGGTTGTCGGCGCATACGATGATAGGACGGATGCCTACTACTCCTCTTTACAACAGTACACACCTGGGACATTTATGATTCAGCTTTGCACCCCAGGCGAGGAAGCCTACACAGTGCGCTACTATAATCGTGTTGCCCCAATCTCAATACCAGCACAGGTATGAATCATGCAATGACCATAGACTATGGGCAGCGAGCCCTGAAGATTGCAACAGATGTCAAAGTATCTGCCGCTTTCGATGCCATTCGGCTGCCAGGGATGCAGCATCCACCCTTCGAGCAGTGTTCTGCAATATGGGACACAGGTGCTATGAGCTCGGTTGTTACACCTGCAATTGCAAGAAAGCTTAATCTTAAATCGCTTGGTGTGGTAAGGATGCAGCATGCAAACGGAGAATCGCTCGTTAACACATACATGATCAACCTCATGTTGCCGAACAAGATGGAGATACAGTCGCTGTATGTGATGGAAGGAGATATGGCAGATACCGATGTGCTTATAGGCATGGATGTGATAACCTGCTGTGACTTTGCCATCACAAATCCGGGCAGCAAGACGCTTTTTTCATTCGATGCACCCTCAATACACGTAACAGATTATACAAAAATGTAACCAAACAGTTTCCAACGTTTTGACCTTTGGTCTTCTTCAGACGCGACTCGGCAGAGTTCAAGCAAGCTTGACTTTGCTCTCGCTGCTCCTTCGGTTCAACGTTTTCAACGTAAAATTTAGAATAAATTTTCTATTATTAACTTTTTTAAAAACAACAAAAACCTATGAAACATTTCAAGTTTTTACTTTTGGCACTCGTTGCTTTGGTAGGCAGCAGTGCATGGGGGCAGGTCACCGGCACAGTTGAGGCTGGGGACTTGTATTTCTACAACATTGAGTCAGGCAAATGGCTCGGTGGTGGTAACTCTTGGGGAACACAGGCTTCCCTTATTGAACATCCACAGTTGTTCACAGCAGCGTTGAGCAATGGGAAATACAAATTGGATTCCCACACTTACAACAAAGCCGCAGAACACTTTTTCAACTCTGGTGGTTATATCGACAATGGTACAGCCACAGAATGGACCATTGCAGAGACATCCACTCCTGGTGTCTATACCATTACGGCAGATGGCACCAACTATCTTGGCTACAATGGCACTTCAACAGTTCTTGCACTGAATCTCGCTGCAGACAATGCAAATGCACTGTGGAAAATCTACACAACTGCCATTTTCAAGACGGAATTTGCATACGATGGTACAACCAAAGTTGATGTAACTGGTCTTATCAAGGCTGCCAATTTCTCACGCAACCATTACAACAAAAACTTTGAAGCTGCTTGGACTGTGGTAGCTGACAACTGCAACCTCTCTGGTGGTAACAACGAAAACATGTGCGCTGAAAGCTGGCGATCAAGCAATGGCTTTGATGTAAGTCAGACTCTGACCGACATGCCTGACGGAGTTTATCAGTTCCGTGCACAGACTGTTTGGAATGACTATGGAGGTGGATATGATGAGGCTAACTATCCGTATGTCTATATCAACAATGTCAAGTCTAATTTCAACAAATTTGATGGCAGTGAGACTAGTATGGGTGGTATATCCACCCGCTTCACTAATGGTGATTACTACAACGACTGGATGCAGGTTGTTGTCTCTGGTGGTACAATCACTGTAGGTGTCAAAGGTACTTATACCAACAGTTGGAACCTTTGGGACAACTTCGAACTCTATTACTATGGCTTCGACCTGAGTGCTCTTCAGACTGAACATGCAAGTTTGCTGACCACAGCAAATAGTCTTAAGGGGAAGGTTATGAATAAGGATGTTTCAGATGCATTGGATGAGGCAATAGATAATAATACCACTCCAGCAGCAACTAAGGCTGGTTACACTGCTGCAATCAGTGCACTGAACACTGCTATCGCCGATGCTCAGGCAAGTATCGCTATCTATGCTAAGATTGCCGCACTCAACACAAAGGCTGCTGCACTCGATGCTGCAGGTCAGGCTGCATATGCAGATATTCAGACTGCTTACGACAACAGAACACTCACTACTTACGAAGAGGCTGAAACTGCTTATCGTGCTGCAGTAAAGGCTCAGACCACTGATGGCAGTGATATGACAGGTGCTATCGTAAATCCTTCGTTCGACGGAAATGTTAATGGCTGGACTGATACATTCACAAATGGTAACCATGGTTATCAAGGTGCATCTTACACAAATGGTGATGTAAAAATAAGCCAGTTTATGGAATGCTGGATTTGGGCACCTGGTCCATTGTCAGATGGAAAACTCTCACAGACGATTGCTGGTCTGCCTGAAGGTGAATATACCATGTCGGCAGATATCATCTCATGCCAGCAGGATGGTACTATAAACAAAGAAGACCTTACCGGTGTGTATATCTTTGCAAAGAGTGCTGTACTTTTCAAGTCTGATGCCTGCCAAACAGCAGACGGCAAGCCTGAGACATACAGCTTCGACTTCAAGATGACTGGTGAAAGTGTTGAAATTGGTCTGATGATAGAAAGCACCAACTGCAACTGGGTTGCATTCGACAATGTACGCCTCACCTACAATAGCCCGCTGAAGGGCAATGTATATCAAGATGCACTCGTGGCTGCACTGCCAAGCTATACTGCTGACAGAAGTGGTGAAAAGGCTGATGCCACACTGAAGACGGCTTATGCCACTGCATATGCAGCTGCCGTTACTGCATCAACCAACGACGACCAGAGTGACGAATACTATCAGGATGCTCTCAGCGCTCTCGTCAGTGCAAATGCTGACCTCAACGCTTCTGTAGTTGCATATGCTGCTCAGAAGGCTGATGCCGATGCCATCAATGAGGTTGCAGAATACTATGAGGCTGAAGGTGTGAAAGCTTATGCAACTGCTTATTCAGCATTCAACACTGCATACAACAACGAAACATTGACAGATGAACTTGATGCTCTGAAACCTGCCATGAACGCTGCAGTTTCTTCGTATGTTCCTTATGGAGCAGATATTACAAAGCTTGTTGACAATGCTGAATGTACAAATGGTTTGACCTTCAACGCAAGTGGCTGGTCTGCTGCACGTGTAGCACCAAACAACTGGGTTGTATACGACGGAAGCCACGACATCATGGACTTCGAAACAACAATGCATGTCAACAACTGGTCAACTGAAGGCGAATCAGATGGTTCTGGCCTGGAGACACTCTTTACAGAAATCTGGGGTTACACTCCAAGTGCTGATATCTCAGTAGAGCATGAAACTATCAGCGGTCTTTCAGCTGGTGTATATGCAGTATCAGTTCTCGCACGCGTTCGTGACTTCAAGAACAGCGCTACTACCCCTGCAGGTATCACATTCTTTGCAAACGATGTAGAGAGCACTACAGAATGGAGCACTGGTACAGACTGTGCATATGCAACTCTTACTGCTATCGTTGAACTCGATGGCACAGAAGATCTCGACTTTGGTTTCAAGTACGATGCTGACCAAGTAAACTTCACATGGTTCTGCTTCAAGGATGTGAAATTGGTAAAGACTGGCAGTGAGATCACTCTCGGTACTAAGGGTATCAACACATTCTCTTCTGTTTACGATGTAGTTATCCCGGAGGGCGTTGATGCTTACTATGCTTCAGGTGTTTCTGAAAAAGGCCTTCATATGAAGCCTATCCTTACTGGTAAGATTCCTGCTAACACTGGTGTTGTCCTTAAGGGTACTGCTAATGCTGCATATCAGTTCGTAGGTACTACAGGTGCTGAGGCTGTTGAGGATAACCTCTTGGTTGCAGTTTCTACTGATATAACAGACCTTGCTCCAACAACTGATGAAGGTAAGACTACCAACTACGTTCTCGTAAGCGGCCTGTTCTGCCCATTCACTGGCAAGGCTACAGTAAATGCTGGTAAGGCTTATCTGTCAGTGGCAACATCAGATAACAGCATGCCTGTTGGTGGATTGGAAGGCAAGCTTATCCTTGACTTTGGAGATGAAACTGGCGTTGCCGAGGTAGCAGGTAGCAAGGAGCAGGTAGTAGGTAACTTCTTCGACCTGATGGGCCAGAAGGTAGAAACTCCAGTCAAGGGCAATGTCTACATTGTAAATGGCAAGAAGTACATATATTAGTAATTAAAAAACACAAGCATATGAAAAAGAACTATATTCAGCCAATGGCCGATGTTCAGGACATCGATATGAACCCTGTGATGGAAGCTGCATCGTTTGACATCACGATTGGTGAATCGCAGGACAACCCAACAGGCGAAGCTCCATCAGTATGGGAAGACGAAGGATTTGACTTTGAGTGGTAACCAAGGCGAGCTGGACTCGCACGTTGGAAACGTTGAAAACTAGTATAACTAAGGTTCGCACACACGCGCATGTGCGAACCTTATTATTTTTTAGGGGAATAAAAATTTGGTAGTTACAAATATTTTTCGTAACTTTGCACAAAGTTTAGCCATGAGGGCAAACTTACGATTGGAGTATCAAAACATAATAACAATACATTCTATGAAGGTACTACTCATCAATGGTTCTCCGCACAAGGAGGGCAACACATTCGTCGCACTCACGGAATGTGCACAGCAGCTGGAACGCAACGGAATAGAGACAGAAGTGGCATGGATAGGCGTCAAACCCATACGCGGATGCATTGCATGCCTTGGGTGCAAAAACTCTGGCAACAATCGCTGCACCTTCGACGACGATGTCACCAACCAAATGATCGAAAAGATGAAGACGGCTGATGCCATCGTAGTCGGTTCGCCGGTATATTATGGTCAGCCTGCAGGACAACTCCTCTGCCTGCTGCAGCGTATGCTCTATGCCGGAAGCGCAGTGGTCAAGGGCAAACCTGCCGCAGCAGTGTGTGTATGTCGCCGTGGTGGTGCCACAGCTGCCTTCCAGGCCTTGCAGATGCCGTTCCAGATGCTCAACTGCCCTATCGTAACATCGCAGTACTGGAACATAGTATATGGCGGTGCACAGGGGGATGCCCTCAGGGACGCCGAAGGCTTGCAGACCATGCGAACCCTGGCCAACAACATGACCCTCATGCTCCAGAACTTCGCAACCGGAACAGCTGCCACTCCAGAACCCGAACCGGCACAGCGGACAAACTTCATACGATAGACCAGGTCCATACACAAACCGTTACAATGAAAGCGCAGAAACAGCCTATGACCATACGACAGGCAACGGCCGAAGACATACCACTGATAAGAAGCATGGCAGATGTGGCGTTCAGGGACACGTACAGGGACATTCTCTCGAAGGAGCAGATAGAGTATATGATGGAGTGGATGTATTCAGAGAAGAGCCTCGCGGAGCAGATGACGACAGAGGGGCATCGTTTCTTCATTGCCGAAGCAGATGGCACAGGCGTGGGCTATGCCTCCGTGTCGCAGGACGAGGAAGACGTGTTTCACCTGCAGAAACTCTATGTGCTGCCAAACCACCAAGGGCAAGGCGTTGGCAAAAGCCTTATGGAAGAAGCCGCGAGACATCTGAAGCAGGTTCACCCACAACCATTACGCCTCGAACTGAATGTCAACCGCCACAACCGCGCCGTAGGATTCTACCGGCAGATGGGACTCGCCATCCTGCGCGAAGGCGACTTCCCCATCGGCAACGGATACTATATGAACGACTACATAATGGGGAAAAATCTCTGAAACCATATATCTCTATCTCGGGCATAATGACGACGAACGACTTGCCTGTCAAAAATGAACGCCATAGAGAGAACACGCATTCTGAAGAACCAAAAAATTTCTCACTTTCTCCCAGTGCTGTGCGAAAAATATGCCCATTTTCCACAAAGTTTACCCAATTTTTGAAAAAAAACACAAAAACTTATTTGTATGTCAAAAAAAAGTTGTAACTTTGCACTCGCTTTCGGAGGAAAGCACCTGAAAAGGGGCGTTTAGCTCAGCTGGATCAGAGCATCTGCCTTACAAGCAGAGGGTCGGCGGTTCGAATCCGTCAACGCCCACG
>R06__coassemble_85_pt1 | contig 37531 bp, 29 predicted proteins | sample R06__metabat2_low_PE_049 | metagenome-assembled genome bin R06
GCTGTTAGCTGTTGGCTGTTAGCTGTTGGCTGTTGGCTGTTGGCTGTTGGCTAATGGGGGAGGGTGTAGATGTTGAAGTCTTTGATGGCTCCGGGGGTGGTGGATTCCATGCGGGGGAGGCAGTCGAGGGCGGTGAGGGTGTGAGGGCGGCCAAGGTCGATGACGATATGGTGAGGGAAGGAGATTCCCTGGACGGTGGACCAGAAGGTGCTCTCCTGGAGGTCGTAGATTTTGTCGGCAGCACGGTTGCCTGTGGTGATGTCCTCAGAGTCGGCATAGCGTATTTTCCACGGTTCGCGCGAGAGGCGTTCACCGTTCTCGTCCTTGAGATAGAGTTCGGCTATGCATGCATATTCCTTGCCATCGTGGGCATTGAGAGCTTCGAGGCAGATGTAGCGAGTGGTGACAGGATGGTCGAAAGAGACGGTCTGCCAACCATTTCCAGGAGCAAAGGAACCAGACTTTATGAGAGTGGCACCAGAGAGGTCCAAAGTTTCGCCAGGCAGACGGTGGATAGGTGGTTCGGCATTTCTGAGTTGGTCGATGACAGGGTGGTCGAGTCCGCTGACAACCGTCTTTTCCGGACCGACGATGTCGAAGATGAGTATCTCGTTGTCACCCTCCCTGAGCCAGCATCCAGGACAGTAGAGAGTCTGCTGAGGACCGATGTTCCAGAAACGGCCCAGGTTGTGGCCATTGACATAGACAAAGCCCTTGCCCCACGTGGAGAGGTCGAGGAAAGTGTCGCCCACCTTATCTATAGAGAACGTAGCCTTGTAGTATCCGCCACGGTAGGTGGTATGCTGGGTAAGCATAGCAGTGTGGCCCATGCTGAAGTCGTGGGTCTTGTAGAACTGATAGCTATCGGGGATGAGCCATGTGTTCCAATCCGTCAGGGTGACAGTCTGCTGCTCGCCCTTGGCATCCTCGTAGGTGAGGTCCACATTGCCGTCGATGCCCTTGAAGTCCTTGATGGCCCGGCCGAAATTGATGCGACCCATGGCCTCGACAAGCAGTACGAGGGTCCGTGTGCCGCTATAGGAAGAGCCACCACTCATATAGTCGCGGATGCTCTCCCCGCCAGAAGGCAGTACGATGTCCTTGTCGCCCATGCGACGATCGAGAGTGGCGATGACATCGTTGCCGTTTACTCCTGCGATGAAGGCCTGGATATAGTCGTGACCATTTTCGATATGCAGTCTCATTGGTTTGTCAGACTTTGGTATCTCTACCATATAAGCCATGCTTCCCCATCCTTGGTCAAATTCTTCCATGGTCTTTGGATACTCGCTTCTTTCTGCCTGACCATCAAGCAGGTCTTCGACGAGTGAGCACCATGAGTTGACCTTGAACTCTGGTATCGATATGATAGGCATCGGAGCCTCGGGTGGAGTAGGGAGTTTCTTCTTAGAAAACTCCTGCAGCATGGAGCGCAGTTGCCAGTATTTTTCAGTAGGCTGACCATATTCGTTGATAGGTGCATCGTAGTCGTAACTGGTCACATCGGGAGCAAACCCGGGAGAGTTGGCCCCTGCCCAATGGCCGAAACTTGTTCCTCCGTGAGTCATGTAAAGTGAGAAAGATATGTTTTTCTCGAGCATTTCCTTGAGTCCGGCAACCATATCTTTGGCTGAACGGGTTTCGTGTTTGCCTCCCCACTTGTCGAACCAGCCGCTCCAGAACTCACTGCACATCAGTGGGGTAGTGGGGCGCAGTTGTTTAAGGGTACGGAACTGGTCGTCGATATTGGCACCAGTGCCGAAATTCATGGTCCACAGGAGGTCGTCGAGAGCATTGTTCTGGAAGTTGCTCGCCCAGTCGCACTGGAAGAGGGTGATTTCGTCGCCGTAGCACTTACGCAACTCATCGCGTATGGCAGAGACGTAAGGCTTGTCCTTGCCATAGCTGCCATATTCGTTCTCCACCTGGATCATAATGACAGGTCCCCCATTCTGAATGGTAAGCGGCGAGAGTTGTTCGGCCACCTTACGTTCGAAGATGCCTACACGCTCCATGAAGTAAGGGTCCTGTTCGCGAAGCCGGATGTCCTTATGCTTGAGCAGCCACCAAGGCAGTCCACCCATTTCCCATTCCGCACATACGTATGGTCCAGGTCGCACGATGACATACATGCCGTTTTTCTGTGCCACGCGGCAGAATTCAGCGATGTCGTTGTTTGCAGAGAAATCGAAGGAATTCTCCTGAGGTTCGTGGATGTTCCAGAAGATGTAGATGCACACCGTGTTCATGCCCAGAGCCTTGCACATCTTGATGCGATGGTCCCAATAGTCCCGCGGGATGCGAGGGTAGTGGATTTCAGCCGCCTTGACGGTGAAAGGTTTGCCGTTGAGCAGGAACGTGTTGGTGCCTACGGTGAAAGAGCCCTTTTTGCCACCAGCAAAGCAAGTGAGCGAAAGAGTCAGAAGCAGAGAGAGAAATAGAGAACGTTTCATATTGTTTTTGATGTATTTATTCGTGATGATAGTTTTCGCCTCGGAGGATGGTCATGGAGCGGTAGAGTTGTTCCATGAAGATGATTCGCACCATTTGGTGGGAGAATGTCATTTTCGACAGCGACAGTTTTTCGCCAGCCATTTCGTAGACACTGCGGCTGAAGCCATATGGTCCACCGATGACGAATACCAGGCGCCGGCAGGAAGAAGAGAGTTTTTTCTCCATCCACTGAGCCATTTCGATGCTACGCATTTCGCGGCCACGTTCGTCGAGCAGTACCACCCAGTCGCCATCCTGGATGAGAGAGATGATGAGTTCGCCCTCCCGTTCGCGGATTTGGTCGCGCGAGAGCGACTGAGTGTCCTTGAGATCGCGGATGGTGATAATCTCCAGCGGCAGGTAGTGTTTGAGCCGTTGGGCATATTCTTCGATGATGTCGGCGAAGGTTTTGACGGTGGTTTTACCAACCTGGATGAGAGAGAGTTTCATGATGGCTGTTGGCTGTTGGCTGTTGGCTGTTAGCTGTTGGCTGTTGGCTGTTGGGGCTAATTGGGCTAATGGGACCAATGGGGCTGATTGGGGTTAATTGCGAGTTACTTTTTTTATTCCTTTGATGTCTTGGATTTTACGGATGAGGGATTTGAGTCGGGCTGAGTCGGAGAGGGTGAGAGTGAGGTCGCCAGAGAAGAGTCCGTCTTCGGACGACTTGATATCGATGCCACGGAGGGTGATGCCATGTTCGCGGAGGATGATGCTCGTGATGTTGTTGACGATGCCAAGATCGTCGTTGCCGATGATATGCAGTATGACCTGTTGGATGCCACCCGTGTCGGACCATTTGACAGGGATTTCGCGGTAGGAGAGTCCTGCGAGCATATGCTGAGCATTGCGGCAGTCGGCCCGATGGATGGTGATGCCCTTGGAGAGAGTGACGAATCCCACGATACGGTCGCCGAATATAGGGTTGCAGCATTTGGCAAACGAGTATTCCAGACCCTTCACATTCTTGTCGATGATGAGAGTTTCCTTGCCCGTTTCGGTGGTCTGTTGTGCAAGTTCGGAGTTGAAGACAAATTCGTCGGCATGGTGCTTCTCCTCTTGATGCTCTTGGCTGTTGGACTGCCCAGACTGTTGGCTGTTGGCTTTTGGCTGTTGGCCCTCATCCCTGACCTCCAGTCTCTCTGCCTCCTTGTTCAGCAGTTGTTTGATCTTGGTACGCGCCTTGCCAGAAACCACGTAGTTGAGCCAGTCCTGGTTAGGTTTTTGGTTAGGGTTGGTGAGTATGGACACCTGGTCGCCGCTATGCAGTTGGGTACGCACAGGAGAGTTCTTGCCATTGACCAGACCACCAGAGCAGTGGCTCCCCACGCCAGTGTGGATGGCGAAGGCAAAGTCGAGGATGGTAGCTCCCTTAGGCAGTTTGAAGAGATCACCCTTCGGCGTGAAGACAAACACATCCTCAGAGCGATGTTCGCTGCCAGCCTTGATGCCCTTGTAGCGCCAATGCGCCGCCAGACCATGTTCGGCGATGTCGTCCATACGCTCGGTACGGATTTGCACCTCCACCCATTTGTCGGATGGTCCCAGGACGGTGGTATGCAGACTCTCGTAGCCATTAGCCTTAGGCACGCTCAGCCAGTCGCGCAAGCGCCGCGGGTTGGGCTTGTACATATCGGTGATGATAGAATACGTTTGCCAGCACTCGATTTTCTCACGTTCGGGAGCAGAGTCGAGGATGATGCGAATGGCAAAGAGGTCGTAGATGTTTTCGAAGCCACATTTCTGTTTCTTCATTTTCTGCCAAATGGAGTGTATGCTCTTGGTGCGTCCCTTCATGTGGAACTTGAGACCGGCAGCACGGAGTTTCTGTTCGACAGGGATGATGAATTGCTCAATATAGGCATCGCGTGAGCGTTTTGTCTCGCTCAGTTTGTCCTTGATCATGTAGTAAGGGTCGTGTTCCAGAAACTTCATGCTCAAGTCCTCGAGTTCGGTCTTCATCTGGTAGAGACCCAGTTGGTGAGCCAGCGGAGCATAGAGCACACTGGCATCGGAAGCTATGCGAGTCTGTTCGTCGGCAGGGAAGTCGTTGAGGCAGCGCATACGTTGTACGGCATCGGATATGATGCGGATGAGAACCTCGTCAGGTCCCGCCACCTCGATGAGGAGATCGCGGAAGTTAGGCGTGTCGATGACAGAGGTTTTGTTGAGCAGCTCCTGTACACGTGCAAGTCCCTCGCTGACGGCAGTGGAAGGGTCGGATATGTCAGTAGAATCAAAATTCATGCTGCAAATTTACGAAAATATTTTGTTATATCAAAAATTTTTTATAAATTTGCACTTGCAAATATAAAAAAGGTATGAAGAAGATACTGTATTTTCACGGTTTTGCCAGTTCGGGAGCCACGGGAACGGCAGAGGCGCTGCGGAGGATGCTCAATCCAGACTACGACCCACAGAATGGCGTGATGGAGAGTGAGGTGAAGGTGGTGTCGCCGGATATATCGATGGATCCCCAGGAAGCATTGCCATTTTTGAAAGAGTTGTGTGAGGCAGAGAAGCCAGACCTGATTGTAGGTACCTCGATGGGAGGTATGTATGCCCAGCAGATGCACGGATACAAGAAGATTTGTGTGAATCCCGCATTCAATATGTCGGCCATGTCGAAAGTGCTCAAGACCGGTGAGCACGAATATCTGAACAAGCGCAAAGACAGGCAGAAGACATTCAGGATAACCAAGGACGTGATACAGAGGTATAACATGATGGAACGCCAGCAGTTTAAGGGAATCACGGCATTTGATGAAGAAAACACCTGGGGTCTGTTTGGCATACGCGACCCACAGGTGAAGACCTATGATTTGTTTAAGAAGTATTACAAGAAAGCAGAGCGCTTCGACGGCGAGCATCAGTTGACAGAGAAGGTGCTGAAAGCAGTGGTAGTGCCATTGATAAGAGAAATAATATGAAAAGATATTGTCAGACATTAGAGTTGGCCAATGACCCCAGGCTGATAGAAAGCTATGTGAAGGTGCACTCCGAAGTGTGGCCAGAAGTGAAGGAAGGTCAGAGGGAAGTAGGGATACTCGACATGCAGATATACCGTTATGAGAACAAGGTGTTTATGATATGCGACACTGTTGACGACTTTGACTGGGACCGCGACATGGGCAGGTTGGCCACACTGCCACGCCAAGCCGAGTGGGAGGCCTATGTGGCCGAGATGCAAGGAGCCGACCCTACGAAGAAATCGACGGAAAAGTGGCATTTGATGGATAAGATATATGGGTTGAAAACGGAGGAAACGGAGGAAACGGAGAAAACGGAGGAAACTGAATAAATAAGGAAAAAACAGAAAAATTATGGAAAAGAAAACATTTTCGGTATTTGGAGTTATAGGACAGGGGTTCCGTTGGTTTGGACAGTACTGGACCTATGCTTTTGTGCTGATAGCAGTAGCGATCGTAGGGTCGATAGTGAGCAATATTTTTATGGCAGATGCAACAAATGCATTTGCTGCAGCGCTTGCACGTGCAGGAAATAATCCAGACAAGGTTTTGGCCGCAGTGGGCAGGTTGTGTTCTAACCATGGTTACACGCTGGGTTTGCTGATTTCACAGATTGTGAACTGGGTGCTCACGGCAGGAGTGATAAGTATGGCCTTACAGGCCGTGAAGGCAGGGGCTGCAAGTTTGTCGTTCAGAGCATTTAATATGCCGTTTATGACATATGTGAGGTTTGTGCTGGTTAATATTATGTACAGCATAATAGTAGCCGTAGGACTTATGTTCTTCATTGTTCCAGGCATAATCTTTGCATGTCGGTTCAGGATGGCCTGCTACTATTTGCTGGACAACCAGGATGCAGGAGTGATGGAATCGCTCGGTGCCAGTTGGAAGATGACCAAGGGCAATGTGTGGAACCTGATAGGAGTGGCAATAGTGACGGTTTTCCTTATGCTGATAGGATTTATCTGTTTGATAGTAGGAGTGTATGTGATTGAGGCAGTGATGTATTTTGCCTATGTGGCAATATATCTGTCGTTAAACGGAGGAAACGGAGGAAACGGAGAAAACGGAGGAAACGGAGGAAACGGAGGAAACGTTGGAAACGGTGATGCTGAATATGTGAAGGAGTATTAGGTGGTATCGATAGACAACATATATGTGGAATTCAGTTCACGTCCGTTGCTTACGGGCGTGAGCTTTGTGATAAATCCGCGTGACAGGATAGCCCTGGTAGGCAAGAATGGTGCAGGAAAGACCACCCTGCTCCGCATCATTGCCGGAGAGGCCAACCCCACCAGTGGTTGTGTCAGCCGACCAAAGGAGATGGTGATAGGCTACCTGCCACAAACTCTTCAGACCCCTCAGACCCTTCAAACATCCCAAACCATCCAAGCCATCATCGATGCCACAGGCGATCCACAGGAGAGGGCCGAAATGGACAGGATGTTCATGGGACTCGGGTTTAAGAGGCCAGACTTCGACAAACCCCTTGACACTTTCTCAGGAGGCTGGAGAATGAGAATAGAGTTAGCCAAGATACTGCAAAAGAAGCCCGACCTGCTATTGCTCGACGAGCCGACGAACCACTTGGATATCGGGTCGATTCGCTGGTTGGAGCAGTATATCCAGACCCAGGCCAAGGCTGTGTTGCTGGTGAGTCACGACAGAGCATTCATCAATAATATCACTAACCGTACCGTAGAAATAACCTGTGGAAGGATCAACGACTACAAGGTGAAGTACGACGAATACGTGAAACTCCGTGACGAGCGCCGTGAACAGCAGATACGAGCCTATCAGAACCAGCAGAAAGAAATAGCTGACATAAAGGAATTCGTGGAGAAATTCAGGTATAAGCCCACAAAGTCGAATCAGGTACAGAGCAGGCTGAAACATCTGGAAAAGATTGTGCCGATAGAGATAGACGAGGTGGACAACAGTGCACTGCACCTGAAATTCCCCCCATGTGAGAGAAGCGGCGACTATCCTGTTATCTGCGACGAAGTGAGCAAATCGTATGACCACGAAGTGTTCTCCGGAGTGAATCTCACTATCAACCGCGGAGAGAAGGTAGCCTTCATGGGCAACAACGGCGAAGGAAAGACCACGCTGGTGAAGTGCATAATGGGCGAGATTCCGTATGAAGGCCGGCTGAAGATAGGCCACAATGTGCAGATAGGCTATTTTGCCCAGAACCAAGCCCAGTTGTTAGACGGCGAGGTAACCGTGTTTGACACCATAGACCGAGTGGCACGAGGAGATATCAGGACCAAGATAAGAGACATACTCGGAGCCTTTATGTTCGGCGGCGAGGCAAGCGACAAGTACGTGAGGGTGTTGTCGGGAGGCGAGAAAAGTAGGTTGGCGATGATAAAGCTGCTGTTGGAGCCAGTGAATTTCCTGATACTCGACGAACCCACCAACCATCTCGATATGCAGTCGAAAGACGTGCTCAAGGAAGCCATCAAAGCCTTTGACGGCACGGCGATAATCGTGAGCCACGACCGCTATTTTCTCGATGGGCTGGTGGACAAGGTGTATGAGTTCAAGGACGGAAAGGTGAGGGAGGAAATTGAAAGGTCAACTTTTAATTTTACGTTGAAAACGAAGAAAACGGAGAAAACGGAGGAAACGAAGAAAACGTTGGAAACTTCCGGGGCAGTCAGTTATGAACAGCAGAAGGCAGAAGCCAAGAAGAAGGCCCAGGCTGAGAAAAAGATAAAGCAAGCCGAGGAAAAGGTGGCAAGGCTCGAGGCAGAGATAGCAGAGATAGAGACCAAATTGGCAGAGAAAAACGACATGGAACTCGTGGAGCGCTATACCAGACTCCAGGCAGAACTGGACCAAGCTATGGAAGAGTGGTTAGAGGTTAGTGGTTAGAGGTTAGAGGAAATCATGGAAGCTATGGAAGTTAAGGAAAAACTATAAAATAAAAATAATATGAAACTAAGAAATTTAATTTTTGCAGCTATGGGAATTATAGCAAGCGCATGTGCCGGAGGTGAAGGCACAGGAATCGGACTTAAGTTGGAGAACATGAACGACAGTGTTGCTCCGGGTACAGACTTCTATCAGTATGCATGTGGCGGATGGATGAAGAACAATCCACTGAAACCAGAGTATGCGCGTTTCGGAAGTTTTGATGCCGTGGCAGAGAACAACCGTGAGCAACTCAAGGCCCTCATAGAGGAACTTGCGAGCAAAGAGAACGAAAACGGCACTGTGGCACAGAAGATAGGAGACCTCTACAACATGATGATGGACTCAGTGCGCATGAATGAAGACGGAGTGGAACCAATCCGAGCAGACTTGCAGAAGATAGAAGACCTGGAAGACAGAGTGGAACTCATCTCGCTGTTCATCAAGAATGATGCCGAGGGCAATGGGTTTATCTTCGGAGCCGGAATCGGAGCAGATATGATGAATTCGACGATGAATCTGGTGAGTGTAGGTCAGGGAGGACTCACCCTGGGTAACAAAGACTACTACACCAAGCAAGACGAAGCTACGGTGAAGATACGGGAAGCATTCAAGGTACACATCGTGAACATGTTTAAGCTCATAGGTGATGAAGAAGAGGTTGCAAAGCGAAAGATGGAGAGTGTGATGGCGATAGAAAACAAGGTGGCAGAGAAGAACAAGACACGTGTGGAACTCCGCGATCCGGCAACAAACTATCACAAGATGTCGTATCAGGAGTTGAAGAACGACTTTGCAGGTTTTCCTTGGGACGAATACTGGGCTGCAAACTACATCACAGATCTCGACAGCGTGGACGTAGGTCAGCCAGAGGCAATAAAGAACGATATCGATATACTGAACAATGTGGAAGTACGTCAGTTGAAAGACTGGATGGAGTGGAAACTCCTGAACAGCAACAGCGACGTACTCGGCGACGAAGTATATGCTGAGAGTTTTGACTTCTTTGGTAAAACCATGTCGGGCAAAAAGGAAATGCAACCACGTTGGAAGCGTGCCGTGGCAGCAGTCAATGGTACACTGGGCGAAGCTGTAGGTGAGATGTATGTGGAGAAATATTTCCCTCAGGAGAACAAGGAACGCATGCTACAGTTGGTGAAGAACCTGCAGACAGCCCTTGGTGAGCGTATAGATCAGCAGGAATGGATGAGCGACAGCACCAAGGCATTGGCAAAGGAAAAGCTCGCTGCGTTCTATGTGAAGATTGGCTATCCAGACAAGTGGAAGGACTACAGCAAACTCACCATAGATTCATCGCTCACACTCTATGAGCAAAGCAAGCAGATAGCAAAGTGGGCAATGGAGAAAGAAGTGGAAGACAAGTACAAGAAGCCAGTTGACAGAGACGAGTGGTTTATGACTCCACAGACCGTGAATGCATACTACAACCCTACCACCAACGAAATATGTTTCCCTGCAGGTATACTGCAGTACCCATTCTTCGACATGAGTGCCGACGACGCCTTCAACTACGGAGCCATCGGTGTGGTTATTGGCCATGAGATGACCCACGGATTTGACGACCAGGGAAGTCAGTTCGACAAGGACGGTAACTTCAACAACTGGTGGACCGAGAGCGACAAGGCCAAATTCAAGGAGAAGACCCAGGCCATGGTAGATTTCTTCGACAAGATAGAAGTGTTGCCAGGACTCTTTGCAAACGGGTCGCTTACTCAGGGTGAGAACATCGCCGATCACGGTGGTCTGAAGATTGCATATCTGGCATTTAAGAATGCTACAAAAGACAATCCACTGCCAGAGAAAGAAGGATTTACTCCAGAACAGCGTTTCTTCCTGGCATATGCCAATGTATGGGCACAGAATATTACCGAAGAGAACATGCGCCAACTCACGACCACAGACCCTCATTCGCTCGGCGAATGGCGTGTGAACGGAGCCCTGCCACAGATTGATGCATGGTATGAAGCATTCGGAATCACGGAAAATGATCCGATGTACATTCCTAAGGAAAAGCGAGTAAACGTTTGGTAGGCCTAGAACTTTTAGCTCCGGCCAAGACCGCCGACATTGGCATCGAGGCAATACGCCACGGTGCCGATGCGGTGTATATAGGAGCACCCCGCTTCGGAGCCAGGGCAGCAGCAGGAAACTGCGTTGATGATATCGCCAGACTGGTGGGATATGCACATCAGTTTGGTGCAAAGGTCTATGTGACAGTAAACACCCTGCTGAAAGACGAGGAACTCACCGAGGCAGAAGCTCTTCTTAAAGAACTCGACGCCATTCATGTCGATGCCATCATTGTTCAAGATCCAAAGGTACTATCTCTAACCTCTAACCTCTCATCTCTAACCTTACGAAAGCACGCAAGTACCCAGATGGACAATCGTACTCCCGAGCAGGTGAGGGCACTCGTGGAAGCTGGATTTGAGCAGGTGGTACTTGCACGCGAACTGACCATTGATCAGATAAGGGAAATCCACGAGCAGGTGCCAGAGGCCCGGCTGGAGGTATTTGTTCATGGAGCCCTGTGTGTGTGCTACAGTGGCCGATGCTTTGCCAGTGAGGTATGCTTTGGCCGCAGTGCCAATCGCGGCGAATGTGCCCAGATGTGCAGAATGGAATATGAACTCCTCGGCGTAGAAGACACCCCACACAATCGTCCCTTGAACTCCACTTGTAAGAAACTCCTCTGGAGAGATAAATCTCTCTTCGTCGCAAGCAGAAGCACATTCAGTGCTTCATGCCCCCTTGAACTCCACTTGGACTCCCCTTCCAAGAAACACTATCTCTCCCTCAAGGACCTCTGTCTGATTGACCATCTTGAGGAACTCATAGATGCCGGAGCGGTGTCGTTCAAGATAGAGGGACGGCTGAAGGACATGTCGTATGTGAAGAATGTCACGGCGGCATACAATGAAGCCCTGAACCACATTGTGGCCAAGCATCCAGAACGATACCACAGGGCATCGCGAGGAAGGGTGGATTTGAAGTTCAAGCCCGATGTGAGGAAGAGCTTTAACAGAGGTTTTACCACCTATTTCCTGCATGGGAGACAACCAGATATATGGTCGTTCGACACTCCAAAAGCGATGGGAGAACCCGTAGGACGGGTGAAAGACATGGATAGAAAGTCGTTTGCCGTAGCAGGACTTGCGAGGTTTGCCAACGGCGATGGACTGTGTTTTATCAATGGTGAAGGAGAACTGCAAGGGTTTCGCATAAACAAAGTGGTGGAAGGACATTTGTATCCACTCGACATGCCAAAAGACCTGTGCAAGGGAACACCCCTGTACAGAAACTACGACAAAGCCTTTGATGACATCCTGCAAGGCGAGAGTGCCGATAGGTATGTGGAGGTAGATGTGAAGATGACGGAAACTGTAGAAGGTTTCAGTTTGAAGATGTCAGATGACTATGGCACAGAGACTGTGGTGGATGTGCAATGTGAGAAGGAATTGGCAAGGAGTCATCAGAGTGAGAATATACGTCGTCAGTTAAGCCGGTTGGGAGGCACAAACCTGAGATTGCGCACACTCACGCTGGACTACGACAAAAACTGGTTTATCCCATCGTCGCTCCTCAGCCAATGGCGACGCATGCTTGTTACGGAGTTTAGTAGTGCAGAGTGCAGGGTGCAGGGTGCAGATTTGGAAGCACCAGCACCACATTCATCCCTTGAACTCCCCTTGAACTCCCCTTCAACTCCGTTTGAACTCCCTTTCAAAGAACTCATGACCTGCAAGCACTGTCTCAAATATGCCCTCGGACTCTGTGGCAAGCCTACACCACCGCTGGGACTGCGCCTGGCCAATGGCATGGAGTTTGCCCTGGAGTTCGACTGCCGCCGATGCGAGATGTTGGTTAGAGGGTTAGATGGTTAGGTGGTTACAAGTTTAGGGATTTCCCTACTGAGGTTTAGGGAAAATACCCTTGCGGGAGTGAAAAAAATGTTGTAACTTTGCAGTGCAATTCAGAAAAAATAACTCTAAAAAAGAAAGGAGACAAGTTATGAAGAAGTTTATCGTATTTTTGGTTTTCAGCGTTTTCAGCGTTTTCAGCGTAAGCAATGCTTCTGCTCAAGACGACATGTATTTTGCATCGTCGAAGAAGAGCAGCAAGTCTGCAACTTCGTCGAAGAAATCGTATAGTTTTTCATCGCCAGAGACAGTGGTGTACAACACCAATGCCAGAAGTGATGATGAATACAACCGCCGCAGTGTGGTGACAGATGTAGAAGACGATGATGAAACAATATACAATGAGGTGGAGATAGACGATCCGGAAGAAGACTACAAGTATTCGAGGAGAATACTGAAGTATCACAGTCCAAGTCTGGTACTGGTGGCAAGTCCATATTACTGGGACCTGGTGTATGGATGCGGAGTGTATGACTATCTTTACGACCCATTCTATTGCGATCCATTCTTTTGGAGCTATGGCTGGAGATTTGGCTATGCATGGGGTCCATGGTCCAGTTGGTATGGTCCAATGTGGGGATGGCATCATCCACACCACTGGGACTACTGGGGACATGGTCCAGGTTGGATAGGTCCTGGTCATCACCATTTCGATTTCAGACATAATGGAGGAGAATACGGCAGAGGCGGTGTGATGCGCTCTTCGATAGCAGGTAACCGCTATGGAGGAATGAACACAGGAGTAAGGACCAATGCTATGGCAACCAGCAGGACAAGTACTATGGGTACGAGTCGCAGCAGCGCCATCACAGGAGGCAGAAACGGAGCCTTGAGTGCAAGCGGGGTTCAGTCGAGAACAGCAGCAGGCAACGGTACATCGCGTTCACGCTACAGCATAGGTGGCAGAGGCGAAGGCACGAGCAGCGGCAGCAGTTATTCTCGTCCAAGCAGCAGCAGATACGGTGGAGCAGTGAGCAACAACGGAACTGTAACAGCCGGCAGAGCAAGCGGAACAACCGTTGACCGTACGAGCGGAAGCCGCAGCAATGGAGTGGGCAGTACAACGAGTCGCAGCAATGGTGTGAGCACATCAACTAATCGCGGCAGTGTAAATACAGGCCGTGCTGGAAACACAAATACAGTTACACGCAGCAACGGAGTGAGCACAAGCCGCAGCACGACTACAAGCCGCAACAGTGATGTAAGCACAAGCCGCAGCACAACTACAAGTCGCAGCAGTGGTGTAAGTACAAGCAACAGTCGCAGCAGTGGCAGCAGTTTTGGTGGAAGTTTCGGCGGCAGCAGCAGAAGCAGTGGCGGTAGCTTTGGTGGTGGCGGTGGCAGCAGCCGTGGCGGCGGCGGTGGCCGAAGATAGAAGTTCAAGAGGTTCAAGAGGTTCAAAGAGTTCAAGAAGTTCAAGAGGTTCAAGAAGTTTAACAGGTTTAAAAAAGTTTATGATTATGAAAAGGATATATAAAGTTTTCAGCGTTTTCAGCATTTTCAGTGTTTTCAGCGTGAGCGCAGCTCTCTCTCAGACTGCATACGATGCAGAGAGATTTGCAACAACAGACCTGAACGGTACAGCCAGATATGTAGGTATGGGTGGAGCAATGGGTGCTCTGGGAGGTGATATGACCACCATGACAACCAACCCGGCAGGTACGGCTATGATGTCGAGAGGTGATATTTCGTTCACCATGAGTGGACTGTTTGGCGGAACAAAAGGCGTGTTGGGCAGAGACCGTGGCAGGGCATCGATAGATCAGGCCGGAGTGGTGATACCTTTTGCTATTGACGAAGGTTCGCTGAGGAACATTACATTGGGTATTAACTTCAATAAGAACAAGAATTTCTTCGGCAATCAGGACACAGAGATTGCGAACCTTGGCCAAGTGTTCTCGCAGACCTGGCAGTTGGCCGACATGGCAAATGGTTGTACAGGACTTGCCGATGACCAATGGGGCATCCTGCCTTATGCAGCTACGGAAGAACCAAGCATATTGGGGTATGACCAAATCCAAGGACATTATGGCTATGGAGCCGAAGCAGCACACTATCAGCGCAACAGTTACGGAGGACAGTCGGAAGTGGACCTGAACATGGGCTTCAATATCAGCAACCAGATATTCCTCGGCTTTACACTCGGCATACACGACATGGACTATCACCGCAACTCCATGTATGAAGAACTAGGCGTGGATGACAACTTCTTTGACTTTACCAGTTACTATCGCACCTATGGCGATGGAGTGGACGTGAAACTCGGAGCCATATTCCGTCCAATCGCATCCTCACCATTCAGGTTCGGAGTGAGCATACACACACCTACATGGTATCGCCTAACCGACTATAATGGTACGGAACTCTACTACAACGACCAGTATGTCTATAGAGAAGATGCAGCAGACTTCAAATACAGATATCGCACACCTTGGAAGTTTGGACTCAGTGTGGGCCATACGATAGGAGATTATTTTGCCATCGGTGCAGAATACGAACTTGCGGATCTCTCCTCTTGTAAGTATAATACAGAGACTGACTTCGAAATGAACAACGACAGCTATTTTGCAGAGCAGAACTGGTTTATCAAGAACAACCTGCAGACTCAGCATACATTTAAGGTAGGTATGGAGGTGAAACCTGCTGACAACTTCAGCATACGCTGCGGATACAACTATGTGTCAGCTCCTACGAAGGCCGATGCATATCACACCTTGTCGCCTACTTCGATGCTTACAGATACTGATTACACCAACTGGAAGACCACAAACCGTTTGACCCTGGGTTTGGGATTCAAGTTTAAAGGAGGCTATTTTGATCTGGCCTACCAGTATTCTACACAAAAAGGTGATTTCTATGCGTTCAATGATTCTTATACAGAAAACGGCATGACATATAGTCTTGCACCTACTGAAATCGAAAACAACCGCAGTCAGGTTATGGCGACCCTCGGTTTCAGATTCTGATTTCTCGTTCTCGTCGAGTTCTCGTCGTAGCGACGAGAGAGCGACGAGAACCTAACGAAGAAGTGACGGACTACCAACGCAACATTGACGAAGTATAGGCGGTGTCAGGGTTTGGCGACTACGGAAACACTGGCTTTTGGACTTGCATAGATGTCTTTTGCTTCGTAGGAGCCAGTGTATGAGATATTACCGCCGCCAGTGGCGTTGATGGACAGAGTGTGGGTGCTGCCTGTAAGGGAGATATCGCTGTCCACGATGTCGTCAACGAGAAGTTGTCCGCCTACATTTACATTTGCACAAAGTGTTCCTGAGTGTGAAGAGATGATGTCTATATTCTTCCTACTTTCCACATAATCAAACGAGGTGGTGGATGCGCTGTTGATGTCGAAACGCATGCTGTTGCAGTAAACGGAATCGAAGCAGAGGGTGCCATCTCCCAAGGTACCTACTTGCAAGTCATCGGCGTGTATGCTGCCTTTGCACACGAGGCGGCCTGCACCGCAGTGGGCGAGTATGCGCAAGCGGGGACAGGAGATGAGGAGGCGGACCGATTCGCGTGCTGCGTGGAAGACATGGGTGTCGTAGTTGCGTTCTGTACCGAGGCTGGTCACCAAAACACCGCAGTCCACAGACGCTTTCAGCGATGGGTAGAGTTCTTCGGGACCGACATATACAATGTTGCATGGTCCTTCGGTAACTTCAACACGGCAACTGCTCATATTTGTGATACATGAGAAATCTCCCGAGAAGGGCACGTTCTTGGTGACGAATGCGGTTGTGTCAACGGCTGCGGAGTCGCTGGATGTGGCTGTGACGGGTGAAACAGAGGCGTTTCTGCAACTTTGGAGTGTCACGGCAAGGGCAAATAACGTGTAGCAAAAATGTTTCATTTCGTAAATTTTCTTAAAATCGCAGTACAAAGTTACAAAATATTTTGTATTTATACAAAAAAATCGTATATTTGCAGTATGAAAAAATTTATTTTCTTCGTATGCCTTGTGTTTTTTGTAGGCAGGGCATCTTCTCAGACCTGGACCCTGCAGGAATGTGTGGGCTATGCGCTGGAAAATAATATCCAGCTGAAGCAATCGCGCATCAGTGCAGAGGAAAGCCGTGAGAGTCTGCAGCAGAGTAAGGCTGCATTGCTGCCATCGCTGTCAGCGAGTACGAACCAGAATGTGTCGTGGCGCCCATGGAGCCAATCGACAGTGAATCTGGCCAGCGGTACGCTGACGAGTACCAAATCCACTGTGAACTACAATGGTACATATGGCGTGAGTGCCAATGTGACAGTGTGGAACGGTGGGAAAAACACCAAGACTGTGAAGCAGAACAAACTGCAGACAGAGATCAGCGAACTGAGTACCGGTCAGCAGGAGAACAGTATCATAGAGCAGATAGCACTGCTGTATATAGAGATATTGTTCCAGCGCGAGGCAGTGAAGGTGAATGAGGAAGTCGTGAACTCATCGGCAATTGCCTATAACAGAGGCAAGGAGATGTATGAAGTGGGGAGCATATCGAAGTCGGACTTCGTGCAACTCGAATCGCAGATGGCTCAGGACAACTACAGCCTGATTACATCGCGCACCCAGTTGGACAACTACAAGTTTCAGTTGAAACAACTGCTGGAGATTACAGGAAATGATGATTTTGATGTTGCGGCAGAAGACGTGACAAGTGACAAGGTGCTGGCAGTGATCCCGAATAAGGACGATGTGTATAATGCTGCTGTCGAATTGAGACCGGAAATACAGAGTGGAAGACTCAGCGTGAAGTCGAACGAACTGGGTATAGACATTGCCAAGGCGGGATATATGCCTCAGGTGAGTCTGAACGCAGGGATAAATACCAGCAACGCCAGCGGAATGACCGATGCCGTGGGCACACAGTTGAAGACCAATGTGAGCAATTCGCTCGGGATGTCGATATCGGTACCTATATTTGACCAGCGCCAGAACAAGACCGCAGTGGCAAAGGCAAAGTTGCAGCATATGAACAGTCAGCTTTCGCTTCAGCAGGCAGAGAAAGATCTCTATAAGTCGATAGAGAACTACTGGCTCGACGCCACCAACTGTCAGCAGCAGTATATCTATTCAGAAAGCAGCGTGAAGAGCAACAGAGAGAGTTATCAGCTGCTTACGGAGAAATTCCAGCTGGGACTTGTGAACATAGTGGAACTGAACAATGGCAAGACCAATATGCTTCAGGCTGAACAGCAGTATCTGGAGGCAAAATACAGAACACTGTATAACATAGCAATGCTTAATTTTTATCAAGGAAAATCATTAGAGTTATGAAAAAGAAGAATAACATTTTCGTGGTTTCCATGGTCTCCATGGCTGCCATGGTACTTTTTTCCTGTGGAGAACCACAGGGCGTGGTTTACAGAACCGCTAAGGTTGAAGTACAAGACGTGACAACCAGTATCACTGCCACGGGAACCATCGAACCGGTGACAAAGGTGGAAGTGGGTACGCAGGTGAGTGGTATTATTGACAAGATCTATGTAGACTACAACAGCGTGGTACACAAGGGCGATGTGATAGCAGAACTCGACAAGACAAACCTGCTGAGCGAACTCGAATCGGCCAAGAGCAGTCTTTCTTCAGCAGAGAGCAATTACCAAAGTACGGTGGCCACACTCAACTATCAGAAAGCCAACTTCCAGCGTTATCAGACCCTTTACAATAAGGGCCTCGTGAGTGCTGATGAATATGAGAGTGCCAGGATGAACTATGACAATGCCCGTCTGTCGGCAGAGCAGGCTCACAGACAGATAGACGTACAGCGTCAGAATGTGCAGAAGGCACAGACCAATCTGGGGTATGCTACGATCATGGCCCCGATAGACGGAGTGGTGCTCAGTAAGGAAGTGGAAGAAGGACAGACCGTGGCAAGTGCCATGACAACACCTACGCTCTTCATTATTGCACAGGACCTGACAGATATGCGCGTGATTGCCGACATAGACGAGGCAGACATAGGAGGAGTGAAGGAGGGACAGAGAGTGAGCTTTACGGTTGACGCATTCCCAGACGACGTGTTCGAAGGTAGTGTGACACAGGTACGTCAGCAAGCCACTACGGAGAGCAATGTGGTGACTTATGAGGTTGTGATTTCTGCTCCTAACGATGAACTGAAACTGAAGCCGGGACTTACGGCAAATGTAACTATATTCACAATGGAGAAGACCGGTGTGCTTGCAGTGCCGAACAAAGCGTTGAGATTCACGCCAAACGAAGCTGTTATGACTCCGGATCAGTCTGTGGAAGACTGTGAAGGAACATCGAAGGTATGGACAAAGGAAGGCAACGTATTCAAGGCCCATGCCGTAACCATCGGGGATACAAACGGGACTGTAACAGAAATAGTCAGTGGCGTGAAAGAAGGCGCAGACGTGATAACTGAATTTGATGTGTCACAACTGAGCACTGATACAGAAGAGGGAGAAAGTACCTCAAACCCATTCATGCCAGGACCTCCGGGAAAGAAGAAAAATGGAAAATAAAGTTGTTATAGAATTAGACAATGTGAGGCGTGACTTCAAGGTAGGAAATGAAGTGGTCCACGCCTTGAGGGGAGTCTCGTTTAATATTCATGAAGGCGAATTCGTGACTATTATGGGAACCTCTGGCTCGGGAAAGAGTACGCTGCTCAACCAACTCGGCTGTCTGGACACACCCACAAGCGGGGAGTACTATCTGGATGGCATATCGGTGCGCAAGATGTCGAAAAACCAGCGAGCACAGCTCAGAAACCGCAAGATAGGATTTGTGTTTCAGAACTATAACCTGCTGGCCAAGACTACGGCGGTGGAGAACGTAGAACTGCCACTGATGTATAATAAAACTTACAGTGCCAAACAACGCCGCAAGGCTGCTGTTGATGCACTGATAGCCGTGGGGCTTGGTGACAGACTTGAGCACAAGAGTAACCAGATGTCGGGAGGACAGATGCAGCGTGTGGCCATTGCCAGGGCATTGGTAAACAACCCAGCAGTGATACTGGCCGACGAGGCGACGGGAAATCTTGATACAAGGACATCGTTCGAAATGCTGGTGCTCTTCCAGAAACTTCATGCAGAAGGACGTACCATTATTTTTGTCACTCACAATCCGGATATTGCACGTTACAGCAGCAGGAATATATTGCTCCGTGACGGCAAGATACGCGAAGATGTATTGAACCAGAATATAGAATCGGCCGCAGAAGCATTGGCCCTGTTGCCATCAAACACTGAAGACTGATGAGCATCATAAACCTTTTTAAAGTAGCATTGACAGCCATCGTAAGCAACGCATTCCGTTCGTTTCTCTCAACGCTCGGAATCATCATAGGCGTGGCAGCAGTTATAATAATGATGGCTATAGGCCAGGGTTCGAAGGAGAGCATACGCCAGAATATATCTCAGATGGGTACGAACATAATCAGCATCCATCCCGGAGCGGACATGCGGGGCGGTGTGCGCCTTGATCCTTCTGCAATGCAGACCCTGAAGAAAGAAGACTACGAAGCCATCATGGAACAAAAGAAGTTTGTGACATATGTGTCTCCGGAAGTTACAGCCTCGGGGCAGTGCATATATGGAAACAACAACACCTCGACCAGTGTGTATGGTGAGAGTACGGAATATCTTGATATAAAGCAGTGGGAGGTGGTAAACGGTGAATGTTTCACTGATGAAGACATCAGGAAAAGTGCCAAGGTGTGTGTCATAGGCAAGACTGTTCAAGATGAACTCTTTGGTGAGGATGCCGATCCTGTAGGCAAGACTGTCAGGTTTAAGTCAATACCATTCCGAGTTATTGGAGTGCTGAAGAGCAAGGGCTACAACTCTTTCGGCATGGACCAGGACAACCTGATGATTGTGCCATACACCACGGTGATGAAACGAATCAGCGCCCAGACCTACTACAGCAGCATTCAGTGTTCGGCCATCAGTGAGGAACTCAGCGATGAAGCGATAGCAGAACTCGAGCAGATACTCCGCACGACTCATAAGATAAAAGACGACAGCGGCGACAGCGACGACTTCCAGATACGTTCCCAGGCTGAGATGATGGAGACTATGTCGAGTACTATGGATACCGTCACCATAATTCTTGTGGTTGCGGCTGGCTTCTCGTTACTTGTCGCAGGTATCGGCATTATGAACATAATGCTTGTATCGGTAACTGAACGAACAAAGGAAATTGGTCTGCGAATGTCGGTTGGAGCCAGGGGTAGGGATATCAGCAATCAGTTCTTGATTGAATCGGTGCTTATTGCCCTTACTGGTGGAATACTTGGTGTGTTTGTGGGGTGGCTGGGGACATTGGCCTGTGGACTGTTCAGTCTGCCTGCAACCATACCGGCATGGAGTGTGTTTGTGAGCTTTGCCGTATGTACGGTGATAGGTGTTGGCTTCGGATATTTCCCTGCGAAGAAGGCTGCAGCAATGGATCCTATCGAAGCAATCAGATACGAGTAGTTGAAGGGGAGTTGAAGGGGAGTTCAAGGGGAGTTGAAGGGGAGTTCAAAGGGAGTTCAAGGGGAGCTCAAAGGGAGCTCAAATGGAGTTCAAAGGGACGAAAGATGGCATATGAGTGGAAATAAATGAAAAAATAAAAATTTACATTGTACATGTCCAAATTGTAAAAATATGAAACATAATTACATTACGGTGGCATACAAACTTTATGTCACAGATGAGGCAGAAGATATCCACGAGGACCTCGTGGAAGAGTGTAACGAGGAACATCCTTTCTTGTTTATATCGGGACTGGGATGTGTGCTTCCGGCGTTTGAAAAAGAAATTGACCCACTCAGTGAAGGTGATAAATTCGATTTTGTCATTCCTTGTGATGAGGCCTACGGAGAATTCGATCCACAGTTGATGTTCGATGTGCCAAAGTCTACTTTCGAAATTGACGGAAAATTTGATGCGGAGCATATCTTCGAAGGTGCTGTAGTGCCACTTCAGTCGGCAGATGGTCACAGATTTAATGGTGTGATAATTGAAATCAAAGAGAATGATGTTACCATTGATCTCAATCACCCACGCGCAGGAGAAGACTTGCATTTTGTCGGAACAGTGGTAACCCACCGCGAGGCAACGGAAGACGAAATCGGAGGTATGCAGGCCATGTTGTCTCACGAAGGCGGCTGTGGCTGCGGATGCGACTGCGGCAGCTGTCATGATGGCTGCGACTGTGAGCATGAGCATCATCACGATGGCTGTGGCTGTGGGCATTGCCATTAGTCGAGCAAGATCGAAGTCAGGGGTTATAAGTTAGGAGTTTTGAATACATTTGGAAATATATTTCGGTTGACGACTTTTGGAGAAAGTCATGGTCCGGTGGTAGGTGGTGTTATTGACGGAATGCCTCCGATGGTGGATATAGACATGGACTTCATCCAGAGAGAGGTTGACAGACGACGCCCAGGACAGGGCATTGGGACTACCCAGCGTCATGAAGACGACAGGGTAGAGGTGCTCTCGGGTGTGTTTGAAGGTAAGAGTACAGGACATCCTATAGCTTTCGTTATAAGGAACAACGATGTCAGGAGCGGAGACTATGAAGCCTTGAAGGATGTATTTCGCACGGGTCATGCTGATGCCACTTACCAACAGAAATATGGCATACGCGACTATCGTGGAGGTGGTCGGGCTTCTGCCAGGGAGACTGTGTGCCGTGTTGTAGGTGGTGCTTTTGCAAAACTGGTGCTCCGTCAGCATGGAATAGAAATCAGTGCAGAGGTAGAGAACGAAGAGTTGCTTCGGCAGCGTATTGCTGAAGCTCAGAGAGATGGAGATACGGTGGGTGGCGTGATACGTTGTGTGGTCAGACATTGCCCCGCAGGGTTGGGAGAACCTATCTATGGAAAACTCCATGCTGCACTTGGAGCAGCGATGCTCAGTATCAATGCCGTGAAGGGGTTTGAATATGGAGAAGGTTTCCGCGCTGCAGAGATGCGCGGTTCGGAGCATAACAAGGCCGACCAGGGAGGAATACTTGGTGGTATAAGCAATGGTGATGACATAACAATGCGCATAGCCTTCAAACCTATCGCCACGCTGATGAAGGAAGTGAAGGGCAGGCACGATGTATGTCCTGTGCCACGTGCGGTACCAATAGTAGAGGCAATGGCAGCTATGGTGATATTAGATTATATGAAATATGAGTGTAAATAGAGTAACACTGGTAGGCCATGTGGGCGTTGAACCCGACATCAGATATCTTGAAACTGGTGTGTGTGTGGCACAGGTGAGGCTGGCTACCACGGAGCGTGCTTATACACTGCAGAATGGAACTCAAGTGCCAGAACGCACAGAGTGGCATACGGTGATATTCTGGGGTAAGCAGGGAGAGATTGTGGAATCGTATGTTCACAAGGGAGACAAACTCTTTGTGGAAGGCAAACTTCAGTATCGCAGTTATGATGACAAGCAAGGCATACATCGAACTGTGGTAGAGATAATGGCAAATACGTTGGAGTTGCTGTCACATAAAGGTGTCCAAGGCAACCAAGAAGTTTGATAAGGATTTTAGGAATTATGAATAAGGTTTTCATTGCTGGTCCGTGTGTCATTGAGACAATGGATGTGTTGGAAGCAGTGGCACGGGAGTTGGTACGTATCAACTCTGCACATGGTATTGACATAATTTTCAAAGCTTCGTTTGATAAGGCCAATCGTACTTCTATTTCCAGTTTTCGTGGTCCAGGTATGGAAAAGGGATTGCAGATGCTCGGAGATATAAAGTCAAAATACGGACTTAGGATACTTACCGACATCCATGAAAGCAGTCAGGCCCAGAGAGTGGGAGAAGTGGCGGATGTGTTGCAGATTCCTGCATTCCTGTGCCGCCAGACGGATTTGCTTGTTGCAGCTGCAAAAACAGGGAAGGTGGTAAATATAAAGAAAGCGCAGTTCCTCAGTGGCGAGGACATGCAGTATCCGGTGCAGAAAGTACGTGAGTCGGGAAATAAAAACGTATGGCTGACGGAACGTGGAAATATCTATGGATACAATAATCTTGTCGTAGATTTTCGCAATCTGCCTTTGATGAAGCAATATACCGATACCGTGATAATGGATTGTACACATAGTGTACAGCGCCCGGGTGCTGCTGGAGGGAAAACTGGTGGTAACAGGGAATTCATCCCTTCCATGGCATTGGCTGCAAAGGCATTTGGCGCAAACGGATATTTTTTCGAAGTACACCCACGTCCAGATGAGGCATTGAGCGATGCTCCTAATACACTTGCATTGTCTGATTTGGAACAGTTAATAGTTGAATTATGCAAATAAAACAGATAGCAGAACAATGCCTGCGAGATGAGTCGAACGCTGTACTGGCACTTATATCGCAACTTGATGACAATTTCGAGGCTGCAGTGAGACTGCTCTTTGCTTGCAAGGGACATGTCATTGTTTCAGGTGTGGGCAAGTCGGGCCACGTGGGTCAGAAGATAGCTGCCACTATGGCAAGTACGGGAACCCCGGCCTTTTATATCAATCCTCTCGATGCCCTTCATGGCGACTTGGGAATGGTGACGGAAAACGATGTGGCATTGTTGATTTCCAACTCTGGTTCATCAGATGAGATACTGCGAATTGTATCAGCTCTGGAGGAACAGCACATCCCTATTATATCTATCACGGGCCATAGCGACAGTATCCTGGCAAAGCATTCCAACTATCACATTTTGGTATCTGTGGACCACGAGGCTTGTCCACTCAATCTGGCACCTACGTCTTCTACAACGGCTGTTTTGGCAATGGGCGATGCAATGGCTTGTGCATTGATGGAATTGCGTGACTTTAAGTCCAATGACTTTGCACGCTTTCACCCGGCAGGGTCGCTTGGTAAGCGACTTGTTACCAGGGTCAAGGACGTGATGTACAAGGATAATCTGCCAATATTTGCTCCTGATGTTAAGATGATTGACGCCATAGTGGAAATCAGCCGCCATCAGCTTGGAGTCGGGGTAGTTATGGATGGTGGAAAACTTCTGGGTCTCATTACCGACGGAGATATTCGCCGTGCTGTAGAAAACCGCAAGCGTGATGTCTTTGATGTCACAGTGGCTGAAGCGATGACAAAGAACCCAAAAACCATCGGTCCGGATGCTCGTTTGGCAGAGGTGCAGGAGATATTCCAGCGCTACCTTATCCGCAATATGCCTGTGGTTGATAAAGATGGCAGGTTTGTGGGGTTGATTGATAACTTTGCTGTAAATGGTTAACTAATTAAAACTAGAAATATGAAAATTCTTGTTACTGGTGGTGCTGGATTTATTGGCTCACACACACTTATTGAACTCGATGCTGCGGGCTATGACACCGTGGTTGTTGACAACCTCTGTAATTCTTCTGAGGAATCTCTCCGACGTGTGGGAAAGATTATCGGAAAGGAAATACCATTCTACAAGGTGGATATCAGAGACCGCGAAGGACTTACCAAGGTTATGGAAAAGGAACATTGTGAGGCATGTATTCATTTTGCCGGTCTCAAGGCTGTAGGCGAGAGCGTGGCAAAACCATATGAATATTTCGACAACAATATCAGTGGTACGCTTACGCTCATTGATGTGCTTCGCAAGAATGGTTGCAAGAATATTATCTTCTCGTCGTCTGCTACTGTATATGGCGATCCTGCACAGATTCCTATTACAGAAGAATGTCCAAAAGGCAAGTGTACGAATCCTTACGGAGAAACCAAATCAATGCTCGAGGATATCTTTATTGATATCCAGAAGGCCGATCCTGCATGGAACGTTGTACTGCTACGCTACTTCAATCCAATAGGTGCGCACAAGAGTGGTACAATAGGCGAGAATCCTAATGGCATTCCAAACAACTTGATGCCATATATCACTCAGGTGGCTGTTGGCAAACGCCAGGAACTTGGAGTCTTTGGCAACGACTATGACACGCACGATGGTACGGGAGTACGCGACTATATCCATGTTGTTGACTTGGCCAAAGGACATGTGTGTGCCCTCGAAGCGATAAAGAAACAGTGTGGATTGGCAGTTTACAATCTTGGTACGGGACAAGGCTATTCAGTGCTTGATGTGGTCAATGCGTTTATCAAGGTCAATGGCGTTGATGTGCCTTATTCTATCAAGCCACGTCGTCCTGGAGATATTGCAACGTGCTACAGCAATCCTGCAAAGGCCGAGAGAGAACTGGGGTGGAAAGCTCAGTATGGCATTGAAGAAATGTGCCGTGACTCTTGGAATTTCCAGAAGAATAATCCTGAGGGATATTAGACCGAATTGCAGGTATGCTGCATTGCTAAAAAAGTTGCATCGTGAAAATAATCTGAAACATATATGGAAACTAACTCGGAGAAAAAGCGTGGCATAGGCAAGGGCTTAGGTTGCCTATGGGGCTGTGTGCTGATGATTTTTTTGGTTGGCGGCGTAGGTGTGTGGTTCGTGAGAGAAGGTATAATAGGCAATATGCCGGACTTGTCGGATTTACAGAATCCAATCAGCAAATCTGCATCCAGGCTGTATACTGATGACGGTGTGTTGATGGGTACGTGGAGCTATGCACGCGAAAACCGTGTGATGGTGCCATACGATTCTATACCTCAGAACATGGTCAATGCCTTGGTGGCAGTAGAGGACGAGCGTTTCTATGAGCATTCGGGCATAGACTACCGTGCTCTTGGCCGTGCTATTGTCAAGACATTGATTGGTGGTGACAAGAGTGCAGGTGGAGGGTCTACCATTACTCAGCAGTTGGCAAAGCAGCTGTATACAGATGTGGAACACGACTTTGTGAAGCGAATGATGCAGAAACCGCTGGAATGGTACATTGCCGTTGAACTTGAAAAATACTACACCAAGGAGGAGATTATAGCGATGTATCTGAATTATTTCGACTTCATAAACAATGCAGTTGGAGTAAGGAACGCTGCACTGACATATTTTGGCAAGGCAGTCTATGATCTTTCGCTTCCGGAGTGTGCTACGCTCGTGGGGATGTGCAAGAACCCGTCGTATTTCAATCCTATGCGCTTCCCGGAAAGGAGCAAGGGTCGTCGTGATCTGATACTCGCAAAGATGGCGGAGCAGGGATATATTACTGAAGAAGAATGTAGCGAAGCACAGCAATCGCCACTTGATGTGAGCAGATTCCATGTAACGAGTCATACCGATGGCATAGCACCATATTTCAGGGAACATCTTCGTCAGATAATGATGGCAGGGCGTCCGGAACGTGAGGATTATGCTAGTTGGCAGTCACAGAAATATTACGACGACTCATTGGCATGGGAGACGGATCCGCTGTATGGCTGGTGTAATAAAAATACCAAGAAGGACGGCAGTTACTACAATATCTACACCGATGGACTTAAAATCTTTACCACTATCGACAGCCGTATGCAGAAAATGGCCGAGGAGGCCCTCCATAAGCATGTGGCGCAGTATCTGCAACCAGCATTCGACGGAGTGGTAAAGGGCAGGAGAAATGGCCCGTATATGTCTCTTTCCGCGGCACAGGTCGACAAACTTCTCCTACGCGAAATGCGTCGTAGTGAGCGGTGGAGAGTTCTTAAGGAAGCCGGGTGGGAAGAAGATGAGATTATCAATAATTTCAACACACCTACGGAGATGAGCCTGTTCAGCTACAAGGGTGAATACGAGACTAAGATGACACCGAGGGATTCCATAATGTACTATAAGGCGTTTCTGAGGTGTGCCACGATGGCCATGAATCCACATAATGGTTATGTCAGAGCCTATGTCCCAGGACTGGACTTCAAGCATTTCCAATACGACAATTGCCTTGGAGGAGGCCGCCGCCAGGTGGGTTCAACGATGAAGCCGATGCTTTATTCTCTTGCCATGATGAACGACTATACCCCTTGCGACATGGCACCTATAACCCAGCAAGTGTTTGGCGATTGGCGTCCAAGAGGTGGGGTCGGCAGTGGTTCGCTGCCTTTGAGAACAGCTTTGGCAACATCCAACAACCAGGCCAGCGCATGGCTGATGAGCAAGCTCAATCCATATAACTTGGTTAAGCTCCTTCACGAGATGGGCATAGGCACCCAAGAAATAGAACCAACCCTAGCTCTTTGCCTGGGTCCATGCGACATCAGCGTTGGCGAGATGTGCAGTGCTTATACCACATTTGCCAATCAGGGCATACGCGTGGCTCCACAGTTGGTTACTCGTATCGAAGACGCTGAAGGCAATGTTGTGGCTACGTTTATTCCACGTCTGAACGAGATAATGTCGCCAGAGCAGGCCTACCAGATGATAAGTATGATGAAGGACGTAATCAACATAGGTACAGGTCGTGGCGTCCGCTATTCTTATGGTATCGAGGCGGAGACGGCCGGAAAGACTGGTACCACAAACTCACATGCAGATGCATGGTTTATGGGAGTTGTTCCTAATTTGGTGGTAGCTACCTGGGTAGGTGGTGATGACCGCGATATACATTTCAATTCGATGGCGTTTGGCCAGGGCGCACGTGCTGCACTGCCTGTATATGGCATCTTTATGAAAAAGGTCTATGCTAAAGGTCGGGAACTTGGTGTTACCACGAGTGATGTGTTTGAACAACCTGAGAACTTTGAAATGTGTCCGGATGTCCTTGAAGGACTGGGACTGGCAAGTGATGCTTTCCCAGACTTCGAGAGTGAAGAAGGAAACTACAGTGACCAGGACTACTATGGTCCTTCGGGCATTGATGAGAGTTTCCAATAGGTTTTGTTGTTATAAGGTTTTATGATGATTCTCTTAAGATTGTAATGTTATGAAGTTTATAGGTATTATTCCTGCGCGTTATGGATCGACCAGGTTCCCAGGCAAGCCTCTCGCTATGCTTGGCGGGAAGACTGTGATAGAACGTGTTTATCATCAGGCGGAAGGCAATCTTGATGATGTTGTCGTTGCTACAGACGATGATCGTATCATGGCAGCCGTTCATGGTTTTGGCGGCAAGGTGGTGATGACCAGCACGAACCATAGGAGTGGTACGGACCGCTGCTATGAGGCGTTTCGTAAGACTGTAGACTTTGTCGATGAGGATGATGATGACTATGTTGTGGTCAATATCCAGGGAGACGAACCTTTCATCCAACCGAGCCAGTTGGAGGCAATCAAAGGTTGCTTTGACGATGAAAGTACGGATATTGCCACACTTGTAAAACCTTTTACTGAAGACGACGGCATAGCTGCTGTTGAGAATCCGAATTCGCCAAAGGTGGTTGTGAGTGCAAGTATGACAGCCATGTATTTCAGTCGTTCACCTATTCCATATCTCCGAGGTAAGGACCGTGAAAACTGGTTGAAGTACCATACGTATTACAAGCACATAGGGATGTATGCCTATAAAGTGAAGGTACTGAAGCAGATAACCAGTCTGCCACAGTCTCCATTGGAGTTGGCAGAATCTCTCGAACAATTGCGATGGCTCGAGAACGGCTATAAAATAAAGGTTGGTATCAGCGATGTTGAGACCATAGGCATCGATACACCTGAAGATCTCATTAAGGCAGAGAACTGGTTGGCTGCCAAAGGTTTATACAAACAAAATAATTAACAATACAACTATGAAAAGATTTCTGACTTTAACGTTAGTTTTGACATTGGCATTTAATTTTGCGATGGCAAAAGACAGAAAAATTAAGACTATAGTACCGGTAAATGTTGAGGTGTTGGAAGGCAATGTGCCGTCATTGCCTTATCTTGTATGGGTCACTTATAGTGATGGCAGTGCTGATTGGCGTCAGGTACGCTGGAACAATTCCCAGCGTGAGACAGAAGAATCAGAGGCTCAGACACCTGCTGGGACTACATACAAGATAGAGGGTTTCGTCGTAGGCGACAACACTACAGACAATGGCTATCCCGTAACGGCAAACGTTACAGTGGTTCAGGGTGCTGAGTTCGGATTTAAGGGCTCTGTCGCCGAGCCACTGCCTCTTGGTGCTGTGAAACTGCAAGGCGAGAATCGACTTACTTCAAATCGCGACCTCGATGTCCGTGCCATCCTGTCGTGGGATGTGAATCAGCAGCTCTACAACTACCACGACACCTACGGTCTCTCCACCGATGGATATCCTGAGGCCGATGGATGGGACTCGCCTACCACTAAACTTAAGGGTCATGGCTCGGGTCACTATATGAGTGCCCTGGCATTTGCATATGCAAGTGTGACTGATGCTGCTCAGAAGGCCGAACTCAAGTCCCGTATCAAGCGCATGGTCGACGAACTTCGTATGTGTCAGGAACGTACTTTTGTCTACGACTCTATCCTTGGCCGCTATCGTGAGGCTCGTGACTATGCCCCTGAAGATGTGCTGAAGGATATGAAGGGCAGTTGGGAGGCTTTCGATGAATACAAGAAGGACTACGAGCACTATGGCTATGGCTATCTCAATGCCATTCCTGCCGCCCATCCGGCACTTATTGAGTGCTATCGGGCCTACAACAACGACCAGTGGGTTTGGGCTCCGTACTATTCCATCCATAAACAGCTCGCAGGTCTCATCGATATCGCCAACAATGTTGACGATAAGGAGATAGCCTCCAAGGCTCTGCTTATAGCCAAGGACATGGGGTTGTGGGTATGGAACCGTTTGCACTACCGCACATATGTGAAGAAGGACGGCACCAAGGCTGAGCGTCAGGCTCGTCCAGGAAATCGTTACGAGATGTGGGATATGTACATCGCCGGTGAGGTGGGAGGTATGGAGGAATCGCTTTCACGTCTGTCCGAGATGGTCAGCGATGCTACCGAGAAAACCCGCCTCTTGGAGGCTGCAAGTTTCTTCGATGCCCCGGCATTCTTCGATCCGCTCTCCAAGAACATCGATGCCATCCGTACACGCCATGCCAACCAGCATATTCCTATGATAACTGGTGCCCTGCGTTCCTATCGTGGCAACCATAACACCTATTATTATAATATAGCCAGCAACTTCTGGAACCTCACTCAAGGCCGCTATGTCTATGCCATGGGCGGTGTGGGTAACGGAGAGATGTTCCGTCAGCCTTATACCCAGATTCTCAGCATGAACACCAACATGGAAGGGTGGGGCGGATTCATGCATGCCAATCCGGACCTCAATGAGACTTGTTGTGCTTACAACATGGCCAAACTTACCAAGGATCTCAACTGTTTCAATCCCGACGATGCACGCTATATGGACTACTACGAGCGTGTGCTCTTCAATCAGATTGTTGGTTCGGTTCATCCTACGGAGTATAGTACTACTTATCAATATGCTGTTGGTCTCAATGCCCGAAAACCATTTGGAAATGAGACTCCTCAGAGTACATGCTGTGGTGGTACAGGCGCCGAGAACCATGTAAAATACCAGGAGGCAGCTTATTTTGCCAACGATAACACCATTTGGGTGGCTCTCTATATGCCGAGCATTGCTGAGTGGGAACAGACAGGAGTGGTCTTGAACCAGCAGTGCGACTTTCCTGCGGAAAGATCGGAGGTTAGAGTTGAGAGGTTAGAGGTTAGAGATTTTACAATGAAATTCAGGGTTCCTTACTGGGCAACAGAAGGGTTTGATATAAAACTTAATGGTAAGAGCTTGCAGAAGGACTATCAGCCATCATCGTATGTTGCCATCCAGCGCACTTGGCAGGTGGGTGATGTTGTCGAAGTCGTAATGCCGTTTACCAAGCACATCAACTGGGGACCCGACAAGATGGAAGTAGCAGCTCCGCAACAGCAGCAGGGCGAACGTCCTCGCCGTGGTGAGCGTCCTCAGCGTCAGCAGCAACAGACCAACGAGAACTTCGCTCCGCAGTGGGTCGGAACCCTTATGCACGGACCGCTGGTTATGGCTTCTGAGGATATCCATACATGGGCCGATGCTGAATACGACATCAAGGCTGATATGAGTGATGTGGTCCGTGTTGATGCCACGACCCTCACCTTTGGTGGCAAGACTTTCCGTCCCGACTACTGGCAGACGGAACGTTCTACCCACTATCTGCGCCTGAATATGCTCACCGGTGCCAAGACCAAGGCTTCAAAGAAGATAGACAAGACCAAACTCCAGGAAGCTGTATCCCTTGCCAAACAGCGTGTTGCGGAACAGGAAGCATGGAACCAGATGACAGTGAAAGTACCTGCCCACAGCCCTTGGGCTCCTAACGGATTTGCCCGTATGCAGCAACAGATATCAGAGGCCGAGACCGTGCTTGCTGCCAAACCTAAAACTCTGACTCAACAGCAGGTGGGTAAGACAGCTGCCAATCTCAATGTGGCACTCTCCACGATGCGCCCTGGCAACCTCGCCGAACCAGAAGACCTCTCCGAACTTCTCCCTCTGCTACAGCAGGCAAAGCATATCCCTAACAAGACAACCCCTCTGCGCGAGGCTATCGACTATGCTGATATGGTGGTAGGCTATGTCAACGACGGCAGCGGCACCAAGGACTTCATAGAAAAAGCCACCACCCGTCTCAAGGAACAGCTGAAAGAATTTGAAGAATAGTTTCTATAGTCTCTATGGTCTCTATGGTTTCTATGATATCTATAATATCTATAATTATTAACTAAATTTTTCAAGCTTATGAAAAAACTTTACATGATTGCAGCCATGGTGGTATTGCCATTGATGGCTTTCGCATGGTCTTACGACCTGCAGGACGAGAATGCAGCCCTCGACCAGATGGGCTATGCCGTAGAAAAGACTTACGACTTCTACGGAGGTTACTTCAACGGTGAGCAGCTTTGGAGCGGAGACGGATGTCTCACTGTCGAATCCACTGCGGCAAGTATCAAACTCAACAAATTCGACACCTTCCAGGTGACGAACGAAGGACTTACCAACTTCTACATCCAGATTGGTACAGGTGCCATCAACCTTCGTGCCAATGCTGGCAAGGACGGTCTGCACAACTATGGTTCGGGTGCTCGCTATTTTGCTATGGCCGACATTCGTGCCGGACAGATCATCGTGTGTCAGTGGGGTGTGCAGTCGGGAACAAACATTGTTCAGCCTTCCGACGTAATCACAGGTGGCGATGCATGTACTTGGACTGACATCTCTGACTCCATCCATGCCCTTCAGACCGAACTCGACCCTGAGACAGGCGCCGATGCCTTCACCTACTGGCGTGCAGAGACAGCAGGCTATTTCGTAATTGAAATGCAGCGCAACTCCTGCATTCAGGGTATGCAGATCTGGCGTATGGCCGACGAGGATGAGGCTGTCACTGCTCCTCAGATCAAGATTGCCGGTGTTGACCAGGATTCACGTATGTATACCGTCACTCCAGGTGAGTCTACACTTGGCAATGAGGTACTCGTATATTACACAGCCGATGTGGACGAGGAGACAGGCGAAGTGAACTGTCCTCTATATCTGCGCGATACTGATATCGTTGACCACATAGATTCCATCCCTCAGATTGACCCAGAAAGCGGTGACACCATCGGTTGGGACGAGACTATCGTTTATAAGCAGGAAGCTTACCAGATCAATGACGAATGGGGAGACTATCGCTTCAATCCAGACGAAGAGGAATACCTCGTTATTGACCCTAGTATGGACGATGACGGCGATGGTATTGTGACTCTGAATATGGCTTGCATCACAGGTGCCAAGGCATTCTCAAGCATCGTCACTTTCACTCTCGATATCAATGCCATCCAACTCAACACTCCTACACTCTCTCTCGTAGGTTTCGACGGTACAAAGCGCCAGTACCAGGTGGGCTGGACCAACAACACCCTCTGTGGCGAGGAATACACATTTGATGCCACCATCGACGGACAGGACGGATTCCACCCAGCACTCGGTGAAACTATTGAGGCAAGCGACAATATCGAAATTTCAGTTTCTGCTGATGGCTATATCACAAGCGAACCGCTCGCTCAGGAAGTTGACCAGAAGGATATGAACATCTACCGTGCCAACTCTGAATATGCCGGACTCGGCCGTCACGACTGGTGCTTCCTCTCCGACGAACTGCAGAACACCGAACTCTATGGCGATGTATACGAGAAGGTGATCGGCGAATATGTGGAAAGTGCGTTCTCTGTCAATGCTGAAAGCGGCGACACCATTTGGTACACCCGTCAGCAGTATCTCGACGGCGACGTGCCTGAGGATGCAGAACCTGTATATGGCAACTATGGCTGGGACGCTGTAGGCAGCAGCCGTACTTGGATCTCTGTAGCAAGAGACACCACTTGGACTGACTCTGTCACTTACGAAGTAAATGCATACTACTACCCAGGCGACCTGAGCGGTCTTACAGACGGAATTGAACTCAGCTGCGGTCCTAATACCAACAACAACAGTACCATCGGTTTCTACACCAGCAACATCGGTATGTACTTCATGGCAAAGGGCACCATCACTATCCCTAACCTCAAGTATGGCCAGTATGTGGCAATGCAGCACGGAAGCGGCGGTACGAACTATGTTACCACAACATGGGTAACCATCGAACAGGTTCCTGAGGACGGCACCTACGTATTCGAGAAGCCAGCTTCTTCGTTCCTGCAGTACATTGATGTCTATACCTATGACGACCTCCCTGACGGAATTTCATACGTTGGAAACGTTGAAAATGCTGGAAATGTTGGAAACATCTACAACCTCGCCGGCCAGAGGGTAGGCAGCGACTTCCGCGGCATTGTCATCATGAACGGCAAGAAAGTGATGGTGAATTAAACCTTTTTCTCCACACGCAGTCAAAGAATGTAAAAGCAGTTCTATAGTCTCTATAGTTTCTATAGCATCTATAGTATCTATAGCATCTATTAATTCTATAAAAAAAACTTTATTATGAAAAAGATTTTAGTTTTGGCTTTTGCAGTTGCAATTGCAGGTTCAATCTTCGCACAGGAAGGTGACACCCGTCGCGAGCGTCGCGAGCGTATGGACATGACTGAGGTTTACAACCGTCAGGCAACTCGTCTTGTAAAGGACATGAAACTCGACAAGGAGAAGGAAGATGCTTTCACAGCTCTGTATCTCGACTATCAGAATGCTCGTTTCAATGTCGTAAACCCTCAGGGTGGCGATCAGGAGAGCAAGGAAAACCAGGTAGATTTCAAGAAGCTCACTGACGAAGAGGCAAAGGCTCTCGTAGAGAAGAACTTCGACCGTCAGGCAAAGCAGCTCGAGGTTGACAAGCAGTACTATGCCAAGTTCTGCGAAATCCTCACTCCGGTTCAGGCAGCTCAGGTATTTATCAGTCCTCGTGGCGGCATGATGATGCGTGGCGGCCAAAGTGGTCAGGGTGGCCAAGGCGGTTTCGGCGGCGGTCAGCGTGGCGGCGGCTTTGGCGGTGGCCAAGGTGGCGGCGGTGGCTTCGGCGGTCCTGGTGGCGGCTTCTAATCCCACTTCCTTAAAAAACAGAGGGAGCATCCTGACTACGAGGGTGCTCCTTTCTTATTATAAGAAGCGAGAGAGGGGTTGATGATGAAACTCCGAGTATGTACGATTTGAGTGCCTGCATATCTCTGTAATCCACCGACTCCGTCCTGGAGTTACCCCTTTCGGGGCGTGGCCCGCCATTAATACACAGAGCTGGCTCGGTTCCATTAATTAATTTGATGAGTATCCCAATCGTGCTCTCTCGCTAGATTTTGGTTTTTGCTCTGCAACAAGGTTTTTGGGTTGATAGGCTTATGGGTTGATAGGTTGTTTCCTGAAGTATTTCTTGCCGTTATTGATGTATAGGCCTGATGGGCCTGATTGGTCGGATATCCTGCGGCCTGTGATATCGTAGAATTGGCTGTTGGCTGCTGGCTGCTGGCTGTTGGCTACGAATGAAATCGATTCGATTCTATCAGGTTCTCCTCCGCAGAACTGGAAGGTTACGCTCCCATTCTCGTTCTGTGTGATGCCGGTGATGGGCTGTCCCATCTCGCCCGGAGTATCGCCCGTGGTGGTGAAGACAAAGGCCTTGCTGCCTTGCAGGTCGGTCTTGCTTGTCTCGCCTGGATAGATGTCGCCTCTGGCCGATGCGAGGTATTCTTGCAGGTTGTAGTCAGTGCCCACGTACATGTACGAGTCGAGTGTGCTGTCGGCCGGTATGATGGTACAGAGTTGGTGGTCGGCCACCGTGTTCACCGTATTGGCGCTCCAGCGCGATGCCACGTAGTGGATGTGTGTCACAAGCATCCCCTGGTTGTAGCCGTAGGTCTGGTTGCCGTAGCCTATGTACATGTCCCAGTCTTCCGGCTGGCGGTTTTCGAGCACATAGTATTCGTCTGGGTTTTCCTTGTTCACCACCTTGTATCCACGTCCTTCAGGTCGGGTCATAGGATAGAGTGTCACCGTCATGCCGCTGTCGGCAGGCAGGGTGATGAGACTGCGCCATCCCATGAATTCACGCTCGTAGGCCGAGTAGCCTACAGGGTGCTGCTGGTTTTTGAGATAGCAGCCCGAGTCCATCACGTCCCAATAGTCGAGTCCGAAGGCTACGTATTTGGTGTCGTAGAAGTCGGGCAGACCCAGTGCGTGGGAGAGTTCGTGGCACATGCTGCCGATGCCTGCCACCGTGCCGCGGAATTCCTCGTTGTTGCAGGCGTAGGCGCCGAATTTCACTCCGCCTATCGTGCCGCCGCTGCCGTTCTCCTTTGGCCATATGGTGTTTTCGTCACGGTTCTTCGAGTCGTTTTCGCCACGGCCTGCGTAGATGAAATATACCATGTCGACGGTGCCGTTGGAGTCGTTGTCGAAGATGGTGAAGTCCGTGCCAGCCTGCTGGGCCAGCTTGATGGCTTCGGTGTAGAAGTCGCTGATGTGTATGTCTTTCGTGTTGCCGCTGTTGCCACCGTAGTAGGCATAGCCGTTGCTGAGAGTCACAGGACCTATGACTACGAATTCAGGTTGGAACAGGCTGTCGCTCTGGCTGATGAAGTAGTCGCGCACACTTCCATAGCTGCCAGCACCGGTGTAGCGCACACCTGGTTCTTCGCCGTTGAGATACAGGTCGAAGAAGTGGGTGGCATCGCTGTCCACACGTGTGGAGTCGTGTTCGAAGAATTGCTTGTCCTCGAACTGCACCAGTATCACTGGCACCTTGGGCGCACCTATCGACTTCAGCGGAGCTGTCTGCTGCGAACCTATTGTCATTGGCTTCATGGCCGGCTGGCTGAATGTGCGTGCTGTTCGCCTCATTTCAGCAGGACTGTAGTCGATGGCCTTAATCTGGGCAGAGACTTCGCTAAGGACGAAGAACGTAAAGATGTAAAGATGTAAAGATGTAAATATTACTTTTCTCATAACCTCTAAATTATAACTCCTAACTTCTGACTCCTAACTGCGAGCATCGCTCGCCTTTGCTTCTTGCCACAATGCTTCCATTTCGTCGAGGGTGAGCTCTTTGAGCGACCTGCCCTGGGCCTTGGCCTGCTGCTCGATGTATGTGAAGCGCGTGATGAACTTCTGATTCGTATGCTCCAGTGCGGTGTCGGGGTTGATCTTGTAGAGCCGTGCTGCATTCACCAGCGAGAACATCAGGTCGCCGAACTCGTTCTGTATTTCTGGATTTCCGGACTTCCGGACTTCTGGATTTCCGGCCTTCCTGAGTTCCGCCTCGAACTCTGCTATTTCCTCCTTCACCTTGTCCCACACGTCCTCGCGGTTCTCCCAGTCAAACCCCACGTTGCTGGCCTTCTCCTGTATGCGGTCGGCCTTTATGAGCGACGGCAGCGACACTGGCACACCGCTCAGCACTGTCTTGTTTCCGTCCTTCTCCTTCGTCTTCAGCTGCTCCCAGTTGTGCAGCACCTGGTCCACACTAAGGGTCGTAGAAGAGGAGTTCAATGGGAGTCCATCCTCCTTCGGCGGATACACATGCGGATGGCGGTAGATGAGTTTGTCGCACAGGCTGTTGCACACGTCGGCAATGTCAAACTGTCCTTTCTCATCGGCAATCTTGCTGTAGAAGCATATGTGGAGCAGCACATCGCCCAACTCCTTCTTGATGTTTGGAGTGTCGTCGTGGATCAGTGCGTCCGAGAGCTCGTAGGTCTCCTCTATAGTGTTTGGGCGCAGCGATTCGTTTGTCTGTTTCCTGTCCCACGGACATTTCTCCCTCAGGTCGTCCAGCACATCCAGCAGCCGGCCGAAAGCCTTGAGCTTGTCTTCACGCGAATTAGCCATTTTGATATCTTTTTTGCAAAGTTACAAAAAAATCCGCATTCCACCAAATTTTCTTTACGCCTTATTCTCCCTGCTCCCTTCTCCCGGTTCCTGAGCTTGCCGAAGGAGCTCCCTCCTCCCTGTCGCCT
>R06__coassemble_139_pt1 | contig 28066 bp, 15 predicted proteins | sample R06__metabat2_low_PE_049 | metagenome-assembled genome bin R06
TAGAAACTATAGAAACCATAGAAACCATAGAAACCATAGAAACCATAGAAACCATTTAAAAAACCATAATATGAAAAGATTTTTCATTTTCTTCTTTGTCTTTGTACAGGCTTTAGCCTGTCTTGCACAAGTCAATCTCACTCCGAGGGAGAAGACATTCCTGTCGCGTACTGGTACTTGCACCTTCCCCACCAATCTCGTCATAGGGGTTGACCCTTCGCTCGGTGACTCTACAATGGCCGAAGTGCAAACCTTTGCCGATGGTCTCAGCAAGGCCCTAAGTGGTTACACTGTTTCTGTACGCCACTCGCTCGACAGTGCTTTCATCGCCGTGAAGCCACTCAAGAAAAGCCTGCTATTCGACTATGGCACCGAGGGCTATAAACTAGAGGTAAAAAACGATGGCATAGACGTTGCCGGCATCAATACCGTGGGACTCTTCTATGCCCTGCAGAGCATAAAGAAAATGCTGCCTCCTCATGTGGGATTGTCCCTGCCAACAGCCAACAGCCAACAGCCAACAGACAGCTACACCCTGCCATGCTGCGTAGTTCAGGATGCTCCGCGGTTTGAGTATCGTGGGTTTATGCTCGATTGTTCTCGCCATTTCTTCGAGGTGGCTGAGATAAAGCGTATGCTCGACCTGATGGCTCTCTACAAGATGAACACATTCCACTGGCACCTCACCGACGATCAGGGTTGGAGAGCCGAAATAAAGAAATATCCTCTGCTCACAAGCGTGGGTGCAACACGCTCAAACAGTTGGAACACTGATATATATAAGGTAAACGACTATTGGTGGACTGGCGAAGGAGCCAACACCGGAAAGTCCTATGGACCTTATTTCTATTCCCAGGAGGAAATGAAGGACATCGTGGCCTATGCAGCAGAGCGCCACATAGAAGTAATACCCGAGATAGAAATGCCGGGACATGCAGTTGCTGCAATGGTGGCCTATCCTCAGTTCAGCTGCAACCCTGGTGCAAGCCGCAGCGTATGGACCAGCGGGGGTGTGAGCAGCGACGTGATGAATGTGGCCAACGAGGGTACACTGCAATTCTGCAAGGACATAATCGATGAGATTTGCGACATATTCCCAGGGCGCTACATACATATAGGCGGTGACGAATGTCCTTCGTCAGCATGGGAAAGCAACAGCGAATGTCAGGCTCTGTATAAGGAAAAAGGGTTTACGAGCTATCGCCAACTGCAATCTCTCTTCACCAACCAGATAAGCGGTTACATCGCATCGAAGGGAAAGCGCACAATACTCTGGAACGAGAGCATCACTGCAGGTGGTTCGGATATAGCACTGGTGAAGGAATACAACCCTGTCATCATGTGCTGGAGTCCTTGTCAGAGTGGTGCTCAGAAGGCTGTGAACAATGGTCTTGATGCCATCATCACCGAATATCACTCTTCCACAGGGGGCTACTACATCAACCGCCGCCAGAGCAACGACTACGGCGAACCTACCGGAGCCGGAGCCGGAGACGACACCGTGGAGGGATGCTACAACTATGTTCCCGTGAGTGCTGACAACACCAACAGCCACTATCTCGGTGTACAGGGCACATTCTGGACCGAGCACGTGAGTTCAAACGAATATCTTGAATATCTGGCTCTGCCTCGGCTCATCTGCCTTGCTGAAGCAGGATGGACTCCACAAAGCAAGAAAGACTGGGATGACTTCAAATCGCGCATCACCATCGATACCGAGATGCTCGATCTCGGGGGCTATATCTACGGCCGCCATTGGATGGATGGATACATTCACCGCACATACGTAAACCCTGTTCACGACCAAGCCATTGTCACCTTCACCAACAAAAGTACAGACCGCGGAGGGCGTGGACTTGCCGATGTCGATGGCACTCTCAACGGCCAGTACGACACAACTACCGAGTGGACTCTCGAAGCCGCTGCGGCAGCAGGGGAATACTATATCAAAAGCAATGTGAGCGGCAAATATCTCTACGTGTCGCCACTCTCCAGCGGCACTGCAGTAACGCTCAGCGACAGGAAAATGACCTGGGTATTCGACGACACAACCATCGAGGGCTATGTGGCCATCTGTCCTGCAGAAAAACAGGAACTTGCCGTAAACAACAACATCAATACCGGTACAAAGACTCGCCTCTTTGCCCACGGATCAGGCAACGGGGCTTCGTTCTGGATAGTGAAGCTCATGGGTGAAGCAACAGCAGTTGGTCCTGCTCTGCCGGCAGTTATGGGTGAGGAACTAGGAATGAGGAGCGGTGTTTACGATCTCACAGGCCGAAAATTCCCCATAGAATCCACGGAAACCATAGACGCCATAGCTTCTATAACCCCAAACCTTGTAATAGTCAACGGACGAAAACTTTTCGTCCGTTAACTATTAATATGGTGTTATGCACCGACTTCATAGCCTCCGCAGAAATACTACGGCCGGAAAGATCAAAACAGTTTCCAGCGTTTTCAGCGTTTCCAACGTTTCCAACGCCTAAAATTTCATCTGAGGCTTCAGCCTTCTTATACACCCTCACCCAATCAATTAGGAACTCATACGTGTGTTCCGTATCAGGGTTCTGGGCCCACGTGCCCATGCCTACGCTCTGGTTGAGTATGAGATAGAACTTAGCATCATAAGGCCACTGACCATCGCTCAGTACGCTCTCGTCGCTGCTCTTTTCGTATTTGAAATACTGCTTGCCATCCACAAACCATTTTATTGTGGTTTCATCCCACTCCAGACCGTAGGTATGGTAGCGGTCCATCTGGCATTTCGTGTTCGACGAACTCTTCGGATTCCCCGTGTTGCCCAGCACATAGGTCCATCTTGAGTGCACCGTTCCATAGGCAGTGTTCTGGTTGTCTATGGTCTCAAAAATATCTATCTCCCCTGCATTTGGCCACCCTGCAGAATTGTCCTGTGGCATCATCCATATAGCAGGGAAATTCCCCACCCACGGATTGGCCTTGGCCCTGCACTCCACCTTGCCATACTGGAACGTATACAGACCTCTCGACTCTATGGCTCCTGAAATCATGGGTTGCGAACCCTTCGTATTAGGGATGCAGCGGCACACCAGCTTTCCATCCTGCACATATACAACCTCCTTGCTGTCGCTGCAGTAGCGGTTCCATGCCGAACTCTTCTGTTCGCTGCGGCGCCATTTCACGGCGCTGGGTTGACTGCCGTCCTTGCCGTTGAACTCATCGCTGAAATCCAACACCCATTCGGCATCATCAGTGGGACTGTATTCACACGATATTCTCACATCGCCATCCACCGAATCCCTCTGCACCGTCACCACCTCCAGCAATTTCGACTTCACAGTGTATTCGCCCCATTGCCTTATACCTTTTATATATTGTGGTCCATCGAGTCCGTGACCATGGCGAATGGTTACAGCACTGCGCTCGTAACCTGTGCCTACGGCTGTAGGCTTCACACTCAGCACCGTAAGTGCTGGCATCTCCACCGGCAGCGCACTGCCGTCTTTGGCATATATGCTGCCATGCAGCGAGTTCAGTTCAAGTTTTTGGTTTCTGCCACATATGTTCAAGGCAAAATCAATCGTATCACCATCTTGCTGCAAACGAGCCCTGTACACAGCATCCGGAATTGTATCCGAAATCAGAAAACTCGGCAGCGCAACCTCCTCCTCCACAGTAAACACGCTGTCCTGATCAAAATCGATGTACAGTTTCAGTTCTGCACCTAACCCTTCACCCTGCACCCTGCATTCTGCACTACTGCCTCTCAGCACACACGCCATCCTGCCATACGTTTTGTCGCAGTACGGCAGTTGTTGTTCCTCCTCAGTAAGAGAAATTGTATACGAAGGCGAGTCCGTGCCCTTAACCACGATTTCGCTCACCTGGGCCATAGCCTCAGCCCACATCACTGACATCAACAAAACCGAATAAACGTATCTCATAGCCTCTTCGTTTTTTCTTTTGCGATTGCAAATTTACGAAAAATAAATCACAAAACAAAATAAATTATGCATCATACAGTATGAATTATGATTTACAAAAAAAAGGTGCGTATCCTCGCGGATGGCACCTCGTTACAAAAACAAATTGATAAGTGAGAAAATGATTTTTCCTTAAACTTCTTACATATATTCCCGTGCCGTTAGAACGGTGCACTTTCTGGTGCTGGTTGCATATCAGGAGTGATACTGGCCAGCGATTCATTTTCTGGTGTATCTGTATTTTCTGCAGACTGCTGTTTCTTTCTCTTGTTCATCTTGCTTGGCATAATTCTGCCGTCATGGCCATCGGCTATGTGCGGTGTGGATTCATTTTCGTTCATAAACCGTGCATATTCCGACACGAATTTCAGCCACACATCGCCTACAGCTCCGTTTCTGTGCTTGGCTATGATGATTTCAGCCAAGCCTCTCAAGTCCTTGTTATCGGCGTCTTTGTAAATCTTGTAGTAGTCTGGGCGGTGTATGAAGAGTACCATATCGGCATCCTGCTCTATGGCTCCCGACTCTCGCAGGTCGGAGAGTTGAGGTCGCTTGCTGTCGAGCGCTGAGGTTTCGGCATTCACTTGCCGGGTTTCCACAGATCGGTTCAACTGCGAGAGTGCTATGATAGGTATTCCGAGTTCCTTGGCAAGTCCCTTGAGTGAGCGCGAAATGGTGCTCACCTCTTCCTGTCTTGAACCATACGACATTCCAGATGCATTCATCAGTTGGAGGTAGTCAATGAGAATCAACTCCACGCCGTGTTCCCTCACCAATCTGCGGGCTTTCGACCTCAGTTCAAACACGGAGAGCGATGGTGTGTCGTCAATATACAGCGGGGCATTATACATCACACGCAACTTGGAGTCGAGCTGGGCCCACTCGTATCGTGCCAAATTTCCGCTTCTTATCTTATCGCCTGTCAATTCGCACACGTTGATGATAAGTCGGTTTACCAACTGCACATTCGACATTTCCAGGCTAAACATTGCCACGGGTTTTCTCAGGTCTATCGCTATATATTTTGCCATGGAGAGCACAAAGGCTGTCTTTCCCATCGCAGGACGTGCTGCAATGATTATAAGGTCGCTCTTCTGCCATCCGTTGGTCATGCGGTCGAGTGCCTCAAAGCCCGACGGAATGCCTGAAAGGCCATCTTTATTGGCTGCAGCATTCTGCAGTTGGTGCATAGCTTCCTCAATCACAGGATCTATCTGGGTGAAGTCTTTCTTCAGACTGCCTTTCGTGAGTTCGAAAAGCTGTCCTCCTGCTTCTTCCATAAGTTTGTTGATATCCTGGCCTTCGTCGAAAGCATCGCGGAGTATGTTGCTGGCATAGGTTATCATCTGCCTTGCCAGTGCTTTTTCGGCTATGATTTGGGAGTGATAGATGATGTGGGCCGAAGAGAGCACTTTGTTAGACAGTTCGGATATGTATCCCGGGCCTCCTATCTCAGCCAGTTCAGCTGTTCGGCGCAGTTCTTCCACCACAGTGAGGACATCCACAGGCTTGTTCTCCGATGCCAGGGTCTTTATGGCGCGGAATATCCTCTCATGCTTCGAGTCGTAGAATGATTCGGGGGTCAGCATATCTGCTATCAGTCCGAAAGCATCCTGTTCTATCAAACATGCACCTATCACGGCTTGCTCCAGATCCACTGCCTGTGGTTGTTGCCTACCGAGTTCACTCTGCACTACTGCATCTTTCTTCTGTCGTCCTCCAAATGGTTTCCTTGCCTCTGCCATGTCGTTTCTTTGTTTTTGCAGTGCAAAGTTACACATTTTTCACGACACATTATATAAATAGTTATTGCAACCTATCAACACCCCTGTTCATAACTTTGTTCATAAGTCGCATAACCTATAAAACCCATCAACCTATCAACCCATAAACCCATCAACCAAAAAGAGAGCCTTGTGGGCTCTCTTTCTCTTATTGATGCTGTTCGCGCAGCAGGTCGTTTACTGTCTTCACCGGATTGAATGTCGTGAGTGGCACTTCCACAAACACCGTGTTCCAATCACTCATCGCTCCGTTCCACAATCCTGGCAACTCGAGGGCTTTGAGTTCCCTGCCGTCCTTGCTCTTCGACGAAATGAATCCTGTTGCCCTGTCAACATACTGCCTCAGGTCATAGCTCTTACCGTCGCAGTCTTTCAGTGCACATACGAGATCAACCGGATTGAAGTGTGTGCCGTTCTTGAACATTGCCACATACTCTTCGTTAGCAGTGTCTATCTGACTGCTTTCGAGTATCTGCAGTGATATGCTGCCATCGCTGTTGTAAGCAAAAAATGGTCCACCTCCTGGTTCGCCTACATTTCGAACCATTCCGCACACACGCAGTGGGCGTTGCAATTTCTGAAGCAGCATATCGGCAGTCCAGGTCCGATCCTCAAACCTTATATTGAGTGTTTTTTCAGCAAACTCTGCAATCTCCGACAATTGCTCACTTCCATATTGACGTGTGCGAAGCAACCTTACGTATTCGAAAATCTTTTCCTGCACCGTAACCAACATTCCGGCCAGCACTTTTTTGTAGGTTACAGTATCTCCCTTGCGAGAGTCTGGCACCACGTTGTCTATGTTCTTTATAAACACCACATCGGCATCGATGTCGTTGAGATTTTCTATCAGTGCTCCATGACCTGCAGGACGGAAGAGTATTGTGCCATCATCCCCTCGGAAAGGTTCGTCCTGGGGTGTCACTGCAATGGTATCTGTGCTCTGCTTTTGTTCCGAGAACGATATTTCGTACTTCACGCCAAACCCCTGTTCATATCCTTCCTGCTTGTCTTTCAGCAGTTGTTCGAAGAGTGGGCGGTGTTCAGGACTCACCGTGAAATGTATGTTCACCTTGCCGTCTTTGCCTGCAGCATATTTTGCTCCTTCAGCCAGATGCTCTTCGAACGGGGTGCGAACAGTGTCGTCATAACTGTGGAAAAACAACACTCCCTTTGGCAATTTGCCGTATCCCAACCCACAGTCGTCGAGCAGATTGCTGACCACGCTCTTATAGTCGCCGTCCTCAATGAGTTCGTCTATCGTGGCTCCGTTGTTTACCACACAGGCATCGTTGAGTGCATCGTAGAATGGGAATCGTTCGATACCATCGAAAAACTTTTTCATAAAGTCGTCGGCTGGCACATCGCTCTCGCCGTCAACAAAGGCGAAGAGATTCTTGAACATACGACTTGCTGCCCCCGAAGCCGGAACAAATTTCACAACCTTCTTACCAGTTGCCAGATACCTGTCCCATGCCTCTTGAACACCTTGAACATCTTGAACCTCTCGAACTCCAGCATTCTCCACACTGGCTGCAGCCCAAAGTTTCAAAAACGGAAAACCACACTTAAACTGCTCCAACTGCTGAAGCACTTTCTCTTCGCTGACACCCTTCGCAGCGAAAAGAGCCTTGTCTTGTTCGGTAAAAATCATAAAGAGCCGAATGGGGGACTCGAACCCCCGACCTACGCATTACGAATGCGTTGCTCTACCAACTGAGCCAATTCGGCAAATTATATCAAAGTCACTCCCTTGCTTTCACACTCTTTCCTCATTTCTTCGGGCCATATGCTGGCCTGTATCTCCCCTATGTGAGCCTTGTGCAACAGCAGCATACAAAGTCGGCTCTGGCCTATACCTCCTCCCACAGAGAGCGGCAGTTCACCTGCCAGCAACCGCTTGTGGAAATACAGTTCTGCCCTTTCTTCCTTGCCCAGCAACCTGAGCTGACGTATCATCGCCTCTTCGTCAACACGTATGCCCATCGACGAGAGTTCTATGCTGCGTTCCAATACCGGATACCACACCAGTATATCACCATTCAGTCCACCATTTGTTGTCCAGTCATCATAGTCCGGAGCTCTCATGTCGTGTGGTTCTCCGTTGGAGAGTTTGCCTCCTATACCTATTATAAATACAGCACCCCACTCCTTGCACGCAGCATCTTCGCGCTCCTTTGCTGTCATCCCTGGGTAACGCTGCAGCAACTCTTCAGCTGTGATGAAGTGAATGCTCTCTGGCAGAAAGGCTTCTATCTGCTGATAGTGTTCACACACCAGATATTCTGTGCGACGTATGGCACTGTATATACTCTCCACCACCTTCTTCAGGAAATCAACATTTCGGTCTTCCTCCCTTATGGTACGTTCCCAATCCCACTGGTCTACATACAGCGAGTGGATATTATCAAGTTCCTCATCGCCGCGAATGGCATTCATGTCGGTATAGAGTCCGTATCCTGCAGGAATCTTGTACTCCCCCAGCATCACACGCTTCCACTTAGCCAGCGAGTGCACCACTTCTGCCTCCTTGTCCTGCATGTCCTTTATAGGAAAATGCACAGGCCGCTCCGTACCACTCAAATCATCGTTCAGACCCAATCCTCTCAGCACAAACAACGGTGCCGTAACTCGACGCAGCCGCAGTTCGGTCGAAAGATTCTGCTGAAAGAAATCTTTTATTGCCTTTATCGCCTGTTCTGTCTCCAGCGGTGAAAGCAAACACCTGTAATCCGAAGGAATTGTAAGTCTCATCGTGAAATCGGATGCAAATATACGAAAAAAATTTGTAATTGCAAAAAAAAATTCGTAACTTTGTGCAATAAAATCACAAAATAGATATGAAATCACTTAATGCACGTACTGCACCAAAGTGCAGAATGCCTGAAAAGGTCATTCAATTTGGAGAGGGTAATTTCCTACGTTGCTTTGTCGACTGGATTATTCACAAAATGAACCGTAAGACCGATTTCAACGGCAGTGTTGTTGTGGTTCAGCCTATCGAGCGTGGCATGGTAGACTGGCTCAACGCCCAGGACTGCCTCTACCACGTAAACCTGCAGGGCAAACTCGCAGGCGAAGTGGTGAACAAATATACCCGCATCGACAGCATCAGCCGTGCCATAAATCCATATACTCAGTACCAAGCCTTTATGGCACTTGCAGAGCAACCGGAGATTCGTTTTGTCATCTCCAACACCACCGAAGCTGGCATTGCCTTCAATCCTGAGTGTAAGCTTCAGGATGCACCGGCAAGCAGTTATCCTGGAAAGTTGACCCAACTCTTATTTCACAGATATCAGTACTTTAAAGGCCAGCAGCCAACAGCCAACAGCCAACAACTAAAGGATAAAGGCCTTATCATTATGCCTTGCGAACTGATATTCCTTAATGGTCATCATCTCAGGGAATGCGTTGAGCAGTACATCGAACTGTGGAAAGACGACATGGGCGACGACTACGAAGGATTCCTCACGTGGTGGCACGAATGCTGCTATGTTTGTGCAACCCTCGTTGACAGAATAGTTCCGGGATTTCCTCGCAAGGAAATCGACAGCATTCAGCAGAAAATCTGCTACCGCGACAATCTCGTAGTTCAGGGTGAGGCATTCCATCTGTGGGTGATTGAACGCCCAGAGAATATGAGCAAGGAACAGCTCGCTGCCGAATTCCCTGCCGACAAGGCTGGACTCAATGTACTGATTGTTGATGACGAAGCACCATACCACGAGCGTAAGGTGACATTGCTCAACGGACCGCATACTGTGCTTTCGCCGGTGGCCTATCTTTCTGGCATCGATATCGTGCGCGATGCATGCAACGACGAAGTTGTGGGACGATACATCCACCTTGTGCAGTTTGAAGAACTGATGGAGACTCTCAATCTGCCTAAGGACGAACTCAAGCAGTTTGCTGCCGATGTGCTGGAGAGATTCAACAACCCGTTTGTCGACCATCAGGTGACAAGTATCATGCTCAACTCCTTCCCTAAATATGCCACACGCGATCTGCCTGGTGTGAAGACATATCTCGAGCGGAAGGGCAAACTGCCAAAAGGACTGGTATTCGGACTTGCGGCCATAATAACTTTTTACGGAGCAAGCCAAATACCTGCTACCTGCTACCTACGACCTGCTACCTGCAAGCTCAGCTTGCCTAACGATGCTCCGGAAATCGTACAGTTGCTCAACGACCTGTGGACTACAGGCGACACGCAGAAAATAGCAGAAGGCGTACTCGGAGCCGAGTTCATTTGGAAAGAAGACCTAAACCTCATCCCTGGTCTCACCGCCATGGTAAAAGCCGACCTCGACCTCATTCTGCAAAAAGGCATGAAAGAAGCGGTGAAGGATGTGATGATGTAGCGATATAATGATGTAGTGATTTAACAGTATAATGATTAATATTATGAAACAATTCATGGACGAGAATTTTCTGTTAGACACAGAGATTGCTCAACAACTCTATCACGAACATGCAGCCAAACTGCCTATCATCGATTACCATTGCCACCTCGACCCTAAGATGGTGGCTGAAAACCATAAGTTCCGCTCCATCACCGAACTCTGGCTTGGGGGCGACCACTATAAATGGAGAGCCATGCGCACCAACGGCGTAGAGGAGCGTTACTGCACCGGCACCGACACATCGGACTGGGAGAAATTCCAAAAATGGGCTGAGACCATGCCTTACACATTCCGTAATCCGCTCTACCACTGGAGCCATCTGGAGCTGAAAACGGCTTTCGGCATCACAAAACTGCTGAAACCCGAAACGGCTCGCGAGATTTTCGACGAGTGCAACGACAAACTTCAGAACGACCCCAATTTCACAGCCCAGGGACTGATGCGTCACTATGGCGTGGAGTGTGTATGCACCACCGACGACCCAGTTGATGATTTGCGATACCACAAATCATATGCTGAAAACGTTGGAAACCCTCGCATGATTCCGGCCTGGAGACCTGACAAGGCCATGAACATCGACAAGGCTGGATTTGCGGATTACATACATAAGCTTGAGGAAGTTGCTGGCATGTCAATCAATACGCCTACCGACTTGCTTGAGGCTCTTCAGAAGCGTCACGACTTCTTCCACGCGATGGGTTGCCGACTCTCCGACCATGGCATCGAGGAGTTCTATAGCGATGAATACACCGATGCAGAAGTGGCAGAAATATTCGCTGCAGTGATGGCTGGTCGCAAAATCTCACAGTATCAGGCCTTGCAGTACAAGAGTTGGTTCCTCTACGAAATGGGTGTGATGGATGCAGAAAGCGATTGGGCGCAGCAATACCACTATGGTGCCATACGCGATAACAACACCCGTATGTTCGACACCCTCGGACCTGATACAGGTTTCGACTCCATTGGCACATTCTCTACAGCAAAGGCAATGTCATCGTTCTTCAATCGTCTCAACTCTGCAGGCAAACTCACTCGCACCATCATCTACTGTCTCAACCCTACCGACAACGAAGTGGTGGCTACCATGCTGGGCAATTTCCAGGATGGTTCTTGTCCTGGAAAGATGCAGATGGGTTCGGGATGGTGGTTCAACGACCAGATGGATGGTATGATTCGCCAGATGAACACACTCTCGGTTCTCGGACTGCTGAGCCGTTTCGTGGGCATGCTCACCGACTCTCGTTCTTTCCTCTCCTATCCTCGCCACGAGTACTTCCGCCGCATACTCTGCAACCTCATCGGCAACGACGTGGAACGTGGCATCGTACCTCTCGAACTGGAACAACTCTCAAAGATGGTAGAAGATATCAGCTATTGGAATGCGAAAAATTATTTCAGGTTTTAGCGTTCTTATCCTTGCGATTCTATCGCAAGGTCTGCACGCCCAGCAATCCCTTTCGTTCGTCACCAACATCAAGACGGTGGAGGTGCGTGTCAATGGCGAATGGGGTGAGGCGCCCGTGATGCTCATGGGGGGCAGCAACTATGTGGAAATATCATTCGACGACCTGCAGCATAACTACGTGCGCTACACCTACCGCATCACCCACTGCAATGCCGACTGGACTCCTTCCGACATCTACGAAGGCGACTATCTCGAGGGCATGAACGGTGCGGAACGCATCGAGGACTATCTCCAGAGCATGAATACCGAGATGGAGTACAACCACTACATGCTCACCCTGCCCAACGAGGAGATCCGGCTGAAACTCAGCGGCAACTATCGTGTCGACATCCTCGAAGACGGCGACGACGATCCTGTGGCACAGGCTTGCTTCTCTATCCTCGAATCCCGTGTGGGCATCGAGGCTGAGACCAGTGGCAACACCGACATCGACACCTACGAGTCCCATCAGCAAGTCTCGTTCTATATCAACTACCCCAACTACAGTGTCACCAATCCCGAACAGGAGTTCAAACCCGTAGTGCTGCAAAACCACCGGTGGGACACTCGGGTCACCGACCTCGTGCCTACGTTCATCAAGACCAACCAACTGCAGTACACCCACAACCGCCGCCTCATATTCCCTGCTGGCAACGAATACCGTCGCTTTGAGATTCTCGACAAATATGTGCCTACGATGCGTGTCGACAGCATGCGCTACGAAAAGCCTTACTACCATGCATATCTCGTGCCCGACAAGATTCGCGACCAATATCTCTTCGACAAGGATCAGGATGGCCGTTTCTACGTGCGCAATGGCAACAACGTCGACAACGAGTCTGAGAGCGACTATTTCTTCGTACACTTCACCCTCTACTCTCCTCAGCTTCCTGGTGGCAATGTGTACCTCAACGGCGACCTGGCCGAGAATTCGTTCGACGAGATGTACCGCATGGACTACAACCTGATGGACCATCGCTACGAACTCTCGCTGCCTCTTAAACAGGGATCGTACAACTATCAGTATCTCCTTGTAAAAGACAACGACGACGAAGATCCCGCACTCTGGACCCTGGACTCTGGGCACACCTCCCTCCAATACACCGAGGGCAACTTCCATCAAACCGAGAACGAATACTACATCTACGTCTACCACCGGCCTTTCGGTGAACGCTACGACAAATTGGTTGGGTTCAAGACTTTCACCCATGATGCACATTAAATCCTGCTACCTGCTACCTGCTACCTGCTACCTGCGGGCAAAGCTCGCCTTGCTCCTTGCTACCTGCTCCTTGCTACCTGCTCCCTGCTACCTGCAAGCTTTGCTTGCCCAGGAACTTCCCGATTCCAGCCATCTCTCCGTGTATGTATTCCACGACAGCAAATATGTCAATGCTGCCCTCAGTGGCAAATATGCCGAACAACCATTTACCGAGGACCTTTGCAATGACATCTATTCCTATGTACGTTCCACTCTCCCCGACTCTCTTGATGACTACAGCCTCGACATCCGTGCCAACGGCCGAAACATTTACGACCTCGTACCCAACTTCTACCGCCACGACACCAGCCAGGACGGAAGTCGTCTGTGGCGACGCGAATACGAGGGTCGCCCTTGGGTGAAAAACATTTCCACCCATGTCAATGCCAAAGATGGTCTGAAAAACACCCACATTGCCCTATGGCAAAGCCATGGCCGATACTTCAAAAACGAATGCGATGACTGGTACTGGCAACGTCCGCGACTCTTCTGTACCACAGAGGATCTGTTCAGCCAGACTTTCGTAGTACCATATCTCATCCCCATGCTCGAAAATGCCGGTGCCGTGGTCTATACCCCTCGCGAACGCGATTGGCAAAACCACGAGGTCATCGTCGACAACGACAATCCTCGCCGGCATGGCAGGTACTTTGAGGAGGGAACAGGCAGTTGGCACGACTGCGACTCTGCCGGATTTGCGCACAATAAGACTATATACTATAGCGGCGAAAATCCTTTCCGCGATGGCACAGTTCGGTGTATTGACACTGAATCCAAACTCAGAGACGTATCGTCCATCACCTGGATGCCCGACATCCCTGAGGCGGGCCGATACGCAGTGTATGTATCCTACCAAACCGTGGACGGGAGCATCGACAATGCTCAGTACAGTGTGCACCACAAAGGTGGCATCACCAACTTCGAGGTCAATCAGCAGATGGGTGGTGGCACATGGGTCTATCTCGGTTCTTTCGAGTTCTCCAAGGGCATGAGTCTCAGCGGATGCGTGGAACTCTCCAACTACAGTCGGAAACGTGGCGTAGTCACTGCCGACGCTGTACGTTTTGGCGGTGGCATGGGCAACATCTCTCGTGGTTCTTATGGTGTGAGCGGTCTTCCTCGTTGGGCCGAAGCGGCGCGCTACAGTCTTCAGTGGGCTGGATTCGAACCCGAAATATACAGCGTGTCTGGCGACAGCAACGACTACCGCGACGACCTCTGGTGCCGGCCTAATGCCATCAACCAACTTGCAGGTGGTTCGCTCTTTGGCGGCAACCATCCTGGCAGGAACGTGCCTCTCGAACTTTCCCTGGCTTTCCACACCGATGCCGGATACACGTCCGACGATTCTTCTTTCGTTGGTTCACTGGCCATATGTACCCTGCAGGGGGCATCACTCGGCATGCACAACGACGGAGTATCCAGATACATATCCTACGACCTTGCATCTATGATGATACATGGCCTTAACGACGATCTCAAGTCCTACGACTGGACCACACGCAACATCTGGACCAAGAACTACTGCGAGACTCGTGAGCCCGAAATACCTTCCGTACTTCTGGAGATGCTCTCCCATCAGAATTTTGCCGACATGCGTCTTGCCATGAGTCCTCGGTTCAAGTTCGACTTCTGCCGCAGCATCTACAAGTCCATCGTGAAATACATCGCCACCACTCACTCGCGCAAATATGTCATCCAACCTCTGCCTGTCACTGAGTTCTACACCACTCTCGACACCTCGGCCGACGAGGTACAACTCTATTGGACTCCTGTCACCGATTCGCTCGAACCTACAGCCGTGGCCGACCGCTACATAGTCTACACACGCTCCGACGACAGTGGTTTCGACAACGGGCGACTGGTCACCGACACTTCCTGCCGCATCAAAATCCAGCGCGGACATATCTATTCGTTCCGCGTCGCTGCCCTCAACAAGGGTGGCGAGAGTTTCCCTTCCGAAACTCTTTCGGCGTATATTTCCGACGACAACGACAACGGCAACGAAGCCAAAACCTATCTCACTCTTGTCTCTCCTCTCTCGTCTCTCGACTCTCTCTCGGCCCCTGCAGTCATTGCCACTGCCGACAGTCTGGGATTCGACCTTTCTGCCTCCAAAGGACTTCAATATGGTCCCTACCCTGGGTTCTGTGGACCTCAGCGTGTGTTCGACCGCACTCTCATCGGTCTCGATGCTCCATATGGCCTTGGTTCCAGCGGCAACGAACTCGAGGGCATCATCCTCCCTGGCAGCACTCTCGACGATATCTACCCCTACGCCCGTGAAGTGCTTAAACAGCACAACCATTCCTTCTGTTCAGCCTCCCAAAGTGCCGTCCTGGCCGGCAAAATCACCACCCCCACAGAAGCCATAAAACCCATAGAATCCATAGAAACCATAGAATCCATAGAAACCATAGAATCCATAGAAACCATAGAATCCATGGAAACCATAGAAACCATAGAATCCATAGAAACCATAGAAACCATAGAAACCATAAAACCATAACTCCCATGTTTCTTCCAACTACAAAAAAAGAAATGGAACGCCTCGGCTGGTCTCAGGCCGATGTCATCATATTCTCTGGCGATGCCTACGTCGACCACCCTTCGTTTGCCACGGCTGTCATAGGTCGTGTGCTCGAATCTCAGGGCTACAAGGTAGCCATAGTTCCCCAACCCGACTGGCATGGCGACTTCCGCGACTTCACCAAACTGGGTCGTCCGCGGCTCTTCTTCGCCATTTCGCCTGGGTGTATGGACTCTATGGTCAACAAATATACGGCCAACCGTCGCCTGCGCAGCGAGGATGCCTACACTCCCGATGGTCGCACCGACAAACGGCCAGAATACCCCACCATCGTCTATACCCAGATACTCAAACGTCTCTTCCCTGATGTCCCCGTTGTGATTGGCGGCATCGAGGCCAGCATGCGCCGGCTCACCCACTACGACTACTGGCAGGACTCTCTCCGCCCTTCCATCCTCATCGACAGCGGAGCGGACCTACTTATCTATGGCATGGGGGAGAAGGCAATTTCGGCAGTGGCCGAAACTGCGGTTAAGGGTGATTGGTTAGGGGTTAGAGAAATTCCACAAGTTTCATTCATTGCCGATTCATTGCCTCAAGGCGATGCCATCGCCCTGCACAGCCACGAGGAGTGCCTCAAGGACAGGCTCAAGCAGGCTCAGAATTTCCGAGCCATCGAGGAACAGTCCAACCGCTTCGTGGGCAAGACTCTCGTTCAGCAGGTGGGCGACCGCTATGTGGTGGTCAATCCGCCCTACCCTCCTATGTCGCAGCAGGAACTCGATGCTGTCTACGACCTGCCTTACACTCGTCTGCCTCATCCTAAATACAAGGACAAGCGCATCCCGGCCTACGATATGATCCGCCACTCCATCACCATCCACCGCGGGTGTTTCGGGGCCTGTGCGTTCTGTACCATTTCAGCCCATCAGGGCAAGTTCATCACATCTCGCAGCAAGGAGAGCATCATGCGTGAAGTGCGGCAGATTACCCATATGGAGGACTTCAAGGGCTACATCAGCGACCTCGGCGGACCGAGTGCCAACATGTATGGCATGGCTGGGCGCGACCGCGAGTTGTGCCGTCGTTGCCGTCGCCATTCGTGCATCTATCCATCGGTGTGCAAAAATCTCAAAAACGACCACGCTGCCCTCATCGACCTCTATCGCACCGTGGCCAAGACCCAGCGTGTCAAGAAATGTTTCATCGGCAGCGGAGTGCGCTACGACCTCGTACTGAGCGACCGTCTCAATGGCCGACGCTATGCCGATCAACTCATTCGCTACCATGTGAGCGGCCGACTCAAAGTGGCTCCTGAACATACCGAAGATCATGTACTCCGACAGATGCGCAAACCGCCATTCGAACTCTTCTACGACTTCAAGCGCATCTTCGATGCTACCTGTCACCGGGCAGGACTCCGTCAGCAAATAGTGCCCTACTTCATCAGTGCCCACCCTGGCTGTACCACTGCCGACATGCAGCAACTGGCCCAGAAGACCCGCCAACTCGGCTTCCGGCTCGAACAGGTGCAGGAGTTCACCCCTACCCCAATGACCCTCAGCACCGAAATCTACTACACCGGCATCGACCCCTACACCGAGGAATCCGTCTACACAGCAAAAACAGACCGTGAGAAAAGAGAACAGCATCAGCAGTTCTTTTGGTACACCACCCCCGGAAAACCCGGAAGACCCAAAATCTCCGGAAAACCCGGAAAACCCATAAACCCATAAACCTTTTTTCGAAGAAAAAACATAAAACCATGCAACCACTGGCAGAAAGAATGCGTCCGCAGACGCTCGACGATTTTGTAGGACAGAAACATCTCGTAGGTCCCGACGGAGTCATACGCCGTATGCTCAGTCAGAAACGTGCCTCGTCATTCATACTCTGGGGACCTCCCGGAGTGGGCAAAACCACACTGGCCTATATCGTGTCTAAGGCTCTCGAAGTACCCTTCTTCTCTCTCTCGGCCGTCACGAGCGGGGTAAAGGAGGTGCGCGATGTCATCGACCGTGCCAAGGGATCTCGCTTCTTCGGCACCAATAGTCCCATACTCTTCATCGACGAGATCCACCGTTTCAGCAAGTCACAGCAGGACTCCCTGCTCGGGGCTGTCGAGCAGGGTGTCATCACCCTCATCGGTGCCACAACCGAAAATCCTTCGTTCGAGGTCATCCGTCCTCTGCTCAGCCGCTGCCAGGTCTATGTACTCAATTCGCTTACGCAGGACGACTTGCTCGAACTTCTTGAGCATTCGAAGAAATATCTGCCTGAACTCTCGGTAAAGGAGACAAAGGCACTGATGAGATTCAGTGGGGGTGATGCTCGCAAATTCCTCAACATCCTGGAACTGGTTTCTCAAGAGACTACAGAAGTTACTGACGAAATCGTGACAAGGGTTCTGCAACAGAATCCTCTGGCCTACGACAAGGACGGCGAAATGCACTACGACCTCATCTCGGCCTTCATCAAGAGTATCCGTGGCAGCGATCCCGATGCTGCGCTCTACTACCTCGCGCGTATGATAGAAGGTGGCGAACAACCCGAATTCATCGCACGCCGACTCTGCATCCTTGCTGCCGAAGACATCGGTCTGGCCAACCCCAACGCCCTGCTCCTTGCCAATGCCACGTTCGACATCATCCACAAGATTGGCTGGCCCGAGGGTCGCATTCCGCTTGGAGAATGTGCCGTGTATCTGGCTGGCAGTCCAAAGAGCAACTCCGCCTATCTGGGCATCGACGCTGCCTTGGCCTATGTGCGCGAAACTGGCAACCTGCCTGTACCGCTCCACATACGCAATGCACCTACCAAACTGATGAAGGACCTCGGCTACCACGAGGGCTACAAATATGCCCACGACTACGAGGGTCATTTCGTTCGCCAGCAGTTCCTCCCCGATGAGGCCCAGGGACAGCACTTCTGGCAACCACAGGACAACCCTCAGGAAAACAAACTCCGCGACCTGTATCTCTCCCGCTGGGGGAAGTTATAACTTTTGCACACAACGCTACCAAAATGTATCAAAATAAAACCGCAATACAAAAATTCGATTTCTTAAAAAACCTTAAAATCGTTCTAAAACCATAAATAAATTTGGAGTTTTCTTTTTTATTGCTTAACTTTGCATCTTATTTTTGGCTCGAACGTATCGAGACCACCATGTTGAACAACTAAAAAAATTATGTAAATATGAAAGCAATTAAGAAACTCTTCTTGCTCTGTCTGCTTTGCACGACAGGCATGACTGTTTGGGCCGACGACGAAGTCTGTCCTAACAACCAGATCTGGTACTACACCGCAGCCGATGAACCTTTGGCTGAAACCACCGACCAAAATGCCACAGGCATTCACACCAATGCCTTTAACGTGACCCTCAAATCCCACGAACTTGTCTACTACCACGACGGCATCGGCAAGGGTATTCTCACCTTTGACGGCGACGTCACCACCATCGGTGCCTATGCCTTCCGCAGTTGTAACGTCCTGCACATCGATCTTCCAGCTTCCGTAACCACCATCGGATGTGGCGCATTCAACGGTTGCAAGGCATCTACCGTTGTCATTCCCGATGCCGTGACCGCCATTGGCGATGAGGCTTTCTATGGCTGTCCTGCCACCAGCATCATTCTGCCCGAAGCTCTCACATCGATAGGCAAGAATGCCTTCCAAAACTGCAACAACATTAAAAGCATCGTCATCCCCGACGCAGTGACCGAAATCGGTGACTATGCTTTCAGCTACTGCACCGTCCTGGAGGACATCACCCTCGGCAAGTCGCTCAAGACTATCGGAGCATATGCTTTCGGCGTCTGCCGAAAACTGGCAAGCATCACCATTCCTGGTTCCGTAACCTCAATAGGCAAAGATGCATTCCAGATATGCTCAAAACTCAAGAAAGTCACGCTCCATTCCTTCCCAGAATTTGGCACCAGCATATTCTCAAGTTCACCTACAGTCACACTCGAACTCTCCGACGCTGAACATCCATACATTGCCGCCACCACTGCCAATGCCCCTACCATCAAAAGTGCAAAATACACACGTACCCTTGGTGAAGGTGAACTTGGCACCATCACACTGCCGTTCTTGCCTGACAACCTCAGTGACTACACATTCTTCCGCCTCTACGATGCCTACGACGACACACTCGTGTTCTCCGTGGTAGAGTCCAAGAATGTCATGGCTGGAGTGCCATATCTGTATAAGAACGCCGACGACGCCAATATCTCCACCGCTATGACTGCCAACGGACCTGTAGCAATCACCGTTGAGACCAGCGACCTCCGCAAGATCGGCGATTGGCAGATGTACGGCACACTGCGCAGCGTGGAAGCAAGCGACAACTCTTTCTTTGTAGTAGAAGGTGACGGATTCGTAAACGCCACCACCGGCACCCAGGTAAACCCTATGCACGCCTACCTCACCAACACTGCCTACGCACCGGCAAAGGCCTTCATCAAGCTCGTAGACGATGGTGGCAACGACTATACAGGCATTGATGCAGCAAAGCTGCAAAGCGAGCTTTGCTCGCAGGGAGCAGGGAGCAGGGAGCAGGTAGCAGGTACGGCCTATGACCTTTCCGGCAGGAAAGTCCAATTGGGCCAATCAGGCCAATTAGCCCCATCAGTCCCATCCGGCCTATATATCATTGGTGGCAAGAAAGTAATGGTAAGATAATGCAAAATTCATAATGAAGATTAAAAAGTTTCTTTTGGTTTGCCTGGTTAGTATGGCCAGCATTGAGACATGGGCTAACGACGTCTATGATTTTCAAGAAAGTTCTTATAACGGAACCATACAAGAGATATGTTATAAAATTACATCTAACACAGAACCTTATACCGTGGAAGTGACACACTTTCAAGACACTAAAGTGTATCAATATTATGGTGATGTTTGGGTACCAAGCAAAGTTCTGCACAACGGCATAACTTATACAGTAACAAGCATTGGTGAGGACGCCTTCCGGAACTGCGAATCACTGGAAACGGTAACCCTTCCAGCCACAATCACCTTTATTGATGACGACGCTTTTAAATACCAAAGCTTACTTTGGATCACATGTGATTATGACGATATCAATATTTACGCCAAAACACCTCCAGTTCTTGGCACTAACGTTTTCTCTGGCGAGTTTGATGCAACAGTGCATATACCTAAAGGGTTAATGGAGACATATATGAGAAGCCCACACTGGAGCAGTTGGAGAAAAATAGATATTGTTGCCGACCTTGAGTGGGTGGACCTTGAGAACGACGAAATAGAGCAATTATGCGTAGACAACTTTGACGCCAACCACAATGGCGTAATGGAAATTGAAGAATTTGAAGCCGTAACAGATCTTGGTTCTATATTCAAGGGTGCAGGCTTCACCGACTTCGACTTCCTGAAATATTTCACAGGTCTTACCTCTATTGATGCCGGCGCATTCAGTGGCTGCACAAATATGACTCGGATCACCATCCCTAAGTCGGTATCGTCAATCGACGCCGATGCCTTTTCCGACTGTAAAGCCTTGGAGACCATATCGGTCGACCCAGAAAACACCAAACTCGACTCACGCAACGACTGCAATGCCGTAATCGAAAAGGCCTACAACCGTCTGGTACTTGGGTGCAAGAACACAGTCATCCCCGATGACGTAAAAGCCATAGGCAAATATGCTTTCTATGGCAGGCAGGGACTGAAGGAAGTCTCCTTGCCTAATACTGTCACGTCAATCGAGACCTTTGCCTTCGCTATGTGTACCGACCTTACTGCTGTCACTCTCGGCGACAACGTGAAGATCATCAGCGGGTCGGCCTTCCACGGATGCAGCAAGTTGAGCAAGATCAACATCCCTGACGGCATGCTGGCAGTCAGCGACTATGCGTTCACAGGCTGCACATCGCTGCCTGTCATCGATGGCGTACGCTATGCCGACACCTACCTCGTGGAGGCCATCGACAAGGATGTCGATGCCTATCGCATCAAGACAGGCACCCGATGGATCGGGCCTTCGGCATTCTACTACTGTACCAATGCTAAAGAAATCATCATCCCGGCATCAGTGACCGAAATCCATGCCAACTCCTTCATCGGATGCAAGTCTCTGACCGACTTGTATGTGTTTGCAACCAAGCCTCCGATGCTTTACGACAAAGTCTTCAACACCTGCAGCACGACAACACTCCACATACCATCGGGCACCACAGCCACCTACAAGGTTAAGGATGGGTGGAAAGAGTTCACCCTGATCGAAGAAAACTCTGTCATCAACTTTGCCGACACCGGCATCAAGTCCAGCTGCGTGGACGAGTCCACTGGATGGGACACCGACGGCGATGGTGAGATCAGCTACGAAGAGGCTGCGGCCGTGACCTATATCGGCAAGTTCTTCACGAACAACACCACCGCACTCGAGTTCGACGAGTTGAAATACTTCATCAGTCTCGAGACCATCGATACCGAGGCATTCTCGGGCTGCACACAGCTGAAGAGCATTTCCCTCCCAAGCTCTGTAGTTTCGATTGGAGCCGACGCATTTGGCGACTGCAAAGCCCTCACCCAGGTCAACATCACCGACCTCACGGCATGGCTCAACATCGACTTCGGCAGCGACAAGGCCAACCCTTGCTACTACGCCCACCATCTGTTCCTGAACGGTGCCGAGCTCACCAAGTTCACCGTACCTGCTACCGTGACCGCAATCAAGGACTATGCCTTCATCAGTTGCGAAGGTCTGACAAATGCCGACTTCCACAACTCCGTGACATCCATAGGCAACGAGGCCTTCAAGTGCTGCACAGGCCTTGGCAGCGTCACCATCGGCAGTGGAGTCACCGAGATAGGCGCCCGGGCGTTCAACAGCTGCTCAGACCTCACCGACGTGAAAGTCTGCGCACCAGTACCACCTGTCATCGGCACAGGCGACAGCCACCCATTCAACAGCATCAACGGTAAGAATCTCTATGTACGCACCAAGTACATGTCCGACTACCAGTCGGCAGTGGGCTGGGAAGAATTCACCAGTGTAAAACATCTGGACTACATCTTTGCACGCGACCAGTACGGCAATGTGGTACTCGACCAAAATGGCTTCGAACGAACCGACATTCTCCTGCCCGACACATACAGCGAGCTTGAAATCAGCGGCACACTGACACCTAGCCAAATCGACTACGACCGCACCTATGCCGACACCGAGTGGCAACCACTCTATGTACCATTTAATTTCGACATTACCAATGAACTGCTCGAAGACTTTGAGTTTGCACGCTACAGCGGCACCTACACCGACAAAAGCGGAAACTTCTATCTCACCGCCTACAGTCTCAACGAAGAAGACCACATCAATGCCAACACTCCTTATTTCATCCGTGCCCGTGTAGCCGACGAGGACAACGTACAGAGGATAGCGCTCTACGACACACACCTGGAAGAGGCCATGGACTACAGTGTCGATATGTACTCCATGGATTACATCGTAACCGTGGCTGGCGTCTACAGTCCTACGACTGCCACCAAGACCGCCGAGTTCTATGTCTATGACGCAGGAGAATATCTGCCTGCAGCCAAGGGAGAGGGCATCGATGCCTTCCGGTTCTACGTCAAGGTCGAACCACGCGGCGACAACCCATACTCCTCACAAAACGCCCGTCCATCCAAGCTGAAGATCATCGTTCTCGGCGGCGAAGACGACCCCGACGGCATTGATGCAGCAGAACTGCATCAGGGAGCAAGGAGCAGGGAGCAGGGAGCAGGTGAGGTGTACGACCTTGCAGGTCGAAAGATCCAATTGGGCCAATCAGGCCAATTAGCCCCATCCGGCCTATATATCATTGGTGGCAAGAAAGTAATGGTAAAATAATGCATAATTCACAATGAAGATTAAAAAGTTTCTTTTGGTTTGCCTGCTCTGCATAACTAGTGCAGAGACTTGGGCAGCAGTTACTCAATTTGTAGTTGACGGGGTGTACTATGCAGTTGCATCACAGACCACCGTTGCAGTGACAGCCAATCCATCGGGCTATTCAGGCGAGGTGACCATTGCTGAGGAGGTTACATGCGCCGAAACTGCTACAAAGTATATGGTAGTGGGAATCCTGCAAAATGCTTTCAAGGGCAGTACAGAGTTGACTGGCGTCAGCATTCCAAGTACTGTGACTGCAATAGGTATGCAAGCCTTCGATGGCTGTACTAGGCTGACCGGCATCGAGATTCCACGTTCAGTGACCAACATCGCAGCGACTGCGTTCAAAGGATGTACCAATCTCTCCAGCATCACGGTAGACTCAGGCAACACCGCCTACAGTTCTGCGGGCAACTGCATAATCAGGACAGCGGACAAAACCCTCATAGCAGGATGCAAGAGCAGTAAGATTCCTGACACCGTGACCAGCATCGGACAAGATGCCTTCAACGGATGCACAGGGCTCACACGAATCTACATCCCAGCCACGGTGACCAAGATTGGTTCGGATGCTTTCAAAGGTTGCACTGGTCTGACCGAAGTCTTCATGTGGGGCGCAATGCCGCCAGCCATTGACGACAGTTCCTTCAGCACAAGCACCTACTCAGCAGCAACGCTGCATGTGCCTTACGAATCGTTAAGTTCATACCAGGCAGCCACAGGCTGGAAGAAATTCGCCACGATCAAGGCCGACCTGATGAACATCACCTTTAAGGACGATGCCGTCAAAGCCATCTGTGTAAAGAAATGGGACACCAACGGCGATGGTGAGCTCAACACCGTAGAAGCAGCTGCCGTCACCAGCATCGGCGAAACATTCAGAGCCAATGGCAACATCACCAGTTTCGACGAACTGCAGTATTTCACAGGCATAACCTATTTAGTTGATTGGGCCTTCGCTCATTGCTATAAGCTGAAAAGCATCGTAATCCCAAATGGTATAACATCATTTGGGAGAGAAATCTTTTTGCGTACCTCTCTGGATAACATCTCCGTGGCTGACGGAAACACAAAATTCGACTCCCGCGGCGACTGCAATGCCGTAATCCGCAAATCAGACGACATGCTGTTATTTGGCAGTAAGAACACGGTGATCCCTAATACCGTGAAAGCAATAGGTGAGTATGCTTTTCGCTACGCCTTGTTCACCAGCATCGACATTCCAGAGTCGGTAACCTCAATCGGAAACGGTGCTTTTATGCACTGTACAAACCTGACAAGTCTCACTATTCCGCAGACGGTAGCTTCAATAGGAAGGTGGGCTCTCGCACATTGTAGCGCACTTAAAAGCATCAGCATTTACTGTTCTACAGCTCTCGGCGACGACGTCTTCTATGGTTGCAGTTGTACCGACGCTCATATCCATATCACCGACTTTGCGGCCGACAACAAGGTCACTACCGAAATTTCCGCTGGCAACAAGCACTATTACTATAATAGCATAAAAATCAGTAACATTTTCCAGATTCCTGCCGGGTATACGTCGATTGGAAAAAATGCCTTGATTGGCTGTCCGGATATAACAGGCATTATCATGTCCGAAGAGGTGACCACTATCGACCGCTCTGCCTTTGCCAATTGCACGAACCTAAAGAGCGTGACAATCGGCTCGTCTGTCACAACCATTGGGGAGGAAGTCTTTAACGGCTGCACGAGTCTCGCAGACATCACACTGCCCGATGCAGTGACCACAGTCGGGAATTATGCTTTTATAGACTGTACAAGTCTGGTAAGCGCAGTCATAGGATCGTCAGTCACCGAAATCGGAGACTCTGCCTTCGTCAACTGTACAAGCCTCGCCAGCATTGACATCCCCGACAATGTAACCTCTCTCGGAAGTTATGCCTTTGAGAACTGTACGAACCTGAAAAGCGTCAAAATAGGTAATTCTATAACTACAATAAAAGACAAGACCTTCAAGGGGTGTGCCAATCTAAGCGATATAAAATTAGGATCATCGGTCATTTCTATCGCAGGCGGTCCTTTTAACAATGCTTTTGAAGGATGTACAGCGCTGCCTGTGGAAGGCCACATCCGATATGCTGATACATATCTTATCAATGCCGTGGAGAACCATTATTACTTATCCATAAAAGAAGGAACAAAGATTATTGGCATCGATGCTTTTAGTGAATCTAGTTATTTAGAATCTATCGACATCCCAAAGTCAGTAATTTCAATTGGAGAATGTGCTTTCCATGATTGTAAAGATTTATTGGATGTCACATTCCATTCTCTCCCTGAATGTGGTTTTTGGGCCTTCAACAGTGTTCCCAGTGTCACCCTCGAACTTGCAGATACTGATCACCCATACATCGCCAGCACTACAGACAACGCCCCTACCATCACGAGTGCGAAATATATCCGCTCGCTCAGCGAAGGCGAATTGGGCACCATCACACTGCCGTTCCTGCCTGACAACCTCAGTGGCTACAAGTTCTACACTCTCTACGATGTATCCGACAACACCCTCGTGTTCTCCGAAGTCACGACCGAAAACGTCCGCGCTGGCATACCTTATCTCTACAAGCTTGCCGACGGCAACACCACAGCTACCGACCTTACAGCCAGCAGCAATGTGACTATGACCGTCGAAGCCTACTGTTCCCGTTCTATCGGCAGCTGGCAGATGGCAGGCGCACTGCGCAGTGTCACAGCTGATGGCAATTCTGTCTATGTACTCTCCGACAACAAGTTCGTAAAAGCCGACTCTGGCGCCGCCATCTCTCCTATGCACGCCTATCTGGTCAACCCTGATGCCGAATACGACACTATGAACATCAAACTCGTCAATGACGAAGGCAACGACTATACAGGCATTGATGCAGCAGAACTGCAAGGCGAGCTATGCTCGCAGGGAGCAGGTAGCAGGGAGCAGGTAGCAGGTACGGCCTATGACCTTTCCGGCAGGAAAGTCCAATTGGACCAATCAGGCCAATCAGGCCATTTAGCCCCATTAGCCCCATCTGGCCTATATATTGTCGGTGGCAAGAAAGTGATGGTGAGATAAAAAAACAACAAAAACACTATGAAGAAAATTTATTCAGAGCCACGAATCAAGGTTGTAGCATTTGCAGCAAAGCAGCAGGCAATTTGTTCCAGCTCAGACGCTATTAGCATTGGTGGAACGTCAAATGATAACCTCAACGCTGAAGGCAAGGACATCGCTGACTTCGACAAAGGAATCTGGTAGAGTCCACGAAAGCATCTGTTAGAAACTACAAAAGCATTCTGTATACACGATGAAAACATTTAAGAGGTTCGTATTGCTCTGTCTGGTCGGCATGGCTGGTATAGAGGCATGGGCGGAGAATTTTGAAACTGACGCCGAATCGCTCGGCTACGTGATTTACTACAACATCACGTCGAGCGTGGAACCTTATACCGTCGAGGTGACCAGAAAGTACAGCCTCAGTGACGGCTCTTACAACACAGAAAACATTAAAATTCCAGAAACGGTTACTAATCCTAATGACAGCAAGACATATACCGTGACTGCGATAGGTGACTATGCCTTTGAGAACTGTAGTGACGTAAAAAGCGTTGAGATTCCTACGACCGTGACGTCAATCGGAGCAATGGCGTTCGAGTATTGTTGTAGTCTGACCACAATCTCGGGTGCAGCATCAGTAACTTCGATAGGCGAATCTGCTTTCTGTGGGTGTACCAGTCTGACAGGGTTCGACATTCCTACAGGAGTGACCACGATTGGGAACCGGGCCTTTGAGGGGTGCTATGCATTGACAAGCATCACCATTCCGGCTGCTACGACATCGATAGGTGAATATGCCTTCTATGGGTGTAAGGACCTGACCTGCATCAGGGTAGACGGCAGCAATACCAACTACGACTCGCGCAACAGTTGCAATGCCATAATAAAGAAATCGGCAACCGCCCCTACCCTGCTTGCAGGATGCAAGAACACGAAGATTCCAAGCGACGTGACCATAATAGGCAATGGTGCCTTTGGGTATTGCACAGGGCTGACAAGCATCACCATCCATTCGGGAATAACAAAGATTGGAGACTATGCCTTCTGCGACTGCGGAAGCGGTCTGAAGAGCGTCACGCTCAAGTCGTTCCCTGAATTCGGAACGGATGCATTCAAAAACTGTTCCAGCGCCACCTTCACCCTTGAGTTCACCGACACGGACCATCCATACATTGCCAGCGTAAAGGACAATGTGCCGAAAATAAGCAGCGGCAAGTATATCCGCACGCTCGGGTCAGGCAAGTGGGGAACCATAGTTCTGCCGTTTGTGCCAGACAATAAGGATGCTTTCAAGTTCTACACTCTGAAGAGCGGCACGGAGACCTCAATCACCTTCATTGAGGTGGCGAGCGACGAAGTGACGAGCAATGTGCCATATCTGTACAGGAATGCCGACGACAGCAACCCTGCCACAGAGATGGCCACGAGCAAAGAAGTGACGATGAGCGTGGTGACAGAAGATCCCACACAGATAGGCGACTGGCGGTTGAAGGGCACATACCGCACCTACCACGAGACAGGCCTGGACTATTACGTGCTCTCCGGCAACCAGTTCTGGAACTCCAACGTAGGCGTAACTATCCACCCACTGCGAGCATTCCTGCAGAACTACTCCAAGACATCAGCTGGAGCAAAGATGATAATCGAAGTCGAAGAAGACGATCCTGACGGCATTGATGCAGCAGAACTGCAAGGCGAGCTATGCTCGCAGGGAGCAGGTAGCA
>R06__coassemble_166_pt1 | contig 25319 bp, 18 predicted proteins | sample R06__metabat2_low_PE_049 | metagenome-assembled genome bin R06
TAAATTGTAAAATAGTTCAATATTAGATAAATAGTAAATCGTAAATTGTAAAATAGTAAATAAGAATATGAAAATCACTAAAGTCCACACCGCTACGTTGCAGGGACTTAATTCCATCCCTGTAACCGTAGAGGTAAATGCAACCAACAATCCTCAGTCCAGGTTCATCATCGTGGGTATGCCCGATCTTGCCGTACGCGAAAGCCAGGAACGCATCCTCTCGTCGCTTGCTGCCAACGATTTCCGCGTGCCGATGAAACAGATTGTAGTGAATCTTGCACCTGCCGATGTTAAGAAAGAAGGCTCTGGATTTGACCTACCTGTGGCCATCGGTGTACTTACGGCCCTTGGATTTGCTGTGGCGGATGCGCTTGACGACTATATGTTCATTGGCGAACTAGGTCTTGATGGCACCATCCAACCTGTCAAAGGTGCACTCCCCATTGCCATTATGGCTCGAAAGATGGGACTAAAGGGCCTCTTCGTACCTCTTGCCAATGCCCATGAGGCCGCGGTTGTAGATACACTGAAGATTTATGGTGTGACGCATCTTAATGAGATAGTGGATTTCTTGGCTGGCAATACCATTCTCGAACCTACCGAAGTGGATACTCGCCGTGAGTTTGCTGAGCAGCAGAGCCATTTTGAGTACGATTTCGAGGACGTAAAAGGTCAGGAAAACGTTAAGCGTGCCTTCGAGATTGCTGCTGCCGGCGGTCATAATGTCATCCTCGTCGGCAGTCCTGGATGCGGAAAATCCATGATGGCGAAACGACTTCCATCCATCCTGCCTCCGCTTTCGCTTTCCGAGAGTCTTGAGACCACCCAGATCCATAGCATTGCTGGTCAACTCCCTTCCGACACGGCCCTTATCAGCCAACGCCCATTCCGCTCACCTCACCACACCGTTTCCGATGTCGGCCTGATAGGCGGTGGAAATACTTTCAGCCCTGGGGAGATATGTCTGGCACATAATGGTGTGCTCTTTCTTGACGAGTTGCCTGAGTTTTCCCGGAGTGTGCTCGAGACCCTTCGTCAGCCGCTGGAGGACCGTGAAATCACCATTTCGCGTGCCAAATATACTATCTCCATGCCGTGTTCGTTTATGTTGGTGGCTTCCATGAACCCTTGTCCTTGTGGGTTCCATCATCATCCTACGAAAAACTGCGTATGCACTCCGGCTCAGATCCAGAGGTATATGAACAAAATCAGCGGTCCACTCATGGACCGAATTGACCTTCAGGTAGAGGTTGACAGCGTACCGTTCAACGACCTGGCCAAGATGCCGAAGGGAGAGAGCAGTGCCCAGATACGAGAGCGAGTGGTCAAAGCCCGCCAAATTCAGGAAGAACGCTTCCGTGGAATCAAGAACATCCACTGCAATGCCCAGATGACAGCCTCACTGATGAAGCAGTTTGTCCAGCCCGACGAACAAAGCCTCGAACAACTCCGTCTCGCCATGAAACGCCTCAGTCTCTCCGCCCGAGCCTACGATAGAATCCTCAAAGTCTCCCGAACCATCGCCGACCTCGAAGGCAGCCCAGATGTCCAGTCCCACCACATCGCCGAGGCTATAGGCTACAGGAACTTAGACAGAGATTCGTGGATTGAGTGAAGGGGAGGGACATAACCTTTTATGTCATTTGGCTGGAAAATTGCTCGACTGTTAGGCCGTAAACAATAGGACCACGGAACTTATCCCCGTGGTCCTGCCGTATTTTAGAACAGACTCTGTATCCAGCCCAATATCCCAGGAGCAGAGGCCTTCGTCATACTCCCACACTTAGGACACGGCACCGGAGCCGAAGCCACCGTGGCATTCAACTCCACATCCGGTCCCTCAAACACATGACCACACTGGCCACACTTAAACTTTTTCGTTCCTCGAAGCATAGTGATAATAGGTGTTTAGCAAGAAAAACAGATAGGTTATTCCTTGTATATACCCCTCCCCAAAATTAGACAGGGTTTAACGTTTGTTTAAATTGTCCTGTTTATGTTAGATATTTATATTTTCTCTCACAGAGATACAAAAAGTTTCTGACACTGCCAAATATTTCTTCTGTCTTGTGCCATTTTGTCTAAATTTACTTGGCAGTTTGTCGGAAATTCCGACACACTCACATCATTCCATCGCTATATCGTTACTCCCTTCTGTTTCTTTTATCTCTGACTCAAGTGCTTCAAGGAGTTTTATATCTTCCGCATCGGCAGGGGGAAATACATGGTGGAATATTCCTTTCCATCGGAGGCAGTTGTTAAGTAATTCTTAATAACTGAAGCCGCGTTTAACTCCCCTTCTTTCATGATGTTAGCTATGTGCATAGTGATGTTTGGAATTGAGGTCCCAAACAAGGTGGCAATTTGCATTTGGTTCAGCCACACATTGCCGTCCTTTGTCATCAGGGCGACATTCACCTTCCCATCCTTGGAATGGTAGATAATCACATCGTTTTGCTCACCATTGACCATAACTCGATATTTTCCAACATCAAAGTTACAAAAAACTTTTCAAACCACCAAATTTATTCACATAAACTTTTGTATCACTCTGTGCCAGTAGTCCCAGGAGTAGCCGACCGAGGGGTGATAGACGCACACTGCCGTTACCTTGTGGCCGCTGGGGAGAGTATAGGTGCCGTTGTCGATGGGGTAGTCGTCAACATACTGTGGTTCGCCTTCAGTCCAGCCTTGCCAAGGGAGCTTCTGCCACACTCGCTTGCCCCACACTATGAGCAGGTCGGGGCGGTATTGGTTCAATACCTCATAGAACGCTGCAGAGGAGTCCTTGTACTGTTGGTCTGTCCCTGCTTCGCGTGGACCGCTGAGCAGCACCTGCAGATAGTTGTAGAAGAGTACTGAGTCCCAAATCTTCCTTGAGTCCTGGGCAGTGGTTTCCTTCCCCACGAGGGAGCGTTCGAACTTCAGGAAGGTGTTCATCCAGCCTTCGCATTCAACACTCGCGTCGAGGTACCAGCCAAGAACCTGCCTGGTGATATCTGGCGATGGCACAGATCCGTAGTGGCTGTCTCCCATCACCATCAGTTTCCTTCCGAAGATTCCTCCGGAATGGTAGTCTTTGCCTACGAAAGGCAGAAATGTGAGCGGATACATATCTCAGTTCAGTGCTGGTGAGTGTTTGCCTTTGTTGGTACCTTTTGGATGGTAGCTGCATGGGGCGGTGACCATCTGCATGATGGATGAGAACTTGCGACCACAGTATTTGCAGGTATATTGCGACTTCTCACAGCCTTCATAGAGTTTGTGCTTGCCCTTGTTTGGACCATCGGGGTGGTAACTGCAAGGAGCAGTAACCAACTGCCGGACATCGTTAAACTGCCGTCCGCAGTATTCACAATAGTACTTTTGCATCTTCTTCTTTTGTTGCTGTTTCTGGTCCTGCCCCATCGGCATGGCAATCAACAGTGCCAGGAGCGTTATTATAGATAATGTGCGTGTCATAGATTCAACTTTCCATTTGCAAATTTACGAATTTTTTCTGACATTGCCAAATATTTTCATTAGAACATCACATATTTCTTCTCCAGTCCGGCAAGGTGGACGTGCATGTCCTGGCCGAGAGTGTTGTCGGTGCCGATGACGAACTCTGTGTCGTCACGGCCAAGCAGGGTGGCGAACTTCTGCCTGATGGCTGCAAGTTCTGCTTCCCGGAGCGGAAAGGCGTCGGAGGTATTGATATGTACCACACTCTTTTCTGTGCATGGGCAGAACCAGAAGGCATCGTACCGGTCGATGAGTTGCATGAGGTAACTGAGCCTTCCGTCGGCATCGTAGGCACGGGTGGTGCTGGAGCCATAATTAATATGGTAGGTGCCAAACTGCTGCTTCAGTTCGTCAAACGAAGGATTGTAGGCTGGCTCAGGCAGACCAGAGTCGTCGAAATCGGTGAGCAAAAGGTTGTAGAGCAGGTTGGCGGCTATCTCTTCGCTACAGAACTGATGGTCCGTTGGCAGAAGCAATGTGGAGTCTGTCACCCTGTTCCACTCCGTCTCTGGCAGCACACACCGTGGATAGCAACTGCCGTCAGCGAGCCGGTCAACCATCACCGCCACATCGGTACATCCCTCCACAGAGGACTCGGTATGAAGAAACACATCATATGCCTCCTTGTAGTAGCACACCATGCTGGCATCCTCATACCAGTCGTTTTCGTCGTCAGAAAGGAGCCTGGCAATGACACTGAAGTCGCACTCTTTGAGCAGTTCCCTTACAGTCATGACCAAAACTCCCTAAAACTTGCAGCCAGTTCCGAAATCATCCCATCAACGTATTCGACAACCGGGGCATATCCAGCAATGTAGGTCACAATGGATATAACCAAACCAAGTGCGACCAAAACACCCTCTGCAGCCACGGCCCAAGTCATGATGCGTGCAAACCATGCGCTGGCCTTATCTCCGAGCAACCAGAATACCACCATGCAGGCCACACCTGCACACAGTCCCATCCACAACTCATAATGCACATGGGGTACCAATATGGTCAGCAGGCTCAGAAACAGTCCTTCAAGTCCTACAAATAAGGCAAACCACCACTCTCTTTTCACTTTAGTTACAGTCGTTGTATTCATACATTTTTATTTTTTAAGTGTTACTGATAGAATTTACAGCGTCAAAACCACTCTGTTTTTGGTTTGACGCTACAAATATACGAAATAAAAATGTACTCAAAAGTTTACATAAACAAAAGATTTTTACTCACCCATAATTTTCCTGAAAACCGGCAGAATCTGGCACTTTGGACTGCTCTTTATCATCTCCCTGCGAGCAATGTCAATCCATCTGGCTGCATCCTGGTCCTTGGAACGGAAAAGTCGTTCTTCCCAGTATTTGCTGCCACACGAGTTCTTGAGCGTGGCATCGGAGATTTCCTTGCCGCTCTTGCTGATAAACTGGTTTGACAAGGCCGTCCAAGGCACATCAAGCTGGCGGTTGTCTATCATGCACAGCAGATACTGCATGCACACGGCAAATTCCACTGTCTTGCATTTCAGCTGGAAAGCCTTCTCGTGACCATCGACATTGTCGGTCAGGTAACCATTCTGCAACGCCCCTTCTATAAACTGGCTCAGCAGTGCCGCCCACTGGTTGTTCCATTTTTCGTCCTGAGCCTGCCAAGGGTGTAGCAGTGTTTCGTAACTCTCGATGGTGTAACGCGACACGGTCCTTACTTCGCCAGCCTCTTTCCTGATGTCCTTCACCACATACCGGCACACATCGTCAGGGGCGTAGCCATCCTTGCCTTCGAGATGGCGCTTGTATTGGTCACGGATGATAATCAGTGCCCTCACCGCCACCTCCTGCATGTTTTCGTCCTCGTAGAGCGAAATCCAGAACGGCCAATAGGTGTTGTCGTTGGCATTGTCGGTTGGTTTGAACCTGTTGCTGAAACACTTTTCAGGGAAGAGTGCACTGAGTCGTTCACACACCCGTGGCTTGATGTGGTGTTCCCACTCTTCGTCCAGGCGTCGTTGCAGGCTGGCACTGTCACCGCTCTTTATCAGGCCCTTGCAGCCATAGTATATGCCCACACACGGGTCGAATCGGTCAAACTCAATCAGGAACTCATATTCCAGACTGCCGTCACGGCTCCTCAGGCTGGGGAGTTTATACATCACATGATGGTCGGCAACGATGCCGTTGTAGCTGTCGTCGTGTCGGAACAGGGGAGTGCCGTTCTCCAACCTGAGCGATTTCAACCCACGGAACTTCTGCATCATGGTCTCGGCATACCTCCGGGTTAGTATCTCGCCCTGCTCTTCGCCGTAGGCCTTGCCAAGAATCTCTACAGTGCTGATGGTCATGTCGGAGCACACAATCCTGATGTCGTTCGACCTGTCTTCAAGCACAAGCTTTTCCTGTCTTTCGCCCCACATATCGATGTCAATGCCGCCTATCAATCTTCGGTCGGCAGGAATGTGAATCGCACAATCCGTTTCATATTGCGCCATACGAAACGCAATGATGAAGGTCCTCTCTGCATGCATGGTGTAGGTGAGTTGCAGTTCACCGCTGTCATGCAGCAGTACCCCCTTCAAGAACATGCTTTCGAAGGAGAAATCCCTTGGCACCGACTGAAACAACCTGGCTAGTCCAGGAATGCGGCTGGGTGTGATACGATCGGAAATCATAAATCAAATCTTCTGCCTTGACACGCAAATATACAAAAAACTTTTCAATCTTCCAAATTTTTTGTGAGAGTATTTACCTCGCATGCTGACAAAAAGTCACAAACCTTGTACTTCCCGACACAAAGATGTGGGTCAATGTACAAAAAAGTTTGGTGGTGTCAAAAAAAAAATGTATATTTGCATTTGGAAAAAGTTTTAACATTATGGTACAAGTATCACTAAACCCAGCACAATGGCAGATAGTACGTTCATTTTCATATGCAAAAAATGAATGTACTAAACTTGATATCCAAAAAATGCTATCTGACTATTTTGCTCAGAAGGCAGAAGATGCGATGGACGCACTTTGGGATAATGGTTTTTGGGATAATAATAAGAACGAAGCCATCCTTCAAGAGCATCTCCGTACTCCATACATTTCAACACCTGAGGCTAAGGCTTGAATATGAATGTTGTACTTGATACCAACTGCCTTATAGCGTCTTTGTCAAAAAGAGGCGACTATTTTAACGTGTGGAGAGGTCTTCACCAGGGACTTTACACTCTCTTTGTTTCAAATGAAATATTGGACGAATACGCAGAGGTATTGGCTCAGAAGACGACACCAGAGATATCCGACAACGTGATCCAAGCTATAGTGAATTCTCCGAATGTACAGTTCATTGATCCTTATTTCCAATTTATGCTGATAACGGCTGATAAGGATGATAACAAATTCGTTGATTGCGCCATTGCTGCAAATGCTTCATATATTGTGACCAATGACACGCATTTTAAAGTTCTGAAGGAGATTTCATTCCCGAAAATTTCAGTACTGGATATTAAACAATTTTCAATGTTGATATCATCTTTGGAATAAATGTAGTTAATACGTAAGTTAACTATTTGACCTAAGATAGCCACTTGCACACATTCTACATAATTGAGTAAGAATCCAAGCAACCATTTCGCTGGATTCCTCAAAGTCTTCCGAACCACCCAACCAATCTCGAAGGCAGCCCAGATGTCCAGTCCCACCACATCGCAGAGGCCATAGGCTACAGGAACTTAGACAGGGATTCGTGGATTGAGTGAAGGGAATGGTTGACAGATTCTGCCACAGTAACTGCTTAGACCAGTATTTAGTATCATACCTTATACACTACAAAAAGTAACAACTGCAAAAGCCAATACGGAAATTGCAGTTGCTATTTTTTGCATGTTACATGCAGATGGTCGCAGAAACTCTTTATACCCCTCCCCAAAATTAGACAGGGTTTAACGTTTGTTTAAATTGTCCTGTTTATGTTAGATATTTATATTTTCTCTCACAGAGATACAAAAAGTTTCTGACACTGCCAAATATTTCTTCTGTCTTGTGCCATTTTGTCTAAATTTACTTGGCAGTTTGTCGGAAATTCCGACACACTCACATCATTCCATCGCTATATCGTTACTCCCTTCTGTTTCTTTTATCTCTGACTCAAGTGCTTCAAGGAGTTTTATATCTTCCGCATCGGCAGGGGGAAATACATGGTGGAATATTCCTTTCCATCGGAGGCAGTTGTTAAGTAATTCTTAATAACTGAAGCCGCGTTTAACTCCCCTTCTTTCATGATGTTAGCTATGTGCATAGTGATGTTTGGAATTGAGGTCCCAAACAAGGTGGCAATTTGCATTTGGTTCAGCCACACATTGCCGTCCTTTGTCATCAGGGCGACATTCACCTTCCCATCCTTGGAATGGTAGATAATCACATCGTTTTGCTCACCGTTTGCCATAACTCGATATTTTTCTACTGCAAAATTACAAAAAACTTTTCAATCTTCCAAATTTTTTGTGAGAGTATTTACCTCGCATGCTGACAAAAAGTCACGAACCAAGCACTTCCTGGCACAAAGTATGGGCCAGTGTACAAAAAAGTTTGGTGGTGTCAGATTTTTTTTGTAACTTTGCAGTTGGAAATCAAATACTGGTATCTATGGAGTTAGCATTGAAAGGTCAGTATGACTATTATGTTGCGCACGAAAATGAGTTGCTGCAACAATACAGAGGAATGCATCTGGTGATTTCAGATGGATTCCAGATATTTTCCTTCGCTAATCCAAAGGAGGCATATAAATTTGGTGTAAGCAATTTTGGCGCAGGTCGATTCCTGCTACATAAATGTGAACCTGGCAGTCTCAACGTAGTACATACCATCAATTGTGCATCAATGCAATGAAGGAATATCAATATGATGCACCAGGTGTGCTGGATAAGATAGTAACACCATGTACGGTAGATGTGCAGGATTACGATACAAAGTCTGAAACAAATATTAATTCATGCAGCATCAATGCACTTTGGGATACTGGAGCAACAGTTTCTGTTGTTTCAGAGAGTCTTATTCACAGACTTGGACTAATACCTACAGATATCACCAAAGTATCCGGATGGGATGGAGTTCCGGTTTCTACAAATATTTACAACATAGATCTGCTTCTCGGGGACTTGAGAATTGATTTTGTCAAGGTGGTTCGTGGTCCTTTGGTAAATACTGACATGATTATCGGAATGGATGTATTATGCCAAGGAGATTTACATATCACGCATCCAGGATTCAAGACATCTTTAAGATTCGTTATTGAATAACAAGCACCAGATGTATTAGCATAAGCCACTTGCACACACTCCCCATAACTGAGTAAGAATCCAAGCAACCATTTCGCAGGGTTCCTCAAAGTCTCCCGAACCATTGCCGACCTCGAAGGCAGTCCAGATGTCCAGTCCCACCACACCCAGCCGAAGTTATCGGCTATAGGAACTTAGACAGGGATTCGTGGATTGAGTGAAGAAAAACATAATGGCGAGTCCTGTTGAACTCGCCATTGATGTCTATATGGAGGTTGCTAACCTTTACCTTACAAGATATTTCTTTCCGTCGATGATGTAAACTCCCTTTGGAAGGCTGTTGGCTGTTGGCTGTTGGCTGTTGGCCATCTTGCGACCGGTAAGGTCGTAGGTTTCTGTACCCCATAACCCGGACTTCGTAACCTGCTGCTCTGCTGACTCAATTCCAATTGCGGGGTCGAGGGCGGCTCCGTTGATGGCTATCCAACCAATCACATCGCCATTGGCAGCGGCTGTGTTGGTACCAATCTTAGACGACGTGAGGCTGGTGTCCATCTGTCGCTTGACGCGCAGGGTGGTAGTCCCGTCGGACGTGGTGGTTGTCACCTGTCGGAAAATGCTGGCATAGTCCAGACGGTGGGTCTGAGGCGCAGCAATGATATAAGGTGATGTCAGGGCAATATCCTTACCCTCCAATGGTTCGAGTTGGCAGGTGACATACGACAGTCCTCCCACCGGAGTGGCCTCGCATCGGCCAGCCATGATGCTACGGTTCTCCTCGCCCTGCAGGTTTGCCACACCAGGTGTGATGGCTATGTAGTAGGCATACTGGGTGACTATATTCAGCGATTCGCCATCCTGCTTCATCAGTTTCATGCGGAAGCCCGTGTTGCTTACATCCAGCACCTTGGCCACCACAGGAGCCGCAGTCTTCAGACTCGTCACAGGCTGTACTATCACAACAGGCACCACCCCCGCCTCGAACGGTTGTTTGAAAGCCACGTCGATGGTGTCGCCCTTCAGCATTTTGCTCACACTGCCACTGGCTGTGACATAGCGGCATGTATCCACCTCGGCCCTCATGCTGCCCCAATAGTACTGACCCGGCTGCAGGGAGATGAAGTCCACCTTCTCCGTCTTGCTTGCCGCAGAGGTCGAAGGCACACTCCATGGAGTGAACGTGAAGAAAAAGTTCTTCTTTGTCATTGAGGTAAGTCGCGGCACGATGCCGATGCTGCTGTTGGAGTTGGACGGCATGCCGAGGAAAGTCACGGAGTTCTGGTCCATCTCCAGTCGCGACACCGTGAGTGTATCGCCCACCAGACTCTCTATGCGTCCGTATTGCAACTCGTCAGTGCCATGGCTGCTCGCACGGCAAATGGTGACTGTGCCAGAGGTGAGTTTGGTGTTTTTGTAGGTAGTCTCCACCACCCGGTACGAGTAGGCCCCATCCTCGGTGAGAGTGTCGGCATAGCTCATGTCGTGGTCGTCAGGACGCGTGAAGGTGGCTATGGTCTGCCACGTGCCGGTACCCATCCGCCGTTGCAGGAGCATGGTCTCGGTGAGGTCGCCGTTGTTGTTCGTCCACGACACGGTGTATGCCCCCGTTCTCTTGTCCAGTGCCACAGCGAGGTCGGAAGCAGCACTGAGTCGCCAGTCTTTAGGCACATAGTCGTAGGTGCCGCTGTAGCTCGGACCGGTCTTCATCTTCGAATAGTATTCCCCCGCAGGAGTGAGGTTGCCGTTCCACAGTATTTTCGAGCAAGCCCACTCGTCGTTCCAGTAGGCATAGCGTTCCACATAGTCGTAGCTGTTCAGTTTTGTCCATATGCGTGCCAGTACGTCGCGGTTCTGGTTGAGTATGTCGTCCGACGGGTTTCCACGCTCCTCGTTGGTGGTGGCAATGCCGAAGATGCCGAATCCTCCGCTCCACGAAGCACCCCAGATAAATTCGGTGATCCATACAGGCCGGTGGAACTTATCCGCCCAGTTCGACTTGATATTGTTGAACGAACCCTCGCTCCAGTAGCAGTGTATGTCGACCACATCGCACCGCCATCCACGAGCATCGATGGAGTCGAAGAACTGTTTGTGCCACCACTCACCGCTGTCGAACGACGAAGGCGAAATCAGGCGCCTTCCAGTACGCATAAGGTCAGGCCAGCGTTCCAGTTCCTGCGCCACCGAGGCAGGTTTAGGGTCGTTGCCGTTGGCCGGTTCGTTGTCGGTCTTCATATACGGCGACTGGTCGTTCACACCGAGCGAATAGGTCGAAGCACTCCACAGGTTGTTCATATGAGGCACACACTCGTAGTCGCTCCCCAGGTCCTGTCCCACACCCCAGGCGTAGGTCCAAGTGCACCCCAGTTTGCCCAGGTTGGTAGTGTTGAGAATGTTCGCCACACCGTTCTTGCCTATGTTGTTCCAGCGGAATATGCGGTACGACGAAATGCGCTGGTCGAGCATAGTAGGCAGTGTGTTCACCACCAGGTCCTCGCCGTCGGCAATGAAACAGCGCTGATAGCCCCAGCCCTCCTTCTGGATGCTGAAAGTCACCATATACCCCCGCTTGAGCCGGAACGAACGGATGCGGTTGTTGAAACTCTCGTCGGAGAGCGAATTCATATAGCCATTGGTGTTTTCCGTACCGAAATTCTCGTACGACTCCCCTGTGCAGTTCTGTCCCGAATACACTGTCAGCGGATGGAACCCACTCTCGCTCTTACTCTCCTTGCCATATGGGTAGAGCAATGTGCCATGGTCGTAGAGGCGCAGTTGGCAGTTCTTCTCGCTCACAGCCGGTTCGCCGTTGATGGTGATAAATCCCAGCCACGACTTGAAAGCCGACGGCCGCAGCGAATCGACGAAGATCACCGCATGCTCCGTGTTGGCTATATCCACCGAACCCGTGACGGCAAAAGGTTTTGCACCCGTGATGTGCAGTGCTCCACGGCCTTTCAGGGTGATGGCCGAAGTCACCTGCGACACGGTCTGGTCTATGTCGTCCCCAGGATTCGTGTTGCCCTTCATGCGGAAGTCATCGACACAGAACCACCCCTTCTCGCCCGACCCCGTACCAGTGCCCACAGCACCCAGAGTCACCGTTTCCTCCTTAGAGAGAGTGAAACTTACGGAAAGAGTTTTCCACGAGTCAGCCACATTCAGTGCGGCACTCTTCTTCGTACCTGCCGAAGTCTTGGCATACACATTCTGGTCGTTGAGTCCGGCCGAATTCGTTCTCAGCTGTGCCGACAGGGTATATGTACCCGCCGGCAGGGTCATGCTCTGCGACACTCCGATGCTTGTGATGTTCTGTGCCCAGAGGTTGTAGTACTGATTCCCATCCGGAGCCGATCCGCTCACTATCTTCAGGTCCTCCCATCCCGATACGGTCTTGCTTACAGTCCATCCAGTGGTACTGTTCTCAAAACTCGGATTCTTGATCATGGCAGTCCAGTCGTATTCCGTCTGCCCGAATACGTTCATAGCCAAGGCCAAAGCCAAAGCCAATGTCGATGTCTTTTTCATATTAACTCTGGTATTTTTTGCCATCTATGATAAATATTCCCTTATACGGAGGCACGGCCCGTTGGCCGTTGAGATTATATGCCTTGTTGTGCTGGCGGTCACTGCCGTGCGATGTGCCCTGAATGCTGGTCGCCAGTGGTCCAAGATAGGTAAGCCGGAAGTCGTCGACCTCTATGATGGTGCATTTCTTGTCTATGCCGATGGTGATTTTTTTCGACGGGTTGATTTCGAAATCCACGCTGAACTTTCCACCGGGAGTGGTGATGGCCGTTTTATCACTCCCCGCAAAAAGGCTGCTGCCAGTGGCACTCGGAACGATGGTAGCCTGCAGACGATACTGTCCCTCAGGCAACTCTCCGATTGTCTGCGACATGGTTCCATTCTCCTGCCACACCTGCCAGTGGTTCTGGTCTCCTGGGATTATGATATTGCTCCCAGTGGCGTTATCGGGTTTTTTGCCGGTCGATATCTTGGAATAGCCCGAGTTACCCGTCCATGTCCATCCTGTAGGTATGGTGCCGTTGCCACCCGAATTTTGGTTGAAACTGGGGTTGACGATATAATAGTCGGTGACGTCGCTGCCAGGGGTGAGGACAGGTTTCACATTCGTAGGCATGGTGACATCTATTTCGCTCACCACCAGTCCAGGGTCCATGAAGTAGATGCGCAGAGGCACCTCCTTCTTTGTGTCCGAGACATACGTGATGCTCGCCACGCTGTAGCTCTGAATGACATACGTAGTCCACAGTCCAGACTCGGCCGTGAGTGTGAGGTCGTAAACCACCGGCGACTTCCCGTCTATGCTGGCAGCACATCTCAGCGAGAGACCGCTATACACAGGGAACGAAGGCAGGCAGCGGATGCCTATGTAGTTTGTGCCGCTGTCAACAGGTATGGTATAGTCAGCATACGGCGCCGACTTCACGGTGGTCTTGGAGTAGCTGGTCTTTTGCAGAGGCCACACCGTGAGCGACGAACCGCCCACTCCCAGCAGGTCCACGGTGCTGAACTTCTCGCTGCCGCCGCTGATGGCCGTATAGTCCGAGGCAGGGATTTTCACCACGGTATCGGTTTTGACCACGACCTTCTGTTCCGATGCCACATCGGCAGTGGTGGCAACTGTAGGAGAGTTGAACTGCGACAGCCCACGTGGTTTGTAGCTCATCATGCCGTTCCATTTGCCGGCGGCAATGGTCTTGTTGTATTTCTCTGTCAGCGCAACTATCTCGTTGTAGCCCTTCCGTGCGTTAGAGGCATACTGCAGTGTCAGTTCGCTGTTGCCACGTTCGGCCTCCAGGAAACTCTTTGAGGCATAGAGATGCTTGCGGTTCATGGCAGCCGCAGAACGGCAAGGGTAGGCGATGAGTTCGAAGAATGCATCGCTCAGCCGTTCGGGTATTCGGCTGTTGATTTGTTCCACCATGGTCACCAGTCGTGCATAGTCCTCCAGACGGGCATCCATCTCCGCTTCGGTGTAGGAAATGGCATGCACATGCTCCGGTTTGCCCTCAGCAGCGAGGCGGTAGTAGAGACGCTTTATCTGTTCGATGTCGTCAGCCAGGTCGGCACCGAATGTCTCCTCAGCCCACTCATGGATGAACTCATCGGCATGACCCAGTGTGGAACTGTCCACATTCCATGCATAGTCCAGTGCATACTGAATCTCGCACTCGGCAGGTTTCAGGTCGCCCACGTTGAACACCCACAGGTTCTTGCAGTTGCGAGCATAGGCCTTGCCCATCTCGAAGTTGATGAGCGAAGGAGATATTGACGACAGCCACAGGTAGTCGATAGGAGCCCCATAGTAAGACAGGTGATAATAGACCCCACCTCCACCAGTGCGCAGTTTCTCGGTTTCGTCCGATAGTTGGCGTATGTAGCCATGGTTGTCATCCGCCCAGCACAGGGTGACGTCGTCAGGCAGGTTCAGTCCCATCTTGTAGAGAGTGAGCACCTCCTTGTAAGGACAGAATATCTGCGGCACGGAGCTTGGCTCCACACCCAGTTCCTCCTGCAATATCTCACGCTGGTTCTTTATCACATCCTTCAGGCCCTCAAGCTTTGTAGCGTTGCTGCTATATCCAGGCATCGAACCATCGTGTATGCCACGCATGCCTACGGTATATACCGCATCCTGGTTTTTCGCTTCACGCACACGGGTCTGCCAATACTGGCGGATGGTGGCACTATTGGTATCCCAGCGCCAGTTGGAACTGGAATAACCCATATTCCCCCATTCGAACACATTGTTGCGCAGCATCGGTTCGCAGTGGCTCGAACCCAGTACTATGTCGTATTCACGAGCCACAACCGGGTTGTCCTTGTAGTACCAGAACGCCTTTGTCACCTCGTGCATGGCAGGCCAGATGTAGTTTGCCTTCAGGCGCAGCAGCAGTTCGAACACACGGCGGTAGGTGTTGGGACCTATGTCGCTGATCGAAGGGTCCATCTTGGCCGAAGCCCAAGGTTTCAGACCCCAATCCTCGTCGTTGAGGAATATGCCACGGAACTTCACGCTCGGAGGACCATACACACCCCCGTCGGTCTCCACCGACAGGCAGTCCGTGGTCTCAGGATTGACATCAGCCCACCAATACCACGGCGACACACCTATGCGGCGCGAGAGTTCGAACACACCATAGGCTGTGCCACGCGGATCGCTGCCCATGATGACCAGTGCCGGCTGTCCCTGCCAGGTGATATGTTGAAGGCAGAACGTCTCCCACTTGCCACGGATGCTGTCCGCTGCAGCCGATATCGCAGCATTGCCGCCAGCAATCTCGCTGAGCAATGCCGATGTACCTACGGTGCCGATGACTACATTGGCACCAGCGGTGCTGAGCTGACCTTGCACCACCGGTTTGGTGGCAGAAACGCTGAGTCTCTCCACGTCCTCGGCCAGGGCATTGGCAGCAATGCCCACCACGCTGTGTTCGCCGGTCGAGTCATAGACTATGGTTGCTGCACTCCCCCCACTGAGCAGAGGAAACCCCGTTCCAGTCCCATGGCTTACCACGAGCTGTCCCTCGGCAAAAGCCCCACCCACGCAGACCACTGCGAAGGCAAGGCAGATGAAAATACGCTTAACGTACAAAATATTTCTTACCATCCTTAATTACAAGTCCTGAGATGTTAGAAACTACCCTACGGCCAGTTAGGTCATAAATATCACTCCTAACTCCTAACTCCTCACTCCTAACTTGAGGCATAGCCTCAATTCCTGTTTCTTCAGGGAATACAATTGTTATCTCCTTTGCACTGGCATCAGGCAGTGTGAGGTAAGCACGGTTGGCAGGCACATTCTGGGTGTCATCGGCTGCAACATGATAGAATGCCACTTTGTCGTCCTTCTTCTGCAGTACATAACTGTCCTTAGGAGCATACATAGCATCCTGTGTACCAGTGAGCAATCCTGAAGTGCGAGTCAGGAAGTCGGTGGTAGTGCCATCGAAAGACTCTGAAACAGTGCTTTCGCTGTAGAGAATTACAGGAGTGCCAGCAGGTATTGTGGCAGTCCCTTCGGTCAGTGTGATTTTACCATCAGCATAGCTATTCACGGAATATACCTTTACCCCTTCAGGTGCAGTCACTGCGAATGGAGCCATGAAAGTAGAGAAGTGAGCTTCGCCGATGGTCATTGTAGCAGTTACCGGAGCAGAATCTACCTTATAGAGACGGAAGTCGTCGATGTCGAGAGTCTTCCCTGTAGTATGACAGCTTATACCCAGTGTGGTTGCTGATTCGCCATCGCTTACGAAATAGACCGAGTTTGTGCCATTTGCGATAGAAGTCTTTCTGTCACCGCCAATCACATAGGCTGTGAAACCGCCATCGATACTTGCAAGCATGTCAAGTCTGTACATGCCCGCTGGCAGCGATACATCCTGTGTGAGAGTGGTTCCTACATTGGCATTCCAGAACTGCCAGTGGAGGTTTGGACTTCCAGCGATGATAGGACCTGTGCCCTTTGCTGCGCTGCTGATTTTCTTTGTACTTGCCCCGCCTGTCAGAGTCCATCCAGTTGGATTACTGATAGCGCCCTCAGAGTTGAGTTCAAACGATGGATTCTGGAGGTACATAGTCATGTTGCTGCCATCGGTGAGAGGCATGTCGGCTGGCATGTATGCAGTTCCTTCGAGGTAGGTAGCATTTGTGCAGCCTTTCAGTCCACCATCAGGGATGTAAAGTTGTACATTGTCAATCCAGTCACATTTGTTTACGCCACTACGGCAGAAGGTGAAATAGACAGTAGTAAGATCAACTCCGTCAGGAATGGTTATGGTGCTTTCGAACGACTGCAGAGAGATGGTTGAAGTGGATGTCGTGTGACCTGTAATGCTAGCTATTTCACTGCCGCAAGGAGTGTTTCCAAGAGCCAGAGTGTAGGTAAGTCCACCATTACTGCTGGCACCATTTGATGTGCAGTAGTCGTATATGATGCGATAGGTCTCACCAGCCACGAGTGTGCTGCTGAGCTGCTGACCAAGGTACTGGGCATTGGAGTGCATGATGACAGAGTAGCTGCCTTCTGAATAATACTTAGAACCATTGTAATTGCCTTGCTTTCTTACACTGGTACTTGAATTATTGCCCCAAGTAATGGCAGTTTTGTCAGTACCATATGCCACCCAGGCCTCAGGAATATAGGAGGATCCTGATGTCATGGTCTCGAAACCGCCATTGGTGATCAGGTTTACGATACCGCTGGAAGAACGTGTATTACGAGCCACTTCGCAAACCTTGCATACACTGCCTTCGAACACATACATCATGCGGTCCTGGAAAGCAAAACGGACTGTGCAGGTGGTCTCTGGAGTGTATTTGTAATAACCATCGAGATTGATTTCCTGACCGGCTGTGCCCTGAACCTCAAGGGTGAAGTCGGATGTCATGTTTGGAGTGAACGTGGTATAGTCTGTTACTGCTGTACCGCCAAACTCTCCTGCAGCTGCAGTGTTTATTGCCATTGCTTTGCCTGCAAGCATTACCAATGCCACAAGCACGATATTGATTTTCTTCATAATTTCTTAAACTTTTTAAACTCTTTGAACTTCTTGTACTTTTGAACTTCTTGAACTTTTGAACTTCTTGAACTTTTGAACTTCTTGAACTTTTGAACCATTACTGATCTCCCCAGATATCATCATCATCCCAGAAGAATTCTTTACCGAGAGCATCCTGATCGGTGTCAGAGTCGTCATCCGACACATCTACGGAAACACATAACATACTGCGTGTGATGCATTCTTCAGCTACATCCACACTGGGCTTTTGGTAAACCTTTTTAATGAACTTTTCAGTTTTCATAAATCTTTAAGTTTTTGTTTGTGAATAAATATGTTTAAAATTATCTTATTTTCTGGTGGCATATTCCTTTGGGGTCATATTGTATATTTCCTTGAAACACGTGCGGAAGTAGCTTGGACTGCTGAACCCACAGGCGTATGATATTTCAGATATATTCATATTGCTGGATTTCAACATCTCGGCCGCTTTGCTCAGGCGCATGCGACGTACGTATTCGTTAGGAGACAGTCCTGTGAGACCCTTGATCTTGCGATAGCAGGTGGAGTGGCTCATGCCCAGATTGTCGGTAAGGAACGAGATGTCGAGGTCGGCAGCGTCGATATTCTGCATGATGAGGTTGTTGAGTTTCTCCACGAACTGGTTCTCGCGTGGAGGCAGTACGTCTTCTGCCGCTACAGGAGTAGTTGCAGTCTGTTCCCACGAAGCATGAGGGAACCGCAGTATGTAGTCGGCCCACACCTTGCGCGAGGCAAGCAGGTTTTCCACTCGGGAGCGGATGAGTTTGGCGGTAAACGGTTTGGTGATGTACGAATCAGCACCGCTCAGATAGCCCTCTTCCCGGTCCTCCATGGTGTCCTTGGCCGTAAGCAGTATGATAGGAATATGGCTTGTACGTACATCGCCCTTCAACATGCCCAGCAGTTCGAAACCATTCATTTCGGGCATCATCACGTCGGAGATGATGATGTCGGGCACATTGATGAAGGCTTGTTCTGCACCCTCACGGCCGTTGGAAGCCTGAATGATGGAGAATCCCTGCTGGAGGAACGTGTCGGCAATGTATTGGCGCACTTCGGCATTGTCCTCGACTATGAGCATCAGGCGGTTTTGCGGTTCTGCGGTTATGTGGTTCTGCGGTTCTATGTCGGTATCCTTATGGATGGCATCGGGATATTGTTCGTCGGCCGACAGAGTGACGGTGAAGGTGGTGCCCTTGCCCTCTTCGCTTGTTACGTCTATGGTGCCATGGTGTATTTTTATGAGCGATGCCACCAAGGCCAGACCTATGCCTGTGCCCGATGCCTGATGCTTGCCATCGGCTTGGTAGTAGCGGTCGAAGATATGAGGCAGGGCTTCTTCCCGGATGCCATACCCCGTGTCGGATACTGTGATGACCACTGTATGCTCCACCGACTTGAGCGAGAAGCGCACCTGTCCCGAAGGAGTGTATTTGAAGGCATTCGACAGCAGGTTGTTGATGGTGATGGTGATGATGTCGCGATCGAAGAAGATGTTGTCAATGCCCTTTTCTATGTCGCACACAAATTCCACATTGCCATCGCCAAAGGCCTTGGTGTCCTTGTATGGAAGGATGGTCTCTGTCACCAGGTCCGACAGCGAACCACGGCTCACGGTGAGTCTGCGGTTCTGGGTCTCGGTCTTGCGGAATTCCAGTATCTGGTTGATGAGCCGTCCCAATTGGCGCGCACTGCCAAGGACAGATTCCACGTGCTTGTGGTGTGCCGGCTGCAGCGAGGTGTCGTCGGCCATGTCCTCGAGCGGGCCGAGAATGAGTGTGAGCGGGGTACGCAGTTCGTGGGCCACGTTGGTGAAGAACCTGAGTCGTTCTTCGTTGAGATGGCGCACATTTTCGCTCTGTTCCTTCTCTATCTTGAGCGAAGTCTCCAGATTGATTCTGCGCCTATATGCCCTGAGTATCAGATATCCTACTGCACACAGCACTAAGATGTATATAAGGTAAGCCCACCAAGTCTGCCAGAACGGAGGACGGACCACGATCCTGATGCAGCAACTGTTGGCATCGTTCCACTCTTCGTTCTTCAGTTTGGTCCTGATCCTGAGTACATAGTTGCCAGGCTGCAGACTGTGAAGGGTGATGACATTTTCATCTGCAGTCGTTGTCCAGTCGTCCGTGATGCCCTCTATGCAATAGCTGTAGTCCAGTGTGTTTGAGAGTGAATAGTCTGGCACGCTGAACTGTATCTTCAGAACGCCTATATCGTATGGCACATCACACAGTGAGTTGCTGATGGTACACCTGAGCATTTTCTGCTCGTCGGCATTCAGACATTCAATGTGCGATATTTTAGGATGGAGTGTTGTTTTTTCTATCTGCGGCATATTGACAGCCGGATTGAAACAGCAGGCTCCGCCGAGGGTTCCGAACATCAGTGTACCATCGGTGAGCATATCCGAACAACCGTTGCCGAAATTGCCCATAGGTATGCCTTGATGGTAGTCAAAATTTTCAAACCTCTGCTTTTGGACATTCCATTTCGATATCATGGAGTTCGATGCCACCCAGATGTCGCCCTTTGCGTCTTCGATCACTGTGCGCAGGTCCAGTTCGCCCAAGCCCATCCTGTCGTCCAACACCTCGTACGATTCGGGGTTTGTGGCATCATCAAATACTATAAGACCCTTTCTGGAGGATGCCCATATCCGTCCCCTGGAGTCCTTTATCAAGTCCGAAATGGTTGACAACTGTCCTTCGTGTGCCATTACCTGCTTCACGAATCGGTCTTTCGAATCCAGTATGACGATTCCTTCTCCATAGGTGCCACACCACAGTTTTCCGTCCTTGTCGCGTGCCATTCCGAACACCGACGGTGTGGCCGATCCTCCCTCGTGGTCTATCTCTATCCTCCTGGCAGATGTACCAGTGATGCGATATATGCCGCTCTCAGTGCCTATAAGGTATGTGCCGTCGTTGTCCTGATATATGGTGTTGATGTCCAGATAGTCTTCATACAGTTTTATCCGGCTCACGGCATGGGTTGTACGGTTGTAGTAGAGCAGGCCGTCGTCGAAGAGTCCCACATACAGACCTTTGCCATGGTCGTCGGCAATGCTCTGCACCCTTGAGAAGGTGCGCGTCACATATGGCGTTATGTCAACGATGTCTGTCACCACGCCGCCGCTGCAATGTGCAAACTGGTTTTCGCCGCCTATCCACGCTCCTCCGGCATGGTCTGAGGCTATGGCCCAGGCTGGTAGTGCTTTCGCTGGTTCTGATCCGGTGTATGTATATGCTACTTTGGAGAAAATATCCTTGATATGGCCAATGACATAGATACCGAAACTCCAGTCTCCTATCCAAATATTGCCGAAACTGTCAACAAACAGGTTTCGTGTGGAAAGCGACGTCAGCTTACCCTTGGTATAGAAATCCGAGATGTCATAAAAACGAATCTGTCGGTTTGCCATCAGGTCCGCCATGTCATCCAGCCCTGCGATGTTCACTCCGCCCACATCGCTGCACACCCACAGTCGGCCGTCATGCTCGCCAATGTTGTATATGTGGTTGGAGTTCAGCGAATATCTGTCGGATGCATCGTGGCGGAATGTCACAAACGACTCTTCCGACTGCGAAAACACTGACAGCCCATTGTTGGTTCCGAGCCAAATGTGTCCCCGGCTGTCTTTGAAAATGTGATACACATTCCCACCTGGCAATGCTACCGGATTGTTAGGATTTGGAGAGAAATTCCTTACACTGCGCTTCTTTATGTCCAGGATTCCGAATCCGTCACCGGCATATCCTATGTACAGCATATTCCCTGCATCGTATATGGTGCGGAAACTGTATCCCAGTCCCTTGGTGTCGGAGGCAGAGTAGTTTGTTATCTCGTAGGTCCCAGGTGCTATGTGCACCAGCATATCATACAGATACACCACCCACACTCCTCCGTCTGCTGCAGGACACAGGCTGCTTATCATATTTTTCGGCACACCGTCAAAACGGCTGAACACCCTGGTGTCGTGGTTCACCACAAAAAGACCATTGTCTGTACCCACCCACAGCAAGCTGTCGGTCGGTGTATATAGCAGACTGGTAAAGAGATTGCTTTCAACCGCTGAATTCTGCTGATTGAAGACAAAGAACCTGCTGCCGTCATACATATTCAGCCCATACTCGGTGGCAAACCACATAAATCCGTGTCCATCCTGGGCTATGGCACGCACAAATCCGTTCGACAGTCCGTTTTCAGTGCCCAGATGCCTTATGGTCTGAGCCCGACCGACAAACGACAGAGCACAGAAGAATGACAAGACGATGGATTTATATATTTTCATAGTTTCGAATTTCTAAGTTTCTGATTTTTTTGCAAAGTTACGATTTTTTTTTCATAAAAAACACAAATTTTATGTTTTTTTTGGTCGCAAATCGGTCAAAGACATAATTTTTTCTGTTTTTGACCTATTTTTTATCGTTTGATTGAGAAAAATATTGTAACTTTGCACAAAATTTCATTACAAATCACACACACTATGAAACATTCTTATCTTTGTCTTGTGACACTGCTTGCGTCACTAACAATCGCTTCGGTCAGTCTGTTTGCTCAGGGGGGCGCAGACTACACCAATGAGTTGCAAAACCCTAATTTCGACGAGGGGTTTGAAAACGGGGCCCCTGTGGGGTGGACTCTCGAACTCACATCTGGTTCGCCTCAGTCTAAAATCTCTACAGCAGCCAAGGGCGACGGTGTCATCGCCGACTCTCACTGGCAGCTTTGGAGTGGCAATGCCTATGCTGGCAAGGGCTATCAGACCGTCGAAGGTCTGCCCAACGGCACCTACACCGTATCGGCAGCAGTGGTAGGTTCTTTCAGCGGCACGGCCTCGGTCTATGCCAACAATGAAGAAACCGAGATCACTACTGGTCTGTATCAAATCTATTCCGTACAGGTACAGATAGTGGACGGCACACTCGAACTGGGACTCAAATGCGACGTGGGCGGTGGATCTACCATCGACTTCGACGCCTTCACCCTGGTATGCGACGAATTGTCTGAAGACGACCCAATAGTGGTCTATAAGCAAAACCTTGAAAAGGTGTTCACCACCGTTGAGGAATATGCCACCGAACTCGATGGCGAAGGCTACACCAAAATCAGCGAACAGTTGATGGCCGATGCTGAAGAAATCTATTACACCGCCCTCGACAGCGAAGAGGAGCAGGAGGTGCTCGATGCCATCGATGCCCTGAAGGCGCTCGTCTCTGACTACAAGAGCCGTATGGCTATAATGGACAAGCTCAGCAGTCTGCTCGAAAAAGCCGAGACCCTGTGCGAAACTACCGAATATCCTGGCATCGGCGACCTTGTAGAAAAACTCGATGAAGTTTCTGACCTCATGGCCGACAAGGAAGAATACACCCTGGAGGAATTTGAACAAGGCTATGAAACTCTCAGCCAGGCCATCAGGGACTATATCATGAGCCAGGATGCTTCTTTCGACTCTCCTGCTGACTTCAGCTACCTTATCCAGTATCCGGACTTCTTCAACGACGACTGCGGACTGACCCGCGAAGAAGCCACTTCCGACAACCGAAGCACATGGGGCGCTTCCGATGGATGGGAAAACGGATCCATCGAAGCCTACAACACCGACTTCCGCCCAGCATACAAGGGCGAGCGCACTTGTTGGAATTCTTGGTCCAACAACTTCCAGACCATGGATCTCCACCAGACCATCTCGGATCTGCCTAACGGTTACTATTCAATGAAATGCTATGGTCTTACCTACGAAGGCGAACTTACTGACCAGCACGGATATATCACCTCTTCTGCCGGCACAAGCGAGAGTCCTGCCATGACCATCGACATGGGCGACACTCCTGACGGCTGGGAAGAGTTGCAGACAGGTACAGTGCTCGTGCTCAATGGCGAAGTTACCATAGGCTTTGCCTCTACTTCAAACGGCAGCACCTCTGGATGGTGGTGTGCCACCGATTTCCAGCTCTTCTACCACGGTGAAGAGGGCGAGAGCGGCGTGAAGAAGAGCTACGACGAGAAGATCGAAGAGTGCGAAACCTTTGCTGCCACCATGCACCTGGCTGGCGACAAGGCCACTTTCACTCAGGTCATTGCAGACAACAGCGGCAAGACCGAGAAAGAGGAGATGACCACTGCACTCGAAGTTCTGAACCAGGCCCTCGAAACAGCCAAGACCTCAGAGAAGACCTATACCGATGTGGTTGAAGGTACTTACGGCACCATCAAGACTAACCTCGACGATCAGGCCTACGACAGCTATGTCACCCGTGTTCTCACAGCCCAGATTGCCTTGGTTGATGCTGCCCTCACTGCTGCCGATGCCACATATACCGGCATCACAGGCTTCGAGTCAAGTCTCAGTGCCATCAGCGGCACCTACTGCACTCAGTTGGCCACAACTGTGGACTACGCATCCTCTCTCAGCAATCAGGAAATCAAGGATGCCCTTCTTGAAGTTGTAGAAACTCAGGTAGCCTCTGTCGAAGCTCTCGCCGAACTCATGTCAGCAGAACTTATCAGCGAATATGTCACCGCCCTTCAGGAGAAACTCGCTGCCTGCCGCATAGCTGTGCTTTATGCCGACGACGTGGCCGACTACACATCCATCATCACCAACCCTACCGTTGACACCGAATCGGGATGGAACTACAACAACGTCAGTGGCAACCAGCTTACCAGTGCCGGTGCCGGCTACGACGGCACTTCGTCAAACCGCTACCACAATTCCTGGAACGGCACTGCGGGAGCACTGCGCTTCACTGTTTGGCAGACTCTCAACAACATCCCTAACGGCACCTACGAACTGAAGACCATCTGCCGTGTCATGGAAGCAACCTACGGCGCTGAAGGTTTCTACACCTATGCCATTGCCGATGGCGACACCCTGGGTGCCAAGTTCCATGCAGTTCACACCGAACTCATCAACCTCACCAAATATGTCGATCCTGACCTGCAGGCAGAAGACGGTTCCGACTCTCTCATGTACACAGGTGGACGTCAGTATGGTTCGGTATGGACCAAGGCCATGGACGAAACCAATATGGGTCTTGACCCAGAACCAGGTTCGGAAAACGAATTGATTGTTGCTGCCAACAATGGCTACGGCTACGGATGGCAGTTCGAAGCTCTGGAGATTGAAGTCAAGAACCACCAGCTCACCATAGGCGCCACTACCGACTCTCTGCTCACACGTGGACACATCGACACTGACGGCGTGGCATGTATACCATTCTCAGGCACTCAGTTTTCTGTCGACAACTATACTCTCACCCTCTTGGAGAAAGGCGACAACACTGGCTGGAATCCTGTAGTTACAGGAATTGAGGCTGCTTCGCAGCAGGTTACGGGTTCTTCGGGCTATAGCCACTCAGGCGAGCACAGCTCGGAGTCCGGGTTACAGGTTACTGAAACCTACGACCTTACCGGTCGCAAGATGGCCAACAGCCAACAGCCAACAGCTAACAGCCTCCCAAAGGGAGTTTACATCATCGGCGGCAAGAAATGTTTCATAAGATAAAGGGTTAATAATTAAGTTGACACCCTCTTCCCAGAGGGAGAACCAGTGGCGAATCTTACGATGGGTCCGTCACTGCTTTTTTTGCCCCTATTCATCTAACCAACTAACCGCCTAACCATCTAACCCTTTTTTCGTGTGTCGTTGTGCGCCGTTTGGTGCGTCCTTCGTGGTGGTTTGGTGCGTCGTTGTGGGTGGTTTGGTGCGTCGCTTGGGGTCGTTTGGTGCGTCGCTCAGGGTGGTTTGTATGCATCGTTACCTGCTACCTGCTACTTGCTACCTGCTACCTTGCAAGGTCGTAGGCATTCACACAATCTCTTCTACAGGGCAGAGCCTAGCGTGCATCTTACTCCAGCGAAGCACCAAGTCCTTTTCAGCGAAATACCAGACCCATCCCAGCGAACAGCCAGACCCATCCCAGTCCCTTGTCATATCTAATCGCGCGACCGCCTAACCACCTAACCATCTAACCACCTAACCATCTATC
>R06__coassemble_190_pt1 | contig 23197 bp, 16 predicted proteins | sample R06__metabat2_low_PE_049 | metagenome-assembled genome bin R06
GAAACTATAGAAACCATAGAATGAAAAAAAATAAAAAAAATGTAAAATAATTTTGATTATTGAAAAATATTCAGTATATTTGCAATAGAAACACTAAAAAAACGTAATGATGAACAACGATTTCAGAAATTTTGCTACTAAGCATGTGGGCATTAACAGCCAGGTTTTGGACGACGTAATTAAGTCTCAGTCAGGGTATCTTAATCCTTATATACTTGAGGAGCGTCAGCTTAATGTGACTCAACTCGATGTATTCTCACGCCTTATGATGGACCGCATCATATTCCTGGGTACAGAAATCAACGACTACACAGCCAATGTGCTGCAAGCGCAGTTGCTTTACCTGGATTCGGTGGACAATTCCGATATCAGTATATATCTCAACTCGCCAGGCGGAAGCGTGTATGCGGGTCTCGGAATATACGACACCATGCAGTTTGTGGGCAGCAAGGTGCAGACCATATGTACAGGTATGGCAGCATCGATGGCAGCCGTGCTGCTCGTGTCGGGTGAAGAAGGTATGCGCTGTGCGCTGCCTCACAGCCGCATTATGATACACCAGCCTCTGGGTGGTATACAAGGTCAGGCCAGTGATATAGAAATCGAGGCACGTGAGATTCAGAAGGTTAAGAAGGAATTGTATACTATAATCTCTGAACATGCTCACCAGCCATATGAAAAGGTGTGGAACGACAGCGACCGCAATTTCTGGATGACTGCAGAAGAGGCAAAGGAATATGGAATGATAGATAAAATCTTTATAAAGAAAGGTTAAGTGCCAAAGTTTGAAGCTTAAAGCATTATGATTGGGAAGAAATGTAGTTTCTGTGGAAGAACAGAACGCCAGGCTAAGTTGATGATTGCGGGGACTAACGGATACATTTGTGACGAATGTGTGCGCATCGCAATGGATGTGGTGAATCAGCATGAGGTGAGTGCACTGAATGTGAAACGTGACACCATACCTACACCGATGGAGATCAAAGCCCATCTGGACCAGTATGTGATAGGTCAGGACAGTGCCAAGATCACCCTTGCCGTGTCGGTTTACAACCACTACAAGCGCTTGATGGAAGCCGACAAGTCGAAGGCTAATAAAGGGAAGTCAGACGACGTGGAACTGGAGAAATCTAACATCGTTATGGTGGGTCCTACAGGAACTGGTAAGACTCTGTTGGCCAGAAGTATAGCCAAGATGCTCCAGGTGCCGTTTGCCATTGTGGATGCTACGGTACTTACTGAGGCAGGATATGTAGGTGAAGACGTTGAAAGTCTGCTGGTGCGTTTGCTCGAAGCAGCCAACTATGATGTGAAAGTTGCAGAACGCGGCATCGTGTTTATTGACGAGATCGACAAGATAGCCCGCAAGGGTGACAATCCTTCCATAACACGCGACGTGAGCGGAGAAGGTGTGCAACAAGGACTGCTAAAACTGCTCGAAGGCAGTAAGGTCAACGTGCCTCCGGCAGGAGGACGCAAGCATCCAGAACAGAAATTCATAGAAGTAGATACCCGAAATATACTCTTTATATGTGGCGGTGCCTTCGACGGAATAGAAAAGAAGATTGCACAAAGACTCAATACGCGTGTAGTAGGATATGGTGCTGCGGAAAAGACAGAGAAGATAGACAAAAATAACCTTATGCAGTATGTTGCACCGATGGACCTCAAGTCGTTTGGACTCATTCCGGAGATAATAGGTCGTCTGCCAGTGCTCACATATCTGCAGCAGTTGGACCGTACGGCACTGAAGAACATCCTTACCGAACCCAAGAATGCCATTATAAAGCAGTATGTCAGGTTGTTTGAGATCGACGGTGTGAAACTCACTTTCGAACCTGAGGTGCTTGACTTGGTTGTAGACAAGGCACTGGAATTTAAGCTGGGTGCACGCGGACTGCGGTCTATTGTAGAACAGATTATGATGGAGAAGATGTTTGAAACCCCTTCAAAACGAGTAAAAACCCTGACAATAACACTGTCGTATGCCACCAAACAACTCGAGAAGGCAAATATGGCAGCAATGCAAGCAAGGATATGAAAAAAACGGACGAACTACACGAAGCGTTAAAATACTATTTCGGTTTTGATCAGTTCAAGGGTGACCAGGAGGCAATAATCCGCAACCTTATGAAAGGTCGTGACACCTTTGTGCTGATGCCTACCGGCGGAGGAAAATCACTCTGCTATCAGTTGCCGGCTCTCCTTATGGAGGGTACGGCAATCATTGTTTCTCCACTCATCGCCCTGATGAAAAACCAGGTAGATGCCATAAAACATGCCAGTGAGGCTGGGAATGTGGCAGATTTCCTGAACTCATCGCTCACGCCTGAGGCAATGGAAAAGGTGAAGGAGCATGTGCTAAACGGTCATATAAAAATGCTGTATGTGGCTCCTGAATCGTTGGCTAAGCGCGAGAATATAGATTTCCTGAAACAGGTGAAAGTCTCGTTTCTGGCAGTTGACGAAGCCCACTGCATATCGGAGTGGGGACACGACTTCCGTCCGGAATACAGGCGCATACGACCGAGCATAAATGACATAGCACCCGGAACTCCTGTCATTGCCCTTACGGCAACGGCTACCGACAAGGTGAAGAACGATATCAAGAAAAACCTTCGCATAGTTTCGGCCCGTGAGTATAAGAGTTCGTTCAACCGTCCTAACCTCTATTATGAGGTACGACCTAAGACCAAGGACGTTGACAAGGACGTGATACGCTTCATCAAGCAGAATCCCGGTAAGAGCGGCATTGTCTACTGCATGAGCCGTAAGGGTGTTGAAGACCTTGCAAAATTGCTTCAGGCCAACGATATCAATGCAGCGGCATACCATGCAGGTATGGACAACGACGTGAGGACAGCCACTCAGGATGACTTTCTGATGGAACGCATCGACGTGATTGTGGCCACCATAGCCTTTGGCATGGGCATAGACAAACCCGACGTGAGGTATGTGATACACTACGACATACCGAAGAGCCTGGAAGGCTATTATCAGGAGACAGGCCGTGCCGGTCGTGATGGCGGCGAAGGTAGGTGCATAGCCTTCTTTGCAGAGAAAGACGTGATTCGTCTGCAGAGCTTCTCGGAGGGAAAATCGGCTCTTGAGCAGAACATAGCACGGCAGTTACTGGCTGAAATGAAGAGTTACAGCGAGTCAAACGTGTGCCGCAGAAAACTGCTGATGCATTATTTCGGCGAAGAATACGATGAAGACAACTGTGGCGCGTGTGACAACTGCCTGCATCCTGTTGACTACGTGGATGCTGCCGATGAACTGAAGACGTTGCTCGATGTTATCGAGGAAACAAAGGAAAACCATAAGGTGGCCCATCTGATAGACATCCTCTGCGGCAGGCCTTCGGAGTCGGTAGTGAAGAGCAAGCACCATCGCCTGGACCTATTTGGATGTGGAAGAAAACGCGAACCGGCATTTTGGACATCGCTCATCGACCAGGCCATGCTCGATGGCTATCTGTGGAAAGAACTCGACAACTATGGTGTGATGCGGCTCACGGAAAAGGGAAAGCAGTTTTACGCACAGCCAGGTGAATACAAAATCAAGGAAAACCGTGCGTTTGAGGATGTGGTCGACGAACCAGTGGCAACAGCAGCTCTTGATGAGACTCTCTACCACATGCTTGTTGACCTCCGCAAGAGCATGTCGCGCCGATTGAAAGTGCCGCCATATGTCATATTCCAGGATCCATCGCTCCACGCCATGACATTCGACTATCCGCAGACGCTTGACGAACTGAAACAGATACCAGGAGTGGGCAGCGGAAAGGCATTGCGATACGGTAAGGAATTTGTGGAACTGATAAAGAAATATTGTGAAGAAAATGATATAGTACGTCCAGAGGACTTCCGCATGAAGTCGGTGGCCAACAGGTCGAGGGCGAAGATCACGATCATCACAAGCATCGACAAGCAGATTCCGCTTGAGGATATAGCCCAGGGACTGGGACTGAAAATGGATGATCTGCTCAGTGAACTTGAGTCGATAGTGTACAGCGGTACGAAACTGGACATAGACTACTATATAGAGCAGAATATAGATGATGATATAGTGGATGAAGTATACGACTATTTCATGCATAGCGAGACCGACCATATGGCTGAGGCTTTGGAGGCTCTCGACGAGGATATTACTGAAGACGAAATACGATTGGTACGCATAAAGTTTACATCGGAAATGGGCAATTAGGGACCTGTGTGAATTGAGGAAGTTTAAGGAGTTTAAAAAGTTTAAAGGATATGAAGAAAATTTTTGTTTCAGTTATGGCCTTCGTTTTTGTAGGCGAAGCCTTTGCTCAGGGAAGTGACCCGGTGCTGATGACAGTGAATGGCAAGGACATTACACGCTCTGAATTTGAGTACAGTTTTAACAAGAACAACTCTGATGGTGTCATCGACAAGAAATCGCTAGAGGAGTATGTGCCCCTCTATGAAGCATTCCGCCTGAAGGTGGCTGCAGCAGAAGATGCTGGTATTGACACACTGGAGTATGTACGCAAAGACCTTGCTGGCTACAAGCAGCAGGTGGTATATCCAACCATCAAGGACACGGCTTATCTTGAGCAGATTGCACGCGAGACATACGACAATACTGCCAAGCGCTATCAGGGAGAAGATATCCTCAGAGCAAGTCACATTCTGATACTCGTAAAGCAGGATGCCACAGAAGCAGAGAAGACGGCGGCAAAGACTCGCATCGACTCCATATACAATGCTCTCGTGTCAGGTGCAGATTTTGCAGAACTGGCCACAAAATGTTCTCAGGACCAGGGCTCTGCACGTCGGGGCGGCGATCTGGGTCAGTTTGGCAAGGGCATGATGGTGCCGGAATTTGAGACAGCGGCATATACTCTGCAGAAAGGCGAGCTCTCACAGCCAGTGAAATCGGCCTATGGCTGGCATGTCATTAAGATGGTGGACCGTCATCCGTTCGAACCATATGAATTCCATCGTGAGAAGATCCTGGCGTTTCTCGAGCAGCGCGGAGTGCAGAGTGCTGTAGCAAAACACTACATAGACTCCATAGCCAAGCAGCGTGGTCTTACCGAAGATGAAGTAGTGGAGAGTATGTTCAATGACTTGATTTCAAACGACGAGGACCTGCGTTTGCTTTCGAAGGAATATCACGATGGTACACTTATGTACGAAATGGTGAAGGCCACTGTATGGGACAAGGCCGCTGCCGATGAAGAAGGACTGACCCAGTACTTCAAGAAGAACAAAAAACAATATGCATGGGATGCACCGCGCTTTAAGGGCATGGTAATATATGCCAAGGACGACACCTACCTCAAACAGGCTAAGGCGATAGCAAAGAAATACAAAGAAGCCCTGCCTGGTGCTCAGGCCATTGTGAAGGAACTCAATAACGACTCAGTGAAGTTTGTCCGCATCGAACATGGCATCTATCAGAAGGGAGACAACCAGAATGTAGATGCACTGGCATTTGGCGAAAAGAAAGACCTTAAGCCTAAGGCCGATCTCACATCTGTAGGTATCAACGGCAAGGTCATCAAGGCACCACAGAGTTATACCGATGTAAAGGCTCAGATTCAAGCTGACTATCAGAAGGCCAAGGAAGATGAATGGGTGGCTGAACTCCGCCAGAAATATGTCATCAAGGTCAATGAGGATGTTTTGAAGACGGTGAACAACCATGAATAGAGGTAGAAGGGAGCAGGGAGCATGTAGCAGGTTTATGAAAAAATTTATTGTTATAGTTTTAAACGTTTTCAGCGTTTTCAACGTAGGCACTGCCTTCGCCCAGAGCAGGCAGAATGTCATCGACGAAGTGGTATGGGTAGTAGGCAACGAAGCCATATTGCGTTCTGATGTCGAGACGGCTCGGCTTGATGCACAGATGAGTGGTCAGCGGTTGAATGGTGACCCTTATTGCGTGCTGCCCGAACAACTGGCCATTCAGAAACTGTTTCTCCATCAGGCCGCCATCGATTCGGTGGAGATTACTGACGGCGAGGTGATGCAGCAGGTGGAATATAGGCTTCAGTACTATATAGAGCAGGTGGGCTCCAAGGAAAAACTTGAGGAATACCAGAACAAGTCCATAAACGAAATCCGTGAACTCCTGTTTACCATGATCAAGGAGAGTCAGATGGTAAACGAGGTGAAGCGCAGTCTTGTGGAGGGCATTCAGGTCACTCCGGCCCAGGTGCGCAGGTATTTCAAGGATATGCCTGAAGACAGTATTCCGTTTGTCCCCACTCAGTACGAGTTGCAGATCATACAGCTCAATCCTGTGATATCGCAAGAAGAAATTGACCGTGTGAAAAACGATTTGCGCGAATACACCGAACGTGTAAATTCAGGTAAGGACAAGTTCTCTACCCTTGCTCGTCTGTATTCCGAGGATGGTTCTGCCGTGCGTGGCGGTGAACTCGGCTTTAAGTCGCGTACGATGCTGGTGCCTGAGTTCTCGGCTGTGGCCTTTAATCTTACCAGTCCAAATACTGTGAGCAAGATTGTCGAGAGCGAGTACGGATTTCATATCATTCAGCTCATAGAGAAACGTGGCGATCAGGTCAACTGCCGTCATATTCTCCGTAAGCCTAAGGTCTCTTCGGAGGCTCTCACTGAAGCTATCAATGCACTCGATTCCATCGTTATGGACATCGACAGTGGCAAATATACCTTCGAAGAGGCTGCATCGGTCTATTCGCAGGATAAAGACACCCGCAACAACTATGGCATCATGACAAAGAAAGATTCAGAAAGCGGTATGGTGGTCGATTCGCGTCTTGAGTTGCGCGACCTTCCTACAGCTGTGGCTGGTGCTGTGTCGTCCATGAACGAGGGTGAGATATCCAAGCCGTTTATCATGATCAGCAACCAAGGCAAGGAAGTGTGTGCCGTGGTGAAGGTTAAGAAGCGCATCGAAGGCCATCGTGCCAATATGTCGGAGGATTATCAGGTGCTGCAGGATATAGTGCTCGAAAAACTTAGTGAAGAGAAACTCGACCATTGGATTCGCGAGAAGCAGAAATCGACCTATGTGCGTATCAATCCTTCGTGGCAGAACTGTGAATTCCAATACCCAGGGTGGATAAAGGAGTAGGTAGCAGGTAGTAGGTAGCAAGTAGCAGGTAGAAGGTATGAAAAGGGTTTTAGTAGTAGTTTTCACAGTTTTCAACGTTTTCATCGTTTCCGGCGTTTTCAACGTAGAAAAAGCTTTTGCTCAGGACCATCTCGAGATTCTCAATTCGGATATCCTCTACAAGAACTCCTATGATGCCAGGGCCGATGTGCTTGTGGGCAATGTGAAACTGAAACACGATCGTACCCTGCTCGACTGCGATAGTGCCCGTTACTACAAGGAAGAGGGCTCATTCAATGCCTATGGTCAGGTGAAGGTACGTCAGGCCGATACGCTGTCGCTCGACTGTGACACCTTATTATATGATGGCATGTCGCGCATACTCCATGCACGTGGCCATGTGGTTGTGATAAACCGAAAGAAAACCCTCATCACTCACTTCCTCGACTACGATCGTAACACAGGCATTGCCACCTATTCCAGTGGCGGCACACTTCGCGATGGTTCTACGACTCTTACATCCAACTACGGAGAACATAGTTCTCACAGCAACGAGGCTGAGTTCATAGGAGATGTGCATATCCTGAGCGAGAAATACGACATCATTTCCGACCGCATTCGCTACAACACCGAGACGGGACTTGTTACCATAGTCTCGCCTACCAACATAAAGTCCGAGGATGGAATGTATATCTATTCCGAGGATGGTACCTATGACATGAACGGTGATAGGGGTACTCTGCTCAGTGGGTCGTATGTGGAACAGAACAACCGGCATATCGAAGGCGACAGTCTGGTCTACGACAAGACCACGGGTTTTAATGAGGCTTTTCGCAATGTCGTAGTTACCGACGAGGTAAACAAGGTAACCCTTACGGGTCACCACTGTTGGTATGACGAAACCACCGGCAATGCCATGGCCACCGACAGCGCATTGGTCATCGACTGGTCCGAACCCGATACGGTTTATATACATGCCGATTCGCTGAAAATGTTTACCTACAACCTCGACACTGACTCCGTCACGCGCGTGATGCATGCTTACCACAAGGTACGCATGTATCGCCAGTCAGTGCAAGCTGTGTGCGACTCGCTGGTGTCTATTGAAGCCGACTCGTGTACCTATCTCTATGGTCAGCCTATTGTGTGGCAGGATAAAGACCAGATCACGGGCGAAGAAATACGCATCTACAACAACGACTCCACCATTTCGTGGGCCCATGTCATTGGCCAGGCCATGACAGTGGACCGTGTGGATTCCGTGTCCTACAACCAGATAGCAGGCCGTGAGATAATGGCCTACTTCCAAAATGGCGAGATAGAGCACAACGAGGCCCATGGCAATGTACGCATATGCTATTTCCTTGACGAAGACGATGGCCGGCGTATAGGCATGAACTACTCAGAGAGCACTGACCTGTCTGTGTTTATGAAAGACCGTCAGGTCGACAAGATATGGATGCCTTCCACCACTGGAACCATGTATCCAGCCGACAAGATACCTGATGAAAATCGTTATTTGGAAGGTTTTGCATGGTTTGATTCCATACGTCCAAAGGACGGCGGCGATGTGTTCCGCTTTGAACAGAAGGAAGAGAAATATATGCTGAAGAAATCCATCCAGCGCGATGTACCACTTCAGAAACTTAGCGATATTAAATAGTGCACTATGAGTCTTTTTCGTGTAAACAAGCCTAGGGGCTTTCATCATAACTACATATACTACGATCCGCATAAGGAAAAGCAGAAGGAACGTGAAGAACGTGTGAGGCGTGAACTGGGGCTGCTCCCTCCCAAGGAGTTCTCTCCTGAAGATATACGTGGACGTTTTGTCGATGCCACCACCCATCTCAAACGCCGTAAGGAGCATGGACAGCGATTTTCGAGCGGAGCCTTGGTGTTTATAGTCGTTATTCTCATATTGATAATGGGCGTGCTCTATGGGTGCTGATATCATACATCTTCTTCCCGACTCCGTGGCCAACCAGATTGCTGCCGGCGAGGTGGTACAGCGTCCTTCGTCGGTGGTGAAGGAACTGGTTGAGAACAGCATCGATGCCGGTGCTGCGCATATCCAGATTGTGGTGGAAGATGGAGGCAGAACTCTCATACAGGTCATCGACGATGGCAAGGGTATGTCGGAGACCGATGCCCGCTTGGCTTTCGAACGCCATGCCACATCGAAGATATCTTCCGCTGCCGATCTCTACAGCCTTTCCACCATGGGTTTCCGTGGTGAGGCCTTGGCATCGATAGTCTCGGTGTCGCAGGTGGAACTCCGTACACGCCGTCCCGATGACGAGCTGGGCATACGCCTGCAGTTCTCCGGTCCTCAGTTCGAAGGCCAGGAATATGTCACCTGTCCTGCGGGGAGCAACTTCTCTGTTCGCAATCTCTTCTTCAACGTACCGGCCCGACGGCGTTTCCTGAAGACCGACAGCACAGAACTTAACAATATCATTGCCGACTTCGAGCGCATTGCTTTGGTATATCCTGGTGTGGCATTTACCCTTACTAGCAATCGTACAGAAATATACAACCTGCCTTCAGCCCCTCTCAAACAGCGCATTATCGATGTCTATGGCCGCAAGACAGGAGCTGAACTCCTGCCAGTGAAGGTCGATACACCTCTTATAAATATATCAGGCTATGTCTCCACCCCTGAGTCATCGAAGAAGAAAGGCCACCATCAGTTTTTCTTCGTCAATGGTCGATATATGCGCCATCCCTATTTCCACAGTGCCGTAAAGCACTCCTATGACAATCTTGTTCCCGAGGGTAACCACGTGTCCTATTTCCTCTATCTGCAGGTAGATCCAGCCTCCATTGACGTCAATGTACACCCCACCAAGACAGAGATAAAGTTCGACGGAGAGCAAGATATCTGGAAAGTGCTCTCGGCTGCTGTGCGGCAGACTCTTGGACAGTATGGCAATATTCCTACTCTCGATTTCGATACTGAAGGCAAACCAGCGATACCGGTGATGCCTCTGCGTATGGACTTCTCCCAAGTCAGTAGCCCAAAGGGAGGGGGAACGGATTACAATCCATTAAAGGTAGCCGGTAGCAGGGAGCAGGTAGCAGGTATCAAGGAGCAGGTAGCAGGTAGCAGGGAGCAGGTAGCAGGTAGCAGGGAGCAGGGAATGGGTAGTTTTCAGGGTGCGGGACAGATGCTTCTGTGGGAAGGACTTGAACAGGCAGCCAGCCAGCATCCTCAGTCTTTGTATGTACCGCTCGAATCACCAAGTTTTCAGTATCAGGGCAAGTATATCGTGACCCACACCAGCGAGGGACTGATGCTCGTCGACCAGCATCGCGCACATGTCACCATACTCTACGATCGATACCTGCGCGACCTACAGGCCCATAAAGGGTCTGCCCAGGGACTTCTTTTCCCTGAAGTTGTGCAGTTTACCAAGGTGGAACAGGTAACCTTGTCCGACATCCTCACCGAACTCGAAGGTGTAGGGTTCGACCTCACCGACCTTGGAGGTGGCTCCTATTCCGTCAATGGCATTCCATCGGGTTTCGAAGGACTCAGTCCAGCTCGTTTGCTCCACGATCTCATCTATGATGCCATGGAGAACGTCTCGCTCGTTACCGAAACCATGCAGTCCTCCATAGCCCTCACTTTGGCCAAGGCGGCAGCCATAGTCTATGGCCAGATACTCACCCAAAACGAGATTGACCAGTTGCTTCACGATTTGTTCCGTCTCAAGACACCGCGTTACACACCCGATGGACATGTTGTGTATTTTCGCCTTGAAGATGCGCTGATAGAAAAGGAGTTTAAGTGAGAATAAACTGAAGAGAGAAAAATAATTTTTTAAAAAATTACAAAAAAATTTGGTCATGTCAATTTTTTTTTGTAACTTTGCACTCGCTTTCGGAAAATGTGTTAGCATTGGTTAGAAAGTATCGGGGTATAGCGCAGTTGGTAGCGTTCCTGGTTTGGGACCAGGCGGTCGCGTGTTCGAGTCACGCTGCCCCGACATTTTAGGGCGTTTAGCTCAGCTGGTTCAGAGCATCTGCCTTACAAGCAGAGGGTCGGCGGTTCGAATCCGTCAACGCCCACAAATTAGAGTCGCATGTGTTGCGGCTCTTTTTTTGTGAATGTAATAGAAACCAACCATCCTTGATGTTAGATATTAGTGGTGGTTGAATGTTATTGTATGACGAATCAAAAAAATTTTGCATATTCAGAAATTTTTCGTATATTTGCAAGGAATTTAAACCAGAAGTGCTTTTGACATATGCGGAGACTGTGGTTTCTTTGCTTGTTTTTTTGCCTTGTCTCGGTTGGCGATGGGTTCGCTCAGTCGGAGACAAAGGGGCGTGTGCCTAAGGCGCAGGCGAGGAGAGACAACGGGGTGGTAGATACACTCAGGATTGATTCGCTGATAGACTCTACGACACTCGAGATTGACTCGGCCACATGGAGTGCTCAGAAGGCCAACTGGATGCCAGATCCGAAAAAGGCCATGTGGCTTGCCATAGCCATACCTGGAGGAGGACAGATATACAACAGGAAATATTGGAAACTGCCTATAATATACGGAGGTTTTCTGGGCTGCATATATGCCATGAGATGGAACAATACCATGTACAATGACTATTCTACGGCATATATAGACCTGATGGACGACAACCCAAACACGAAGAGTTATGAGAATTTCCTGCGTGAAGGCTACGATGTTGAGGCCAACAGGGAACGACTCGAATCGCTGTTTAAGCGAAAGAAAGACTACTACAGGAGGTACAGAGACCTGAGTATGTTTTGCATGATAGGGGTGTATGCCCTGTCGGTGATAGATGCGTATATAGACGCAGAGATGACAAATTTCAATATAAGCAAGGACTTGAGTATGAGAGTGAAGCCTGCAGTGATAACTACGCGTGAGGGGGGACTGGCAGCAAACTCTTATGGAGTAGGGGTGAGCTTTGGATTTTAGTAGGTAGCAGGGAGCAGGTAGCAGGTTGTAGGGAGCAGGTAGCAGGTTATGGAACAAACAATAGAGCATATGGACGAGGGGCAGATGGTGGAACAGGCGTTTCAGCATCTGGTGGATACGTATCTGGCGACGAAGCACAGGAAGAAGACTGAGTTGATTACGAAGGCCTTCAACTTTGCACGAATGGCCCACAAGGGTGTGAGACGTCTGTCGGGAGAACCATACATCATGCATCCGATAGCCGTGGCACAGATTGTGGCTGAGGAGATTGGGCTGGGGAGCACGTCGATATGTGCCGCTCTGTTGCACGACGTGGTGGAAGATACAGAATATACGGTGGAAGACATCGCGAACATGTTTGGCGAGAAGATAGCCCAGATTGTAGACGGACTGACGAAGATATCGGGAGGCGTGTTCGGTGGCCATAACTCACAGCAGGCAGAGAATTTCAAGAAACTGCTGCTCACGATGAACGACGACATAAGGGTGATACTGATAAAAATTGCAGACCGACTGCACAACATGAGGACCCTGGGATCGCAACCCGTGAACAAACGCTATAAGATTTCGGGAGAGACACTGTATATCTACGCACCGCTTGCACACAGACTTGGACTTAATGCAATAAAATCGGAACTTGAGAACCTGAGTTTCAGATATGAGCACCCAGAAGAATACGACACTATAGTAGAGAAGCTGAAGGCCACGGAAGCCGAGCGCAATACAGTGTTCGAAGAGTTCACCGCTCCATTGCGTCGTGAACTCGATGCGCGAGGACTCCGCTACACCATAAAAGCCAGAATAAAGACCCCTTACTCGATATGGAGAAAGATGGACCAAAAGAAAGTGGGGTTTGAGGAGGTCTATGACATACTGGCTGTGAGAATCATTTTCGAGTCGAAATCAGGAGGCGACGAACTGGCGGAGTGCTTCGATATCTATTCGGCTCTGACGAAGATATATCCGAGTCATCCTGGACGTATAAGGGATTGGGTAAGTCGGCCTAAAGCCAACGGGTATCAGGCCCTGCACTGTACGCTGATGAGCAGCCGTGGAGAGTGGATAGAGGTGCAGATACGTTCGCAGAAGATGGACGACATTGCAGAGAAAGGATTTGCAGCACACTGGAAATACAAGGAGGGGAACGGAGAAAACTACAAGAACGATGAGTTGGACAAGTGGCTGCTGACGATAAAGGAGATTCTGGACGATCCGCAGCCCGATGCCATGGACCTGTTGGGCATCATAAAGCTGAATCTGTATGCATCGGAGATATTCGTGTTTACGCCAAAAGGCGATGTGAAAACCATGCCGGCAGGAAGTACGGCCCTGGACTTCGCCTTCTCGATACACTCTATGGTGGGAACCCACTGCATGGGAGTGAAAGTGAATCACAGGCTGGTGCCACTGAGTTATCAGTTGGCCGCAGGAGACCAGGTGGAAGTGCTGACATCGAAAGAGGTGAAGACAGATCGCGAATGGCTGAACATAGTGACCACGGCCAAGGCCAAGACAAAGATCATAGCAGCACTGAGGCGTGAGAACAGAGAACTGAGAGACAAGGGAGAGGAGATGCTCGGAAAATTCCTTGAAGACAACGACCTGCAGAAAGACACTATGATGGTGGAGCGACTCGTGAGACTGCACCATTCAGGCAAGGCCGAGTATCTGTATGCAGCGATAGGAAGAGGTGAGATAGTGCTGGGTCAGCAGGACGTGAGTGCAGCGAAGGGTAACAAGGGATCGAGAGTGCAGGGATTCAGGAATCTACTGTCGTTTGGCCGAAGCAAGGCCTCCGAGTCACAGGATGCAGATGCACAGGAACCACAAGAGACAAAGCAGGGTGGGCACGACCTGGTAATCACCGAAGACAACATAGACAGCGTGGTGCTGGAAAGCTGTTGCGGACCAATACCAGGCGACAAGATAATGGGGTTCAGCGACGACAAGGGCGTGGTGCACATACACAAGGTAAAGTGTAAGGAAGCCGAGCAGATGAAAGCAGGCGTTGGAAACCGGATTGTAGCCGCCGAGTGGGGCAATGTGCAGAGCAGGACATTCCTTGTGAGCATATATATCAGGGGTCTTGACAAAGTAGGACTGCTGAACAGCATTACGGAGGTGATATATAAGTTGATGTCGGTGAACATGAGGAAACTCGACATAGAGTCGAACGACGGCATAATTGAGTCGCATATACAACTGTATGTGCACAATACGGAAGAAGTGAAGGCGATTATAAAGAACCTGAAGAAGATACCAGATGTGAAGGTAGTGGTGCGAAGTTAGCTCGCTAGCTTTGCTAGTTCGCAGGGAGCAGGTAGCAGGGAGCAGGTAGCAGGGAGCAGGTAGCAGGTAGCAGGTAGAAGGTAATAGGTGAAAAAGATATTAAACATAGCGTTGCCGATATTGCTGGGAGTGGCGATAATATGGTGGATGTACCGTGGGTTTGATTTCTCACGGGTGGCGGATACGCTCTTAGATGGGATGAACTGGTGGTGGATGGCAGTGTCGCTGGTGTTTGGAGTACTGGCCCAGGTGTTCAGGGGACTGCGATGGATGCAGACCTTGAGACCGATGGGAGAACAGCCGAGGGTGATGAACTGCGTGCATGCCATATTTCTGTCGTATGCCAGCAGCCTAGTGGTGCCAAGGAGTGGCGAACTGGTGAGATGCGGGGTGCTGACAAGGTATGACGGTGTGTCGTTTACGAAGGCATTGGGAACGGTGGTGACAGAGCGAGTGATAGATTCGCTGCTGATATTGCTGACAGTGGTAGTGGTATTCCTGTGTCAGATAGGGACCTTTATGGATTTCTTTGCAGAGACAGGAACCAATTTCACGTCGTGGTTGCACACGTTTACCGTGGCAGGATGGATTGTGACAGGAGTGTGTTTGGTGGTAACGGCAGTGTTTGTGGGGGTGCTGGTGAGCAAGATGGAGAAGATGAAGAAAATGGTGGCAGGGTTGAAGGCGGGGATAGTATCGCTGCGAGATGTGGAGAACAAATGGTTGTTCGTGGCTTATACGCTGGCCATATGGGTTAGTTATTTCCTGCATTTCTATCTGGCGTTCTTCTGTTTTGAATATACGGCAGGACTGAGTGTGATGACAGCTTTGGTGGCATTCATAATAGGCAGCATAGCCGTGGTGGTGCCGACTCCTAATGGCATGGGACCATGGCATTTTGCTGTGAAGACCATACTTGTGCTCTATGGAGTCAGTGCGATGGATGCAGAGACCTTCGTGATGATAGTATGGGCAGTGCAGACGGCACTGATTCCGGCATTGGGAGTATATTCGATGATATGTTTACCTAAATACAAACAACTATGAAGATTACAGAACTGAAACCCACATTGGTGTGGGAGAGCTTTGATGCTCTGACACAGATCCCGCGTCCGTCGGGACACACAGAGAAGGTGGCAAAATATCTGGTGAAATTTGCCAAGGAAAACGGCTGCAAGGCGAAGATAGATGCAGCAGGTAATGTCATCATGCAGGTGCCTGCCACCAAGGGCATGGAAGATCGTCAGATGGTTGTGCTGCAGGCTCATATGGACATGGTGCCACAGAAGACTGCCGACAGTCCTCACGACTTTGAGAAAGACCCAATCGAAACATGGATTGATGGTGAATGGGTACGTGCCAAGAACACCACCCTCGGTGCCGACGACGGAATGGGTGTGGCAGCAGCCATGGCCATCATCAAGGACAAGAAAGCCAAGCACGGACCGCTGGAAGTGCTCATCACCCGCGACGAAGAAACAGGCATGTTCGGAGCCTTTGCTCTGAAGGCTGGTGAACTGAAGTCGAAGCTGATGCTCAACCTCGACTCCGAGACTATGGGCGAACTCACCATTGGCTGTGCCGGAGGAGTGGATATCAATGCCGTGATGAAGTATAAGGAGACAGACCAGTGTATGTTTGACGACGACGACTTGGTGGCATTCCGCATCTCTATAGGTGGACTGCTGGGAGGTCACTCAGGACTTGAGATAAATCAGGGACGTGCAAATGCCAACAAACTGATGGCAAGAGTACTGTTTGCCACGGTGAATACAGGTCTGGCTCAACTCTGCAACTGGCACGGAGGTAACATGCGCAATGCCATCCCACGCGACAGCGATGCTCTGGTGATTGTGCCACGGAAGAAGGTGCGCTCGTTTAAGTTGATGGTTGGCAAGTGTCAGAAGACTTTCCAGGCCGAATATAAGGACATAGAGAAGGTGGCTGTGGAGGTCAGGATAGAGGAAGTTGATATGCCAAAGAAGGTGATACCTGAATCGATACAGGAGAACATCATCAATGCCGTGATGGCAGCCCAGGACGGTGTGCTGCGCTATATACCAACCCTGCCGGAAGTGGTAGAGACATCGGTTAACCTGTCTATTATCGACGTCGAGAAAGGCAAGGTGGAGATAGCCATGCTGGCCCGCAGTGCTACGGACAGCATGAAGCAATATCTGGCCAATCAGCTCGTGGCATGTTTCTCGATGGCTGGTATGAAGGTAAAACTCTCTGGAGCCTACAGTGGATGGCAACCAAACCCAGGTTCGCCATTGCTGAAGCTGATGGAGAAGACCTACAAGAAGATGTTTGGCGAGCCGGCCAAGGTGCTGGTGGTACATGCCGGACTGGAATGCGGAATCTTTGCACCTAAGTATCCGGATATGGATATGGTGTCGCTCGGTCCTACGCTTCTCTCTCCTCACACTCCAAACGAACGCTGCTACATACCATCGGTAGAGACATTCTACAACTATGTAGTTGAAGTGCTGAAGAACGTACCTAAGAAATGAACTTAAAACAATTCTATTCCATTAGCGAGGTGGCAGAGAAATTCGGCGTGGCCGAATCTCTGCTGCGCTATTGGGAACAGGAGTTTCCTGCGGTGATAAAACCTCGCAGGGCAGGGCGTGGTGTGAGGCAATACACACTGAAGGACATTGACAGCGTGGGGCTTGTATACCATCTGGTAAAAGAAAAGGGTCTAACCATTGACGGAGCCCGCAGTGCCCTGGCCCATCAGCGTGGCAGCATAGACAAAAAGCGAGAGATCGTAGAACACCTGAAATCCGTGAGAAACGAACTCCAGGCCATCGGCAAAGAACTCGCCTCCCTGTAAACTATGTGGGCACTTTGGGCATTTCTGTCGGCCGTATTGCTCGGCTTTTATGATATTTCGAAGAAGACAGTGCTTCGGAACAATGCCGTAATTCCGGTGTTGTGTCTCAACACATTGTTTTCGTCGCTCATTTTCCTGCCGTTCATCATACTCTCGGCCCAGGGAGTACTGAGCGAGACTTCCATGTTCTTCACTGCGAGCTATGGCTGGGAAGAACACCGGTTCATATTGCTGAAGTCTGTCATTGTGATGCTGTCGTGGATATGCGGATATTACGGCATCAAGAATCTGCCACTCACTATTGTAGGTCCTATCAATGCCACACGACCTGTGATGGTGCTGATAGGAGCACTGTTGTTTCTTGGTGAGCATCTCAACATTTGGCAGTGGATTGGTGTCATCGTTGCCATCACATCGTTCTACATGCTCAGCCGCAGTGGAAAGAAGGAGGGCATAGACTTCAGGCATAATAAATGGATAGCACTGATTATTCTCTCCAACCTGCTTGGTGCCATAAGTGCCCTTTTCGATCGTTGGCTGTTGGACCCTACAGGGATGGCAATCAACAAAATGGCCCTGCAGGCGTGGTACAATATCTATCAGTTCGGAATGCTCGGCACGTTCCTGCTGTTAAGGGGAGTTCAAGGGGAGTTGAAGTGGAGTTCAAGTGGAGTTCAAGGGGAGTTCAAAGGGAGTTCAAGGGGAGTTCAAGGGACGAATGTTTGCAAAAACAAATTTCATTGGGATTGGAGGATTATCTGTATTTCTGTGTTCCTTTCGGCTGCTGACTTTATCTATTTCTATGCCCTTACCGACGAAACGGCCATGGTGAGTATTGTGAGTATGATCCGCCGAAGCAGCGTGGTGGTGAGTTTCCTGTTTGCCGCCATGGTACTGAGAGAGAAGAACCTGCGTTCGAAGGCCGTGGATCTGGGACTGGTAATAGTATCGCTTTTATTTCTGTTTTATGGTTCCCTTTCTGCGAAAATGCCACCCAACATTCGTCCCTTGAACTCCCCTTCAAACAGTAGAGAAGTCTACGCTCTCTTGGAGCGTATAGACGATGGTGCATCGAAGAAATTCACGCTGGAAATAGCCAACAGCCAACAGCCAACAGCCAATAGCCAAAAGGACTTTTTCGAGTTATCCCAAGACGGAAAACGAATAAAAGTTCGTGGCAGCAATGCTGTGAGTGTGGCCACGGGGGTGAACTGGTATCTGAAATACTACTGCAACATACACCTCTGCTGGAACCAGATGAAAGCCCATATTCCCGATGAGTTGCCATGTATAGAAGGTACCGAGCGGCACGAGACCGACCTCCTTCTGCGCTATTATCTCAACTACTGTACTTTCTCCTACAGCATGGCCTATTGGGATTGGGAACGATGGGAGAGGGAGATAGACTGGATGGCGCTTCACGGCATAAATATGCCCCTGGCTGCAGTGGGAAATGAATGTGTGTGGAGAAACCTGTTGCTAAAGAGAGGATACACAGAAGAAGAAATAGGAGCATTCATTCCGGGACCATCGTTTCTGGCGTGGTGGGAGATGAACAATCTTGAAGGTTGGGGTGGGCCATTGCCGAAATCATGGTATGCAGAGCAGGAACAGCTTCAGAAGAAGATTCTCAAGCGGATGAGAAAACTGGGCATGCATCCCGTGTTGCCAGGATACTCTGGTATGGTGCCAAGCAGGGAATGCGAGGTGAAGACATATTGGTGTGGCGATTTCATCCGTCCTGGCATGCTCACCCCCGATGATCCTCGGTTTGGGGAGTTTGCCACGCTCTATTACGAAGAGATGGAACGCCTCTATGGCAAGGCAGACTACTACAGTGCCGACCCCTTCCACGAGGCCTGGGGACTGCCGGAGGATTTTGACATAGGCAAGGCTGGACAGGGAGTTCTGGACTATATAAAACGTCATGGCAATCCAGGAGCCAAATGGGTGATTCAGGGTTGGGGACAGAATCCTCGCCGTGAAATGCTCCAGGCTCTGCCGAAGGACGACGTGCTGATTTTGGACCTGTTTGCAGAAAACCAGCCACAATATGACTACGGGGGTTATAACTGGTGTTACTGCATGTTGCTGAATTTCGGTGGCAATGTAGGTCTGCATGGCAGGTTGGAAGCCCTTGTGAATAACTTCTATTATGGCAGGGAGCATTATGCCGAGACCATGAAAGGCATAGGACTTACGATGGAAGGCATAGAAAACAACCCAGTGATGTATGAGTTGGCCACCGAACTCCCGTGGTTCTCCACTCTAACCTCTAACCTCTCCACTCTAACCTGGCTGAAAGCCTATATCACTTATCGCTATGGCAAGTACAACGACAAGGTCTTTGAGGCATGGCGGTTGTTGGCCGAGGGGATATACAACTGTCCTGTGAATGGTCAGCAGGGCACAACGGAGAGCATTTTCTGTGCTCGCCCATCGATGGAAGCCTGGCAGGTTTCTGCGTGGTCGGAGATGCAGAACTACTACGATCCCCAGACTATTATCCGTGCTGCCGAACTGATGAACGAAGCGGCAGGTGAGTTTGAAGGATGCGACAACTATCAGTACGATCTTGTGGATATCACTCGCCAGTCCATTGCCGAGCAGGGAAGGATGGCTTATAAGCATCTGCAAGATGCTTATAGGAAGGGGAGTTCAAGGGGAGTTCAAGAGGAGTTCAAGAGGAGTTCAAGGGGAGTTCAAGAGTTAAAGAGTTCAAGGGACGAATGTGTGGGATATGTTCAAGAGTTCCTTTCGCTCTTGCTCAAGCAGGATTCGTTGCTCTCAACCAGACCGGAGTTTTGTCTCGATACCTATCTTGCCCAGGCAAAGCGCAAACTTGCCGGAATTTCCGGAATATCCGGTACCTCCGGAACATCCGACCAACTCATCCAGCAAAACCTCCTCACGCAGATTACCACCTGGGCTCGTGAAGGATCTGACCTGAATGACTATGCCCACAAGGAATGGAGTGGTCTGTTGAGAGACTATTATTATATAAGGTGGAAGGAGTATTTAGATGAAAAATTACGTTAAGCCTAAGAAATCGCTTGGTCAGCATTTTCTTGTTGACATGGACATTGCATCACGCATTGCTGATACGGTTGATGCATGTGCCGATATACCTGTACTCGAAGTAGGACCTGGAACGGGTGTGCTCACCCAGTTTCTTATGCCCAAAGGCCGTGAACTCAAGGTGGTGGAACTCGATCGCGAATCGGTGGCATACCTGCACGACCATATGCCACAGCTGGATGTGGTGGAGGCCGATTTTCTGAAATTGGACCTGAAGAAGGTGTTTGATGGCAGGCAGTTTGTACTCACTGGCAACTATCCCTACAACATATCGAGTCAGATATTCTTCAGTGTCGTAGAGAACCGTGACGTGATACCATGCTGCACAGGGATGATACAGAAAGAAGTGGCAGAGAGGCTTGCTGCCATGCCGGGAGGGAAGGCCTATGGAGTGCTTTCGATATTCATCCAGTTGTGGTACGATGTCGAATATCTGTTTACGGTTCACGAGAATGTGTTCAATCCGCCGCCAAAGGTGAAGAGTGCCGTGATAAGGATGACCCGCAACCAGCGCACTTCGTTGGGTTGCGATGAAAGACTCTTCCGCCGCATAGTAAAGACCGTATTCACGATGAGACGTAAGATGATACGCAACGGCTTGCGTCAGATAGTAGGAGACTGTGAACTGCTGAAGGACGAGTTCTTCAACAAGCGCCCAGAGCAGATATCCATTGAGGAATACATACGGCTCACTAATGACTTAGCACCTTACGTCCGCCAGTGATGTAGAGCCCGCCAGTCCCGGAAATCTTCCGTCCTGAGAGGTCGTAAAGGCTCTTGGCTCTTGGCTCTTGGCTCTTGGCTGGCATTGAGGTCTCCTCAATTCCCACGGCTTGTTCGTGCTCGTTGATTGCAGCCACTGCATCCGTCAGACTTACCTTGCCTGCATACACGGCACGGATTTGGTTGCCGTCGTCCAGGGTACTCCAATCATCTACAACCAGTTGTCTTGATCCCCCCAGGTTGAAGTAGCTGTCCTTCAGTTTGAAATAGAACGGATATAGGTCGTTTTCCGTCATGTTCACCGTTATGGCATCCTGCGGTTCTGTCTTCATCGTGTAGCCATTGCCCGCTGTGCTGCTGCAGAGGAAGAGGTCGGCACCATAGTTATACAGGTAGTAGTTCCCCTCGTCCGACTTCAGCAGTGCCCATTTGTCGTTGTCTTCGGGATACGTCTCCGTCTGGCAGTTCACCACATCCGAATTGTCCTGATTGTAGTGTATCAGTCCACGCGGCACGGTGAGTGTGAATATGCGACTGTTCAGGAAGGCAAGTTTTTTGGCAGCATAATAGGTGACGTTGATGTTGTAGCCCTTCACCTCCACCTCGCTGCTGAAGCTGGTCACTGTCTTGGGTTTGATAAGGCTGTCGATGAGTTCGCCGTCACACTGTATGCCCTCCCCGTCGGCATAGTTTTTGCCGTTATAGTTCACTGTAGCCTTCTCCGTAGGGTCGCCAGTGATATGTACGGTATATGAGTTGCCTGTGCCGTCGAACGACACCTGCTTCACCTCCACCACTCCATATCCCTCCTTCACCAGCACTATATAGGCATTCCCACGTTCGTTGCCCGAGTAGCCCATAGGCGCAGCACATACATAGTCCTTCACCTTCAGTCGTGTGTTTGAAGTCGAGGTATATGTGCTCTCCTTATACCCATGGAAGTGTCCCGAGAAATGTACCGGATTGCTGGTCTGGTTGATCAGTTCCGCCATTTTGTTCTTACGCGCCGCCGCCGTCGTATATTGCGATGCAGGATCAGGAGTATAGACAAGGCCGTTGTTGTTGGTATCTATCCACCACTGTTCGTTGTCGCTTCCAGCCACGAAAGGGTAGTGCTGCAGCCATATTGCTGGTTCGTCCTGGTGGGTAGAGAGGTATTCCTCCAGTTTGCTGATTACCCCATCAGGACTGAACAGCGTGCTCTTGCTGAAGATTGTTGCAGGTTTCGTATAAGGTTTCTGGAACCAGTAAGTCTGAGCCAGGTAGAATCTCACCCCCCGAAACCGGAACACCATAGGGTCAGTCTGTATATGTCCCGAACCATCGTTGATGCGAGTCCAGTCCTCTATGCCCTTCTTCTGCGCATCCTCAAAGCGTTCTGTTGCAATGCCAAGTGCACAAGCGTTGCTAAGGTATCCCGCATACGTCAGTCCGAAGTCCCCTCCATTCCAGTAGTCAGGCACGAGGTCATGGTTCCCCGCAATGACCAGGAACGGTATATCCGAATCCGTAAGCGGTTTCACTGCATTTTTGAAGTCCGTACCCTGTTTTTCGCTGTCTCCATCCATATCCCCCAGGCAGAACACGATATCAGCCTTAGGCACGAACCCCTCAGGTGCCTTGGTGAAAGAGAACACTCGCCCCCCCTCTTTGCCCATATTCACCATATTGGTCGTATATTGCTGCATATCCTCCACTGTAGTCGAGTTATCCTGCCCTACATGCGGATCAGTGAAAATCACCATAGTGAAATACTGATCAGCTCCATCCTGAGCAAAGGCAACGCCTACGCTGAAAACGCTGAAAACTAGTAATAAGATAAATTTTTTCATATTCAGTTTAGTAGCTATACCCCTCCCCTGATTTAGGCGTAGGGGGGGGTGGTTGTTTAATCGACACTGTTAGTTATCTATCCTGTTGTGTTGTCAGCACAAAGATACGATTTTTTCCACGATTATCCAAATTTTTCTTTTACATTCCACCATATCATTAGGCGCTAACTTTTTGGTGCATCCCTGTAGGTCATTAGGTGCGTCCCTATGGTCCATTTGGTGCGTCGCTGTGGGTGGTTTGGTGCGTCGTTTGGGGCGGTTTGGTGCGTCGTTCACACTCCTTCCTTATACTCGCGCGCGAGAACTTGGTGAATGACAGTAGTGTGGTGCAGCGCGTTGTAGGCATTCATCAGGTCTCTTCTACAGGGCAGAGTCTAGCGTGCATCTTACCCCAGCGAAGCACCAAGTCCTTT
>R06__coassemble_264_pt1 | contig 19872 bp, 15 predicted proteins | sample R06__metabat2_low_PE_049 | metagenome-assembled genome bin R06
ACATCAAGATAATATGCGAAACCCTCGGAAGTGTGGTAGGAGGGAAGAAGTTTTAGTCGTGCTTTGCACGAGGTTTATGGGTTTATGGGTTTATATGTTTATAGGTTTATGAAAATTCACAAGTTAATAAAAGTTTTCTTCGTTTTCTTCGTTTCCTTTGTTTCCTTCGTAAGCGAAGCTTCTGCCCAGTCGATGAGCGACGATCAGGTGATAAAGTTTGTTCAGCAGCGTCAGGCAGCAGGTGATGATCAGGCCAAGATCGTGAGTGCCTTGCTGAAGAAGGGCGTGACGGTGCAGCAGATTCAGAAGATACGCAAGAAGTACGAGGCCGAACAGCAGAATCTGGGTGCCACGGATATTACGGACAAGAACAAAGGCATGAGCCGCAGTCGTCAGAACAACCAGCGCCAGATGGATGGTGAGCAGTTTCAGCAGCAGAACAACTACATGCTGCAGAGTCAGGTGCGTGGCAACAACGGATGGAACGGCTACACCATGGACGAGAGACGCCAGATGCTCGGCGACGAGATGGGATTCCTGGACATAGACTCGCTGCTGTATTATCAGGAAAAATTCAAGGAGAAGGCCCAGGTGTTCGGAAGGAATATTTTCAATAATCCGTATCTGTCGTTTCAGCCTAATATGAACATAGCCACACCGGCCAACTACAGACTAGGAACGGGTGACAACGTGTATATTGACGTGTGGGGAGCTTCGCAGGAGACCTTCGAAGGCGAGATATCTCCAGATGGCACAGTGACCATCCCGGGTGTGGGTCCTATACAACTCGGCGGAATGACAGTGGCACAAGCCAACAAGACACTGCAAAGCAAACTGGGCAGCGTGTATGGCGGTTCGCAGGTACAACTCACCGTGGGCGGTACGCGGAGCATACAAGTTCAGGTGCTGGGTGAAGTAAAGGTGCCCGGAACATATACGCTGAGCAGCCTTTCCACAGCCTTCAACGCATTGTATGCTGCAGGAGGCATAAGCGATGTGGGAACACTGCGTGACATAAAGGTGTACAGAAGCGGCAGGGAGATTGCCACGATAGACGTGTATGACTACATACTCAACGGCAACGTGGCAGGAGACGTAAGACTGCAGGACAACGACGTGATAAACGTAGGTCCTTATCAGGAACTCGTGATGATGGACGGAAGGGTGAAGCGCCCAATGTTCTACGAAATGAAGACAGGCGAAAGTCTGAAGACCGCCATGGACTATAGTGGCGGATTTGCCGGAGATGCCTACAGAAAGAACGTGAGAGTGGTACGCCGCGGAGGTGGGGGATCGGAATACTCCATACATACCGTTGACGAATTCGACATGAACGGCTTCGTGGTGATGAACGGCGACTCGGTGTATGTGGACTCCACAGTGGCCCGCTACAGCAACATGGCCGAAGTGAGAGGTGCCGTATACCACGCCGGCATGTACGAAGTGGGTGGCAGCATCACCAGCGTGAAGGGTCTGATAGAAGCTGCCGACGGAGTGACTCCGGGAGCATTCATGAACCGTGCCGTGATGCACAGACAGAAAGACGACATGTCGCTCGAAGTGGTGGCAGTGGACCTGAAAGGCATCATGGAAGGCACTGCACCGGATGTGATGCTGAAGAAGAACGATGTGCTGTTCATCCCGAGCAAGCAGGATTTCCTCACCGAACAGACTTTCAAGATTTCAGGCGAGGTGATGTATCCTGGAACATATAAATATGCATCGGGAACCACACTCGAAGACCTCGTGCTCCAGGCAGGAGGACTGACCAACCAGGCCTCTACATCGAAGGTGGATGTGTTCCGCAGAAAATACGATGCATCAACACTCGAGACCAGCAACGAAGTATCGGAAACCTACTCGTTCGCGTTGAAAGATGGATTCGTGATTGACGGCACACCGGGATTCGAACTGCAACCATACGACGAAGTGATGGTGAGAAAGAGTCCTTCGGCCAACAATATGGTGACCGTGAGCATCACAGGATCGGTGAACTTCGAAGGTTCATACGGCATCACGAGCAAGAGCTATAAACTCTCCGACCTTATCAAGGCAGCAGGAGGCATCACCGAACTAGCATATGCCAGGGGAGCTCGCCTTGAGCGCCGCATGACAGAAGAAGAACGCCAGCAGCGAGAGACAAGTCTCAGGAGCCAGCAGATAGCCCTCTACGAAAACAGTCTCAATGCCGACAAGACCTTCGACTTCAACCGTGCCGACACACTGCTCTCGATGAAGATGGACGTGGGTACGACCTATCCTGTGGCCATCAACCTCGACAAGGCCCTGGAGACCCCAGGTTGCACCGACGACATAGTGCTGCGCGAAGGCGACAAGGTGGTTGTGCCACAGTATTCAAACACTGTGAAGGTGAGTGGCGAGGTGATGTATCCAATATCGATGAACTATGTGGAAGGCAAACCTCTCAGCTACTATATCAAGCGTGCCGGAGGCTATGCCAACAAGGCCCGCAAGAGCCGTGTATATGCCATCTACATGAACGGCTCAGTGGAACTGATAAACAAACGCTCGTCCAAGGACATACAGCCTGGCTGCGAAATCGTGGTACCAACCAAGGACACCGCCAACAAACTCTCTACGGCTGAATACATGAGCATGGGTACAACAGCCGCATCAATCAGTACGATGATGGTGACAATTGCGAATCTTTTGAAATAGGTTAGAGATTAGAGGTTAGAGGTTAGAGATTAGAGCATTATGGAAGAGAATAAGAATAAACAGGAAATGATAGACCTCGGTGCGGTACTGAAGAAATTATTGCAGCGAAAATGGAAAATTGCATTGATTCTTCTGTGCGTGGCGATTGTGTCGGCGGTTATTATTGTAATGGTTCCGCGTACATATAGAAGCGAGGTGTCACTGGCACCAGAGACCGACAACGTGGCATCGGGAGGATCACTGAGTTCCATAGCCTCGTCATTCGGATTCGATATAGGAGGTATGACATCATCGGATGCGATATATCCAATACTCTATCCAGACTTGTTTGAATCCACCGATTTCATTGTAGGATTGTTTGACATCCAGGTAGAGACCATTGACGGAGCAGTCAAGACAGATTACTACGACTACCTTATTAATCACCAGGAATCGGCCCCATGGCAACCATTGATGAGATCTATAAGGAAACTCTTCAAACAAAAGGCCAAAATAGCCAGCGGCGCTGGAAAAAAATCGGAAAAACCGCTGAAGGTGTATGCCAACGGAGATACCGTAGATCCGTTTATGCTTACAGAACGCCAAAACGGATTGGTGGAGATGGTTCAGGGGATGATATCGTGCAGTGTAGATAGAAAGACGGAGGTTATTACTATCACTGTTGAAGACCAGGATCCGCTTATCAGTGCTACGATGGCTGACTCAGTGAGGGTGAGGCTCCAGCGATTCATCACAGACTACCGTACCAGCAAGGCTCGATTTGACTGCGAGTATTACGCACAGCTTGCCGACGAAGCCAAGAATGACTATGACGAAGCTGTGGCAGAATACAGTGCATACTGTGACTCACACAAGGATGTGATACTGCAGTCCTATATTTCAGAGAGAGACAATCTGGAGAACGATATGCAGGTGAAGTTCAACACATATAATGCTCTCTATACCCAACTTCAGGCCGCAAGGGCAAAGGTACAGGAGACCACTCCTGCATTTACGATACTTCAAAACTCATCGGTACCCATCAAGCCCGACAAACCAAAGCGCATGATATTTGTCCTTGCTATGACATTCTTGGCGTTCATAGTTATAGTGCTCTGGTACGTGAAGGATGAGATTGTGAAACTGACTAACTCAGATACAGCACAGGAATCAGAACCGGAGAGTTGATGCATCCATCTAAGCGAATATTTGTAAACACCATTGCGCAGTACATAAAAGCTGTCATAGACATTTGTCTGGCTCTTTATACTACGAGACTCATCCTCTCTGTGATGGGGCAAGATGATTACGGAATATATCAGTTGGTGGCTGGTGTGATACTGATGCTGGGTTTTCTTACCAACGCTATGGTGATTACGACCCAGCGGCATCTCTCTTACCAGCATGGGCAACAGGATGCACGGAAGGTGAGAATGGTGTTCTCCAACAGTGTGCTGCTGCACTTGGGCATAGGGGTGGCGATGATAGCGGTGCTGATGGTGCTCCGGAATTTTCTTGTATTCGACTATCTGAATATCGCCGACAGCCGTAGAGATACGGCTTCAGTTGTATATACGATGTCGGTGCTGATGTTGTTCGTGACCTTTGTCACAGCCCCGTTCAAGGCCCTGTACATAGCAAGGGAGAACATCGTGTATATCTCGGTCGTGGAGGTTTGTGATGCCGTACTGAAACTTGTTCTTGCCCTGCTGCTTATCAATATGCAGGTCGACAAACTGCTCATCTACTCCTACATGATGATCACGGTGCATGTCATCAATTTTCTTGCTTTCGCCATCTATGCAATGGCAAAATTCCAGGAGTGCAGTCCAAGGCATTTCTTTGCCGACTACGACAAAACCAGTATCAAGGCCCTCAGTGGATTTGCAGCATGGACCACCTACGGCATGGGGTCGATCATGCTTCGTAACCAGGGTCTGCAGGTGGTGCTGAACAAGGAATTCGGAACCGTCGTAAATAGTGCATACGGACTTGCAAACCAGATATATTCGAAGGTTTCGTTTCTCTCAACATCTGTGGTCAACGCCATGAATCCGCAGATAATGAAAGCCGAAGGGGCAGGGGAACGCCAGAAGATGCTGATGCTGGCCGAGATGGAGAGCAAAATTGTCACCATGCTGATGTCGCTGATGTTCATACCGCTGATAGTGGAGATGCCCGATGTGCTGGCATTCTGGCTAAAGGATGTGCCGCCATACACGCTGCTCTTTTCGCAGATACTGCTCGTGTGCTTTATTGTTGACCAGACCACCTACGGTCTTCAGTCAGCCAACCAAGCCATTGGCAACATACGTGGTTATACCCTGATTATGTACACCCCGAAACTGCTGTTCCTCGTGGTGGCATGGGTGGTGTTGAGATATACTGCTTCGGTGGCATGGGTGATGTACCTTTATCTAATTTTAGAGGCCGTGATGGCCTTTGTACGGCTTCTGTATATGAAATATACGGCCGATGTCAGGATCATGCCGTTCATGATGAACGTCGTTGTACGTATCATTCCTATGGCATTGCTGCTCGTGGCGGTATCAATGCTCCTGAAGGACTGGTTTGATTTCCGCTTCGGTTTCCTGCTCACCATAACTTGTGCAATCATCGTGGGAGGAATATACGCATGGTTTGGTGTCCTTCGCAAGACGGAAAGGGATGTGATAGCTAATATACTAAAGTCAAAAATCAAAAAATGACACTGCAGATCAACATAGGAAGGTTCTTGCATATTGAAAAGCGTACTTTGGCTTTTCAATTGTTCTATGTTAGTATTCTGATTGCATTCCTGGGGTCGCTGAACCCATGGTTCATGTGGAAGTTGTCGCACTACTATGTGTATATTGCCACATTGTTCATCACCTTGGCCTGGCTGCTTTCGCGCAGTGTAAGCAAGCATCTCTTTACAAGGACGGACTACAAGTATCCACTTCTGGCATTTTTCGTGATATTGGTCTATCAGGCCGTTGTCAACGAATTGAACATTAAGGGGTATATAACCATCTTTGTGAACTGTGCCATAGTGCTTTCGCTGCTATCTCTGCGATATGAACTGCTGACCAAACTGGCCAAATGGCTTGCTGTGACCATGGGGTGCATTCTGGCAGTGTCGATACCATACTACATGTTGTTCCTCCTTGGATACGACCTGCCGAATGTGTCGCTTGAAAACGAAGAACTCGGCTATTCATATTTCAACTATTTCTTCTTTCTGCTCGACAATCGCTTCACAGCGATCATCATACCACGCTTCAGTTCCGTGTTCCTTGAACCTGGTCACCTGGGATCTGTGTGTGTTTATCTCCTGGCTACCCAGATTGGCAGATGGAAGAAATGGTATTGCATCCTGCTGATGACAGCCATTGTGCTGTCGTTCTCTCTTGCTGCCTATATCTTTATGATTATTATGGCATTTATGAGTATGTGGATAAGGGGCAAGCGCATCGTCGTGAGTCTTACCATATTCATAGCGCTGTTGGTGACAGGAGGCGTGTATGCCTATTTCTACAACAACGGCAACAATATGGTCAATGAACTGATTCTTTCTCGCTTGGAGGTCGATGAAGATGGTAAATTGGTTGGCGACAATCGTGTGACTGAGGAGTTTCAGGATGAGTTCGATGACTTTCTTGAGTCGGATGATATACTGTTTGGACGTAAGTATGAGAACGAGAAATATGGTTGGGGAAACTCTGGCTTTCGAGTATTCACCTACGACAACGGCTTTGTCGGTGTGATGCTTGTCATCGTTTTCTACCTGCTGGCTATCCACCGAAGCAGGAACCTGAAAGCGAAGATTTCGATGTTTCTCTTTGCCTGCGTGGCTTTCTATGTGAGAGCCACTCCGATGATGTATTATTTCCTGATACCGATGTATCTGTTTGCATACTTGGACTTAAAACAAATTCGAAAACAATGAAGAAACTCTCCATAGTGATGCCCGTATTCAACTGCACTGAATACGTAAGGGTGATGATTGACAGTATCCTGGCAAACGATTTCCAGGATTGGGAACTCCTCGCTGTTGACGATGGTTCGGAGCAGGATACGCTCGATTTGCTTGCCGGTTATGCCGAAAGGGATTCGCGTATCAAGTTCCTTCAGCGGGATCGTGAACCAAAAGGTGCCCAGACTTGTAGGAATATAGGCTTTGAACGTGCTGAAGGTGAGTATATCATCTTCTTCGACTCCGATGACTATATCTCGCCAACCTGCCTCGGCAATCGTGTGTCACAACTCGATTCACGGCCTGAACTGGATTTCATGGTGTTCCCTTCAGGTGTGCTGGAAAATGGAGAGATTAGTACGGCGGAACCAAAGTTCTGCTTTGGATACGATATCTTTGACGATTGCATAGTGATGTTTGCTGAGAGAATACTGCCGTTTGTGGTTGTGAATAATATATATCGAACCGAGTCACTGCGACGTCACAGCATTACGTGGGATACCAACTTGCGTTCTATGCAAGATGCAGATTTTAATCTTCAGACACTGCTTTCAGGTATGCACTATTCTTTTGCAAAGTGTACTCCAGACTATGGCTACAGACGTTCTGGAAGTGCTGACTCTGTGTCAAAAAAGATATTTTCAGACCAACACCTGCAAAGTCATCAGTATGGCCTTGAGAAGTTCTGTTCCTCTATACAGACTGTTTATGGGAATCGTTATGACAGGAATCTGTATGACCAGACCATTTATATGTTTAATCAGATATGCAAGACATCATTTAATGCGGTATATGTCAATGGACTTTGTGACATACTTAAACGTCATAACAGGTCTTTTGGTAGAAAATTTGCCTTGCAGATCAAATTGCTTACATCACTCAGCCGTTTCCTGCCATATCGTTTTGTCAGGCGGGTGGTGTTCTATTCCTATCTCAAATACTACTCAAACATAACTAGCAGATATAAACCTGAAAAAATTAGCAGTCAATTATGAAAGCAAGAGTAATAGCATACTATCTGCCTCAGTTCCATCCTATTCCGGAGAACGATGAGGCTTGGGGACCTGGGTTCACTGAGTGGGTGAATGTGGCAAAGGCGCGTCCTTTGTTCCGTGGACATTATCAGCCTCGCATTCCTGCCGACCTTGGGTTCTACGACCTTCGTCTGCCTGAAATCCGTGAAAAACAGGCCGAACTTGCACGCGAGGCAGGTATCGAAGGCTTCTGCTATTGGCACTATTGGTTTGGAAACGGCAAGATGCTGCTCCAGCGACCATTTGAAGAGGTGCTGGCAAGTGGCAAACCCGATTTCCCTTTCTGCTTTGCATGGGCAAACCACGATTGGACCACCGGCACATGGCAGAAGGAGAACAAGGAATTCACCAAGGATATGATTGCCAAGCAGGAATATCCTGGCGATGAGGATTATATCGCCCACTTCAACTATTGTCTCCCTGCCTTCCGCGACCATCGCTATATCACCGTTGACGGCAAACCGTTGTTCGTACTCTTCGATCCATACCATTTTCCTGATGTGAAGCATTTCATGGAGGTGTGGCGCCGACTTGCCAGGGAGAATGGACTTGAAGGTATCCATTTTGTTGCCATAGCAAAGTCCACCACCACCATCAAGCGTCTTCCTGATGGCACCACCAAGCGTGTTTTGCCTGACCTCAAGAGCAGTGCCGATGTGTATAACGAGTTCCTCAGTCTTGGTTTCGATGGCGTTAATTCCCTTGGCAAATCCCGGGCAGAGATGCTCTCGCAGGGCAAGTACTGGCGACTCATTAAGGAGACTCTGCACAAGAAACTGCCGTTCCTCCCAGCACTCAAATACAACTATCCCAAGATGCTGAAGTATTTCTTCTCGCCTGAGGACAGTTGGGAGAATGTCTATCCTTCCCTCCTGCCACAATGGGACCGCAGTCCTCGTATCGGCAAGATGTATGGTCTGTATGTCAACACCACCCCTGAGCATTTCCGCCATCATATCGAAGATGCCCTCAAGGTCATCGAAAACAAGCAGGATGAGCACAAGATTCTCTTCCTGCGCTCATGGAACGAATGGGCCGAAGGCAACTACGTAGAACCCGACCGCAAATATGGCCACGGTTTCCTCAATGCCCTTCACGACACCCTTTGTTAAATCCCCCCAAATCCCCAAATCCCCAAATCCCCAAATCACTTGCGAAGCAATGCTCTCTGTCATCATCCCTACCTATAAGCCTCAGATTTATATCTGGAATTGTCTCGACTCGTTCATGCGTCAGCAACTCTCGCACGATCAGTTCGAGGTGATAATCGTTGTCAATGGTTGTGGCAAGCAGTATATGGAAATGATAGAAGAAGGACTCCGTCAGCGGCAGTACGACTTTTGCATTCGTGTGCTCTACACCAAGACCCCGGGTGTGTCGAATGCCCGTAATATGGCCCTCGATGCCATGCTGGGTGACTATGCCACTTTTGTTGACGACGACGACTATGTGAGTTCCAACTACCTCAGCGACATGCTCGTGAAGGCTGATGACGACACACTGGTGGTTTGCAAGTTCATAGACTACGATGAGGATACAAAGCAGTTGCGTGATGGGTACCAGACTCATGCCTTCAATGCCAATATGGGCAAGCCGATTACCCTGATGTCGGGACACAGGCTCCTCTCTTCTTCGTGCGGCAAGCTCATCTCCCGAAAGATGATTGGCCGTGAGCGTTTCAACACTCGCATCTCCCTTGGCGAAGATGCACTGTTCATGGCACAGATTTCAAGGAACATCAAGCACATCGTCCTCTCCTCCCAGAACTGCGTATATTTCCGCTGTGTGCGTCCCGATTCTGCTTCACATGTACACAAGTCTGTTGCCTACTACATCTGGAACACCAACAAAATCTGCGGCATCTACACCCGCCTCTACCTCTCCGACCGCCGTAACTACGACCTCCGTTTCTTCCTCAACCGCATCCTTGCCAACACAAAGAGAATGTTTATCTACACCCTCAGACTCTATCACTGATTTCTGCATAAATTTCTATGAACTGAGCGGAAAAATTTTGAAATGTCAAAAATTTTTTGTATCTTTGCATCACAAAAATCTCGAAAAGGTGTAAAATTCACTATTGTAAAAATCGTGAAAAGGTGTAAAAATCGTGGTTACAAAAAACTGAAAAAGGTGGAATGCTATGAAAAGAAAAGTGTATAACAAACTGCTTGATTGGAAGTTGAATCAGCAGGGCAGAAGCGCATTGATGATTGAGGGCGCCAGACGAATTGGCAAGAGCTATATTGCAGAGGAATTTGGGCGGAATGAATACGACTCATATCTTCTGATTGATTTCAATAAGGCTCCGAAGATGGTTCGCGAGTGGTTTGACTTGTATCTTGAAGATCTTGACACGTTGTTCCTGTATCTCAGTCAGCACTACAAAACCAAACTCTATCCACGCAGGTCGCTCATCATCCTGGATGAAGTGCAACTCTGTCCACGTGCTCGTGCAGCTGTGAAATTTTTGGTGCAAGATGGAAGATTTGATTATATTGAAACTGGATCGCTGGTAAGCATAAAGAAAAATGTACAAGGTATTGTCATCCCTTCGGAAGAATGCAAGGTAGAGATGTATCCTATGGACTTTGAGGAATTTCTTTGGGCTGTAGATGAGGATATATTTTGCGATATCCTGCGAAAACGGTTTGAGCAGAAACAACCGTTAGGTCAGGATCTTCATCGCAAGGCAATGGAGTTGTTTCGTCTATACATGATTGTAGGAGGTATGCCTCAGGCTGTATTAGAATGGGTGCAAACCAAGGACTTTGATCAGGTTGACAGAACAAAACGCAACATCTTGAATATCTATCGTAACGACATTTTTAACTATGCTGGCAGTCAGGCCGATAAAGTCGCTACCATTTTTGATGAAATACCAGGGCAACTCTCCAAGCATGAAAAGAAATTCCGCCTTTCAGCTCTTACAGAAGAGGCACGCTACAGGGATTGGAGCAGTGCGTTCTTTTGGTTGAAAGATGCCAAAGTGGCCAATATCTGTTACAATACTTCTGAACCCAATCTTGGTCTGAAGATGAATGAGGTTCGTACAACAATGAAATGTTATTTCTCTGACACAGGTTTGCTGATTTCTCATGCTTTTGATGAGAATGGCATAGTTTCGTCGGAGGTCTACCGGAAATTGTTGCTTGACAAATTAGAGGTCAATGAAGGTATGTTCATTGAAAATGTAGTTGGCCAGATGCTCACAGCAAATGGACATAAGCTATTCTTCTTTACCAGTAACGGCAGACAAAGCAATCAGCGTATAGAGATTGATTTCCTCCTGCAGAAGTCAAAGATAACAAGTCGCCACAATATCATCCCTATAGAGGTGAAGAGCGGCACAAGTTATACATTGTCATCACTCAAAAAGTACACAGACAAATACCAAAACTACACTGCGACACCCATTGTGTTGCATCCAAAAGATATTATAGTAAAAGATGGAATACTCTTCCTGCCGTTGTATATGACAATGTTCTTGTAATGCATTTTAATGTTTAACTACTGACACACCATGCAAATCCTTTTCTCTCTTATATGCTATGTCCTTGGCTGTCAGACTTGCCTGAAGGACCTCAAAACGCTCAGTGGCCGATATTGCTACACTCCTGGCAGGGTGCAGTACATGGCGATGCTGTGGTATCTGTGTGGCATTGCAGTTCTGTTCTGCGATGGCATTTGGCTGAGCAGCATCCTCTCTGTGGTGATCGTGACGGTGGTGGGCACCATCGTGTACGCTGCGCTTGAATGGGTACTCTCACGTCTCAACCCCAAGAACCCATGGCTGGCATGGGGAATACGTCTTCTGGTGGTTATGGGCTATGGACTATGGGTTATGGCATCGGGTGATACGCTGCCATACACTCCGTTGCTTTTTGCTGGACTCTACTACCGCAATTCGCCTCTGGGAGTGGTGTTCCCGAAGGGACTGGGAGGCTTGAAAAGTTCAAGGGTTCAAGGGTTCAAGGGTTCAAGTGGTTCAAACTCCCCTTCAACTATCCAGCAACTCATCAATGATGCTGAAGCCCAGGGTGGGGGAGTGATCCACCTGCCTAAGGGGAAGTACTTTGTCGATGGCTTTATTCAGATAAACCACTCCAACATCACACTCGAGGGTGAGGTCGACGGGGATGGCAATCCGCTTACGGAACTCGTGTGCATGAATCCTACTGTAAACGGCAGTCGGAATCCTTGGATCTCGCCGTTCTTTATCACTACAGGTGAGTCGCTGCAACCGAGCAACATCTTCTGGGGACTCGATTTCCGCCGTAAGCAGCAGGTCGTGATGGAGAGCAGTTCGCTTTCCGACCCTGGCAGCGATGGCACGATTCTCACTCCGGAACTTGCAACAAATGTCACTGCCGATGCAAGGAAGGGCGAAACCATCCTCAAGGTCGAGAACTCCTCAAAGGTCGGTAAATATATTCTTCTGGGATTGTACAACTCCTCTTCAACTCCCCCTGAACTCCCTTTCAACTCCCCTTCAACTCCCCTTATTCAAGCCATCTTGGGGACCGACTGTCTGCGTCCTGAATGGGCCGTTGCAAACCGTGCCGTTCCCGAAGAGGCTCCTTCGTACCAGTGGCTTGCCGAGGTGAAGGAATGTCCCGATGAGCATACCGTGTTGCTTGCCACTCCTCTGCTCCGTGATGTGGCGATGGCCTACACTCCGCAGATCTACAATGCTCCGATGCTGGAGAATATCCATATCCGTAATCTCACCCTGAGTACTCGCTGGAATGGACTCTTCCACCATCATGGCCTGCCGCTCTACTATTCCGTCCGCCAGGCCCAGGTGATGGACTATGGGTGGAATGGCATCAACATGAAGCGTGTAGCCCATGGCAGTGTGGAGAATGTGGTGTTCGAGAACTTCACCAATCCGCTCTATGTGATGGACTCGCGCGAGTGCACCTGCGAACACCTTATTATAAAGGGCTACGATGGCCATCAGGGACTGAAGATGTACAGTCACGCCTGCAGCAATGTGTTCCGCGACATCAGGTTCTATGCCCACTTTGCCGACATGATGGGTGGCGAGGGCAATGCCTACGGCAATCTCTTCGAGGATATACACTACCTGAATCCGCATTTCAATCCTGTAGACTTCGATTTCCATGGCTTTGCCGAGGGACCGTTCTCTCCTCCTGCCGACAACTTGTTCAGCGACATCACCGGTTTCCGTTTCATCAAGGGTGCAGGCCCAGTTACCCATCTGCCTTCGATGGCTCAGGGCAATGTGTGGGAAAACTGTCCTGCCGAGGGTGGAACATCTCGCGATCTGCAGTTCATCCATCTCACCTATCGCCGCAAGAAGGGCCTGCTGAAATTCATCACCGCCGTGGGGTTCACCATCGTTATGGCAATGAAACAGCGTAGGCACTCTCTCGGTTTTCTTCGTCGCACTTACCAGGACAAGCTTGCAAGCATCGATGCTCGTGGACTCTCACAGGAGCAACAGCAGCAGTTGTTCGTTGGAAACTACATCCGATGATGAGAAAAACTTGTATTTTTGTTCTCGTTCTCGTTCTCGTTTCGTCTTGCAAGGACGATGACGGCGAAACTGGTTATGTCGTCAACCGCTTCATCTCTGGCAGCGATACCATCGAGGTGGCACGCTACTATCAGAACAAACTGGCTGCGGTGAGCCTCACCTTCGATGATGGCACGCTCGATCAGTACGAATACGCTGCTCCTCAACTTGAGAAACGGGGATTTCGCGGCACCTTCAATGTGAATGGACATGCAGCATTGCATCCTTCTGTCTTGGATATGGACACCTTGCAGATAATGGACCTTGACCGCAGAGGACACGAAATCGGCAGCCACACCTGGTCGCACATGCGACTTACAGAACTCTCCTTCGATGATGTCCAGATCGAGATCGATCGCAACGACTCGGCTGTCGCTGCATGGATAGGACATAAACCCTACTCGCTTGCCTTTCCGCACAATGCGCGAAACAAGACTCTCATCCGGATGGCTTCTGCCGGCAGGGTAGGGGTACGAACTTACGAAACTGGATTTGGCCAGACTTATCGCACATCAACCTGCGAGGGGATGTGTCGGTGGATGAACTCCCTGCTTTCTTCTCACGAATGGGGCGTGGCCATGTACCATGGCATGACAACAGGCTACGACCACTGGAACGACACCACCCAGCTCTGGCGATTCTGGGATACACTGAAGGCGAGTGAGGACCGTATTTGGGTGGCTCCGTTCTGCGAGGTTTCTGCCTACACCCAGGAAGCCGCAAATGTGAAGTTCGAAATGGTATCTTCTGCCGAAAAAACACTTGTCCGTGCCTCGTCAACTCTCGAACCGACACTCTTCAATCACCCACTCACTCTCATCATCAAGCGCAGAGGCCAGCAGCATCTGAAAGAAATCCAGCCAAATGACGTGTTCGAATTATAACTGGTGATGGATTATGTATTAATCCTGATCGACTGATTCGTAGAATTTCACCCAATCGATATCCATGTAGGCCGGGAAATCTTTTGGGTCGATTTCACCCACCCAGTTGCCACCTATCTGCATGTCAAGCATGAGATGCATCTGGCACCCAAACGGATACTGGCCTTCTTTGTCGGTTTTGATGCGTGGATAGCGAAGCGTCTCTTTGCCATTCACGCTGTACACAATCATGTCGGGGAGTATCTCCACCCCATACACATTCCACTTCGATGCCTTGACATCCGACTTCACAAAATACTGAGGATTGTCCTTTATCTTCAGTTTGTCGATATAGTTGGTGTGAACCGTTTGATACACAAACGAATCGTGGTTCAGATATTCCACTATGTCGAGTTCAGCATAGTCGGGATATGTCTCGTATTTCTTTTCGTCGCCTCTGAGCCATATGGCAGGCCATGCTCCCTTGGCGGCATGGATCCTTGCCCTTACCTCCACCTTGCCATAGCCTATGGTCTTCTTGTGGCGTGTCTCTATGCCACATGTGAGATATTTGGCTGTGTCGCTGGGCAGAAAGGTATTTACCCTTCCATATAGCCTGATGTATCCATTCTTCAACTTGTAGAGAGCACTGTGCTGGGCAAAATATCGTCCTGCATTGGACTGACGTCTGGTCATCAGGCTCCAGCACTGCCTGTCCAGTTGCTTTTCGTTGAAATCTTCCTGCCATACAAGCTGGTATCTATGAGGCTGTTTCTGTGGCTGTGCATTCACCAGTACGAGTGCACATAGGCAGATAACGCTACATATGGCAACTAACAGCAGTCTCCTCTTCATGCTTCAGGATTTTTTTCTATAGGCGTGCATCCACAATGTCGCGTGGCAGTATGCCTTTCACGTCGTAGATCACACCGCCCTGCTTTGTCATCCCCTTCACGTCGAGTTCCAGGAACTGTCTGTGTGCAACTCCCAAAACCACGGCATCGAACTGCGTCTCCGGCCGTGTGTTCACTACCTCGATGCCATATTCGTGCATCACCTTTTCCCTGTTTGCCCAAGGGTCGTAGATGGTGATGTTCTTGGTATATTCTTCGAGAGTGTGATAGATATCCACAATCTTTGTGTTGCGTATGTCGGGGCAGTTCTCCTTGAAGGTGATGCCCAGAATGAGTATTTTGGCATCCTTCACCATCACTCCCTTCAGGTTCATGCACTTCACCACCTGCTCGGCAACATATGCCCCCATGCCGTCGTTGAGTCGGCGTGCATCAGCCATAACGCGTGGCAGCACACCATATACCTGGGCTTTTTGTATGAGGTAGTAAGGGTCTACGCTGATGCAGTGACCACCTACCAGGCCTGGATTCAGTTTTATGAAGTTCCACTTGCTGCTGGCAGCCTCAATCACGTCGTGGGTATCTATACCCATAGCGTTGAATATCTTTGCCAGTTCGTTCATGTAGGCGATGTTGATATCGCGCTGCGTGTTCTCTATTATCTTCGAAGCCTCTGCCACCTTCATCGACGGGGCCTTGTGGGTGCCGTTCACCAGCACCGAGTTGTACACACCATCCACAATGTCTGCAATCTCTGGGGTGGAACCCGAAGTCACCTTCTTGATTTTCTCTACCGTATGTTCCTTGTCACCCGGATTGATGCGCTCCGGAGAGTAGCCGGCAAAGAAATCCACGTTGAATTTCAGCCCACTCACCCTCTCCACGACTGGCAGGCATTCTTCTTCGGTAACACCGGGATACACCGTACTCTCATACACCACGATGTCGCCTTTGCTGATTACCTTGCCCACTGTTTCACTCGCACCCCAGAGTGGCTTCAGGTCCGGACGGTTGTTGTCGTCTACCGGTGTCGGCACAGCCACTATGTAGAAGTTGCAACTCCTGATCCTGTCAAGGTCGGTGGTGCATACGAAGCCGTGGTTGTCGATGGCATCCTGCAGCAGTTCGTCGCTCACCTCGAGAGTGGCATCGTGGCCGGCCATGAGGGCATCCACGCGAGCCTGGTTCATATCAAAGCCTACAGTCTCGTATTTCGTAGAAAAAAGGCGTGCCAATGGCAAGCCTACATATCCCAGACCAATGACACATATCTTAATATCCTTCATCATATTGCTGTGTTATCTTTTTACTGTTGTTTATTGCGATGCTTCTTTATGTATTCCTGGAATTTCACCCTGTTCGACCACACCTTCTTGAAGTATGTAGGCATAAAGACAAAGAACAGGTAGCCATAGGCCTCGAGGGTGTTGTAGCCGAAAATCTGCTTGTAGATCTGGGCGTTGTATTTGATGAGCTTGAACTTCTTGCTCGACACCGACCCTTCCGCTATGCGGTAGTAGCCAATTGGCTCGGTCACTCCGTAAGCCTCCTTGCACTCCTTCATGATGGTGAGAAACAGTGCCCAGTCCTGGCGCTTGCGGATGGTCGGCATGTAGAACTTGCCATACGGCTTGGTGTCGTAGATGGCAGTGAGACAGCCTATCTTGTTGTCGCGCTTCAGGTCCGAGAGAGTCAGGTGGTCCGGAGCATCTACCATGCCGATTATGTTGTTCTCGTCGTCGCACTGAAGGTACGAACCGTAGCAAAGTGTGCAATCCTTCTCCTGCATAAACTCAATCTGCTTCTCCAGTTTTGTGCTGTACCATCTATCGTCGCAGTCGCAGAAAGCGATGTAGCGTCCCCGAGCCTCTTTTATGCAGTTGTTGCGCGAAGCACCCGGTCCCTGGTTCTCGTCGAGGAAGAACGCCCGTATTCTCTCATCGCGCTTCTGGTAGGCCTTGATGGTGGATATCACATCCGGATTGGTAGAGCAGTCATCGGTTATGATAAGCTCCAGGTTGGAGTATGTCTGTCCCAACACACTCTCAATACTTTCTGCCAGATGCTTATCATTATTATAAGTCGGCATTATGACCGATACCAGTTCTTTTTCCACCTCTTAAAAAGTTTCGAACATGCAAAGATACGAAAAAAAACTGAAACTACCAAAAAAAATGTTAATTTTCTTTAATGGCTATCTATTCTGTATAAATCTCCCTGAACTGAGTAGAAAAAATTTGGTAGTGTCAATTTTTTTTTGTAATTTTGCGAGTAGTTTTTATAATTCCGAAAGAAACTTTAAGCAATGATTCACGAAAGATTTACTTTACTACTCGCTTTGGCATTAATGAATGTCATTGCCTTTGACACCAAGGCACAGACAACCTCGGAACTCTGCATCCAAAACGGAGAGAGAAACATTTTCGGCGTCATTTCCAGACCTCAGAACGCAGAAGAAATTGGGGTCGCCATTGTGAGTCACGGATTCAACGGCACACACCACTTCGCTGCCGACTATTACGAAACCCTCAACAGCATGGGCTATGCAGTCTACTCATTCGACTTCCCCTGTGGCAGTGTGCATAGCAAAAGCGACAACAATACGATGAACATGTCTATCCTCGACGAAACAGAAGACCTGAAAGCCGTTGTGAAGTACTTTAAGGGTTCAAGTGGTTCAAAGGGTTCAGGTGGTTCAAGTGGTTCAAGTGGTTCAAAGGGGTCAAAGTCTGTTGTCCTCATCGGCGAAAGCCAGGGCGGACTTGTGTCAGCATTGGCTGCAGCCGACATGGGGAAAGACACCATCGACAAACTCGTCCTCATCTACCCAGCCCTGTGTATCCCCGACAACTGGACCAGCAACTACCCAAACGTCGAAGACATTCCCGACACCACACGCGTCTGGGGTGTACCACTGGGCAGGCGATTCTTCCTGGAGATACGCGACAAAGACCCCTTCAGCATGATCTCAAAATACGAAGGACCGGTACAGATTATCCATGGCGACAAAGACCCCGTAGTTCCTGTCTCCTACAGTCAAAAAGCCGTGGAAGTATATAAGGATGCCCGTCTGCATGTGATCCCCGGAGCTGGCCACGGTTTCAGACCAGAGGAACGGACTGTGTCAAACCGAGTCGTACACGACTTCCTGACAAAATAGGCATAATCACTTTGAATGCCACTCTCGCCACGCATTTTCTGCGCATAGCGCAATTTTCATCCCTGAAGCGGGATATTTTCTTCATGGGGAAGAATTAAAACACCGAATATCTTCCCAATGAAATTTTCTTTTCTCTTTTTACACTAGTCTGCTAACACATTTTTCACTGGTGACCAAAAAAAACCACAAAAATCCACAAAAATCCACAAAAAAGTCCCAAAAACATTTGCTTTTCTCAGAAAAAAGTCGTATCTTTGCAGTCGGAAACTGATCGGATGCTCACGCACTGGCTAGATAAGAAAAAACTAATACAATATATGAATGAAGGTATAACTACGTACAGCGATGCAGTAGGTATCATTAAGACGGCCATCACGCAGAGCCAGCTACGCGCTGTGAAAGCAGTCAACCAAGAGCAGCTTGCCCTCTACTTTGGAATCGGGCGATATATATCTGCCAACACTCGCCACAAAAACTGGGGCACAGGTGCCATAAGGGCCATCAGCGAACAACTGCGTAAGGAACTGCCCGGACTGAGAGGATTCGGAGAACGTAACCTGAAGAATATGCGTTCTTTTTATGAGGCATGGAACTGCCTTGAAGTAAATTCGGCAGTCGCGACTGCCGAATTAGATAGCATAACGGCAGTCACGACTGCCGGAGTAAACAATAGCGCCGAGAATGAGTTAGTTGTAATTCGCCAATTGCAACTGACGAATTTACCAAATTTCCCTCTTGCTGAGTTTCTCAGTATTAGTTTTACGCATCATGTCACTATCTTTACGTACACCAAGGAGATAGATGAGCGACTGTTCTATATTCGCTATGCTAATAACTATAAGCCTTCCGCAGACGCCTTGGAAAAAATCATCCGCAAGCAAGATCTCTACCACCATCAGGGTTTGATGCCAAACAACTTCCTGGTATCAATGCCCGACTACAAACAGGCATTCCACGCCCTGCAGATGTTCAAGGATGAGTATATGCTCGACTTCATCAATGTGGAAGAGCTGGGTATGCGTGACGAAGATGTTGATGAGCGAGTGATAGAGCAGAACATAGTGCACAATGTGAAGAACTTCATTCTGGCCTTTGGCCGAGGGTTTGCCTTCATCGGCAATCAGGTGCACTATGACAAACTGGGCCACGACCACTGGATTGACCTCCTCTTCTACAATCGAGAACTACGCCGCACTGTGGTCTTTGAGCTGAAGAAGGGAGACTTCAAGATTGCCTACCTTGCCCAACTCTCTGCCTACCTGCGCATCCTAAACGACGACGACCGGCTGGAAGGCGAGGAACACCCTATAGGAATGCTGCTATGTAAGGATGTCGACCGCGCATATGCTGAATATGTCATGCAAGACTATCGCCAACCAATGGGAGTTGCAACCTACAAGACAGCCGAAGAGATAGATCCAGAGCTTCTGAAAGTGCTGCCGCCGAAGGAGGAACTCTTGAAACTGCTGGAGAAAAAAGATAAATGAGACTACCTTATAGTTCTAGGCTGGCCGCACCCCAGTGTGGGCACCCAGCCTGAACTCAGCCGGCAAGACGGTGAGGAAAAACAATAAAACATTTGGCAGTTACAAAATTTTTTTGTAAATTTGCAGTGCGAATTAGACAGTCGGCTTCGCCTCACGTTGGAAACGTTGGAAACTAAGATTAAAAATGCCTATGTAGCAAACTGATAAACCGAATACATAACATCCCTGGCTCGACTGAGTACCGGAATTAGCACACCATAGAACTCTCTGTCGCAGTCAAATCATCGGATGCTCACGCACCTTCCTGGGGGCGTGGACA
>R06__coassemble_268_pt1 | contig 19676 bp, 10 predicted proteins | sample R06__metabat2_low_PE_049 | metagenome-assembled genome bin R06
ACACATCCATAAAAAAACTTATAACTCTTGTTAACTTAAACAAAAAAAGGTTGCATGGGGCAACCTTTCTTTTGTATTGAAGCTGGTTTCTTTTGTGTTGAAACTGCTCTGGCTTATTTCAGTACGCCGAGGTCTTTGCCTACTTTGATGAAGGCTGCGATGCATTTGTCGAGGTGCTGGCGCTGGTGACCGGCGGAAATCTGCACGCGGATGCGGGCTTGACCTTTTGGGACTACTGGGTAGTAGAAACCGGTGACGTAGATGCCTTCGTCCTGGAGCTTGGCGGCAAACTTCTGCGAGAGTGGGGCGTCGTAGAGCATGACGGCACAGATGGCACTCTGGGTTGGCTTGATGTCGAATCCTGATGCCATCATCTTGTCGCGGAAATAGTTTACGTTTTCTACAAGCTTGTCGTGGATGCTGGTGTCTTCCTTGAGCATCTTGAAGACTTCGAGACTGGCTCCTATGATGCCTGGGGCTACGGAGTTGCTGAAGAGATAAGGACGACTGCGCTGGCGAAGGAGGTCGATGATCTCTTTGCGACCTGTGGTGAATCCGCCCATGGCTCCGCCGAAGGCTTTGCCTAAGGTGCCGGTGTAGATGTCGACGCGGCCGTAGGTCTTGAAGAACTCACTGACTCCGTGACCTGTGGCTCCTACGACTCCTGCTGAATGACTTTCATCGACCATGACGAGGGCATCGTACTTCTCGGCGAGGTCGCAGATCTTGTCGACTGGGGCTACGTTGCCGTCCATACTGAACACGCCGTCGGTTACGATGATGCGATATCTCTGGGCCTGGGCGGCTTGGAGCTGGCGCTCAAGGTCTTCCATGTCGGCATTGGCATAACGATAGCGCTGGGCCTTGCAGAGGCGCACACCGTCGATGATGCTGGCGTGGTTGAGGGAGTCGGAGATGATGGCGTCTTCTTCGGTGAAGAGTGGCTCGAACACACCTCCGTTGGCGTCGAAACATGCTGCATAGAGAATGGTGTCTTCGGTCTGGAAGAACTCAGATATGGCTGCTTCGAGCTGCTTGTGGATGTCCTGGGTGCCGCAGATGAACCTGACACTCGACATGCCGTAGCCTCTCTCGTCCATCATGCGCTTGGCTCCTTCGATGAGGCGTGGGTTGTTGCTGAGACCGAGATAGTTGTTGGCACAGAAATTGAGCACTTCCTTGCCTGCTACCTGAATGGCGGCTTGCTGCTGACTCTCGATGAGACGCTCGTCTTTGTAAAGTCCTGCCTCGCGGATTTCACTGAGCGTCTGAGCGAGGTGGGCCTGGAATTTTCCGTACATTTGTACAAACCTTATTTAATGACTTTCCAAATGAGTGCTGAGAGTGCTGCTCCTACGAATGGACCTACGATGAAGACCCAGAGCTGCTGGAGTGCTGCACCACCTTCGAATACTGCTGGGGCAATGGAGCGTGCTGGGTTTACACTGGTGCCGGTGTAGTGGATGCCTACGAGGTGGATGAGGATGAGGGAAAGACCTATTGCAAGTCCTGCGAAATTGCCTGCGCCTTTCTCTGAATCGGTGGTGCCGAGTACTACGAGCACGAAGATGCAGGTGAGAACGATCTCTGCAATGAGACCATTTACGATGTTGCCGCCGGCACATGCATTGGCTCCTGTGGTGGTGCCTTCAGCAAGACCTGGGTTGGTTGCTACGAGGGCGTAGAGGATTGCCGAACCGATGAAGGCTCCGATTACCTGGAATACCATGTAGAGGGCTGCATCCTTGCCTGAGATGCGCTTGGTGAGCAGACAACCGAGTGTGATGGCTGGGTTGATATGGCAACCACTGATACCACCGATGGTGTATGCCATTGCTACTACAGCAAGACCAAATGCCACTGCTGTTCCTACTACTGCTGCGGTATCAACGCCGCAATTGAGACTGACTGCTGTGCCGCAGCCCATAAGTACGAGCACCATAGTGCCGACCATTTCTGCTAAATACTTTTTCATGTTGTTATAAATTTAAAAGTTAAAAAACCGTCTAACCGTCTAACCGCCTAACCGCGGCGAAAGCGCCTATCATCTAACCACCAGCCTGATAGCCACGCTGTTGCCTTCGCTGTCCTTGGCACGGATGATGTAGATGCCTTCAGGCAGCAGGGCGGTGCCGTAGGATGCATGACCACTGCGCATGTCGAACTGGGCCTGACCTGCCATCTGGCCTGCAGGGGTGTAGACCATGAGGGTGGTAGGAAGGCAGTTTTCGTTCTTGACGAGTATGTAGCCACCGCTGTAGGTGATGCTCATGCCGCCGTCGCGGGCTATGAGCGATTCGGTACGGATGCCATCGGGCAGTGGTTCTGGACGCATCTGGATATGCAACGTGTCGTATGAGGTGATGGTGTTGCTCTTCTCGATGGTGGTATTGTACATGGCATATACGTTCTGACCTCCGTCGGGGTATCGGCCGAAGGACATGTCGCCTTCCATCGCATTGTACTGCAGGGTATCGGCCCAACTGCCGTCCTGGGCTGTGAGCATGACATAGGCGCCGTCGTCGTTGTCGAGCTTGAAGGTGGCGTGGAGCTGACTCACGGCGTCTTTCTTGTCGCACCATATGATGCGGAACCCGTGGGGCTCGATGAGGGTGGATATGTCGCCGCTCTGGAACTGGAACTTCTGTGGCTTGGCTAACTTGTCGGTGAGATACATGCCTTCGAGGTCAACGGCTTCGTCGGTGGTGTTGTAGAGTTCCACCCAGTCTTCTTTCTTGAACAGGTCGTTGATGTATATGCTGTTACCTGCACTCACTTCGTTGATCATCACCGGATTGCTGCCTGCGGCTTTCTGCTCTTCGTCGCTGAGTGGCTCGAATATGGCGGTGATATCAACATTGCCTGTGAGCACATAGGCTGAGTCGGTGCTGAGATAGCCTTCCTCTCCTCCTGTGTCGTCGGTCATTTCGAGCATGGCATTCCAGTGGATGTCGCTGGAGTGGTTGTCGCAGTTGTGTACTTCCACGGCAATGACATTGGTGCCTCGCTGGAAGAGACTCGGACTGAGACTCATGGTCTGTGGGGTGGACTCGCTGTTGAAGTACTGGTCGCCGTAGGCTGAAGAATAGGTGCTGTAGGACACGGTGCCGCTTGGCATGTTCCAACGACCTGCCTCACTGCCGTTGACATAGACCACGATGCCGTCGTCGGCAAAGAAGGTGAGACGGAATTCGTCGGTCGAGGACGGTGCCTTGGTGAGGGCTACGTTCTTGCGGAAATAGAATGTAGGGCGTTTGCTGCCGTTGTCGTCGTAATCGAGCACGGTGGTAGGGTCTTTCCATGTACTGCCTGTGGCATAGCCCAGAGGGGCTTCGCCTTCGCCCCACGAGGTGGTGCTGTAGTTTTTCGACTTCCACGACTGATTGTCAAGACTGCCTTGGTCGTAGTATTTCCATGTGGTCTTGTAGTCGAAGAGGGTTTTCATCTTGGCACTCCCGCTGCCATTCCAGCCTTTGAACCTGTAGCCTGCAGGAGCCTGGGCCGTTACGGTGACAGGCAGGAAGAGGGTGCCGGAGAACTTGCCTGTAGGCACTGGCTGATCGTTGATGAGGAGCTTGGCTTGGTCGAGGTTGCTGGTTATGTTGGCAGTAATGGACTCGGTGCCGGAAATGCCCATATAGCTCTTCATGTTGTTGATCATGGTGCTCTGGCGGCTGGCTGACAGACTGCTTATCACGCTGTTGGCCGTGCTCCACGGACTGCCGGTATTGGCACTGCTCATCACCGTGGCTGCCTTGGTGGCGAGTTCGGTGACAATCTCCTTGCAGCGACTTGGCTCAAACACACTGTAGGTGGCCAGGCAGAAGGCATCGATGAACTGCTTCTTGAAGTCTTCGTTCTGGAGCAGGTTGACCCACATAATGGATACTTCTATGTCCTTGTACAAGGTCTGACCGTTGTAGTAGCCGCGCAGGGTGTTGAGTGCCTTGTTATATCGGTTGTTGTGTGTGTCCCAGAAGGTGTTGGTGGTGGAGAAGGCTGCATCGAGGTCGAAGGTGACGAAACGGAACTTGCCTCCTTCAACCCTTGGACGGTAGGCCTTGCAGTTGTTGCTGTTGGCGAGCCAGTCGCTGCTGCCGAGATACATCTCACAGGCCATGTAGTTGATAAACTCATCGATGTCGAGGAGCTGTTTTATCTCTTCATAGGTCTCTGGGTCGGCGGCATTCTCCGAGAGTTCGAGAAGGCGCTCGAAGGCTTCGCGGGTTCCTTCCATCTGTACATAGGCCGAATCGGGAGAGTACTCAAACTGGTCCATCTCGTCGGTGTCGTAGCCCTTATTGGCATAGGCGAAGTGCTTGTTGTTTGGCTCGCGTATGTTGAGGGTGGAATAGAACTTGCCGTTGACATATACATAGGCTGGACGGTAGGACTGCCCATCGACATCCATTCCGGAGGTTTGTATCACTCCCTGGATGGCAGCATCCTTGATCCTGCAACTGGTGTCGTTACCTCCGTTGCGCACTTGCAGGGTCTTGTTCTTGATGTATGGCTTGTTTGGAAATACAGGATAGGCCAGATAGTTGAGCCCGTATTTCTTCTCGGCCTTGAGCTTGAAGGAATGTGGGGTCCATGCACGGCTCCAGCCGCCTGTAGGACTTATATTCACTTCCTGACAGAAACTTACTTCCTCGCTGCCTTCGTCGAAGAATTCCAACGACACAGGACGGTCCCAGTCCATATTCCAGTTGCATTTGCTGCTCTGACCGTTTCCGGCACGACCCTTGCCGTTGCCTATGACGAAGATGCCGTAGTCGTTGCCGTTGATGTGCTTGTTGTCGGTTACGATGGAGATGATTGGACCACTGAAGGTCTTGTCTTTGTAGATATACGAACAGGTCTTCACATCGCTTGGCAGATAGCCTGTCTTGAAGAAACGGAACCTATATACGGCACTAGCACTGACGGAGAAGGTGCCTGTCTGACTGGTGTAGCCGTTGGAGAGGGTAGGGGTGCTGCCGTCGGTGGTGTAGCGCAGTGTGCACCCAGAAGGGATGTTGACAACGACCTGTATGGCACTCGATATGAGTTGGCCTTCCTTGTTGACGGTAGGGGTTTCGAGCTGCTCTGCGGCAAATACACACGAGTTGTTGGTCTTTCCCGGAGTACCGGTTGCGGTCCAGCCCCAAGTGTCGCCGCCGTCCTGGGTTCTGGCATACGAACAGCGCCTGATGGCTGCAGGATAGTCCTGCGAGGCTATGAGTTCGCCATTGCTGTTGCTGATATATATGGTTCCACCGTCGGCATCGAGCTTGAACGGCACCTGGGTCATCTTGGTGTAGAATCCGTAGTGGTCGAACCATATGGTCATGTATCCGTGGGACGGCGCAGCACCTATGTCGACTGGCATATGCCATTTCAGCAGGTTTTCTGGATCGTCGCTGATGTAGTAGTTGGCGAGCGATGCGGGATTGTCGGTTGGGTTGTATATCTCGATGAATCCACCATAGTTGTAGGTAGGGTCCATAAACTCATCGATGTTGGCTGCCATGATCTCGTTGATGACGATGGACTTCTTGTCGCCTCCGCTGTTCTTCACGGTGATGTTGCAAGTGGCATATTTCCCCGATCCATCGGTGGAGGAGGCTGTGACCACGGCATTTCCCTCTCCTTGGGCAAAGATATTGCCATCGTCGTCAACCGATACGATGTCGCTGTTGCTGCTCTCCCAGGTGAGTTTGCGGTATGTGGCATTTTCCGGCAATACGGTGGCAGTGAGCTGCCCCGTCTCGCCCAGGGCCATGGTGAGTTTGGTCTGGCTCATCGTCACACTCGTCACACTGACCAGAGTGCCGTAGTATTCCAGTTTGAAGTCATCGACACACATCCAGTCGCTGCCTACATAAGTGGTTTTCCTGGTACCAATGCGCAACTCTCCGTCCGAGCCTACTTCGATGTCTTCAACCATGTTGTCGTAGTATCCGGCCTGGAACCAGTAGTAGGCTGCTTCCATGTTGTTTGGGATGTATTTCACATCGCCGCCGCCCCACCAGCCGCCATCGCCTACCTGACTCGTGGCTCCGCCGAGTCCTTGCGAAAGGGCTGCACTGCTGCAATAGACTATAGGGGTGTAGTAGTCACTCACGCTTGAAGTGGCATAGAGCTGTGCATAGCGGTAACTGTCGCCATCGTTTTTCCAGTGGTTCCAGTCGTCCGACGAACTACCGGCACGGTAGTAGCCTTTCATCGACAGGCGATACTTTCCCTTTGCCAGGCCAGTAAGACTCTGGTAGGTGTCGAAGGTCATGCTGTAGTGCTCGGCATTCTGCATCGGACCTGCAAAGCCCCATGCATCGCCTTCCCAACCTTCGCCTGAGTTGTCGTCGAATCGTGCATTCTGTATGTAGGTGTCTGTAACGTCAATCCAAGTCTGTGCTGCACACACATTGAGTGCTGCGCACACGCCGATAAACACTGATAAACGCTGATAAACGTTGATAAACTTATTCATAACTATTTAGATCCTTGAACTATTTGAACTCCTTGAACTCTTGAACCATTTGAACTCTTGAACTCCTATTTTCCAAACTCCACTCTCTTGGCTCCTATGTATCGTCTCACAAAATAACCTACATTCTGGAAATTGTCGATCACCACTCCCCTGGATGTGCTGGCGTGGATAAACTGAAATCCTCCTGTGGTGCGGTCCACGCTGTATACTATGCCCACATGACCCACACTCCTGGTTCCTGTTCGGCCGAAGAACACCAAGTCGCCTGGGCGGAGATCCTTGCGGTTCACCGTCTTGCCTACGTGGTATTGCTCCTTCGATGTGCGTGGCAGTGTCACTCCGAAGAGATTGAATATGTATTTCGTGAATCCTGAACAGTCAAAGGCCCGTGGACCAGTGGCTCCCATACGATATGGCCTGCCTCGGTATTTGGCTGCTTCGGTGAGCATCTTGCGTATTTCTCCCGATGCTTGTGTGGAGAGCGTTATGATGGTTCCGGTACGTTCTTCGGCAAAGGCTCCGTCCTGGTAGAGCGTGAGGTCCAGACCACTGGATCCTTTCAGTCCTTTGGCATCGGTGAGTCCCTTGAGACTATAGACAATGAGTCGGTCGGCATAGAGCTCCACAGGTATCTCGTCCTTACTTCCGTTCATCACCACCACATCGGCCCCTGCATCGATGAGCAGGTGGGCAAAGTCGTGTACGTCGGAGTGATAGTCCTCACCCTCTTCCTCGCGGGCCCAGCGGCTGTCGTAGCTATACGAAACAACCACGATGTCGGTCTTGTATTTCACTCTTGACACTATATTCTTGATGAGCAGCGAGTCCTTCATCTGCAGGGTGTAGGGCGATGAACCAAACGAACAGAAACCGAAATTGGTGCCGTTTTTGCTGAAGATGGTGTAGTCGCCGTGAAATTTAGTTCCGGCAAAGTTGTAGTTGGCTTCTTTCAGATGGGTGTTCATGGGTCCAAATACCGAAAGGCCGCTCTTTGCAAGGTCATACGACGAAATACTCACCGCCAGGGCTGGCTCGTGGGCCTGACGCTGTGGCAGGGCTGTGGTAAGGGGTTTGTCTACCGACGTGAAGATGGCATCGACCTCGAATGGCACATTACTCACCAACTGGGGCAGATGCTCTGGTTCGGTTTCTCCGGCAAGCGTGATGTGCACTTTCCTGTCTTCCTGTCCAAACACCGACATGCGCAGCAGCAACATTGCCGCCACAATCAGTAGGCTGTATTTATGGTCACAAAAAATCATTAGCCTACAAAGTTACGAAAAAAAAACCACTTGTGCAAATTTATTTTCCTACCTGGGCAAGAAAATTCCTCAGACGTTCTGTCTCTCCGGCTACCAAAACACTGTCGCCTTCCTGCAATATGATGGTTGGCTCGGGGTTCATGATGTACTCTTCTCCTCGTTCTATTCCCATAACGATGCACCCTGCCTTGTCTCTTATGCCAGAGTCCATAACCGACTGACCTACAAACGCTGACCCGGCTTCCACGGTGAAATGCTCCAGACAAACATCGGCATATTTCTGTGTCTCGGATTTTTTGCGTATGCTCTGGTCTATCATCTGTTTGAATCTGTCAATCTGCTCATCGGTTCCGGCTACCACAATCCTGTCGCCGGGATAAATATGTTTGCCTCCTCCAGGGATATTTGTGCAAATGTCATCGCGTATGATTCTCACAATACTCCCCCCACAACTTTGGCGCACATTGAGTTCGCGCAGGGTCTTGCCACTGTAGGTGGAGTTCTGCGGCAACTCCACGGTGGCTATATGTACGTCGTAGGCCAGCAGCGAACTCACAAAATGCTTGTCGATGGCACGGTGCCGGTCGGCGTGCTGCTCGCGTGCCGTGAGGTTATTGTTGAAGTTCTCTAGCATCTGGCGTGAGTGCCTGCGTACCACTCGCGACACCATTACTGCCACCACTGTGATCAGGGCTATACCTACCACAAACCCCGTTGTCAGCGAGAAGGTGTGGTATATTATGTATGCCACAGTGGCTACTGCCAGCAGCCAACGCAGCCCCCACTGGGTGCTCAGGTATATCTTCCCTGTACCGCTGCCGTACCATATGGCCCTCGAAAGGTCGTTCTCATCTCGGCGTGCTGCAATATTATATATAAAAGGTGATATCGCTGCAATCAGCACTGCCACACTCACTATCTTTGCTGTCACGATGGCTGTCCTCGGAGTGAGCAGTGGAATGAGCAGGCGCGATTGTTCCATTAGCCACGGATAGGCGTATTTCAGGTAGAAAATACATATGAACAACACGCATATGAAATTCACTGCCACCGTGGTCAGCGATCGCTTCAGGTGTTTGTGCCACAGGGGTTGTATGGTGATGGTGTTACGACTCTGGTAATAGTTGTCAAGCACCATCTTCAGTCCACTGCTCATGTGCGCTGTTACATAGGCTTCTGCTGGCCCCGACAGTTTCATGATGTATGGGGTGAGGAATGTGGTTATCACACTCACGGCTACTACAATGGGATACAGGCTCGCATCAGTAACTCCGCTTGACTGACCAAACTGGGCTATGATAAAGGCAAATTCTCCTACTTGCACCAGACAGAACCCTGTCTGCATCGAAATCTTCAGCGACTGACCCGAGAGCAGGGTGCCGGTGGTGGCGAAGAATATCTGGCCTGCAATAACCAACAGGGTGATAATCATTATAGGCAACCAGTATTCCACCAGCATATGGGGCTGTATCATCATACCTACGGATACGAAAAACACAGCACCGAATATGTTCTTCACTGGGGCTACCAATCTCTCTATCTTCTCGGCTTCAAGGGTTTCGGCCAGTATCGATCCCATCACAAAGGCTCCCAGAGCCGAACTGAATCCTGCCCCTATCGACAGCAACACCATGCCCAGGCACAGGCCTATGGCAAATATGGTGAGGGTTTCGTCGTTGAGGTGCTTCTTGAATTTGCGAAAGAAGGTTGGCAACAGATATATGCCGAGCACAAACCATAGTATCAGATATACGGCCAGAGTGCCTACCTGTGTAAGCAGCGCATTGCCCGAGAGGTGCTTCTCTACAGCTATCGATGAGAGTATCACCATCAGCACCACGGCAAACAAATCCTCCACAATCAGTATGCCCATGGCCACACTGGCAAACTTGTGACTCGAGAGTTTCATGTCGTCGATGGCTTTGAACACTATGGTAGTTGACGACATGCACAGCATACCACCCAGGAACAGCGCATTCATCTCGTCCCAGCCCATAAGTCTTCCGGCTATGAACCCTACCGACATCATGCCAACCACCACAGTGCCTGCGGCTATCAGGGCCGTACTGCCCATGGCTATCAGTTTCTTGAACGAGAACTCCAGACCCATGGCAAACAACAGAAACAACACGCCTATTTGCCCCCACATCTCCACACTCTCGGCATCGTCTATCCACGAGGCCCCAAACATATATGGCCCTGTGAAAAGTCCTGCAACTATATATCCTAAAACCACTGGTTGCTTAAACAACTTAAACAGCAGACTTGTCACCCCTGCGGTGAGCATTATAATGCATAAATCGTGAATCATAATGCAAATATACGATTTTTTTTTGCTATATCCAAAAATTTTTCGTAAATTTGCACAAACATTTTTTTTCTTTATGGACTACAAAAACAATCTGTCTGTCTCGGAACTCAACGATCGGCTCATCGATCTTGCCTTTTCTGAGGACATCGGCGATGGCGACCACACCACGCTGTGCTGCATCCCTGCCGATGCTGTGAGCGAATCTCGGCTCATGATCAAGGAACCCGGCATTTTCGCTGGAGAAAAAATTGCCCAGCAGGTATTTCAGCGTTTCGACCCTACGATGCAGGTGGAGGTGTATATCCACGATGGCGAGGAGGTGAAACCAGGCGATATCGTGATGTCGGTGAAGGGCAAAATACAGAGTCTGCTGCAGACTGAACGCCTCATGCTCAACATCCTGCAGCGTATGTCGGGAATAGCTACTATGACACATCGCTACGTAGAACGCCTCGAAGGTACAGGCACCCGTGTGCTCGACACTCGCAAAACCACACCTGGCATGCGCATGCTCGAGAAGGAGGCTGTGAAGATCGGTGGGGGAACTAACCATCGCATCGGCCTGTTCGATATGATTCTGCTCAAGGACAACCATATCGATTTCGCTGGAGGAATAGAGAATGCAATAGATCGTTGTCATGCCTATCTTGCTCGTTTGGGTAAGGACCTGAAAATAGAAATCGAAGTGCGCAGTTTTGACGAACTTGAGAAAGTTTTGCACCATGGCGGCGTAGACCGTATCATGCTCGACAACTTCACACCGGAGGAGACAAAAAAGGCGGTTGCGCTGATTAGGGGTTCAAGTGGTTCAAGTGACTACATCGAGATTGAGAGTTCGGGTGGCATCACCTTCGACACAATCCGCGACTATGCCGAGGCTGGGGTAGATTTCATCAGTGTAGGTGCCCTGACCCACTCGGTAAAGGGTCTCGACATGAGCTTCAAGGCTGTGGGGTCAACGAAGTTGAAGGTTTAAAGAGTTCAAGAGTTCAAGGAGTTCAAGAGTTCAAGAGTTCAAGGAGTTCAAGAGTTCAAGAGTTTAAAAAGTTTAAGAAGTATATGAAAAAAGTTATCGTTTTAGTAGTTTTCAGCGTTTTCAGCGTTTTCAACGTGGCACAAAGTGCTTTCGCCTGCACCAACCTGATTGTGGGCAAGGGGGCAAGTACGGATGGCAGTGTACTGGTAAGTTATAATGCCGATAGTTATGGAATGTATGGCACAATGTACCGCCATATGGGCAGAAAACATGCCAAGGGCGAGATGCGCCAAATCATCGAATGGGACACTAACAAACCTCTGGGTGAAATTCCAGAGGCTGAGGTGACATATAATGTCGTTGGTCAGATGAACGAAAACCAGGTCAGCATCACCGAGACCACCTTCGGCGGCAACGAATCGCTGATGGATTCTACCTCGATCATCGACTACGGTTCACTGATCTACATCGCCCTCGAACGCAGTAAGACAGCACGCGAGGCTATCAGCATTATGACTACCTTGGTCAAGGACTATGGCTTCTGCAGTGCCGGCGAGACATTCACTATTTGCGACAAGAACGAGGCGTGGGTCATGGAGATGATGGGTAAGGGACCTGGTGGCAAGGGTGCCGTATGGGCTGCTGTACGTATTCCTGACGACTGCATCTCGGCTCATGCCAACCAGAGTCGCATTACCAAGTTCCTCAAGTTGTATCCTCGCGAGAACGTTATGTACAGCGACGACTGCATCGATTTTGCCCGCAGCAAGGGACTCTTCAGCGGCAATGACGAGGACTTCAGCTTCCGCGATGCCTATGCTCCGGCTGACTTCAGTGCCAACCGCTACTGCGAAGCCCGTGTGTGGAGCTTCTTCAACAAGCACGTGAGCGGCATGGACCGCTACCTGCCATATGTACTTGGCAAGAACAAGGCCTTCATGAACGACGAGATGCCGCTGTATCTCAAACCAGGCCACAAGGTGAGCCTTCAGGACGTGATGGCTGGAATGCGCGACCATTACGAAGGAACCGTGATGGACATCACCACAGGCATTGGCGCCGGCAACTATCAGATGCCTTACCGTCCTACTCCGCTCGAGACCAAAAAGGTGATTGACGGCAAGGAAGTGGCTGTGTTCAACGAGCGCCCAATCAGCACCCAGCAGAGTGGATTCGGCTACGTGGGTCAGATGCGCAGTTGGTTGCCTGATGCTGTTGGAGGCATTGTGTGGTGGACCAACGACGATCCTAACATGGCTCCGTATGTACCGGTATATTGTGGCGTGAAGGAAATTCCGGCTTGCTTCGTAAGGGTACAGGGAGTGCAGGACGAAGTGACTTTCTCCTGGGAGTCGGCTTTCTGGATGCAGAACATGGTGGCCAATATGGTCTATCCTTACTACAACAAGATGTTCCCAGACCTTCAGGCAAAGCGCGATGCTCTCGAAGGCAAGTTCCTGAGCAGTTTCCTTGCTGAGAAGAATGCCGATACGAAGGCCCTCACCAAGGCTTCGCTTGCAGCAGCCGATGAGATGATGGCAGCGTGGAAACAGTTGCATCAGTATCTCGTGGTTCGCCACAACGACATGATCATCAAGGGCGTTGATGCTGAGGGTAATTTCACCCGCACACAGTATGGCTTCCAGGGTCGTGCTACCAAACCGGGATATTCTGATGACTACTGGAAACGCATCCTTGGCGAAAGCGGAGATAAGTATCTGGTGCCGTAGGTCGGCTTCGCCGAGGTTGATAGGTTGATAGGTTGATAGGTTTATAGGTTTATAGGTTGATAGGTTTATAGGTTATGAACAGAGTTTTTCAACGTTTTTCAGCGTTTATCAGTGTGTGCGTAGCACTCAGCGTGGCACTTTGTGCCTATGCTCAAAAGTTGGATTATAAGCTCTCGTTCGATGCGGAGCAGCACTATATCAATGTTGAGTTGAGGCTTTCTGAGGTTCCGCAGGACGAAGTTATGCTCAAGATGCCAGTATGGGCTCCGGGGTATTACCAGATTATGGACTATCCCAAGCATGTATCCGATTTTTCCGTCTTTGATGCTGAGGGAAAACCTCTTCAGTGGCAGAAGGTTGAGAAGAACGGCTGGAAACTGAAGACTCAGGACTCCTGTGCCACTGTGTCATACCGTGTCTTTGCACACGAAAGGAGCGTGGCCAGCAGCTTTGTCAATTCCGTAATGGCTTTCATAGCACCTAATGGGGTGTTTATGTATATCGATGGAAAGAAGGAACTTCCTGCCACCATCTCGTTTGTGAAACCTGAAAATTGGGCGCATATTTCTACATCGTTGGAAAAAGTAACTTCTCCCCTCGCCTCATGGAGAGGGGTAGGGGGTGAGGCCATGTGTTTCTATTCTCCTGATTTTGATACGCTCTACGACTCACCGATGCTGCTGGGCAACCATCTGGTGAAGAAAATCAATTTCGAAGGCCACGACTACGAATTTGCCATCGTGGGGAGTGATGGGTTTGAAGAGAGTGGGTTTGTCGAGGACTTCAAACAGATGGTCTCTGCCACCACTCGGCTTATGGGTGATGTGCCATACAAGCGCTACTGTGTAATCCATCTCGGCCAGGGTGGGGGAGGCCTGGAGCATCTCAGTTCCCAGGCTTGCTACACATCGGGGTCGTATAGGTTCACTAGCCGAAAGGAATATCTCTCACACCTCTCGTTTGTAAGCCACGAATATTTCCATCTCTACAACGTCAAGAGCATCCGCCCTATCGAACTCGGTCCGTTCGACTACGACCGCGAAGTATGGACTCCCCTGCTATGGGTGAGCGAGGGATTCACCTGCTACTACGAGAACAAAAATCTCGTCTCGGCTGGAATCGTTGATGTGGATTTCATGTTGCAGGACATCAGCAAGGGTGTAAATTACGTTGAAAATAATGAAGGTCACCGCCATATGAGTCTGCGCCAGAGCAGTTACGACATTTGGCTCAATTTCTTCAATAGTGCCGACAACCACCGCGATGTCACCATCTCCTACTACGACAAGGGACCTGTCTTCGGATTGTTGTTTGACATCAGCATCTCTGCTGCCACAAAGGGAGAGAAATGCCTCGACGACCTGATGCGCCTGCTGTATAATCGCTATTATCGTGAGCTGCAGCGTGGATTCACCGAAGAAGAATTCTGGGCTGCTGCTGCCGAAGTGGCTGGCACGCCGCTCACAACCCTTCGCCGCTATGTCGATACCACCGATGACATCGACTACGAATCCATACTCTCCCTCGCTGGTTTCCGGATCGACCGCAATACTTGGCGTATTTCCCGTTCAGAGTCTATGACAAAGGAACAGCAGAAGGTTTACAAGGGACTGGGTGTAATGGTGAAATGATATAATGGTGTAACTATACTTTTACTATGTCTTTGGTACGTAGATACCACACGTAGCCTGAGACGTTAGTGTAGCCCATTTCTCTTAGCAAACGAGCGTACTTTGCCACTTGGTCGAGGTGCGCTTGATTCTTTTTGCCGGTCTTGTAGTCGATGACTATGGTCTCGTGGTCGTCGCAGATCACTCTGTCGGGGCGGTTCTGCACCATATGGCCTTCGGCGTCTTTCGATATGATGGTGCACTCGTTGATCACTCGCCAATGCGGGTCGTACCAACGTGCTGCGCGCTCGTCGGCAAAGGCACTGCGAATAAACTGTCGGAGTTCTTCTTTCTGCGTTTCGTCGGCAATGTCGCCGTCGCTTTCGAGTTGGCGTATGGCTTTGTCAAGATCGTCGATCGATGTGATTGACTCGAGGACACGGTGTATTATCAAACCATCATACAGCGGTTTGTCTTCCAGATATTCCCTGGCTTTGCTCGACTGAAGGAAGGTGAGGCGGGCAGGGTTAGCAGTCAGGAATCCGGAGCTTGGAGTTAGGAGTGTAGCGGGTTGCTGTTCCGAATCCCCGTGCTCCTGAGATCCAGAGTTCCAGAGTTCTCCCTTGACGTAACGGGAACCTTCGTGTTGCGGCGTTGCGGCGTGGATGATGCCCGACACGTCTTTGTCGTTTGGCTGGTCGGTGGTGAAGATGATGAGATTGTTCTCTGCTCGTGTGAAGGCTACATACAGCAGGTTGAGATTGTCCACAAACTTCTTCATGTGTTCTTCCCGATAGTCATCGGCAAAGATGGACTGCTGCACGTCCTTCTTGTAGGTGATGGCTGTGAGCGATAGGTAGTTGAATGGCGCTGCGTTTGGTTCACACCACAGCAGTTCTTCGTGCATATTCATTTCGAACGGCCAGTCGCACTGAGGGCATATCACCGTGTGAAACTCGAGTCCTTTCGACTTGTGTATGGTGTAGGCATGTATGCCACTGGTGGTGGCACTCGGAATTGTGAGCTTGCACATCGAGTCGTCCCAGTATTTCAGGAATCTCTTTATGCTGTTGCCGTAACTGCGGGTGTAGTCGGCCAGTTGGTCGAAGAAGAAAAACAGATAGGGTGCTTCGGCAGTTAGGAGTGAGGAGTTAGGAGTTAGGAGTGAGGAGTTAGGAGTGAGGAGTGAGGATATGATGTCTTTGCAGAGGGTGCGGAGACTTGAGGAGTTTAGGAGGGTTGAGAAGTCCTCTGGCAGCATGGCCTGGAGTTCTTCGGTGGTCTTTTGTAGCAGATCTTCTGCCTTGTGTCCCAACTGCATCAGCAGCGATGTGAGCAGCAGTTTGCTGTCGGGATTGATGAGCACTTGCATCGCTCTTATTATAGTCATCACAACTCTCGAGGCATCGAGCCTGAAGGCGTAGTCACTGATTACGCTGATGTCGCTGGCTTCCTTGGCAAAGTAGTTGCAGATGGCTGATATCTCGTTGTTCGACCGCAGCAACAGTGTGATGTCGTCTTGTCTTATGCCTTGGCTGAGCAGCGTTCTTACAGTGTCGAGCAGGTGCTTGTGCCAGTCTTCGTCCTTGTCGAGAAAGTCTACTTCCACATATCCCTTGTCCTCATTCCCTGGTTTCACTTTCTGCTCTATCGATGCGTAGGCGGCCTGTATGCGTGGGTCGTCCTGGGTGCTGATGGCTTGCTCGAAAAACTCGTTGTTGAAAGTGATGACGTTGCCCTTGCTGCGATAGTTCACCTTGAGTTCTTCGCTTTTTATCTGATTGCTGAATTCTCCTGCTTCCAGACTGCTCAGTATGCTCCAGTCGCTGTTTCTCCAGCGATAGATGCTCTGCTTCACGTCGCCTACTATGAGACATGTGTGGCCTGTCGAAAAACTATTTTTCAGCAGTGGCTTGAAATTCTCCCACTGCAGTGCACTGGTGTCCTGAAACTCGTCGATCATTATGTGACGGAAATACGTACCTGCCTTTTCGTATATGAACGGCACGTCGGAGTCGTCAATCATGGCGTTGAGGAAATGGGCCGTGTCGGCCAGCAGAAATCGGTTGGCTTCGTCGTTGAGTTGGCGTACTTTGTCGTTTACGGTGGCCAGCAGTTTCATCTGGTTCAGATGGTGCAGAATCAGGTCGCAGGTGTTTATCTGCTCTATGCCTCTCCTCTCTTTGTCTATGGCGTTGTTGAGATGGGCGCGGTATTTCTCCGAGAACCCCTGTGCTGCCGAGGCCATTATGTCGTCGTCGCCTGAGGCGTATTTCTCTATCGTGGCAGTGACATTTGGCAGTCCTCCTTCGGCGAGTTTGGCAAAGAATGCATATGCTCCCTGCGATTTCTTCTTGAAGTCGTTGACAGTGAGTCCGTCGGCATTGATGTCCTGCATTATGTCGTCGCCGCATTTGCGCAGTGTCGAGCGTGTGGAGTCGCGTATGAGCATCAGGTCTTTCTTATACTGCCCAAACCGCTTCTCGTCGGCAAACTGCATCGATATCTTGCCTTCGTGGGTGAGATACTGCTCGTTGAATATGTTCTTGCTGAATCGCTCTATCTCTTCGCTCACGTCCCAGTTCTTGCCCGATTCTATCTTCTCTTCCACAAAGGCCTTGATCGACAGAAACAGTGCTCCAGAGGCTTGGTGCAGGTCTTCTATGATGCTGCCTACGGCATCGGAGAGCACTTGGTCCTGGTTGAGGTCCACGCGCAGGTTGGCCGTGAGATTCAGTTCGTGGGCCAAGTTGCGTATGATGCTCTGAAAAAATGAGTCTATGGTCTCTATCCTGAACCGCGAATAGTCGTGGAGTATGAGCTTCAGTGCTTCGCGGCATCGCTCTACGATGTCCTTGCGGTCAAATCTCTCACCGAGGTTCTCAGAGATCTTCTCTATATAGTTCCCTATGTTTCCTCCGTTTTCTCCGTTTTCTCCGTTTTCTCCGTTTCCTATGTTCCCTATTCGATAGAGCGTTTCGACTATACGGCTTTTCATCTCTGCCGTGGCTTTGTTGGTGAAGGTCACGGCCAGGATGTGGCGGTAGTTGTGTGGGTTTTCCACCAACAGCGATATATACTGCACAGCCAGAGTGAAGGTCTTTCCACTCCCTGCCGAGGCTTTATAGACTTTCAGAGGGTTCATGGGTTATGGGTTATGGGTTATGGGTTATTGGTTATGGGTTATGATGGTTCCGGCCCAGAGGGCTTTCAGGAAATCGAGCACGTACATGCACTCTATTCCATCGCGATTGCATTGTATGATGTCTTTGGATACAAGTATGGTTCTGCAGTCTGGGTGTTCTTCCCTGAAGGCTTTGAGTCCGACAAGGTGCTTGTTCCTTATCTCCTCGCTGCATTTGATCTCTATTGCAACTTCGGCATCTCCAATCACCACATCCACTTCGTTGCCGGCGTAGGTGTGCCAATATGAAAGTTCCTGCCGCTTGTGGTTGTAACCAAGATAGGCTATGATTTCCTGTACAATCAGACTTTCCAGCGCATGGCCATATTCCGGCGTGCCGGGAACAAGGTTGGTGCGACCAAGCAGATGTGAGGTTAGGCCTACATCGAAATAGTAGAATTTCGGAGCCTGTATGAGTTTTCGTTTCACGACTTTTCGGTAGGCTGGAATCATGTATCCAATCAGCGTATCCTGCAGGATGCCGAAATATTCTTTTACAGTACTTGCCGATACACCGCAATCGGTGGCAATGTTTGTGTAGTTGACTATTTCTCCATTGGTTATGGCTGCCACTTCGAGAAACCTGTGGAACCCATCCAGATGCCTTGTCAGCGCTTCTTGCTGAATTTCCTCTTTCAGATATACGTCTATGTATGCTTCCAACAGGCGACCTGGATTCTTGGATTGATAATGCATTGGCAGCATTCCCGATATCAAGGCCCTGTCTAAGTCGAAATCAGGAATCTCAGCACTGACCAGCGGGTAGAAGAAACAAGGCAATGCCCGTCCACCAAGGGTGTTGTAGCCCTTGCGTTTCAGTTTTCTGGCACTGCTGCCACAGAGTACGAACTTCAGTCCCTTCTCTGATATGAGTCGATGTACCTCGTTAAGCAGTTCAGGCACTTCGGCTATTTCGTCAATCACAGCAACGCTGCCTTCTGCCTGCCCTTTCAGCATATCATAAAGTGATTCCGGGTTCTTTATAAACCTCCGCTTGAGTCTGCTGTCAAGGAGATCTATGATGACACAGTCTTTCAACCTGTTGCGCAGCAGGGTACTTTTCCCTGTCTGACGTGCTCCAAACAGGAAAATACTACTGTAAAGATCGTCCTCAAGTTGATAGATTCTATTATACATACTTCACTTATTTTGCTGTAAAATCCACGACACTACCGCAGATTTTAAAGGAATATCCATGACAAAATTACAAAAAAACTACCATTTAACAAACTTGTAACTCTCAAATTTGGCAGCATAGTGCCAAATTCCATAAATCAGTACTGAATTTTTGCACACATGTTTTGCCTGTTGTGCCGTTTGAACTCTTATAGGGTGATGTAGTAGCCGAGTTTGTAGAGCTTCAGGTATGTCAGCGATGGATTCTGCGACAGCAGGTTGTTGCGCAGGTGCTTCCGTGCTATGGAGAAGAACTTTCGGTATGCACCCAGCAGCCCCAGCCTTTCAAGCCTGTCGGCCGCATTCTTCAGCTTGCTCGAACGGCCTATCTTCCTGTCCATCTTCTTCAGTGTGCGCAGCGAGGCCTGTACCTTGTACAGATACGTATTGTTGTCCTCCAGCCCCATGTGACACAGAGGGTTGTCGATATGTGTGATGCTTATGTTCCGCTTCCTGAGTTCTTCGCCAAACAGCACGTCCTCGTAGCCATATTCCTTGCACTCTTCGTCGAACCTGACCTGCATGAATACCTCACGGCGTATCATGACATTGAATGGAGTGAAGTTGTCATACGGATGCTGCATCCTGTAGCGTGCTGCCCGTCTCCTGTCGGCATTGCGCTCGTAGAGATACCTCAGCGTGGCATCGGGATTTGGATTCACATCGGGATGATACAACCCTCCGCACACCACATCGGCTCCAATACTCTGTGCCTTCAGATAGTTCTCTATATAGTCACTCCTCTCTGCCTTGGCATCGGCATCGATGAATATCAGCCACTCGCCCTTGGCACGGTCAGCCAACAGATTGCGGTGTGCCGCACTCGAGAGGGGCTCTTCGCCCACCACTATCTCATAGTCCACGCCCACTTCCCTGCACTGCTCGTCCAGGGTGCGTACCAGTTCTTTCGAATCGTAGTGATATGACGGTATAAGTATCGAGAGTTGCATAATTT
>R06__coassemble_338_pt1 | contig 17521 bp, 8 predicted proteins | sample R06__metabat2_low_PE_049 | metagenome-assembled genome bin R06
TTCCATAGCTTCCATGATTTCCATAGCTTCCATGATTTCCATAGCTTCCATCAGTTGCTCTGATGTCGAGTCCAACCTCGTCGATTTCAGCAAGGAACTCGACACTCCCAACGACACTGTCTATTCCCTCATGGGCATTATCGAGAAGATGCAGGTCGTTGCCGATCGTTCCATCATCCTGGGCGACATACGCAGCGACATGGTATCCCTCACCGACAATGCCTCTGCCGACTTGCAGGAACTGGCCGATTTCACTGCCTCTGCGTCAAATGCCTACAACAACGCTCGCGACTACTATGCCATCATCCAAAACTGCAACTACTACATCAACCATGTCGACACCACTCTCACGAAGCGTGGCATCAGCATCTTCGAGAAGGAATATGCCGCAGTGAAGACATTCCGCGCGTGGACCTATCTGCAACTGGCCATCAACTATGGCAGCGTGCCGTTTGTCCTCTCTCCTATCCTCACCGAGAAGGATGCCGATCCTGCTCTCTATCCTAAGAAGAATATCGACGAAATCTGTGCCTACTTCATTTCCGAACTCCAGCCATTTGTGGATACCGAGTTCCCTTCCTATGGCACTGTGGGGCCGCTCAATTCGCGCTATTTCTTCATCCCTGTGCGAGTGCTGCTCGGCGACATGTGTCTCTGGTCAGGGCGCTATGCCGATGCTGCTCAGTACTACAATGCCTTCCTCAACCACAAGGACAACCCTCGCCCTGTCCAGACTTCCTACAATGCCGCATGGGCCGACTATGAGTTCAAGAACTGCTATTCCAACTACACAAACATCTTCTCTGGCACATCCGAACTGCTCACTGCCATTCCTATGGCCGAAGAGGACTACGACGGACTGCGCTCCTACCTGAGCGATGTGTTCACATCCACCGACGACAATTTCTACTACAACCAGGCCAGCTATTCTTCTGCCTACGCTTCTCTGTCTAAGTCGCAGCTCTACACCCTGGTTCACCAAAACTCTGCCACCATGCTCAACGACACCATCCATCCTGCCGACACTCTCGAGTATAAGGAGGACCTCATGCAGGGTGACCTTCGTCTCTACTCCTGCGTCTCCACCAAGTCGCGTGGCTCTTCCGATGCCAGCTACAACAAACTGCAGACTTCCAACAGCAAGTTCCGCACTTCCTCCTACGTTCGCCTCTATCGCCTCGCCCATGTCTATCTGCGCTATGCCGAGGCTCTCAACCGTGCTGGCTATCCTAAGATGGCTTTCGGCATTCTGAAGTATGGTCTCTGCCAGGAAAACTACGAGCGTCTCGACTGCCGTGGCTGCCGCATCTTCACCGACGGGGACATCCAGGCTGCTGGGGCTCTCATTGCGTTCAACCAGTACAACTTCACCCGCACCAACACCACTGGTCTCCACAGCCGTGGCAGCGGCGATGTCGATTGCGACACGTTGTATAACATACCTGAGCTCCCTACCCTCTCCGACAGCATTCTCTTTGTAGAGGATAAGATCTGCGACGAGATGGCTCTCGAGACCACCTTCGAGGGCCAGCGCTGGTTCGACCTCATGCGCCTCGCCTTCCACCGTGGCAGCGACGACTTCCTTGCCGAAAAGATAGCCCTCCGCTCCGGCACCCGCGACGCCACCCTTGCCACCCGCCTCCAAAACCGCCAAAACTGGTATCTCCCCCTAGAATAATCCAAAAAATTCTAGAAAATTCTAGAAAAATCTAGAAAACTCTAGAAAACTCTAGCAAACTCTATACATTATTAACCCTTTAAAAACAACACATGCTTATGAAGAAATTTTTCTTCCTCGCAGCGGCATTCTGCTTCACAGCACTTGCCAATGCACAGGTGGCACAGGTCGGATTCGAAGACGGTGACACTCAGTACACAACAAAGTATGCTCTCACCCCTGGAGGTCTGTTCGGCGACTGGGTAAACAAGGACGCCCACGACACATGGCAGGAACCGAGCAACGAAGATGCTCACACAGGTGAGTACTGTTTCTACATGAACCAGTTCGCAGGTGGTTCAAGCAACTCCTGGGACCGTGGTTTCAAAGTTGGTAACCTCCCTCTCGAAGATGGCACATCCTACCGTGTCAGCTTCTGGGTAAAGGCTTCGGAAACAGCCAAGATCTCAGCAAACCTCGGCATTGGTATCGAGTATGCTGATGCTCCTATCGCTGCTTCTGGCAACATTGCCTACACCAACGACTTCTCTGGCTTCAACCTCGACGAATGGAAGCACATCTCTTTCATGACTTACTTCGTCGACAAGGCCACTATCGACGAGTTCTTCACTGACCACGTAACCAGCGATGACTACAAGGCAAAGTACGAAACTGCAAGCATCGACATCAACGACCTTGCTGAGTACTACGACAACAGCGTATTCCCTCCTCTCTACTTCCTCACCATCAACTCCTACACCAGCAACGCCAAGTACTTCCTCGACGACATCCTCGTTGAGAAGGCCATGGTCAACTCTCCTGTCTTCGGCACCACTGCCGTCCGACTCGACTGGGGCTACCCTACCAACGTCAAGTCTCTGGCCACCAACTCTGCCACAGGTACTCTCGTTCTCGATCCTTCTTGCGTAACCATCACTCGCAACGGCGAGCCTGTAACCATCGAATATCTCGAGGGTAAGTCTGCCGATGGCTACATCTACGCATTCCTCCCTGACGGCGAAAGTCTCGACCCTGAGGACGAAATCGTGGTTAGCTTCACCCGTCCTGCCGACATCGACATCAAATATACCTACGTCAAGCGTCCTTCAAGCAACACCACCGACGACATGAATGTCGTTGATTTCGCTGGCGAAAAGGCTTATTTCGACGAGAGCGTTGACGAGGTATTCCCTGCAACATGGGACCCTGCAGAGATGGTAAGCAGCGACCCTGAGGACCAGAGCTTCGAACTCGATGCTGCTACTCTCACCAGCATCTCCGTAACCTACAACAAGAAGATTGACATCTCTACAGCCTCTGCACGTCTCGAACTCAATGCTCTGCCTGTAGCCGACCTCTCCAACAACATGTCAGTAAGCGCCGATGGCTACACCATCATCACTACTTTCGGCGACTTCAAGCTCGACAACACTGAATACGACTTCGTCCTCTCCGACGTATGCAACGAATACGGCATTCCTTGCACTTCTGAGCAGAAAATCAACTTCCAGGTTGGTGAAGACACCGACGAGAGTCAGTCTGAGGTCGTTTATCAGTCCGACTTCGACAACGACATGACAGGTGGTGTCCCTCAGGGATGGCTCACCAAGTCTCTCGACTCCAGCGGCAACGAGGTTGTTCACAAATATGCATTCAACGAAGACGGCTCTCAGTACAACTACAACTGGGGTGGCACCCCTGGTGGTGGCGGTGCACGTCTCTACGATGGTTTCTCGGGCGACTTCGTCAAAGCATTCTACTGGTGCTCACGCGACGGTGCCGACCTCGGCTACTGCTCTTACGGTGAACTCGTAAACGACTACCTCCTCCCTGACGGATCTCTCGATCCTGATGCTCCGGAAGGCATCGCCCTCCGTCTCGAACCTAAGAAGCACCAGGTCAGCTTCCTGATGGCTGCATGGAAGTCCGAACCTAAATTCAACTTCACTCTCGAGGACCTCCAGGGCAACGTCTATGCACGCTTCGACGAAATTCTCGCACAGCCTAACGTAAACGGTGCTCAGGGCTATGTATCAGGTTCCGTTGTCTGCACAACCAAGTTCTCTGTTCCTGAGGAGGGCTACTACATCCTCAAGTTCACAGAGGCCACAAAGTCTGCATGGCAGGAGTTCCTCCTTGCAAATGTCAAGCTCATCACCATGCCGTCCAACGCTGCCTACTGGAAACAGATGCTGCGCGAGGCTGCGGACTCTTGCGAAATCGTGCTCAACTCTGCTGCCGATGCTGCCTACGATGGCACTACCAAGACAGCACTCACCGATGCCATCCAGGCTGCACGCACTGGCAAGTTCCACTGTGGCGGCGATGTCACCGAGGCCATCAACAACCTCTATGCCCTCGCATCAGCTCTCCAGACTCGTATGTCGAACATCGACAACTTCGACATCGCCATCATCGAGGCTCAGACCGCAATGATTGAAATCGAAGGCACCAAGTACGAGCAGACCGAAGAATACATCACTGCAAAGGATCTCGTAAACCAATATATCAATACCAACCCTTCCACTCTCGAGGACGAGGAACTCAACAATGTGGCTCCTCTGCTCGTTTCTGCTGCTGCCAAGCTGGCCAACGCCAAGTCTGTAGCCGACCTGCTCTCGTTCCGTGCCTACAAGGCTGCTACCACAGCCCGCACACTGGGTGTTGACGAGGCTATCGTAAACGAAGGTCTCAACAAGGTCACCGACGACGATGCCTACATCGCTACTGCCAACAAGGCCATCAAGGACCGCCTCACCGACCTCATCCTCGGTGCCGGTATTCCTGACTCTATGAAGGTTGAATACAAGAACGACCTCGACTCCACTCTCGTGGCATTCGGTGTCGATATGTCCTACGTCACCAAGAACGCTAAGTTCTACGCTACATATCCTGCCAACCCTGATGCATCATATGGCCTCATGAGCTATCCTCTCACTGGTTGGACTTGTACCACCGACAATGTTCACTACAACGGCACTGCTCCTACAGCCGACTGCCGTGCTACCGACGTCATGGTAAATGCCTACAGAGCTGGTCACAGTGGTGGCTACGAACTCACTCAGACTCTCCGTGGACTCGTTCCTGGCACCTACACCTTCGTTCTCTGCTCACGTACAGCACAGAAGACAGCCTACGACCTCGATGGCAATCCATTCACCTACGACCTCAATGCCCAGAACGATACCACAAGCGAATGGGACAAGTACGTATTCGTAGAGATCGACGGCGACCGCATGGTTACACCGTTCCCTGGTGGTGGATGGGGCACCCACACCGCTGCCGTACAGAATGTAAAGGTCAACAAGGATGCCGAAGTGACTATAGGATTCCACGAGGACTATGTATCCCACAAGAATGTCTGGGATGCCGATGGCAACGACACTGGCGAAGACCAGGGCGACTGGGATACCAACACCTTTGCCGACAATGTCTATGTATATCTGCTCGAAGGTGATGCCACAGGCATCGAGGATGTAACCTCGAAGACCGAAGGCACCCTGCAGGTCAAACAGGAAATCTTCAACCTCGCCGGCCAGCGTGTCAGCACCCTCACCCAGGGTCTCAACATCGTTGGTGGCAAGAAGGTTCTTGTAAAGTGATTCTGATATCAGTCAAACGCAAAAGAAAAGGTGCTCAATTTCGAGCACCTTTTTTTTTGCGTTTACAACTGCTGGCCGGCAGTGTTATACCACTTGCCGCCTCTGCTGATGATGAGTTGGCCGTCACGGATATACTTCCGTGGACCTGCATGGCTGTCAGCGTGGTTGTTCCCAGGCTGAGTGATGCCCGTGATATCGGCACCGGCAATGACAAAGGCCTTGTACGGAGCCGAACCAACGACATTGCCCTCCGCATCGGTAAGACCAAAGAGAATCAGTTTGCTGCGAACATCGCTGCGCCTGACAAACGATATGGTGGCCGTGGCATAAAGCCTGCCGGATGCAATGGTGATGGATGGCGACGACAGGGTGTAGTCCACACCTTCCCTTGCTTCGCCGGCCATCGGGGTGAGGGTCAGCGTGGTCGCTTCGGCAGCGGCCCTTGGCAGCACCACCCTGATTGTGGCTGTTTCGCCTTGCTCTGCCTCGCTGAGCACGGTGTCGAAATATGGCATTGATTCGCTGCAGTGCCCCGCTGCCAGCCCATGCCCCACATCGCGGTGGGCATATACGGCATACGCACCCATATCCACGCCATCGTAGCCGGCACCCTTGGCAGGACTTGTGGCTTTCAGCGTGAAGTCATACGGTGCCCTGATGCTCGCAAAGAGGGGGTCACTGCTATAGATGCCGTCTGTCTCGCCCGACGACGTGGCAAAGGCAGCCCCCTTCATCTTCTTGCCGCCATAGAGAAACTGCAGACCCAGCGAGGGAGCATACCACAGGTTGTTGCTGAATGTGCTTGCGCCACCTTCAATGGCCTTCTGGCTATATACCAGGCTGTAGGTAGTGCTGCGGTAAACTATGTTACCTACCAGTTCGTTGCCGTTGGACTTGTCGATATAGAATCCATAAGGACACCCGAATGCCACATTGCCAACCCATCTGGTCTCGGCACTGAAGTCTGTGTCGTCGTAGAGTGCCGAACGGAATCCCGACTGAGTGGCGTTGATTGCTATATTTTCCTGCACCAGGTTGTTGGTACAGCGCGATTCGTTGAATATCAGGCGCTGCCCACCGGTACCTGTGTTGCGCACCATGGCATTGCTGCTGGCTCCGCGGTCAAGCCATATGCCATCCTGACCATCGACGAAGTTGTTGAAACAAATCAGGTTGTACCCATGAACCAGCTCGTCCGACACGCCCTGCACTGTTATGCCGCTCGAAAACATGCTCGTGCTCCAGGTGCGAGCCTTGCCTTTCATTCCGCTGAAGGTGTTGTTGCAGCACAGGTTGGCACTGGCTCTCTCACTCAGGCTTATGCCGTCGCCGTAGATATTGAGGAACAAATTGTTCTGCACTGTGCAATTTGTGGCGTTCGACATCCATATGGAGGCCGTACCTCCATACGAGGCTGTCTCGCTGGTGCCCATAGTGTCAAACACGCAGTCGGTCACCACACAGTGCTTTGCCCCACCCATCTGTATGGCACTCTTCAGATAGGTGATCCTGCGGAACTCCAATCCACGCAGGCATACATAGCTCTTGCTGGTGAGTTTGAAGACCGATTTCGACACATCATCGCTCATGCCATCAGCACTGCTGAAGACCACTTTGGCAGAGTCGTTCAGCGGACAAAACACTATATATCCTGCTGCACTGCCCGAATTTGCGGGGGTGATATCCATCTCGCTGTATGTGCCCTCGGCAATATACACCACATCGCCGGCCTTCACCTTCGATGCCGCCTTGGTCACGGTCAGCAGTGGAGCCGAAGGTGTTGTACCGCTGTTGCTGTTGTTGCCTGTTGTAGCAACATAATAGTCTGTTGCCACAGCCACCTGCGACGCAGCCCAGAGAGTCATAACGAAAGACAAGAAATGTTTCATGTTATATATTTTTTTGCAAAGATACTAATTTTTCCACACACCTCCAAATTTCCAGCCCAAAAAATTTGTTACACAAATTTACTGTATGGTAACATCCTACTGAAAAATTTTTTGCATTCCCAAAAAATTGGTCCTGTTTTGGGATTAACTGGACACGAGTGGTGCCATAAATACTTTATCTTCTTTTTAAACAGCAGAACATCAGTAGTTTAACAGACCTATGTTACACGGCAGTAAATTTGTGTTACAAAATTCTTTTGAATAAAATAGGTGTTGCGCATTTTTTTTCGTAACTTTGCAAAAAATTTCACAATTTATGCATTTTACAAATCTTGTTTAACTTTAAATTTTTCAGTTTATGAAACAAAAATTACTTATCACAACACTGCTCCTGACACTATTCTGCACAGGGGCATGGGCTACGAAAACGTATGCCACGTTTGGGGACCCTGCCAAGGAAGGCAGCTGGGATTCATCAACCAACACCTATTCCTGGACACAGAGTTACAGCAACCTGATGCCAATTTTCACTTTCTCAAATGGCGAACTGGCTAATTACACTGAGTTGCATCTGACGACGAGTAATTATAACGATGGGCAACCTTACCGCGTGTGCTTTATGAACGGCAGCAATGCTGTGGCAACCATATCTTTCTACTCAGCAGGAGATAAGACCTTGGTATTCTCAACTAAGGATGAGACAAAAAACATAGACCTCTCCACCATCACATCCATCCAATTTGGCGGTGCATCGGCTTCCGGAAGCATCACAGTTGATCCAACCAGCGTATATCTGGTAAAGCCTATGAATGTTGCCTTTGGCGATGATGGCAAATTCTCCGTGGATTTGACAGACCTCGATTATGACTCAAACCTCACATACAATCCTCAGACTGGTGAGATGACAAGCAATGGTCAGGGTACATTCTCCATCAGTTTCAACAACGAGGACTTCACCGAGGTCACCAACATGACTCTGACATACACTGGCGATGGCATCGTGCAGTTCTTTACTATTACTGATGCAGTAAACGGAACACTCAACACATGGTACAGCAGCAAGTATAATTGCACTCCTGATGCCACCATACGTGCCAAGGCTGGAAGTGTAACCAAATACGCTTGGAACTGCAATGTGGCTGGAACAATGACCATCAAGAGCATTGTTCTTACAGCAAATGTAGTTTCGGCAACCAATGCCCACGAGACAAATATCGCATCGCTACCATACTACAAATGGTCAGGCAGCACCTGGAATACTGCCACTCCATCTATCAATCTGAACACAGCTACCGACACATACTATGGCAGTGGCAGCAGTGATCAAAAGGAGTATGTTGATGTCAGCGCATACGATGAACTGCGAATTTATTCGGCTGACAACAATGTGCCACGCTGTTTCTTCATGCAGAATACCACTCTCGATGGCACAGGGACAGGTGCTACCATCAATGCAACAAAGAATGGTGACTACTATTATGTTGACTTGAATTCGGTCAAGACTGAGTATAGTGTTGCTTACCTGATAGGCATTAAGTCCGCAGGATGGAATCAGAAATATACCGTATCCAGCATTGTTCTCTATAGCAGCGATGCCGATGGCGACTACAGCATCTCTGGCTCGGGTATCATGACATCTTCCGTTACCGCTGCACTGGCTGATGAGTCGGCTACATATTACAATGCTTCGGGACTTACCGGCGCGGCTACACTGAACCCGGCAAACCCTAATGCGCTGATTGTGGCTCCTGCAGGACTGGTTACCCGTGATGATAACAAGAACATCGTGGTTGATGGCACTTGCGCAAACCTGGTTCTCACCGATGGCTATCCATTCAAGAACTTCGCTGAATTCACCGCTACCAGCGCTACATATACGCGCAGCCTGGCCACTGGCAAATATGGCACCATCTGCCTGCCGTTTGCTCCAGGCACAGGGAACTATAAGTTCATGACGCTTGCTTCAGCAGATGGAGGTGTACTGTCATTTGCAGAAGAGGCATCACCAAAGGCTGATACTCCTTATCTCTACAGAGTGGCTGATGGCGGTACAGAAAGTGCTGCAATCACAGCAAGCAGTGCTACCGTTCCGGCAACCGACCTCGCTGCAGGAACCACAGCGGCCGACTACACCATGAAGGGTACATACGAAACCACGGAATTCGGCAGCACTGATGGCATCTATTTCATCAAGAACAATACGTTCTATCACTTTGCAGCTGAAGGCAGCAAACTCACCGTAAAACCTTTCCGTGCTTATTTCCAGGCTGCATCAGCAGGTGCCAAGGAACTGACTATCGAGGAACTGGGTGAAGAAACCGGAGTTGAGTCGATTTCATCGACAGTTAGGAGTGAGGAGTTAGGAGTGAGGAGTGATGTTTACAACCTCAGCGGCGTGAAGGTTGGCAGTGACTATAAGGGAATAGTAATCGTTAACGGAAGAAAGGAGATCAGAAAATGAAAAAGCAATATATACAGCCAGTGGCAAATATCTACACTATTGCACTGAGACAGCATCTGCTGGGTACTTCGGACCTTACAGATGGAGGCGACTACACCGATGGTGACACCGAAGCCGAAGGCAATTCCATCTGGGACGACACAACATACGATGGATTTGTATGGTAAAAAAGAAAAGGTGCTCAAATCTGAGCACCTTTTTTTGTTTTATATCACCAGTGGAAACGGGTCACTGGATCATCAAGTTATCAAACCATGGTGTGCTGACTTTGTTTCCGTGCAGCGGAGCGATGAGCCCGGCCATGCCTTGTGAATAGGTGGAGTCGGAGACTCTCAGCACCTCAGTGCCATCAACCAGACCAGTGAGTTGCGAACCTTGCATGCGCAGTGTAAGTGTGTGCCACTCACCTGTGCTAACATCATCGAGATGTGATTCAGCCAGTACTGTCTCGCCTCCAGCCTCGCGGTCGTTGCGGGCTTTAATCAGGGCCTGCTGCTCGGCATCGCCTATGAGTTCCTGCTTATTGCCAGGCTTTCCCTTGGTCACCACCAGCGAGAGAAGTCCTGTGTCACTCAGTTTGAGATAGTAGCCCTTTGCCCACACACCATAGCCAGTTCCCACGTCGCACACACGTCCCATCACCCCTGCTTCGTCACCCTGACCAAGAAGAATGTCGGCTCTGACTTCACAATCGGTCCAGTCGCGGTCGCCGAGGATGGTGTAATGGTGCCACTCGGGAGCCCAACTGTTGGTTGATTGGGATACCATCTGACGAAGGCATTGTCCACGACCATCAGGACGCGGCGTGAGTTCGAAAGCTCCTATGATGTCGGCCGTATAGCGTGGCAGATAGCCACATTTCTCCAAGTTGGTATAACCCTCAAAATCGTCGCTGTATGGCATTGGGAAAGGGCGTGACTCTGGGATGTGCCGAAATTCGCCTTTCCTTTGTCCACGGGTGGTGGAGAAGGAATACACACTGTGTGGCTCGAGCAGAAGTGTATAGATGCCGTCATGGCACCTGACCTTAGGTTGCTTCATAAACTGCTCTGCCTCGTTGCTGCGCCATTGGCACAGAGACGAAGTCTTAAGTCCTTCGCCCAGACTGATGCTGAGAGTCTGTACCTTTTCGGCAGCATCGGTCTCCACTATAACAGACCAATCTCCTGTATCAGGATTCCTCAGTGTCACCATCGACCCGCCTTCGCTGAGCATGCGGCAACCATCATCAACATACCTCCACCCTGCCTGTGAGAACTGCCCATAGTGGGCATAGCCCCAGAGATTCTGCTTCACCGTGTAATGGCCGCTCCATGGCTCGTGGGCCAGAATCATCGGCGGATCGGTGCTGTAGGGTTCCATGGGATATACGGCTCCTATGTCGTACCAGTTCACCACCTTGGTGGCACCGCTCTCTATGTAGTTCTCGTTGAAGGACTTCACAATCTTTATCAGGCAATCGAACCCCTTCAGGTAGATGTGGTCCTCGGTGTTCCAGATGGGTTTGCCAAGACTGTCGGCCAGGTGCCGCTGACTGGCTGTGAGCGGAATCTCGGTGAATGTGTGTGCACTGACTATGTCGATGGCATCCCGGAGTTCGGGATCGTGAACCATATCGTCGAGGAAATTCATCTTGCCTTGCCCCCAGTTGTCGAAAGCATGAAGGCGCACATCAGCAAACCCTGCCTCGTCCATGGTGCGGCGCAGGCGTTTGGCAAAGTCGTAGTCCGTGCCCTTCTCGTTGTGGCACCCTATGGCATCGAGCCTCAGGCCATACACATCGCGCAGTCCACGCATCCACTGCACATAGTAGTCGGCCATGTCCTGCGACCACCAGTTCTTCTGCCCCACCCATCCTGGAGCACTCCATGCCGTGGCATCGAGAGTGAGCAGAGGGTTGCGCCGCTTTGCCTCCTCGATCACCCACCAGATGTATCCACGATGGAAATTCTCGTCTCCGCGCCAGTGAGCATGACTCGGCATCGATCCCTGTGTGGAGTTGCCATCTCCTGGTACTTCCACCAGCATAGTACTGACCGAAGCACCAAACTCGGGGCGGAACACCATATCCAGGATTTCGTCGCGCTGATGCCGAGGATAGTCCTTCAGCAGCACAGCCGTGGCTCCACCGCCATTCACGGCCCCGATGCCGTCAAACACACGATCAGCCCTTCCTACAGAAAGAGTCACCACATCCTGGGCCGCTGCACTCCCAGCCAATGCCAAAGCCAAAGTTAAAGCCAATGTATTTTTCATATCGCTATCATTTTACAATTCTGTTAGTTATACTCGTATGCCTTGATTTTAACTGGACACAAGTACTTCAAAATACAAAGTTACGAAAAATTTATGACACTGCCAATTTTTTTTTGTCAAGTCAAAATAATTTTGTAAATTTGAAAGAAATTTTGACTTTTAGTGATATGATTTATCCTGACAACTTTGAGCAGAAAGTGGGTTTTGACACGATACGCGGTATGGTGAAAAGGGCCTGCCTTTCACCTTTGGGACAGCAGAGAGTGGATGAGATGGGGTTTTCGGCCAACTTTGACGAGGTGGCAGAGAGACTTGGCGAAACCGAGGAATTCCGCAAGATTCTGGCCGAGGAGGAGTTCCCTACAGACCACTTTTTCGATGTGAGGCTTGTGCTCGAAAGACTGCGAATTGAGAATACCTACCCCACCCCGGAAGAACTGTGGGACGTGAAGAGATCGTTGGAGGCGATAGAGAAAATCAAGGACTTTTTCTATGGAGACAAGAATGGCAGCGGTTCGACTAGAGAAGAGGTCAGGGAGAAATATCTCAAGCTTGCAGGACTGGTGGAAGAAATGCAGACTTTCCAGAGTGTGACAAAGAGAATTGACCAGATTCTGGACCGATACGGCGATGTGAAGGACACAGCCTCGGCAGCGCTGTATGACATCAGAAAGACGAAAACGAATGTGGCAGGATCGATATCGAGACTGCTGCAGAGCATACTCGGAAAGGCCAAGACCGAAGGACTGGTAGAGAAAGATGCCTCGCCGGCGATGCGAGACGGCAGGTTGGTGATTCCCGTGGCTCCGGGGATGAAGAGAAAGATAAGCGGAATAGTACACGACGAATCCGACAGCGGCAAGACGGTGTACATAGAACCCGCCGAAGTGGTGGAAGCCAACAACAAGGTTCGCGAACTGGAAGCAGAAGAGCGCAGGGAGATAGTGAGAATACTCACAGAGGTGGCAGATGAGATACGACCCGAGATCGACAACATGAGGGATGCCTACGAGACGATGGCCACGATAGACTTCATCAGGGCCAAAGCCAGGGTGGCAACAGACATGGGGGCTGTGCTGCCTAATATAAATAAGGTGCAGCAGATAGACTGGTCGATGGCGAAGCATCCTCTGTTGAAAGTCAAAGACTTTCATAGGGAGCAGGTAGCAGGTAGCAGGGAGCATGTAACCTAGAGGGAGCAGGTAGCAGGTAGCAGGGAGCAGGTAACCTTAAGGGAGCAGGTAACGACTAATAAGGTTGTTGTGCCGCTGGATATAGAGTTGACGAAGAAGGACAGGATTCTCGTAATCTCTGGTCCCAACGCAGGAGGGAAGTCGGTGTGCCTGAAAACAGTGGGACTGCTGCAATACATGCTGCAATGCGGCATGCTGGTGCCAATGGCAGAAAGCAGCCGATGCGGCATGTTTGAAAAGATTTTCATCGACATAGGCGACGAACAGAGTCTGGAGAACGACCTCTCCACATATTCGTCGCACCTGCTGAACATGAAGCACATGATGCGCCATGCAAGCAGCAGGACACTCATCCTGATAGACGAATTCGGCGGAGGTACCGAACCCCAGATAGGCGGGGCCATTGCAGAGGCTGTGCTGAAGCGGTTCAACCAGAAGCACGCCTTCGGAGTGATTACGACCCACTATCAGAACCTGAAGCACTATGCCAAGGACACACCAGGAGTAGTCAACGGAGCCATGCTTTACGACAGGGTGGAGATGCGCCCACTGTTTCAGCTGAAGATAGGCAATCCTGGCAGTTCGTTTGCCGTGGAGATAGCCAGAAAGATTGGCATCCCCGAAGACGTGATAGAAGATGCCTCGGCACTTGTGGGACAAGACTATATCAATGCCGACAAATATCTGCAGGACATTGTGCGCGACAAGCGCTACTGGGAAAACAAGCGGCAACTGATACACCAAAAGGAAAAAGCCCTGGAAGTCAGGATAGAGGAATACGAAGAGAAGAGCAAAGCCATAAAAGCCGAGCGAAGAGAGATCATGGACAAGGCACGCCAGGAGGCTGAACAGTTGCTGGAGAGTTCGAATGCCCTGATAGAGCGTACCATCAAGGAAATCAAGGAGGCGAAAGCAGAAAAGGAAAAGACCAAGAAGATAAGGGCGAAAGTTCAGGAGTTCAAAGAGAAAAGCCTCTCCCCTAAACCCTCTCCAGTAGAGAGGAAAATAAAAGTCTCACCTAAAGGGGGAGATTCAGAGGGGACTATTGCCGAAGGCAACTATGCACGGCTTAAGGGCCAGAGTGCAGTGGGGTTGATAACCAAGATCAACGGCGATGAAGCCCAGATTGAGTTTGACAGCATACAGACCAAAGTGAAGCTCAACCGACTCGAACCAGCCAGGAAACCAGCAGCGAAGGCAAGGGTTTCGAGCAGCATGATACAGGTGTCAAACCTCACCCAGAAGGCATTCAAGCCAAGTATCGATGTGAGAGGCATGCGAGGCGACGATTGTTTGGCAGAGATCACACAGTTTATAGACCAAGCCGTGATGACAGGAGTAGCCAGTGTGAGCATTCTGCACGGCACAGGTACAGGCATACTGAAGACCCTCATACGCCAATATCTCAACACCCGACCTGAGGTGAGAAGTTTTCACGACGAGCACCCCGATTTCGGCGGAGCAGGAATCACAATAGCAGAGTTTTAAGATATTTTAATTGTTTTTGTGAGAAAAAAAACGTATATTTGTATTCCAGAATGATCAAATTTCTCTCTCTCGGCAGCGGCAGCAGTGGCAACTGCTACTACCTTCTCGATGAAGATACACAACAAGCTATCCTCATCGATGCAGGTATAGGTATACGCCGGCTGAAGAAACTCTTCAAGGAATACAACATCGACCATACCACCATAAAAGCCCTTCTCATAACCCACGACCACGCCGACCACATAAAGGGAGCAGGATATGTGACAACAGAATTCGGCATTCCTGCCTATGCCTCGTCAACGGTGCACCACGCCATGCAACTGGTACAGGGTTCGTTTAAGAAACTCGACAGAAACTGCCTTATCGACATCGACCCCGGCGAAAGGTTTGAGATTGGAAGATTTCACATACAGGCTTTTTCTGTGCCACACGATGCTGCAGACAATGTGGGGTATGAGATAAGAGTGGAGAGCGGAGAGACGAGAGACGAGAGCATTACCTTTGTGCTGATGACCGATGTGGGGAGCGTTACCGAGGATATACAGGCAGAAGTAGGCCGTGCCAACTATCTGGTGATGGAAGCCAACTACGACATAGAGATGCTGAAAAACGGTCCTTATCCACAATATCTGAAGGAGAGGATACGCAGCGGCACAGGTCATATGAGCAACAACCAGGCTGCCAAATTGCTTCGTGAGTATATGGGGCCCGACCTCAAGCATGTGTGGCTCTGCCATCTGTCAGCAGAAAACAACCACCCAGAACTGGCACGCAAGACCATAGAGATGGAACTGCGCCGCTATGGCATCATTGCCGGAACCGATTTCGAACTCGACGTACTGAAACGCCTGGTCCCTTCCGGCCCATGGCTTTTAAAATAGTAAATAGTCCAATATTAAATAGTAAATAGTAAATTGTCCAATAGTAAATTACACTATGCCCGGTTATTTAGTAGACGACAAGCGCAAGGTGACAACACACCGACTCGTGCAAATGAAACAGGAAGGTAAGAAAATTGCAATGCTTACCTCGTATGACTACACCACAGCCCAGATTGTTGATGCAGCCGGTATGGATATCATCCTCGTGGGTGATTCAGCTTCCAATGTCATGGCAGGCAATGCCACCACTCTGCCTATCACTCTCGACCAGATGATCTACCACGCCAAGAGTGTGGCCAAGGCAGCCCAGAGGGCACTGGTGGTGTGCGACATGCCGTTTGGCACATATCAGGTGAACCCTACAGAAGGCGTGAGCAATGCCATACGCATCATGAAGGAGACCCACTGCGATGCACTGAAACTCGAAGGCGGTGTGGAGATTATCGACACCGTGAAGAAGATTCTCGACGCAGGCATTCCTGTGATGGGCCATCTGGGACTCACACCGCAGAGCATCAACAAGTTCGGCACCTACAGCGTTCGTGCCAAGGAAGAAGCCGAAGCCCAGAAATTGCTCTCCGATGCACATGCACTGGAGGAAGTGGGGTGCTTCTCGGTGGTGCTCGAGAAGATACCTGCAGCACTGGCAGCCCGTGTTACCGACGAACTCGCAATCCCAGTGATAGGAATTGGTGCAGGAGGCCACTGTGATGGTCAGGTGCTCGTGATAGACGACATGCTCGGCATGACCCAGGGATTCTCTCCTAAGTTCCTGCGCCGCTATGCCGACCTCAACACCGTGATGACAGATGCCATCGGCAACTACATCACCGACGTCAAGTCAGGCGATTTCCCAAACGAAAACGAGCAGTATTAGTATGAAAAAAATAATCTTTACATCTCTACATCTCTACATCCTTACATTCTTCGCCTTTGGCGAAGCTTTCGCCCAGGACTATGTGCCTACGGAGGAAAACCTGCAGTCTCGTAAGGAATTTTCCAATGAGCGACTCGGCATATTCCTGCACTGGGGACTCTACAGCATGTTTGCCCAGGGGGAGTGGTATATGCAGAACCGAGCCATCCCATACGAGGAATACAGCAAGTCGGCCCGTGGGTTCTATCCGGCCCATTTCGATGCCAACGAATGGGTCAGTGCCATCAAGGACTCAGGTGCAGGCTACATATGCTTCACCAGCCGCCACCACGAGGGGTTCTCGATGTGGGACACCGATGAGAGCGACTACAACATAGTTGATGCCACACCATTTAAGCGCGACATCATAAAGGAACTGGCCGATGCATGCCATGCGCAGGACCTCAGGCTGCATTTCTACTACAGCCATCTCGACTGGGGGCGCGAAGACTACCCAATGGGTCGCACAGGCCACGGATGCAAAGACTCGCTGAAAGCCGACTGGCCGCACTACTATCAGTTTATGAACAACCAGCTCACCGAACTCCTCACACGCTACGGTAAGATCGGTGCCATTTGGTTTGATGGCTGGTGGGACCACGACGTCGATCCTACCCCATTCGACTGGCAGCTCGACGAGCAGTATGCCCTCATCCATCGCCTGCAGCCTTGGTGCCTTATTGGCAACAACCACCATATGGCCGTGAACCCAGGTGAGGACATTCAGATCTTCGAGCGCGACCTCCCAGGCGAAAATACAGCAGGGTTCGTTGACAAGGCTGCCGATGTGAGCCGATTGCCTCTCGAGACTTGTCAGACCATGAATGGCATGTGGGGCTACCGCATTCAGGACCAAGACTATAAATCGGTGAAAGAAATCATCCACCTGCTTGTACGCACCTCTGGCAAGGGGGCAAACCTGCTGCTTAATATAGGTCCTCAACCAAGCGGCGAACTCCCTGCAACAGCACTCGACCGACTGAAGGGCATGGGACAGTGGATGCGCCAGTATGGCGAAACCATCAAAGGCACAGAGGCCGGTGACATAAAGGAACAACCTTGGGGTGCTACAACCCGAAAGGGCGACAAACTCTTCGTACATATCCTGCAAAAGGACTCTATAGAAGGAGGAAAACTCTTGCTGCCGCAAGAGAGTTTAAAGGGTTCAAAGGGTTCAA